>OJDH01000072.1_pt1 | contig 85368 bp, 76 predicted proteins | sample 1592761 | NCBI WGS metagenome assembly OJDH01 (sample SAMN05416855, study PRJEB24817) | seawater metagenome | isolation source: Sea water | place: Canada:Atlantic | collected 2013-11 | reverse complement strand
CACTATCCTCTTCGTCGGCAGCGTCAGATGTGTATAAGAGACAGGGTAATAGAAGCACAACGGGTGCCACCATCCGCCTGGATAACATCACAGTCAATAGTGATAGTGTTTTCACCCAACTTTTTCAAATCCAGTGCTGCACGCAGGGAGCGACCAATCAGGCGCTGAATTTCAACAGTACGGCCACCCTGTTTACCACGCGCCGCTTCACGCCCGGCGCGGGAGCCTGTTGCACGTGGCAACATACCGTATTCAGCTGTCACCCAGCCAGAACCACTACCTCGCAGGAAACGCGGCACACCGCGTTCAGCTGTTGCGGTGCAGATCACCTTGGTATCACCAAATTCAACCAGTACAGAGCCTTCCGCATGCTTGGTGTAATTGCGGGTGATTTTCACGTTACGCATCTGCTGTGGTTCACGGCCACTTGGACGCGGTTTATTAATGCCCAGATTCTGCAACTGTTCAGAGATAGTAGAACTCATAGTGATGTAATGCCCTGTAAACTGACGCCTGCCTGATAGAGCCACAGACGCTCGACTGTTAGAATGACTGACAACCATGTTAGTGCAGGCGGAGCAAGACGCCACGCCAGACCGCTATCAGTCCCGTATTTTAATCGAGAGCGTTGCATATGACACGTAGTATGACTGCCTTCACCCGGCAGGAAGCCCAACATAGCTGGGGCAGTCTCGCCTGGGAGATCCGTTCGGTGAACCACCGCTACCTGGAACCTCACCTGCGACTACCCGATAATTTCCGCGATCTTGAGCCCCCATTGCGCGAGCGCCTGCGTAAAAAACTCAGCCGTGGCAAGGTTGAATGCACCCTGAGATTTATCCCGGAAGCACGCGCACAGACGCTGAGTATCAATACTGATTATGCTCAGGACCTGATCAACGCCGCCAGCCAGATTCAAGCGATGCTGGCAGAGAACAGCCAGCCTCTGGACGCGCTTGAAGTCATGCGCTGGCCCGGCGTGCTGCAGGATGCTGCACTGGATATGGATGCGATTAAGGCCACCGCCCTGCAAACCCTGGATACAGCGCTGGATGATCTGCTGGCAGGGCGCGAACGCGAAGGCAAAGAGCTGGCAGCACTGATCAATCAGCGACTGGATAGTATCAGCGAGATTGTCTCCCAGGTACGAGACAAACTACCCCTGATCCTGCAAGGCCAGCGCGATAACCTGCGCAGCCGTCTGGACGAGCTGACAGTAGAGCTAGATGAAAGCCGCCTTGAGCAAGAAATGGTAATACTGGCCCAGAAGGCCGACGTTGATGAAGAGCTGGACCGCCTCGACACCCATGTACAGGAAGTGCGCCGGGTACTGAAGCAGAAAGGCGCGATTGGCCGGCGACTGGATTTCCTAATGCAGGAACTGAACCGGGAAGCCAACACCCTGTCATCAAAATCCATCGTGGCCGAAACCACCCAGTGCGCGGTAGATCTCAAAGTGCTGATCGAACAGATGCGCGAACAGATTCAGAACATCGAGTAATTTGCAGTCAACCTGGCGGAGCTGTCTGTATGCAAATAGAAAGCCCGCCAGCCACAGAGTCTAGTTCAGCTCTGCAGTATAGCCACCTTCCACACCCCGCGTTGCAATCGCCACTGCATCATGGGCATGCAGACTTTCCTGATGCTCCACTTTCAGCCAGAAATCCTCGACAGCAGACACCGCCAGCAAAGCCTGCTTGATACGCCGGGCCGCATCCTCACAGAACATCAGATTACTACCATTAAGCCGTGCAAATGCCTGCTCGTCCTGCCGTTTAACCGCAGTCTGCACCGGCGTCCCCAGCGCCTGTTCAACACAGTCGATCAACGCGTTCAGCGGGAAACTATCGGCCATCGATAACTTCAGCCGCAGATGCGCCCATGAACGCTGACTATGTGGTGTGGCAACCGAGCCACGTTCACTTAACAACCAGTGACGTAGCGACTCTTTATCCAGTACCGACTCATCCGCAAAGTCTTCCAGCATCGCTTCTGCCAGCAACTGACGAGAGAGAGAGGCTGAACAGGGGCACGTGCTCGAATACGGGATCGCCACTCTCAGCTCTGTCGACACCCGTCCTTGCTCCAGACGGCTAGTGATCTCTATCGGATAGGCCTTCCAGCCCCGGTGCTCACTTTTGAGTGCCGGCCGACGCGCCAGATAATCACAACGCAAACTGACCGCCGCGCTATCGCTGATATCCAGGTGAGCCTCCAGCTTACTGTGCAGGAACCCTGCTAGCGTCTCCGGCGTCAGCAACTGGCTGTCTACAAAGGCTTCCAACAACAGGTACAGCCGCGACATATGGATGCCTTTCACATCTGCACGGCAGATATTCACAAACGCCTGTGCTGTTCCCTGACAACTGACGTCACCAGCCTGGCCATCCAGCAACCGGAACGGCAATGCCAGCCCTGACATACCAACCCAGTCCAGTGGCGTGTGCACGCCCGCCCGGTCTGTTGCAGCGACATCCGGTAAAACAACCGGGTTTGTTTGCTGGTTCATTTTTAACTCCTCAATCAACAACAGGACGGCTTTCGGTCAGGAAAACCTGATTGTTCCCGGCATCTATCTGAAAATAAAAACAGTTCGGGCGACCAGTATGGCAGGCCGGGCCAGTCTGCTCGACACGACAGAGCAGGGTGTCACCATCACAATCCACCCGCATATCAACCAGTTCCTGATAGTGGCCACTGGTTTCACCCTTAAGCCATAAGCACTGGCGAGAACGGGACCAGTAAGTCATCCGCCCGGTATCCAGTGTCTGACGTAACGCCTGAGCATTCATCCAGGCCATCATCAACACCTCCCCATCACTGGCACGCTGAGTAATCACTGGCAATAACCCCTGATGATCAAAGTTTAGCTGGCATAGCAATGGTTCAAGTGCAAAGCGGTCGCCCGCCTGCGCCGACTCCAGCGACTGAAAAAAATGACGCGTCATACAAACCCCGACCGAAGGTGGTCATTCAACACATTAAAGGTTAAGTTATAATATAACATTACTTCGATAAATAGCAGCTCATGAACGCCATCACCCCAACCGACCCCCTGATCCGCACCCAGCACTTTTCCACTCAGCCTGAGATTTTCACCCGCATCTATGACCCCGACTGCAATATGGCTGGCTGGCAGCGGACACTTTCTGACGATATCCAGGCCTACACCACCGCTCTGACAGCCCAGCCACCCCTTAACCTGCAACTCAAAAGCATCCTGACCGTCGAGGAAGTGCCTGAGCTATTGACCAAATCACTGCCTGAACACCCGGGCCGAGCCGCCCTGATCGCCGATATTCAGTTACTGGTTGATATGTTCTGCTGCCTGTTTGAACTCAAGTGCGCCGGACTGCGCCTGGCACTGCTGGATAAACCCATGTGCCCCCGTTTTCATGTTGACCATATTCCCTGTCGACTGGTCACCAGCTGGTGTGGTGTCGCGACCCAATGGCACCCGCAGCCACTGGCCTCCCTCACCGGACAGCCGGTAACCGAGCCCGAACAGCTGCGCAGCGGCGATGTCGCTCTGATCAAGGGCGACGGCTGGTACAACAACAGTGGCCACGGCCTGGTGCACCGCTCACCGGTGCCGCTGGCAGGTCAGCCCCGGCTATTCATGTCGCTGGACTTTGCTGACTGACCCAGGCCCATGACGCCTCCGGCTCAAGACCGTATAATAGTCACCCTAGTTATCCGGGGTCGGCCTAATCGCGACCAGAACAGCGCAGCACAATGGAACCCAGCATGAGCCAGCAAGGTACTCTGTACGTTATTTCAGCACCCTCCGGGGCCGGTAAAACCAGCCTGGTGAAAGCCCTGCTTGAACAGGACGACCAGGTACGCGTCTCGGTTTCTCACACCACCCGCGATATGCGCCCGGGGGAAGAGCACGGCAAAGACTATAACTTTGTTGCAATGACAGAGTTTGATGCCATGGTTGGCAAAAGCCAGTTCCTGGAATATGCCGAGGTTTTCACCAACAAATATGGCACCTCCCGTATCTGGGTTGATGCACAGCTGGCCGCCGGCATTGACGTGATCCTGGAGATCGACTGGCAGGGTGCACAGCAGGTGCGGGAACTGATGCCCGAATGCTGTTCGGTGTTTATCCTGCCGCCGTCACGGGAAGAACTGCATAAACGCCTGTCAGGCCGGGGCACCGATGCCCAGGATGTGATCGACTACCGGATGAATCAGGCCGTTGAAGAGATGAGCCACTTCAATGAATACCAGTATCTGATCATCAACGACGACTTCCAGCAGGCATTAACAGAGCTGCAGACAGTATTCAGCGCCCGCCGACTGCGGCTGGCACCTCAGCAAGCACGCCAACAGCTGATGCTGAACAGCCTGCTGGCAGGCAGCTGATCAATCATTAACCTTGTCACTCCGGGCATTGGCCGCTAGAATGCCCGGTCTTTTCAAGCTTAAACCACCTATATTGAGGTCATCATGGCACGAGTCACCGTTGAAGATTGCCTGGAAAATGTCGACAACCGTTTCGAACTGGTGATGGTCGCGTCCAAACGCGCACGCCAGCTGGCAACCGGTGGTAAAGACCCTAAGGTCGAGTGGGAAAACGATAAGCCAACCGTTGTTGCGCTGCGTGAGATCGCCGAAGACCTGGTCAACAAGTCCATTCTGGACGAGATCATCGAAGACTGATCCTCAGTTTTCTCTGGTTCTGACCCGTATCGCCGCCAGGTTTTTCTGCGGCTAGTAGTAAATATCTATTACTGCGGGTCAGATGCCTGTTTTGTGCACTGCAGCCTCTTTCCCAATCTCCTTCTATACGGCATGATTCAAACTATCCGGCAGTTACACCGGCGTAAACACGCGGGACGGATACAGGAGATGTTATGCCAACCATTGATGCCCTCTCAGAACGCCTGACCGATTACCTCGATCTGCAGCAGATTCGTGAGGTGCGTCGCGCCTATTTTTATGCCGAACAGGCCCATGATGGCCAGAAGCGTAAGAGTGGCGAACCCTATGTGACCCATCCCCTGTCCGTTGCCAGCATCCTGTCTCAGATGCGCATGGACCATCAGAGCCTGATGGCCGCCATGCTGCATGACGTTATCGAAGATACCGAAATCAGCTACGAAGGGGTCGAGTCTCAGTTCGGCACCACCGTCGCAGATCTGGTAGACGGTGTGTCCAAGCTGACCCACCTGGATTTTGAAACCAAGGCCGAGGCTCAGGCGAGTAACTTCCAGAAAATGGTATTGGCCATGGCGGAGGATATTCGCGTTATCCTGGTCAAACTGGCAGACAGAATGCATAACATGCGCACCCTGGGTGCCATGCCACCGGTGAAGCAGCGTCGTATTGCCCGCGAAACACTGGAAATTTACGCCCCGATTGCCGCCCGACTGGGGATGCGCGACCTGCAGGTTGAACTGCAGGATCTGGCCTTTCGTGCTCAGCACCCCATGCGCTCCAAATACATCCGCCGGGCGGTGGTTCAGGCTCGTGGCCAGCGTAAAGACATCATCTCCAATATTCAGCACACCCTGCAGCAGCGCTTACAACAGGAAGGCTTACCCGGCGATGTCAGCGGCCGGGAAAAACACCTGCTCAGCATCTATCAGAAGATGAAGAGCCAGCGAAAATCCTTCGCTGAAATCATGGACGTGTTCGCCTTCCGCATTGTCACCGACAGTGTGGATAACTGTTACCGTATCCTTGGCGCGGTGCATAACCTGTATAAGCCCGTGCCTGGTCGGTTTAAAGACTACATTGCCATTCCAAAAGCGAATGGCTACCAGTCACTGCATACCGATCTGTTTGGTACCCGTGATATCACCATCGAAGTACAGATCCGTACCAAAGAAATGGATGCCGTGGCCAGCCAGGGAATTGCCGAACACAGCCACTACAAATCCTGTGGTGATGAAAGCCCGGCCGATTCTGACAGCGCGGTGGGCTCCTACAATCGAGCACGCAAATGGGTACAGGGCCTGCTGGAGATGCAGAAACGGGCCGGTAACTCGATGGAATTCATCGAAACCGTCAAAACCGATCTGTTCCCCGACGAAGTCTACGTGTTCACTCCAAAAGGCAAGATTATGGAGCTTCCCCACGGGGCAACACCCATCGACTTTGCCTATGCTGTCCACACTGACGTGGGTAATAGCTGTGTCTCCTGCCGTCTGAACCGCCGCCTTGCGCCACTATCGCAACCGCTGGAAAACGGCCAGACCGTCGAAATCATTACCGCCCCCGGTGCCCAGCCCAATATGGCCTGGCTCAACTTTGTCATCACCGGCAAGGCTCGCTCATCCATCCGCCACTTCCTCAAGAACCAGCAGCGCCACGAGTCCGTAGCTCTGGGCCGTCGCCTGCTGAGCCAGTTCCTGAGCAACTACGGTGTTCAGATCAAGGACATTGATGGCGATGCTCTGGCAACTCTGCTGGCTGAGGCAGAGTTCAAAACACTGGACGATCTGCTGGAAGATATCGGCATGGGCAACCGGATGGCCTATGTCGTGGCCCGCCGTCTAAAACCCGAGCACAGTGGCGAAGAGATCAAAGAGGCCTCCGGCAGCCGCCAGAAACCGCTGGCCATAGAAGGTACAGAAGGCATGGTGTTGCACTATGCCAAGTGCTGCAAACCTATTCCTGGCGACACCATCATTGGCCATATCAGTACCGGCCGCGGACTGGTTATTCACCGTACCGACTGCCGAAACATTGGTTATCTGCGGGACGACCCGGAGAAATGTATCTATCTGGAATGGGCCGATGACGCCAAAGATGACTATACCGTCAGCCTGAAGCTGGACGTCGTCTCCAAACGTGGCATTATTGCATTGCTGGCGACCACTATTGCCGAGGCTAACGCCAACATTCTCAAGATCGACATCGGCGATCGCGAGGGCCAGCTGGCAGCTGTGGACCTGGATATGACTGTCGAAAACCGTATTCACCTGGCCCGCGTCATCAAGAAATTACGCGTGCTTAAAACGGTCAACAAAGTCAGCCGCAGCTGATATAACCGTAGAGAATATATAAAGGCATACCCGACCTGGCTCAAGCCGTAGAATATAACTACAAGGTTTGCTTCAGGTTAAGGTTGTCCCCTCACAAGGCAGCTAATATTTACAGTTGTCAGTATGCTCGTCATTGAAGATGGGCTTAGCAAAATTTCGAAGTAGGAGAGATAACAGTGTCGGTTGGCGTTCGTACTCCTGGAAATCGTGTACCGCAACCAGACCAGATACGCATGGTGTTGCTGCACGACCAGAAAGGTAAAGTTCTGGCATTGTTGCCCGAGTCCTGCCTGCTGAATCTGATCTCGGTCTGGAAACAGACGGGCCGTCATCTGCAACCCGTGCGCAGCGAAGATGCCCAACGCTTCTTCAGCCAGGCCAGCCTGACCACCGAAAGTGGCCGTAAAAAGCTGCTTTCCCTGCCCCTTCTGATTGAGCCCGGCTGTACTCAGCCCGACATACTGCAACTGAACGAGCCACATAGCGAACTCAGTTTTGAGGCCCCTCAGGCCTGGCTGAGTAAAGCGACCCCTTGCAAGCTGGCCTTATCCAACGCAGAAATTGAAGCACGCCAACCCAACGGCGACGATGAAACAGTAATATCCATGGCCGTTGAGAAATTTACCGCCTTGCGTGTACGCCAGCGACTGGAAGATACCCTTGATCTCCCCGCGCTCAGCCCGACCCTGCAGAAAATCGTCGCCCTGCGCTCGGACCCTGACGCCAGCGTAAATGAGCTGACCCCCGTGGTGCGGGTAGACCCCAGCCTGTCCGCTCAGGTGATGAGTCTGGCTGCCTCACCCTACTACGCAGCGCCGGGAAAAATTGTCTCGGTAGAAGACGCCGTTATCCGGGTGCTTGGCTTTGACCTGGTGATTAATATGGCGCTGGCCACCGCCATGGGACGGATTCTGGAGATTCCTCAGGACGGCCCTCGCGGTGCGACACCGTACTGGCTACAGGCCGTTTATAACGCGACTCTGGCAGAAAAGCTGGCCCAGCAAATGCCGGAAGCCAATCGGCCGAAACAGGGGTTAGTCTACCTGACCGGCTTATTGCATAACTTTGGCTACCTGGTCCTGGCACACCTGTTCCCGCCACACTTCTCCTTGCTGGCGCGCTATATCGAAGCAAATCCACACTTCAGCCTGGAGGCCATTGAGCAGCAGGTACTGAATGTTACCCGGGAACAGATTGGTGCATGGCTGCTGAGCAGCTGGTCGCTGCCAGAAGAAGTATCGCTGGCGATTCGACACCAGAACAATCCCGATTATGACGGGCCTGCCAGCACCTATGCCAAATTGCAGTTCATGACGAACCGACTGCTACGTGAGCAGGGCCTGAGTGATGGCCCGCTGGAAACCATTCCGGGCGAGCTCTATATGCAACTGGGTTTGAAACCAGTGAATATCAACGTCGCCCTGCAACAGCTGCAGGACAACCGCGAAGAACTCAATGAACTGACGCGGCTGCTAGAACACTAACAGCCGGTCGGACTGAGTACTGATCTACTGCGGAAAATTAGAGTCTCCCTCGCTACGATCAACAAAGCCCGACAGGCTGCTAGCCACAGAACGAGGCAGGACTCACGCCTCGTTCAGTGCATCTTCCAGTATTTCAAGTGCTTCAAGCTGCTCCATCCAGTCCGCTTCGATCTCATTTATCTGCTTACTGAACTCAGCCTGATCTGCCAGCGCCCGTTTAAGCTGATCTTTATTCGACTCTTCGTAAATTGACGCATCAGCCAGCGCAGCTTCAACCACCACCAGCCCGTCTTGCGCTTTTTCCAGTGCGGCTTCCAGCTTATCCACTGCTTTTTTCAGTGGCCGTAACTGAGCGCGCTTTTCAGCCGCAATCCGTTTCTGCTCTTTACGCTCTGCCGCATTCAACGAACGACTTTCACGCTCAGTGTCCGGCTGACGGGCCGCCCGTTCATTACGGCGCTGCTCTAACAGCCAGCTCTGATAATCATTCAGATCACCGCTGAATGGCGCAACCGTCCCATCAGCGACCAGCCAGAATTCATCTACCGTGTTACGCAACAGGTTTCGATCATGGGACACCAGAATCAGCGCGCCTTCAAAACTCTGCAATGCCACCGTCAGGGCATGGCGGACTTCCAGGTCCAGATGGTTGGTGGGCTCATCAAGCAGTAACAGGTTTGGCTTCTGCCAGGCGATCAGTGCCAATGCCACACGGGCTTTTTCGCCCCCGGAGAAACGTTTGACCGGCTCCAGCGCATCATCGCCAAAGAAATCAAAGGAGCCCAGGTAGTTACGAATTTCCTGATCCGAAGACTGTGGCGAGATCCGCTGAATATGCAGAAATGGCGACGCCTCAAGGTCCAGCGCTTCCAGCTGCTGCTGGGCAAAATAACCGATACGCAGGTGCTCACCTTCACCCCGTTCACCCGAGAGCAAGGACTGATCACCCACCAGCGATTTGATCAGAGTCGATTTACCGGCACCGTTCGGCCCCAGCAGGCCAATACGGGCGCCCGGTTCGAGATTCATCGACAACTGCTTGAGAATTGTCTTACCGTCATAGCCACAATCGGCATCGCGCAGTTTCAGCAGCGGGTTGGACACTTTCTCCGATGCGGTAAACTGGAAGGTAAACGGACTCTCGATATGAGCAGCAGAAATCACCTCCATCCGCTCCAGTTCTTTAAGCCGACTCTGCGCCTGCTTGGCCTTGGTCGCTTTAGCGCGGAAACGGCGGACAAAACTGTCGATCTCGGCGATACGTTCCTGCTGTTTCTCATACTGCGCCTGCTGTTGAGACAGGCGTTCGGCACGCAGCCGCTCAAAGGCGCTGTAGTTGCCTTTATAGATATCCAGTTTCTGCTGGTACAGGTGCACCACATGCTCGACAACGTTATCAATAAAGTCGCGGTCATGGGAAATCAGCAACAAAGTGCCTGGGTACTGGCGTAACCACTGCTCCAGCCAGATAGTCGCATCGAGATCAAGATGGTTGGTTGGCTCATCCAGCAGCAACAAATCGGACGGGCACATCAGCGCCTGGGCCAGATTTAGCCGGATCCGCCAGCCACCAGAAAAGGTCTGCACCAGACGGTCGCCATCGGCTTCCGAAAAGCCCAGCCCGGCCAGTAGCTGCCGAGCGCGAGACTCGGCACTATAACCTTGCAGATCATCCAGCTGGCTATGCAGCTCAGCGCTGCGATGGTGATCACCCGCTGCATCAGCCACCTCCAGCGCCTGTTGCACCCGACGTAATTCACGGTCACCATCCAGCACATAATCAACCGCCCGCCGCTCGGTAGCCGTTACCTCCTGTGCCATATGGGAGATGCGCATCTGGCCGGGTAGCTGGAAATTACCACCATCAGCGTGGAGCTGGCCCAGGATCATGCTGAACAGAGTCGATTTACCAGCGCCATTGGCACCAATAACCCCAATTTTCCATCCGTTGTGGATGGTCAGGTCCGCCTGCTCTAAAATCGGCTGTGGACCTCTATGTAAACTGACTTGCTGTAACTGAATCATGGCGAAGAATACTACCACAGCACTGGAACTGGATAATCCATTCTGGCGCTTTGCACTACAGATATGGCCGCAACCGGGCATCGAACCCTGCTGCCTGGCGCTACAGGCCCAGGGCCTGAGTATCAACCGGCTGCTGTTCTGCCTCTGGCTTGGCCAGACCGGACGCCAGCTGCCGCACGATTACCACACCGCCGATCTGTGGCAGCAGCAAATCAGCCACCCTTTACGGGCCCTGCGCTTCCAGGCTCGCGTGCTGAAACAGGCCGAGCCTGAACTGGGCAGCGCCTATCAGGCACTGCGCAAGGCCGAACTGGCCTGTGAACAGGTTGAGATTGCTCAGCTGTATCGCTGCAGCCTGACGGCTACAACGGCCAGTGCCGGGCCGGCACTATCTACACACAATATTCAGCACTGGCTGGCGCAACAGCAACGGCCCGAATTGTGGCAGGATGTTAACCTCCAGCAACTGCTACGGTTAACCGCACAGTCACCTGCTCCGGAGCACAGTCAACCGGGCACTGATAATTAATCTGTTGGTAATGATTAAGGTGACATCTGCGCTAGCGACAGACTGAACTTTGCTATTTAATCGTTCACTAACGGTTACGGACTACAGAATAAGGATTAACAAAATGAAACGTACCTGGTTAGCAGCCGCACTGGCGACCACTATGACAATCGCCTCTCCTGTGTTTGCGGCGGACCTTGAAACAGATCAGCAGAAACTGAGCTACAGCCTGGGCCTTATTCTGGGTCAGCAACTGAAATCTCAGGTTGAACAACTGGATTACGACGCCTTCCAGGACGCTCTGAAAAGCGTGTACAGCGAGGCAACGCCCAAGCTGACCGAGGAAGAAGTCGCCAAAGTGATGCAAGGCTTCCAGGCACGCAAAATGGAAGAGCAGCGCAAAGTTGTTGCTGAACTGGCCGACGCCAACCTGAAAAAAGGCGTAACCTACCAGAGTGAAAACGCCAAGAAAGATGGCGTAAAGAAAACCGACAGCGGTCTGCAATATGAAATACTGACCGCTGGTGATGGCAAAAAGCCAGCCGCTGAAGATACCGTCAAGGTACACTACCTGGGCACCCTGACTGATGGCACCAAGTTCGATAGCTCCTACGACCGTGGTGAACCGGTATCCTTCCCGCTGAACGGCGTGATTCCAGGCTGGACAGAAGGCCTGCAGCTGATGAACGAAGGCAGTAAAGCGCGCTTCGTAATCCCGGCCGAGCTGGCATACGGCCCAGGCGGTATGGGTAACGCCATTGGTCCGAATGAAACGCTGGTATTTGAAGTTGAACTGCTGAAGATTAACCCGGAAGAGAAATAACGGCTTTCGAACAACCCCGCAGTAAAATAAAAAGACCGCCTGCTGGCGGTCTTTTTAATGACAGAGTCCAGTACGACTGCATCATCAACGCAATTCGTTCACCAGACCATTGGAACCCACCGCAAAAAACACCCCTTCCTGACCGAAAGCGACATCATATACACCGGTATGGGTCGGCCCATACGCCTCACGTTTATGAACCTGCCAGCTGCGCATCAGGCTGCCTTTACGCGCATCCCATAGCTGTACCATACCGGAGGTAGAGCCGGTCAGCAGGTAACGGCTGTCCGTCGAAAAACGCGCACTAAGATAGCTGATCCGCTGAGCAAAGAATTCTTTATCACTGGTCAGTGTCGCCAGCTCTTTACCCGTTGCCGTTTCCCAGATCACCGCCCGATTCAGCGTAGCCGAACTGAATGCCAGTCGCCCATCCGCCGACAGTGCGACTGTATCCACGGTATTCTCGAAGGTCAGCGTCTGCTGCAGCTCGCCGGTCAGCAGGTTCCAGAGTTTGGCCTTATACGCATCCGATCCGGTCAGCCCTAACTGGCCGGTTTTATCCAGCGCCACCGCACGCACCCGCGCCTCATGGCGTAAGGTCTGGCGAGCACCGCCATTTTTCAGATCGTAATACACCGCATTGTGATCAGCCTGACCCACCAGCGCAAAATCACCATTGTGCGCCAGCGCTATATCGAGGATTTCTGCCTGCGAACTGAGAAACTCCAGCGGCTTCCCACTGCCAGTTTCCCAGAGCACCAGCGCCTGTTGCTCTGCTGTCACCGCATATTTTTCATCCGGCGAAAATGCTGTGGCCGAGATTATCGAATAAGCACCGGACTTATGATTCCAGTTAAATAACCGTGCATTCTGACCGACATCCCAGAGGCTGCCGCCGTGCAGAGAAGAGCCAAGACTGACATAACTGGCCGTGGGCGAAATCGCCGCACTATATGCCCCCTGACGGGCATATTCACTCCAGCTGACTGGCGCATCACCTGACTGACAACCCGCCAGCACCAACACCGAGGCCAGCATCATTGCTGGCTTATATCGCAACATCATGGTGGTGTTAGTCTCCTGATGCCAGCGCCTGGTCGCGGTGCGCAGTATGCAGCACTTCAATCAACTGATCTTCCAGGGCAAAGCGTTCTTCCAGCGCCACGCCCAGCTCTGACAGAGAATTGGAGAATTCACGCACATCCTGCACCGTCGGGTGAGTCAGTTTTGAATAGCGATCATTAAAGTCCAGCGCGATATCCGTGCTGTCCTGAATCTGAGGAAACAGTGCCTGGGCACGCTCGACACTGCCATCATCAAACTGGCTACCTTCGCGCAGCAGCTGTTCATAGACTTCGAAATGCCCGGACGACAGATAATCCACCAGTAACTGGCAGAAACGCTCAATCGCACTATCCAGACCATCCGTCACATCCTGCCCGGGCAGGCTGATAAAGCGGGAGATCAGGACCTGGCGTTCTGCTAACCAGGTGTCAATAATCTCACTGACACCACCCCAGCGTTCTTTGGCGTTGCGACATCTTTCTAACATAGCGCGTCTCCTTTGCGAGTCTTAGCACTGTCTACAGGGCTCGAACCAGGACCCTCTGAACAGCCTCACCGATATCTGAACAAGCCTCTAAAGAAGACTCAGATTATCGACGACCTGTTCCAGAACGCCCTGAAACTGACAATCATAGTAATCCTTCCCCCGAGTCCTAACAATTCCCCAGCATGCTGGATATTCAACTATTCAATGAATCAGGGGCCTGCTCAATTAAAGCATAAATCAATACGCCCCCCAGGCGTTAAATACTGTTGAGCGGCACAACCGCAGGTTATACTGGTCAGGTTTTCAACACGGTCTGGTACGGATCTACTTAGGAGATGGGAGAACTCGATGCTGAAAAGACTGATGGCGATACTGCTACTGGTAACCTTTGCACAACTGAGCTGGGCCGCCGCGGACGGTGCCGATGGCGAAGAGTACATCAATTATATTGAACTCAAACCCTTCGTCGCCAATTTTGGAACCGGTGCCAAACTACGGTTCGTAAAATGTGAAATTACCATTCAGGTTTCTTCAGAAGCAGCCCACCACGCCGTTAATATGCATATGCCGCATATTCGTAACGATATTGTTTTTCTGCTGAGCGGCCAGTCTGTAGAGTCCATGAAAACTATCGAGGCGCAGCGCACACTGGCGCAGCAAGCGTTGAAACAGACCCAGGCCCTGCTTCTTCAGGAAGAAGGCCAGGCCTACGTCAGCGATCTGTTCTTTACCAGCTTCGTCATGCAGTAACAGCTTTTGCGATACTAAAAGGCCACCCGAGGGTGGCCTTTTTGTTTTTAGCGCAGTGTGACATCAGGCAACGATATGGTGGCCTGCATCAACAAACTCAACACTGCCAGTCAGGCGTGCAGCCATATCGCTGACCAGGAACGCCGCCATATTGCCCACATCTTCAGGGCGACCCAGCTGATGCAGTGGTGAACGCTGAACGGCATCTTCCATCAGCTGATCAAACTTCTCAATACCCGACGCAGCGCGGGTTGGCATCGGCCCTGGAGAGATGCTGTGGACACGAATATTTTTCGATCCCAGCTCAAAGGCAAGGTAACGTACGGAGCTTTCCAGCGCCGCTTTAATCGGCCCCATCATATCGTAATGGTCTACCACTTTTTCAGAACCGTAGTAGCTCATGGTCAGCAAAGTACCACCGTTTTTCATCAGTGGTTCAGCGCACTTCGCCATGCGGATAAAAGAGTGACAGGAAATATCCATCGCTTTAGAGAAACCCTCAGCGCTGGTATCCACCAGACGCCCATGCAGCTCATCCAGCGGTGACCAGGCAACCGCATGAACCACAAAATCCAGCTCACCCCACTGCTCTTTCAGCGACTCAAACACCGCTTCCATCTGACCCGGCTCAGCAACATCCAGTGGCAACATGCTGGCATTCAGACCTTCTGCCAGAGGCGCAACGTAAGGGCGAGACTTCTCGTTCAAATAGGTCACGCACAATTCAGCACCGGCTTTACGCAGCACACTTGCACAGCCATAAGCGATGCTGTGACTGTTCGCGATACCAACAATCAGCCCTTTCTTGCCGGTCAAATCCATCATATTCATTACAAACATCCATTTCATCGGTTCTGGTTATGCTGCAACAGCGTAAACAGTTCCTGTGACATTGCAATGACCGTCACAAACCCGCTCAGAAACAAGCCGTTCCCATGCAGAACAGACGCCTGCTGCTGTTGCGCAAGTGCACCACAACAATCCGTCTGACAGCCAGAAGTAAAGCGCTGCAATGCCCATCATAGCGGGCTTATACAAAGATTGAGGGCCAACTATGGCTGCATGCACTATGGTTTAACTATGCAAGCCAGTGAGGTACGGATGAATACACCCAGATCACTTGCAGCCGTCCTTGAACAGATGATGCAGCGAGCCACCCAGCAAGGGCAGATCGAAAGCTACGGCCCACGCACGCTGCTCTATCGCCATGGTCTCTACAGCAACGACACTACGCTATGGAGCCATTCGCCCGCGCTCGCGCTCAACCACGCCGGCCGTTACCTGGTCACTGTACAACCCCAGCAGAGCCTCAGACTGGCAATTTTGCGCAAAGGTGATTTTGATCGACTGGTCCACCAGAGCTGGGTCGATTCTGGCAGCATCAACCTGGCACTCGCCATGCTATGCCAGCACCTGAACCGACTGAGCCAGTTCAGTACTATCGACGGCTTTGCCAGCTATCGGCTCGACCCCGGCCCGCATTATCAGCATATCGTGGTCTTCCGCCCTCTGGATGTACTGGCTCTGTATGATATAGAGCAGGTTTAACCCCTTATGACGGGAGTCTCCCCCCTATGACCTCTGCAACCCGGATGCTGCAACAGTTTATCCACCAGCACCCGCAGCTACTGGTACTCACCGGGGCGGGCGTCAGTACTCCCTCTGGTATTCCTGACTACCGTGATCAGCATGGTAACTGGAAACGACCACAGCCCGTCCAGCACCAGCGCTTTATGGCCGAACACGACACCCGCCAGCGCTACTGGGCCCGAAGTCTGGCGGGCTGGCCCACCATTCGCGACGCCCAGCCCGGCATTGCCCATAAAACCCTGGCCGTACTGGAGCAGCAGGGCAATATCATTCAGCTGGTCACCCAGAACGTTGATCGACTTCACCAGCGCGCCGGAAGCCGCCGGGTAATCGACCTGCACGGCCGTTCCGACCATGTCCGTTGCATGACATGCCAGACCCGCTATCTACGTGAACGCGTGCACCAGCACAGCGCTGAATGTAACCCCGATTTCAGTAACCTCAATGCTCCAGCGGCCCCGGATGGCGATGCTGACCTTGACGGGCTGGACTTCAGCGGTTTTCAGGTGCCCCACTGCCCACGCTGTCACGGAATTCTCAAACCGGATGTGGTGTTCTTTGGCGATCACGTTCCGCGCAGCCGTGTCGAACGGGCACAACAGGCCCTGCAGCGGGCAGACGCACTACTGGTTATCGGCTCATCACTGATGGTGTATAGCGGTTTTCGTTTTTGTAAATGGGCACAGCAACTGAACAAACCCATCTGCGCGCTCAGCCTTGGGAAAACCCGCGCCGATGATCTGCTCAGTCTGAAACTCAATGCTGAGGTTAGCAGTACACTGCAACATGCCTTTCCACTCCAGGGGTCGGCTTAAGCTGGCACGCCCCTGTTCATCGAACACCGCCAGACTCATGACGATCCAGTAACTGATCACTACTCCGGTGTTCAACAGCTGCTCCGGCTGAAGACCAGCCTGACACCCGGCCCGGTGGCCTCTTCTACCCACATCCCAACAGAATTCATACAACAGTTTGACAACAGCCTACTCTATTACTAATTTTATAGAACAATCGATCCATATTAACAAACCCATAGCCAGCAAGGGCTAAACGGGAACTTTATGGCCTCTGACTGCCACTAAAGCACAACATTTTTCAAATTTTTATAATGGCAAAATCAAACAAGCAGATTGTTCAAATTATGGTCTGGTGGTAAATTAACCAGTAGCACTTGGGCTTTATGAACACTCATTTTCTGTCTGGCAGACGAGACCTGAAAACCTCAGCCACTGCCTGGTAATGTACGCCGAGGTAAGCGTCATACCCTAATCAACTCAGGGACAGGGAGAGCCATGGAAATTAAAAAACCAAACAACCTGTTTGTGGACAGCAGCGGCGAACGACAGCAGCGTAATACCCAGCCGACACCAGAGCATGCGTCGTTCAGCAATCAACTTCGCGATACTGCCGACAGTTTTGAAGCACTGCTGGCACGTAACCGTATGCCTGTGGCCTCTGACGTTACCCAAAGCCTTTACCTGACCCAGATGCAGGCGCAGAAAAGCGCCCTGCTGGATGAATATGCCAGCACCCTGGCACGACTGAGCCATGATTTCAGCCGCCAGATGGACAATACGGGCCTTCACCTGAGTGAATTAATCGACCACGCAGAAGACCCTGCCAGCCTGTCACGACTGCTGAGTCCATTGGTTGAGCCCTCCCGACTCAAAGCGCAGCAATTTATCCAGACCCACCAGGTTCAGATCCACAGTCTGAAACTGAAGAACAGCGAGATTCAGAGCTTCCCGACCAGCCTCAACAGCTGGCTGATACAGCAGAACATCACCCCTGCCAGCACCTCCATGGCCTCTGTGCCGACCCCAGACAGCTTGCCTGCCAGTGATGATGGCAGCCGCTACCAGCAGATCAGTAACCTTTATCAGCGCTATGTCGAACAACTAAAGAGCGACTACACCGCTGCTGAAAATGCCCTGTTGATGGAGGCACAACGCAGCCTGCCCTCCGGAGATATCAGTCTGGCACAGCTGATCGGTCAACAGGAGCAGCCCAGAGCCGCCACTGGTACCGATACCTACCAGCTCAGCCCACAGCAGCTATGGCTAAATGAGCAGCAAACACTGGTTGACCAGTTTCGCCAGAGTAAAGATCGCCAACGTAACGTCGCCAGCCTCGCCGACTGGGCACGCCAGAACGGCCACAGCCACCCCTGGTTGCATGGCTGAGCGACAGTACTGACCCGCCTCCAGCCCCACCTGCCTGCTTCCCGCTACTGCATTCCAATCTGGCACAGACCCCTGGCTACAACTATGCTGATAAAGTAGACCCAAACCGTTGGAGGGTGCTTATGTCAGCGCCAAATCATAGCCTTTACCATGATTTTCCCGAACACCGGGACCGTATCCAGCAACTCAAACTGAGCGATGAAGATTTCGCCCGCATGGCAACCGAATACCACCAGATTGATCACAGCATCCGTGGCCTGGAAAGCCGTGGCGTTCCCACATCGAATGACAACTTTGAACAACTAAAACGCCGCCGCCTGCAGCTTAAAGATCGACTGTTCCAGATGCTGCAATAATCAACAGGACGGGCTGTGCATGATACACAGCGCTGCATCAACGGACCCGCTGTTCGCGGGTGCAGCTCTATCACTGCTCAAGGACAACTCTCAAAAGTTATACCCAGCTACACCCAGCCTGTTAATAGCCTTTCCACCTGCAATACACAGAGTTATCCACAGACAGTCCGCGCCGATGTCACTTTTGTACAAGGTCACTGCGACCGCCTTTGCTACACTGGCCACTCCAGCAGTACAGATAAGCTATATGATGGACCTGCACTCAGCCCCAGAACTGACACAGCTCGAACTGATCAGTGCTCAGTTTCAACGCCAGCGTTTCAGCCCCCATGTCCACGAAGGATTCTGCATCGCCGTAGTCGTACAAGGCGCGCAGCAGTTCAATCGCGATGGCGGCCAGCATATTGCTGCCACTGGTACACTGCTACTGATCAACGCCGACCAGCTGCATGATGGGCACTGCGCTGACGAACAGCAGGGCTGTCGTTACCACGCTATTTATCCACACCCGGCGCTACTGCAACCGGTGGTGGATGACTTATGCGGACCCGGTGCCGGTCTGCCCTGGTTCCCCCCGGTCGTTGACGATCCAGAGCTGGCTAATCTGCTGTTACAGTTATTTAACAGCCTGCAGCACAACCAGAATCCGCTACAGACTGACACTCTGTTTATGCACAGCCTCAGTCTGCTGGTTCAGCGCCATAGCTGTCGCCCCAGTCAGCCACAACCCCTGCTCAGGGCTCCCGGTCAGATTCAGTATGTACGCGAATACCTGGATACCCATTGCTGCCAGCCGGTCAGCCTGACCGAGTTATCTACCCTGGTGGCACTCAACCCCAGTTACCTGAGCCGCCTGTTTCGTCGCACGACGGGCCTCCCTCCCCACCATTACCAGCTGATGCGACGCATTGACCATGCTCGCCAACTGATCCAGCGTGGCCTGCCGCTGGCGCAGGTGGCACTGGATACCGGCTTTACCGACCAGCCGCACTTCAATCGCCATTTCAAACGTTTTACCGGCCTGACCCCAGGCCGCTATCAACAGGCGCAACGCTGAGTACTGCTCGGCCGGTCAGAAACGTACAAGATCACCCGGTGCCCAACCGCCATACTGGCCGGCAATTGAGGAGTGATCTTGAGGAATGAGCTATGTATATCCACCCGGATAGCCGCCGTGGCCTGGCCGATACCGCCCCGCTGTTACTGACCATCGCCCCGCTAGCCGCCAGTTTTGGCGTCATCGGTATCGCTCAGGGCGAATCGCCCTGGTTACTGCTACTGTGCTCGACTATCGTCTTTGCAGGCAGCGCCCAGCTGCTGGCGCTCGGCCTGCTCGCTGCCAGCGCACCGCTGTGGTTTATCCTGTTAACAACGCTGGTTATTAACAGCCGCCACCTTCTTTATGCCTTCAGCCTGACACCCCAGATACAGCCACTGTCTGGCAGGCAACGCGCGCTGCTGGCCTTCGTGTTAAATGATGAAACCTACGCGCTGGTCAGCCAGCAGCCCCCGGGGCCTGGCTTTAACCGCTACTTTCTCACCTCAGGACTAACCGTATGGGCCTGCTGGAGCCTGGCGACCGGGCTGGGCATCATGCTGGCTCATGAGCTGACGGGACAACTCTCTGCCGAACTGCTCAGCCAGCTGGATATCATCATGGTATTAACCTTTGTCAGCCTGATCGCACCGGCTTTGCAACGCTGCAGTCACTGGCTATGCGCCACGACGGCGGCACTGAGTATCAGCCTGTGCTGGCACTGGCCGCTGGGGAGTGGCCTGATATTTTCTGCGCTGCTGGCAATCAGTGTTGCCCTGCTGGCTGAGCGCTATCGGCCAGCGACGATGGCTTACAATGAGGCAGACAGCTGATGGATATCTGGCTGATCAGCGGCATGGCTCTGCTGACATTTGCGACCCGCTACCTGCCCTTTTCCCTGGCCCGGCAGTTAGCTTTTGCCAGCCGCTGGCAGTCGCTGTCGCGCTATATCAGCATCGCCATGCTGAGTGCCATTGTGGTCAAAACAACTCTGGTACGGGAGCAACAGTTGCAGCCCGTACTGTCCAACCCGCTGCTCCCGGCAGCACTGATCACACTATTCTGCGCGGTAGCAGGGCTGCCGCGCGGGCTCAGTTTTATGCTGGGTCTGCTGGTTTTTCTGCTCTGCCGCTGAACGGGCAGATCGACGCGACGCCATTCCACACCGGCAGCGCCAGATCCTCCGGCTCTTCATGGACCCCCTCATTACGCTGCTTGAAACTGCCTTCGTTGATGGTCAGTTTCATCAGCGCGGTGATATAACGCTCCTTGTCATTAGGCGGCCGTACCTGACTGGAGCGCCCTTCCTCCATCTGCTCCAACAGTATATTGAAAGCCTGATCAAACTCTTCAGCATCCGTTACCCGCTCACCGGTACAGAACAGCACCGCAGACCGATAGTTGGCACTGTGGTGATAAGCTGATTTGGACATGACCCACTGGTCATAACGGGCAAAGGAGATGCAGACCTCAGTACCACCCAGTAATAGCTTTTCCAGTCGGCTTTTATTAGCTACATGAAAATAGAGATGGTCATCCAGCCGCCACACCGTCATCGGAATCACCACCGGGCGGTTATTAGCAACGAAAGCGATATGGCCCAGTTTCAGCTGATCCACCAGCTGGTAGACCGATTCACGGTCATAACGACCCCGCTTCGCAACCCGTTTAACGGTGCTATCGGGGCCATGAGCCAGCTCTGTGGCTGGGGCATCTGAGGATACTAAAGGCCGGGGTTCATGGGGCTGTGACATCCATCTGTCTCCTGAGTCAGTCAGTGATAAAGATGCACAGTGTCAACGCATAATGGAGCCAGAGTAAGACCCATTTTTGAAAAACATGTCGGCCCACTTTTTAGCCCGGCTGCGCAGAAATAATCCTCTGATATAGACCAAAAAATGACGCGTCAGCCAGAACCGGCCACAAAAAAGCGACCCGCAGGTCGCTTTTTAATCCCCGAGGCTTATGCCTCAGCAGCGTGAGCTTACAGCTTGCCTGCTTCGTACATATCCGCCATATCTTCCAGCGAAATTGCATTCAGCTTGCTGGCCTGGCCCGCAGCACCGAAGGCTTCGTAACGGTCGATACAGATATCGCCCATTGCCGTCATGGTTGCTTTGAGGAATTTACGTGGATCAAACTCAGACGGGTTCTCCGCCAGGAAGCGGCGTACCGCACCGGTAGAAGCCAGACGCAGATCAGTATCGATGTTAACTTTACGCACACCGTGTTTGATCCCTTCAACGATCTGCTCAACCGGCACACCGTAGGTTTCTGGAATCTCGCCACCGAATTCATTGATCACCGCCAGCCATTCCTGTGGCACAGAGGAAGAACCGTGCATTACCAGGTGAGTGTTCGGGATGCTGTCGTGGATCGCTTTAATGCGATCGATCGCCAGGATATCACCCGTTGGTGGACGGGTGAATTTGTAAGCACCGTGGGAAGTACCACAGGCAATCGCCAGCGCATCAACACCGGTTTTGGCAACGAAGTCTTTCGCTTCTTCCGGGTCTGTCAGCATCTGATCGTGGGTCAGAATACCCTCAGCGCCAACGCCATCTTCTTCACCGGCCTGACCGGTTTCCAGAGAACCCAGACAACCCAGTTCACCTTCAACAGACACACCACAGGCGTGGGCCATTTCAACGGTACGACGAGTGACATCAACGTTGTAGTCGTAATCCGCTGGCGTTTTGCCATCTTCACGCAGGGAGCCGTCCATCATCACCGAGGAGAAACCCATGGCGATAGAACGCTGACAGATCGCCGCAGAGGTGCCGTGGTCCTGGTGCATACATACCGGGATATGCGGGAATTCAGCGATCGCCGCCAGAATCATATGACGCAGGAAGTTGGAGCCAGCGTACTTACGGGCACCGGCAGACGCCTGAACGATTACCGGGGAATCGGTTTTTTCAGCCGCTTCCATAATGGCGCGCATCTGTTCCAGGTTGTTGACATTAAATGCCGGGATGCCGTAGCTGTTTTCGGCAGCGTGGTCCAGTAGCTGTCGCATGGAGATCAGGGCCATGTGTTCACCTTTTGCTTAATAATCTGTTTGAAGTCCGTCAATGACGGTCATATTCGGGCAGGCAATGCCTGCCCGCCGTAAAATCAGTTGCTACGTGTTTCCAGCATCGCCACAGCAGGCAGCACTTTGCCTTCAACGAATTCCAGGAAAGCACCACCACCGGTCGAGATGTAGGACACTTTATCGGCGATATTATACTTGTCTACCGCCGCCAGTGTGTCACCGCCGCCAGCAATAGAGAATCCGGCATTAGCCGCAATCGCCATAGACAGTGCGCGGGTACCATCACCGAACTGGTCAAACTCGAACACCCCAACCGGGCCGTTCCAGATGATGGTACCGGCACCGGCCAGCAGTGCAGACAGCTCCATCGCTGTCTGTGGGCCAATGTCCAGGATCATATCGTCAGCTTCAACAGCATCGACGGATTTGATCTCAGCGGCAGCATCGGCGGAGAATTCTTTGGCCGTCACCACATCCACCGGCAGTGGGATATGTACTTTTTCCATCAGCGCCTTGGCAACCGGGATCAGGTCATGCTCACAGAGAGACTTACCCACCGGCTTGCCCGCAGCAGCCAGGAAGGTGTTGGCGATACCACCACCGACAATCAGCTGGTCGACTTTGTCAGACAGCGAGCTCAGCACTTCCAGTTTAGTGGAGACTTTAGAGCCGCCGACAATCGCCGCCAGCGGTGCAGCCGGTGCATCCAGCGCTTTACCCAGCGCATCCAGCTCACCGGCCAGCAGCGGACCAGCACATGCCACGGGAGCAAATTTGCCCACACCGTGAGTAGAGGCCTGGGCCCGGTGTGCGGTGCCGAAGGCATCCATCACGTAGATATCGCACAACGCGGCCATTTTACGGGACAGTGCTTCATCGTCTTTTTTCTCGCCCGCATTGAAGCGCACGTTTTCCAGCAGCACCAGCTCGCCTTCAGCAACGTCAAAACCGCCATCAACCCAGTCTTTCACCAGCGCCACATCACGGCCCAGCAGGCCTGCCAGATGCTCAGCCACCGGTTTGAGGGAGAACTCTTCAGCATACTCGCCTTCAGTCGGACGACCCAGGTGAGACATCACCATCACTTTAGCACCGGCTTTCAGCGCCAGCTCAATGGTTGGCAAAGAAGCGCGGATACGGGCATCTGAGGTTACTTTGCCCTCTTTTACCGGCACGTTCAGGTCTTCACGGATCAGCACACGTTTACCAGCCAGATCCAGCTCAGTCATCTTCAATACGGACATGTTGTTCTCTCTCTAAAAAACCAGTTCTCAATCCCGGACGACCTGAATGAATCAGGCCAAAATCATCTGTGGCGTTATGCAGTTATTTACGTTCAGAGAGCAGCAACCAGTGCCGGGCCACATCCAGCATCCGATTCGCAAAACCCCATTCATTATCAAACCAGCCCAGCAGCTTGATCAGCGTGCCTTCGCTGACCCGCGTCTGGGTACCATCGACCACGCCGGAGCGCGGGTCGCGGTTAAAGTCCACCGAGGCATGGGGCTCATCGGTGTAGCCCAGCAGGCCCTTTAACGGACCATGAGCCGCATCGCGCATGATACGGTTCACCGTCGCCACATCCGTGGCGGTGCGAACATTCAGCGACAAGTCCATGGCTGACACATTAATGGTGGGGACACGCAGATGCAGGCACTGAAACTTGCCTGCCAGATGCGGTAACAGCCGGTCAATGCCCTTATCCAGCCCGGTATCCACCGGAATAATGGAATGCAGCGCGCTGCGGGTCAGCCGCAGATCCGTCTGGTGGTAACTGTCGATCACCGGCTGGTCGTTCATCGCCGAGTGAATCGTGGTGGTAACCCCATTGATAATACCCAACTCGCGGTCCAGCAGATCCAGTACCGGCACAATGCAGTTGGTAGTACAGGAGGCGGCCGACACAATCTGATGGTCGGGCTGAATCAGCTGCTGGTTCAGGCCATAGACAATGGTGCTGTCCACCTGCGCCGTCGCGGGCTGGGAAAACAGCAACCGACTGGCTCCACGGGCCAGGTGCAGCTCGGCGGTATGACGATCTTTAAAGGCACCGGAACACTCCAGCACCAGATCAACCCCCAGCGCTTGCCAGGGTAAATTACGCGGATCGGCTTCGTTCAATACGGCGATCCGGTCGCCATCGATTAACAGATGGCTGCCGTCATGCTCCACCGGCAGCGGGAAGCGGCCATGGGTGGTGTCATAACGGGTTAAATAGGTAACGGTGTCGATATCCGACAGCTCGTTGAGCGCCACAATCTCGAACAGGTCGCGATAACCGCATTCATAAACGGCGCGTAATACACTCTGTCCGATCCGGCCGTAGCCGTTAATGGCAACTTTAAAACGCATAGACGTAACTTCAGAACCCAGCGCGAAAAATCAGGCTCGTGCCACAGAATGCGACACGAGGAATGTAGCAGCAACGTCCCGTCACGTCCGGTACAACCACCGGACGCGCGCGGAGCGCGCTGCTACAGATACAGCCATCCGTTATCAGATAACAGATTTAACTTTCTCAACCACGTTTTCAACCGTAAAGCCGAAGTGTTTGAACAGCTCGCCCGCTGGTGCTGACTCACCGAAGGTGGTCATACCGACGATCGCGCCGTTCAGGCCCACGTACTTGTACCAGAAGTCAGCCTGCAGGGCTTCAACCGCAACACGTGCAGTCACCGCCGCTGGCAGTACAGACTCACGGTACGCCGCGTCCTGCTTATCAAACAGACCGGTTTCTGGCATGGATACCACACGGATATTTTTGCCTTCAGCACTCAGAACCGCTGCGGCATCGACCGCCAGGCCGATTTCAGAACCGGTCGCGATCAGAATCGCATCCGGCTGACCTTCACCGCCACTGAGGATATAACCACCGCGACCGATATCAGCAATCTGCTGTGCGCTACGTGGCTGATGCGGCAGGTTCTGGCGCGAGAACACCATTGCTGTCGGGCCATCGTTACGCTCCAGTGCTGCTTTCCATGCCACGGCAGATTCCACCGCATCACATGGACGCCAGCAGCTCATGTTTGGCGTGTGACGCAGGTTAGCCACCTGCTCGATTGGCTGGTGCGTCGGGCCATCTTCACCCAAGCCGATAGAATCGTGGGTGTAAACGTGGATCGCACGCTGCTTCATCAGTGCCGCCATACGCAGGGCGTTACGGGCGTATTCCATAAATACCAGGAACGTCGCGCCGTATGGTACGAAACCACCGTGCAGGGCCAGGCCGTTCATGATCGCCGACATACCAAACTCACGTACGCCGTAGAACAGGTAGTTACCGGACGCATCGTCTTTGCTGATGCCTTTAGCACCGGCCCACAGCGTCAGGTTGGAACCGGCCAGGTCAGCGGAGCCACCCAGCAGTTCTGGCAGCTGTGGTGCATACGCGTTGATCGCATTCTGTGATGCTTTACGCGACGCGATAGACTCGCCTTTCGCTGCTACATCAGCAATGTACGCATCCGCTTTTTCAGTAAAGTCCGCTGGCAGTTCGCCAGAGATACGACGCAGCAGCTCATCCGCCAGCTCAGGGTAGGCAGCACGGTAAGCGACAAAACGGGAGTTCCACTCGTTTTCAGCGTGGGAACCGGCTTCTTTGGCATCCCAGTCAGCATAGATATCTGCCGGGATTTCAAAAGCACCGTGAGTCCAGCCCAGACGCTCGCGAGTCAGTGCAATCTCGTCGTCACCCAGCGGCGCGCCGTGACAGTCTTCTTTGCCTTCTTTGTTCGGGGAACCAAAACCGATGATGGTTTTGCAGCAGATCAACGTTGGCTGCTCGGTGTTCTCACGGGCCGCTTCAATCGCTGCACGGATCGCATCCGGGTCATGGCCGTCAACGCCAGGGATCACCTGCCAGCCGTAAGACTCAAAACGCTTAACGTTATCGTCGGTGTACCAGCCTTCAACTTCACCGTCGATGGAGATGCCGTTGTCATCCCAGAACGCCACCAGCTTGCCCAGACCCAGGGTACCGGCCAGGGAGCAGGCTTCATGGGAAATACCTTCCATCATGCAGCCATCGCCCATGAAGGTGTAGGTGTTATGGCCAACGATTTCATGACCATCACGGTTAAACTGTGCCGCCAGCGCTTTTTCAGCAATCGCAAAACCTACTGCATTGGTGACGCCCTGACCCAGTGGGCCGGTGGTGGTTTCAACACCCGGGCAGTAACCGTATTCCGGGTGACCGGCAGTTTTCGCATGCAGCTGACGGAAGCTTTTGATGTCATCAATAGAGACGTCATAACCTGTCAGGTGCAACAGGGAGTAAATCAGCATAGAGCCATGGCCGTTCGACAGTACGAAACGGTCACGATCGAACCACTGCGGGTTGCTCGGGTTGTGGGACATGAAATCGTTCCACAGTACCTCAGCGATATCCGCCATCCCCATCGGCGCACCCGGATGACCGGATTTCGCTTTCTGGACGGCATCCATGCTCAGTGCACGGATCGCATTAGCAAGTTCTCTACGAGAGGACATTCATTATCTCCTGGGTCTGGCCCAATAAGCTTGATGATTCACAAAACAGGTGAAATTTACCCGGATATTCCATGATAAACGACATCATTACTGGCAGGGTCAGTTCGCCACAGGGTCAGAATCTGATCTCACCTTGCCCCCTCCATGGGATATTCGGGTTAGCGGCGGCAATTTTCCCCTGGATAGCAGTCAGCTTCAAACAAATTGGCAGCTAATTGATGAAAAATGAGTCACTTTCAGCCCTGCATGGGAAAATTTCATGCTGACAGCTTCTATACTCATGCATTCAACCCTCGACACCGGTAGAATGTGTCGTTGGTTTTTCATACAGCAGGTCCACCAAACATTTCGATCTGAGGCGCAGGCACTCACCGTGCTATCCCCACGCCAGATTCAGGCCGCTGCTGTTTCTTCTTACTTAATTTCCAAAGGGTCTAGAGCAACAATGAGCGAATACAGCTTGTTCACCTCCGAGTCCGTGTCTGAAGGACATCCGGACAAGATTGCCGACCAGATCTCCGACGCGGTGCTGGATGCCATCATCGCCGAAGATAAATACGCCCGCGTAGCCTGTGAAACACTGGTAAAAACCGGTGTTGCCGTGGTTTCCGGTGAAATCAGTACTTCCGCCTGGGTGGATCTGGAAGCACTGGTCCGTAACGTGATCTGCGATATCGGTTACACCTCCTCTGATGTTGGCTACGACGGCGAAACCTGTGGTGTGATCAACATCATCGGTAAACAGTCGATCGACATCGCCCAGGGCGTTGATCGCTCCAAGCCTGAAGATCAGGGCGCAGGCGACCAGGGTCTGATGTTTGGCTACGCGTCGAACGAAACTGACGTACTGATGCCAGCACCGATCACCTACGCTCACCGCCTGGTTGAACGTCAGGCTGAAGCGCGTAAATCCGGCCTGCTGCCATGGCTGCGCCCGGATGCCAAATCCCAGCTGACCTTCCGTTACGAAAACGGCAAGCCCGTCGCGGTCGATGCGCTGGTACTGTCCACCCAGCACAACCCGGACGTCACCCAGTCCGACCTGCGTGAAGCGGTAATGGAACTGATCGTTAAACACGTCATTCCCGCCGAGTGGATCACCAAAGACACCAAGTTCCACATCAACCCGACCGGTAACTTCGTCATCGGCGGCCCGGTGGGCGATTGTGGTCTGACCGGCCGTAAGATCATTGTAGACACCTACGGCGGCATGGCCCGTCACGGTGGTGGTGCATTCTCCGGTAAAGACCCATCCAAGGTTGACCGTTCCGCTGCCTACGCTGGCCGTTATGTCGCGAAGAACATCGTCGCTGCCGGTCTGGCGGATCGCTGTGAGATCCAGGTGTCCTATGCCATTGGCGTTGCTGAACCAACGTCCATGTCCATCAACACCTTCGGCACCGGCAAGATCTCCGATGACAAAATCATCAAGCTGGTAAACGATAACTTCGACCTGCGCCCACACGCGATCACACGCATGCTGGACCTGCTGCACCCGATGTACCAGGCCACAGCTGCCTATGGCCACTTCGGTCGCGAGCCTTATGAGATGACCGTCGGTGAAGATACCTTCACCGCGTTCACATGGGAACGTACCGATAAGGTTAACGCCCTGCGTGCCGGTGCCGGTCTGTAGGATCCGCCGGAACTAGCAGACATAAAAAACCGCAGCTGAAAAGCTGCGGTTTTTTTGTGCCCAAAGCCAGCCGATCAGCCCTGCTCAGCCCGCTGATACACCACCTTCCCACCAAACACCGTCGCCGTTACCTGGCCTTTGAATTCAAAGTCCATAAAGGGCGTGTTACGCCCGGCAGACTGGCAGTTGTCATCAGTCAGGGTCCATTTTTCTTCCGGGTCGAACACACAGACGTCGGCCGCACTGCCCACACTGAGATTGCCCAGTTCACTCTGGCCGAGGATTTTTGCCGGGCCGCAGGTCAGGCGGTCGATCACCTGGGCCAGATCGATCATGCCCTGCTCAACCAGCAGCAATGCCAGTGGCAACAACGTTTCAAGGCCGGTAATGCCCGGTTCTGTCGCCGCAAACGGGGCCTGTTTGGCAGCCGCTTCGTGGGGCTGGTGATCCGAGCAGATCGCCTGAACATCACCGGCCAGTAATGCCTGACGCAGACCAGCGCGGTCAAGCTGACTGCGCAGCGGTGGCATGACATGAAAGTTACTGTCGAAGCCCGCCACATTTTCGTCGGTGAGGAAGAAGTGGTGGATCGCCACATCACAGGTCACCGGCAGGCCACGTTCACGTGAACCCTGGATCATTTTCACCGAGCGCTCACAGGTCAGCTGACCAAAGTGGGCGCGGACACCGGCCTGCTCTACCAGCAACAGACAACGGGCAACCTCCACGGTTTCTGCCGCTTCCGGGATGCCATCCAGGCCCAGTCGGGAACTGGTGGTGTCTTCGTGCATACAGCCTTTGCCGGTCAGGCTTTCGTCCTGTGGCTGGAACTGCACCAGCAGATCATGGGTTGCGGCGTATTCAAGGGAGCGCATCAGAGCCAGTGAGCTGCGTACCGGCTGGCGTACGTTGCTGAACGCCACACAACCGGAGCTGTGCAGAGCGTGTAGCGGCGCCAGTTGCTCGCCCTTCAGGCCCTGAGTCAGCGCACCCATCGGTAATACGCGGGCATTACCGGCCGCTTCAGCACGGTCAATAATCAGTTCAACAACCGCCGGAGTATCAACAATCGGTTTGCAGTCCGGCGGGGTCACCAGCGTAGTAATACCACCGGCAGCAGCAGCACGGGTTTCAGAGGCAATGGTGCCTTTCTGGGTATAACCCGGTTCACGCACATGGGCACAAAGGTCGATCAGCCCTGGCACCACAATCTGGCCGCTGGCATCCAGCACCTGGTCGGCTTCGAAGCCTTCCGGTGCCTGGCCCAGCGCCGCGACTTTGCCGTCCTGAAGGTAGAGATCCGCCTGCTGATCGATGTCGTTGGCCGGGTCAATAACACGGCCACCCTGAATTACCAGCTTCATGCGTTCTCTCCGTTATTCTGTTTCTCTTGCATCTGGCCGCTAACCGCCATGGACATCACCGCCATCCGTACCGCCAGGCCATTGGTCACCTGATCCAGAATCAGCGAACGTGGGCCGTCGGCGACTGAGGATTCAATCTCGACACCACGGTTGATCGGGCCAGGGTGCAGCACTACAGCATCCGGTTTGGCAATCGCCAGTTTTTCTTCGGTCAGGCCGTAGAGTTTGTAAAACTCGGACTCGGATGGCAGCAACGCGCTGTTCATGCGCTCTTTCTGCAGGCGCAGCATCATCACCACATCGACATCTTTGAGGCCTTCGTTCATATCGGTGTAGACCATGACACCGAGCGCTTCGATATGACGCGGCAGCAAGGTCTGCGGGCCAATAACCCGGACTTCGGCAACACCCAGCGTACGCAGCGCATGGATCTGCGAGCGAGCCACTCGCGAGTGCAGAATATCGCCAACAATGGCACAGGTCAGCTTGCTGAAATCGCCTTTGTGACGGCGAATCGTCAGCATATCCAGCATCGCCTGGGTCGGGTGGGCATGACGGCCATCACCGGCATTGATCACCGCCACATCGGGGGTCACATGCTGAGCGATGTAATGCGCCGCGCCGCTGTCGGAATGGCGCACCACAAACATATCGGCATGCATGGCATGCAGTGTCATCAGGGTGTCGCGCAGCGACTCGCCCTTGGTCGTCGAAGAGGTGCTGATATTGAGGTTCAACACATCCGCCGACAGCCGCTTGGCCGCCAGCTCGAAGGTGGACAGGGTACGGGTACTGTTCTCAAAGAACAGGTTCGCCACGGTAGTACCACGCAGCAGGGGCAGCTTTTTCACCTGCCGCTCGCCTACATCCAGGAAAGAGTCGGCGGTGTCGAGAATCTCGGTCAGCAGTTCGCGACTCAGGCCTTCAGTGGTCAGAAAGTGTTTCAGCTGGCCCTGTGAGTTGAGCTGAATCTGATTGGCATCTATAGGTTCAAACATCAGGCTTCCTGATCAGGTACGTTGACTGATTTCTAGTGACAGCGGTTCCGGGCCGGTCAGCTTGACCTGCTGATCCGGGCCCAGTGCCAGGGTGCCACCGACAACATCGGCCTGGATCGGCAACTGACGACGCTGCAAATCCAGCAGCGTAATCAGGCTGACCGAGGCGGGACGGCCGTAGTCAAAAATTTCGTTCAGCGCGGCGCGGATGGTGCGGCCGCTCATAATGACATCGTCGACCAGCAGAATATGCCGACCTTCAGTGTCACAGGGCAGTTTGGTGGGCTGCACCCTGGGGTTCAGCCCAACCTGAGTAAAATCATCCCGGTAGAAGGTAATGTCCATTACCCCCAGCGGGCTCTGTAGCCCCAGCTGATGATGCAGTCGTTCAGCCAGCCAGACGCCGCCGGTACGGATGCCGATCATCAATGGGTCTTCAATCTGACGCTGACTGATCAGCGCTTTGAGCTCTGCACTCATCTTGTCCAGCAGAGCTTCAACATTAAGCATTCCCGAGGTCATACAGATCCTCCAATCGGGTGTGGCTGGGGATACGCTGGTCGGTTCCAAACCAGCTCTCGACAATCAGTTGCGCGGCAATGCCGTCAACGGATTCCTTTTTAAAGTCGTTACTGCCACCGCGGGCAAAATGAATCTCTTTGGCCTCTGCGGTGCTCAGGCGTTCGTCCATCAGAAAGCACGGCAACTGGCTGCGATCCTGAATCCGGTTGGCAAACTTGCGCGCCCGGCGGGCCATTTCGCTGATGCTGCCATCCATGTTCAACGGGATGCCGACCACGATTGCGTCGGGCTGCCACTCGGCAATCACCTTATCAACCTGGCTCCAGTCGGGGATACCATCACGGGCCTGCATGGGGGCAAGGGGGGTGGCGGTGCCGGTCATTACATGACCTGCAGCTATGCCAATACGTCCTGTGCCAAAGTCAAAGGCCAGAATCTGCGCGTAATCTGTCATGGGGTGTCAGGCGGTTCCGCTGTGGGCTGTGAGCAGGCTGAGATCGACCCCCAGTGAGGCCGCGGCGGCCTTGAGGCGGTGTTCAGCCGGTGTGGCGAACAGTATATCCAAATCTGCCGGACAGCTTAACCAGTCATTGCGAAGGATTTCAGCATCGAGCTGGCCCGCGCCCCAGCCAGCATAGCCCAGCGCAACCACGACATGGGCAGGGCCTTCGCCATTGGCCATCGCATCAAGGATGTCCATTGAAGAGGTCAGATCAATACCCGGACCGATCGATACGGTCGAAGCCCAGTGCTCATCATCCTGATGGCGGTGCAGAATAAACCCGCGTTCACGGGCCACCGGGCCACCGCCATACACCGCCCCCTGCGTGGGGTCGGTCACCTCAATGTCCAGATGACGAAACAGCGCGGGCAGATCAAAATCCAGCGGCTGGTTGATGATCACCCCCATCGCCCCTTCGTCATCATGTTCGCAAATATAGCTCAGACTCTGGGCAAAAAACGGGTCCTGCATATGCGGCATCGCCAGCAGAAAATGGCCACGCAGGCTGCTGAAATCAGACATGGGACTAGGCCTCGGGTAGGAGGGTGGGTTCAGGACCTAAAACACTCGGGTCCGCTGTTCGAACTTCCAGGTGCGGATAATCTCCAGTATATCGGTGGATTTCTGCATCTGTTGTGGGAATGGCTGGAACGGTGCGGCCAGCCGCACAATACGTACGGCCGCGTCATCCAGCAGACGGTAACCGGAGGAGCGCAGCACGCTGACCTCCTTGACGGAGCCATCCGGCATGATGGCGACCAGCAGACGTAACTGGCCATACATCTGCCCGCGCCGTGCTTCTTCAGGATAGTTGAGGTTGCCTACCATCTCGATTTTACGCCGCCAGCTGTCCAGGTAGGCTGCGTCTTCACGGGCCTTGGTGGTGGCAGAGGTCAGTCGTTTAACCCGTGGCTGTTTGGCCAGCCACTGCTCAGTGGCATCGATCTGAGCCTGCAGGCTGGACATTTCAACACTGCGCGCCAGCAATGATGTCGCCGCACCGCTGGTCCGCTGTGGAGCCGCCGCTTTAGCCTGTTGCTGCTTATCGGCCTGCCGCTGCTCACTCCGGGCGACCGTGGTGATGGTTTTTTTACCACCGGCACTGGCTTTTTCCGGCGAGCGTTCAGGCTCGGTCGACAGCTCTCTGGTGGCCGGCTCCGGTAACCGGGAATCAACCGCCGGGGTTTCCACGGCCGTCTGCTGCGCCGCTAGCGGCGCAGGCTCCGCCGCCTGCAGTTCAGCATACTGGCTCACGGCGGGCAGGTGTTTTTCAGCCTCGGTGCCACTACCAATCTGGTTGGTCGGGGCGATAAAGTCTGCCTCATTCGGCAGCTTTTTACTCTGGTACTGCGACAGGGTAATTTCCAGCGTTTTCACCGGCTGGACACTGGGCGTGCTTTTAAAGGCGATACCCAGAATTACCATGGCATGCAGCGCCACCGCCATAAATAGCGTAAAGCCAAACCGATCCCAGACGCTGACCGTGGGCGTTGCCACTGCACTCTCAACCATCAGATTACGCTCAGGCCTGCAGACGACGCTCAATGGCGTCCATCAGTTGCATGGCGATATCCAGTCCGAACTGTTCATCCAGCTGGCGGATACAGGTCGGGCAGGTGACGTTAATCTCGGTCAGGTAATCCCCAATCACATCCAGCCCGACAAACAGCAGGCCGCTTTCTTTAATCGTCGGGATCACCTGTTCACAGATCCAGCGGTCACGGTCGGTCATTTCACGGCCTTCGGCCCGGCCACCGGCGGCCAGGTTGCCACGGGTTTCGCCGCCCTGTGGAATCCGCGCCAGGGCATAGGGCACCACCTCACCATCCACAATCAGAATGCGCTTGTCGCCGTCTTTGATCTCGGGAATGTACTTTTGCGCCATGATCATCTGGCCGCCGAACTGGGTCAGGGTTTCGATAATCACCCCAAGGTTCAGACCATCGGCACCAATACGGTAGATCGAGCTGCCGCCCATGCCATCCAGCGGTTTGAAGATCACATCGCCATGCTCAGCGTGGAAGGCACGCAGCTGATCGGCATTACGAGTCACCAGCACCGGAGGGGTACACTGGGCAAAATGGGTGGCAAACAGCTTCTCATTGAAGTTGCGTACTGCCTGGGTGTTGTTGGTTACCAGCACCCCATCACGCTCGGCCAGGGCCAGCAACTGGGTGGTGTAGAGGAATTCATTATCGAATGGCGGATCAACCCGGTTGAGGATCACATCCAGTTCGTTAAGCGGTGTATCGCTGTACGCACCCCGTTCAAACCAGCCATCCGGGTCCATCGCAACCGTGAGCGGAGCCATTCGCCCCTGCACCACGCCATCGCGCAAAAACAGACTGCTCTGCTCCATATAGAAGATCTGCCAGCCTTTACGCTGGGCTGCCCACAGCATCGCCAGGGTACTGTCTTTGTAGTAACTGATGGACTCTATCGGGTCCATCACCACGCCGATTTTTACGGTCACGGTGTATCCTCTATATCGGTTAGTCTGCTGCCGGTCCGGCAATATCGCCCCACAGGTAATGCATCACTGCCTGCGCCGCCACAGGCGCGGTTTCGGTGCGCATAACCCGCGGCCCCAGCGCCAGCGGCTTGAAACCATGGCTGATCGCCATTGCCACTTCCGCCTCGCTCAAGCCACCTTCAGGGCCGATCAATAGTGCAACAGATTCGGGCGCTGTATAAGCCCCTAATGGTGCCGCACTGTGGTGATGTAATACAAATTTAAGCTCGGCATCGACCTGCTGACACCAGTCGGTCAGCGACTGGAATGCATTGACAGGAGGCACCCTGCAGCGGCCGGATTGCTCACAGGCGCTGGTGACGATTTGCTGCCAGTGCTGCTGACGTTTTTGCTGACGCTCGGCGTTCAGCTTGACCTCACAGCGCTCCGACAGCAAGGGTGTCAGCTGATCCATACCCAGTTCGGTCGCTTTCTGCACGGCATAATCCATGCGTTCGCCACGGGATACGCTCTGGCCAATATGCACCCGCAGGGGGGATTCCATGGCAACCGCCTCAGCACTTTCGATCAGCACCTGAGCGCTGCGCTTTTCAACGGCAATCAGGCGACCACTGTAGTTATGGCCATCGCCATTAAACAGCTCAATCTGATCCCCTGCCCGCATACGCAGCGCACGGGACACATGCTGAACAACCTCATCAGAAAGGCTAAGAGTCTGGCCTGGCTGCAAATAGCCAGGCTGATAAAAGCGGGGTATGCGCATCAGTTCACAAATCCGGTGAGCAGCTGAATAAAGCCGCTATTATGCCACAGCCACGCCCACCGTCGCAGCTACCTCGACGCAGGTTCATTCAGCAACCATATCACTCATGTTTCACCGTGTGTATTGACACGGCGGTACACTGAACAGACAAAAAAAAGCACCCATACGGGTGCTCATTCAGGAAGCGGAAGGGTCAACCAGTCGATCAACCCTTAAATGAGACAGAAGGCCCCTGAACTGAAAAACAAAAATACGACGCCCTGCTCTGCTGCGACCAGAACGCCGTTAAACTCAGTAGCCGTTCAGATGGTCGATGTATTCCGGCAGGAACAGCGAGATCTGCGGCACATAGGTAATCAGGATCAGGAAGCCTAACAGCAGCCCCAGCCACGGCAGGCAGGCCTTGATCACCCAGACCATGTTCTGGCCGGTAATCCCCGCCGTCACAAACAGATTTAGCCCCACCGGCGGCGTCAGCATGCCGATCTCCATATTCACCACCATGATAATCCCCAGGTGGATCGGATCGATACCCAGCTGAGTCGCAATCGGGAACAGAATCGGCGCCATGATCAGCAGGATCGCTGAAGGCTCCATAAAGTTACCGGCAATCAGCAGCAGGATATTCACCACAATCAGGAAACCCCAGGCAGGCAGACCCCACTGAATGATGGTTTCCGCGATGGTGTGGGGAATCCGCTCGGTGGTCAGTACGTGGGCGAACAGCATCGCGTTGGCGATGATGAACAGCAGCATCATCGACACTTTGGCCGCATCGAGAATGGTTTTGCGAACTTCCGGATGGCTGACCGAACGCGGCAGCGCCAGTAACATCTGGGCACTGTTACGTAGCGTCGCCGTCGGCAGGTTCTCACCTTCATTACGCCAGGCCACGCCTTTCATCGGACCAATGTCACGGTAACCAACTACCGCAATCAGGTAGGCATACACGGCAGCAACCGCCGCTGCTTCAGTGGGTGAAGCAATACCGCCATAGATAGACCCCAATACGATGATGATCAGCATCAGGCCGCCCAGCGCAACAATGCCGGAGCGCGCCAGCTGGCGGAAACCCGGAAAGGGCTGGGCTGGCAATTTTTTAATCCGCGCAACGATATAGATCGCCAGCATCAGCAGGCCACCCATCATCAGGCCGGGAATAAAGCCCGCCATAAACATCCGTGACGCGGACACTTCAGTCGCGGCGGCATAGACCAGCATTACAATCGAGGGGGGAATCAGAATTCCCAGGGTCCCGGCATTGGCAATCACCCCGGCCGCAAACGACTGCGGGTAACCGGAGCGCACCATACCAGCAATGACAATGGTACCGATCGCCGCGACCGTGGCTGGCGAAGAACCGGACACCGCCGCAAACAGCATACAGGCCATGACCGACGCCATCGCCAGCCCGCCGCGGACATGACCGATGCTGTCGACAGCAAAGTTAATCAGTCGCTTGGCCACCCCGCCGGTGGACAGGAACGCCGAAGAGATAATAAAGAACGGTATTGCCAGCAGGGTGTAATGTTCGGAGGTGGCTTCAAACAGCTTCAGTGACACCGAGGCCAGCGAGTCATTGGAGAACAGCATGATCGTCGTCACCGACGACAGGCCGAGCGCAATCGCAATCGGCATCCCCATCAACATGCAGCCAAACAGGGTAATAAAGAGTACGGCGATGGTCATGATTTAGCCCCTTTATCGATATTGCGATCGGCAGCCTGGTCAACCGCGTCTTTGAGCTCGTCGGCCAGCTCCATCGAGTCTTTGGCTTCGTCAGCCAGATGAAAACCTTCGGACTGACCGGTGATCACTTTGATACCCAGCTGGACAAAGCGTACCGCCAGCAAAGCAAAGCCAATAATCAGCACAGTCATCGGAATCCACTTGGGTACCGGCAGGTCTTCCATCTCAATACCGATCATGTGCATCTTGCTCAGGTAGATCCAGGAGCCGTACAGAAACAGGCCGCAGTAAAACAGGCACAAACCAATGGCCAGCAGAGTAAAGAAGCGAGTCGCACCGCGGGGCAGCATTTTTACAAAAACATCCACACCGATATGTGCGCCTACCTTGATGCCGTAGGAGGCACCAAACAGAACGAACCAGGCCGCCATTAACAGCGTCACTTCCTGTGCCCAGTGAATACCAGCATTAAATACGAAGCGGGCAATCACTTCGGCAAATACCAGTAAGGTCATGGAAACCAGCAGCAGGCTGATAAACGCCTCCTCCAGGTTATTTATTAATTTGCGCATAGTCGAACAGTCCCCGGATCTCGATCTCGTTATTAGCAACAGGCAATACCACAGCGCAGCCCTGCTCCCTCCGTAAAGAAGATGCACAGACCTCTGCTCTGATAGCTGTCAGGGGGGGTGGCCGCGATACACTGTCAGGCAGACGGTGTATCGCGGCCGGTGTAAAAATGGCGGGTGGGTGGCCCGCCAGGCTCGCAATCAGCTGTCAATCAGACCGATAACGAGTGGGTGCTTTGTCAGCTCAGTTATTCGCTGCCTCTGCAGCATCGATCAGCTCTTTACCAATTTCGCCTTCGAACTGCTTCCAGACTGGCTTCATCGCTGTCACCCACTGCTGACGTTCGGCATCTGTGATAGACACGACGTCGGAACGAGGGGAGTCGATGATCGCCTGACGGTCCGCTTCTGACTTCTCAGCTGCTACCTCATTACCAAAGGCGATCGCTTCATCCAGCGCCTTTTTCACTTCAACACGCAGATCATCATCCAGCTCCGTCCAGAACTCAGCCGACGTCACGACCATGTAATCCAGCAGGCCGTGGTTGGTTTCGGTGATGTATGGCTGAACTTCGAAGAATTTTTTCGAGTACAGGTTCGACCACGGATTCTCAGCACCATCGATCGCTTTGGTTTGCAACAGCGTGAAGACTTCGGAGAACGGCTTTTTCAGTGGTACGGCATCCACCGCTTCAAACTGTGCCTGCAATACATCGGAGGTCATAATGCGGAATTTTTTACCGCTGGCATCATTCGGCGTACGAATAGGCGCGTAACCGGACATCTGCTTCATACCGTTGTGCAGGTAACCCAGACCCACCAGGCCTTTATTCTGCAGTGACGTCAGCAGTTTCTGACCATCTTTACCCTGCTGAAAACGCTCAACCGCGGCCATATCTTTAAATAGAAACGGCAGATCAAATACCTGTAACTGTTTGGTATATTTCTGGAATTTGGACAGTGATGGCGCTGCCATCTGCACATCGCCCAGCAGCATCGCTTCCAGCACTTTATTATCGCCAAACAACTGCGAGTTAGGGTAAACCTTTACTTCAACCTTGCCCGCCAGACGCTCAGCAATCAGCTGCTTAAACTTATTGGCCATCTGGCCTTTTGGCGTATTTTCCGCAACAACGTGGGAGAATTTGATTTCAACAGGGGCAGCGAAGGCACTCTGGGCCCCCATAGTCAGCGCCAGCGCAGTGGCAGCAACGGTCAGAAAACGCATAGGAATACTCCTGGTATCTTTTGCTTATTATGAGATGTTGTTATTTTCAGTCGTCAGCAGCGGTATCACGCCACCACTGATCTCTGTAGACACATCCTGTACAAAGCAAGTACCGGGCCATTCAATGAATTTAATTTTTTATCTTTATATAACAAACAGTTAACAAAAACATGTAGCGACAAGCCAACTGAACAATCAGAGAAATGGATGGTTTCCCCCCTGCCATAATTCTATTTATGGCGAAAAACCACCCATCTATGAATAAACATCCAACCCACAACTCAACGTCACTTTTATTGATCTGAAATACTGACGAGTCATCGTTCAATATGTATTGTTTAGGGCTAAGGTCAGGCTTGGCCTGGACGTTAGATAAACAAAGAACACGGCGGACCCGTTCCGCCCCGTAATCGACCCAGCACAACAAAAATAATAACTTGCTCGTCAGTTCAAAAGCAGGCTTAAAACATGACATCTCTTTCTATTCAGACGAAAGTTAATCTTTCTCTTGCAGCTGTCTTTCTGGTGGTATTGCTCAGTTCACTGAGCGCGATTTACCGCAGCGAGACCTCGCTGGTGCAGCAGGTCGCTCGCACCAGTACCCTGAACACTGCAGACTCCTACTTTGACAGCATCAATATGCTGATGCTCAGCGGTGCCATGGCCAATCGCCAGACCCTGCAGCATAAACTCGAAGCTAACGAGGATATCCTTGAGGCACGAATTATCCGCGGTAAAGGTGTCGCCGACATGTATGGCCCAGGCCTGCCCGATGCGGTCATCCAGGACGAGCTGGACCGCAAAGCCATGTCCGGACAACAGATCATCGAGGAAATTGACGACGAAAAAGGCCACCGGCTGACCGTCATCACCCCGATGAAGGCGCTGTCAGAATACAAAGGCACCAACTGCCTCACCTGCCACCCGGTCACTGAAGGCAGCATCCTGGGCGCAGTACGGGTGACCTACTCCTTTGATGTACTGGATCAGCAGATCAGCAGTAACCTGCGTACGGTTGCACTGATTGAACTGGGACTGATTATCGCAGGCTCTCTGCTGATCAGTTTCCTGTTGCGTACCCTGGTGGTCAAACCGATTAACCGCCTGAGTCGCACCATCACCACCATCGAGCGTGACTCCGACCTCAGTCAGCGTACCAAGGTCGATTCCATGGATGAAGTTGGCACCATGGCGCTGGCGTTCAACTCCATGCTGGATGCGTTTCAGGACAGCATCACTCAGGTCACCAGCACTATTCACCGGCTAGGCGACTCCTCCAGCGCCATCAACGGCATCGCGACGACCGCCAACAAAGCGGTACAAGCGCAAGAAGCACAGACCACCACCATTGCCGCCGCCATCAGCCAGATGGAAGTGGCCACCCTGAATGTACAAAGCAGCGCAGAAAGTACCGTAGCCGTCTCCAACCAGGCGCTGGAAGACAGCCTGCAGGGCAACGCCGTGACCAACGACGCCATTGCCTCAATGGAAACGATGAAAATCAACATTGAAGCAGCGACAACGGTTATTCGTAAACTCGACGCTCAGAGTCAGAGCGTAGGTACCGTGCTGGAGGTGATCCAGAAGATTGCCGAACAGACCAACCTGCTGGCCTTGAACGCCGCAATCGAGGCAGCCCGCGCCGGTGAACAGGGACGCGGCTTTGCCGTGGTTGCCGACGAGGTACGCACCCTGGCCAGCCGTACCCAGAACTCCACCGAAGAGATCAACCACATCATTGAAACGCTGCAAAGTGATGCCCGTGATGCCGTGACTGCCATGGACAAAGCCCTGCAGAGCTCCAATAACGGGGTTGAACATGTACAGCGTACCTCCCAGGCCCTGCATCAGATTGCCGAAGAGGTGCGCTCTATTAATAATATGAACCATGAAGTGGTCAATTCAGTGCAGGAGCAGAGTCAGATGGCGACCACCGTCGAACAGAGCATGGGGAATATTGTCGACTCCACCCGCAATACATCAGATCAGGCCGGCCAGCTCAGCAGTGTTGCCCATGAGCTGGGTAGCCTGGCCGGTGAGCTTGAAGGGCTGGTAAACCGCTTCAAGCTGTAACATTGCCACCAGCCACAAAAAAACCGGCCATCCCTTGCGGGATGGCCGGTTTCTTATGCGCTCGATGCGCTACCCGTACTTAGCGTAATGCTTAGCCCAGGTAGTTGTCCGGCATTGGCAATTTAGCCACGCCGGTATCGATTGCAGCCTGTGCAACAGCTGTTGCAACACGCTTGAGCAGACGCTCATCAGTCGGCTTAGGAATGATGTACTGCGGACCGAACTCCAGGGAGTCCAGGTTGTAAGCAGTCAGCACGTCCTGTGGTACCGGCTCTTTCGCCATATCGGCAATGGCACGCACGGCCGCCGCTTTCATCTCTTCGTTGATAACGCTGGCACGAACGTCCATTGCACCACGGAAGATGAAGGGGAAGCCCAGTACATTGTTTACCTGGTTCGGGAAGTCAGAACGGCCAGTTGCCATGATGACATCATCACGGGTGGCATGGGCCAGTTCAGGACGAATTTCCGGATCAGGGTTGGCACAGGCAAAGACTACCGGGGTAGATGCCATTTTGGCCAGCTGTTCACCCGTCAGCAGATCAGGACCGGACAGACCAACGAATACGTCAGCGCCGTCGATCGCGTCATCCAGAGTGCGCTTGTCAGTTTCAGTGGCGAAAGCTGCTTTTTCCGGCGTCAGGTCTTCACGACCAGAGTGGATCACACCCTTGCGGTCCAGCATGTAGATGTTTTCTACTTTCGCACCCATGTTGATCAGCAGCTTCATGCACGCATTGGCTGCTGCACCCGCACCCAGGCATACAATGCTGGCTGTAGGCAGTTCTTTACCGGCGATTTCCAGAGCATTGATCATGCCCGCAGCCGTTACAATCGCTGTACCGTGCTGGTCATCGTGGAATACCGGGATGCTGCAACGCTCGATCAGAGCGCGCTCAATCTCAAAACACTCTGGCGCTTTGATATCTTCCAGGTTGATACCACCGAAGGTGTCGGCGATACGCGCTACGGTGTCGATGAAAGCCTGTGGGCTTTCAGCGTCCACTTCGATATCAATCGAGTCCAGACCTGCGAACTTCTTGAACAGCAAAGACTTACCTTCCATTACCGGCTTGGATGCCAGTGGACCCAGATCACCCAGACCCAGAATGGCAGAACCATTGGTAATAACGGCTACCAGGTTACCCTTGGCAGTGTAGCGGTAAGCGTTTTCCGGATCCTTGGCGATTTCACGTACCGGCTCAGCAACACCCGGGCTGTAGGCCAGGGCCAGATCACGGGCACTGTCGGCCGGGGTAGACAGCTCAACGCTGATCTTACCTGGACGAGGGAACTCATGATAATCGAGAGCGGCTTGCTTCATATCTTCAGACATGGCTGCTGTTCCAAAGTTTGTTAACAAAAGACGAGCCCAACATCATATCTAAAAGGCATAATCCCCACAACTAAGGGGGATAGGGCCTTTGGGCCCTTTTGATATGCGTCAGGGGATGTAAATACAATCATCTTTCAGAACAATAGAACAGTACCAATCAACTCACAGAGCCGCCGCCGCTGAACTTATCTGTCAGTTACCGGCTGTAACATGCTGGCGGCCGTCAGCCGTAACAGCCAGCGTTGATAGCCTTTTTTCAGCCGCTGACCGCGGGCCTGACGATCAATAACCCAGCCGCGTACAGCTACGTGCCTGTCGCGAAACGCACTGACAGCAAGCGGTTTGAGCTGTGCCGCCAGCGCTTTGGACACCTGCACCACCAGCCGGTTATCCAGCGTCAGCCAGTGGGCTTTGCGGCTGGTCTGAATATCGCTCACCCGCCCTTCCAGCAACATAAAACCCTGATCACCCGACTGCAGCTGGCGGGCCTGACACACCGCATTGCCGCGCCACACGCCAAGCCCCGACTGCCGGGCAACCTGTTCAGCACCGGCCAGACACTCGGCCGCTCGAATATTGGGGGCCACCGAGATCCAGTAGCCTAGCCCCTGTCGCAGCAGCTCAGCACTGAGCAGGCTACCATCAGCACGCAGCAGATGTCCCAGCACCCGACCATAGTGATCTTCAGGTTTAGCCCCCACCACCAGCCACAATCCTGATGATTCTGTCAGGCGCAGCAAGGCCTGCCGGGCAGCCACAGCAAAGGGCTCATCGGTACGACCTTCACGGTCCATTTCAGGAGTATTAATGCCCAGCAGGCGGATACGACGGCCATCGTCCAGCTTTACGGTGTCGCCATCGTAGACATAGCTTACGCGGACTTTTTCAGCAGGGCTGTTCGGGGGAAGCAATAGCGCCGAGCAATCTCGACTGAAGGCGGGCAGAGCAAAAAGCAGCAGGCAGAAAAACAAAAAGGCACCGGATAAGGGTGCCTTTTCAGTGTACGCCAGGGGCATCGTTTACTTGTTCAGTGAACGACCGCCAAAGCGCTTGTTGAAACGGTCAACACGGCCGCCAGATGTCGCATCTTTCTGCTTGCCAGTGTAGAACGGGTGGCAAGCGGAGCATACGTCCAGGTGCATGTCTTTACCCGCAGTAGAGCGAGTATTCATAACGTTACCGCAAGAACAGCTTACAGTAATTTCAACGTAATTCGGATGGATATCAGCTTTCATTTTTTTGCTCTCACATTGTGCCGCCATCTGGTTGCTGCACACTTTATGTGCATCCACTCCAGATACCGCACGGAGGTTTAAATACGGCCAAGGCCGATGATTTCGAGTAGGCGGCGGATTATACGCATGCAGAACACTGGCTGCAATATGTACAGCGTAGATCGTTCAGTAATAATCCGTCACCTTCTTTCATTTATTCCCGGCGTCGAATTTCCTACACTGGCGCCTCTTTCCTTTATAGCCCCGTCGAAGGTTCTGATGTCTGTACTGCGCCTGGCCATTCCTACCCCGCTTCGCCGTCTGTTTGACTACCTGCCTCCCGCAGGCACCCAGCTGGAGACACTGCGTCCCGGAGTACGGGTGCGCGTCTCGTTTGGCAAGCAGAAGGATGTGATCGGCCTGCTGATCGAAATCAGCGAACACACCGATGTACCGGCCAGTAAACTCAAACCGGCACTGGAAATCCTCGACCAGCACCCTCCTCTGCCTGACCACCTGTTCGAGCTGGCCCGCTGGGCAGCCAGTTACTACCATCACCCTCTGGGCGATGCGGTCCAGCTGGCGCTGCCGGTGATGTTGCGTAAAGGCGTGCCCTGTCAGTTTGCCCACGCTCTGCTCTGGCGTGCCAGCGCAGACGCCAGTCTGGACGCACTCTCCTCACGGGCTAAAAAACAGCAAGAGACCCTCAGCATTCTGCTGGAGCATCCCCAGGGCATCAGTAACGATGCCCTGCGGGCCGAAGGCGGCGAGACCGTACAGCTGAAAAAACTGGCAGAAAAAGGCCTGGCCGAGCAGTTCGAATTCACCCCCGACAGTCACCGCCCCCACCTGCCACCGGAACTGCTGCGTGAACCGGTGCTAAGCCTCAACAGCCAGCAGCAGCAGGCGGTCGACAGCGTCAACCAGAGCAACGGTTTTCAGCCCTTCCTGCTGGAAGGAATCACCGGATCAGGCAAAACCGAAGTGTATCTGCAGATTATCGAAGCGGTGCTGCAAGCGGGCAAGCAGGCGCTGATTCTGGTCCCTGAAATTGGCCTGACCCCGCAAACGGTGGCCCGCTTCAAGGCCCGTTTCAATCTGCCGGTCGTGGTGCTGCACTCCAACCTGTCGGAACGCCAGCGGCTGGATGCCTGGCTCAAAGCCCGCGAAGGGGTCGCACCGATCGTGATTGGCACCCGGTCAGCCCTGTTTACCCCACTGAAACACCCGGGGGTGCTGATTATTGATGAAGAGCACGATGCCTCTTTTAAGCAACAGGATGGCTTTCGCTACTCGGCCCGTGATCTGGCGATCGCCCGCGCTCACCGCGAACAGATCCCGGTCGTACTGGGCACCGCCACCCCGGCACTGGAAACCCTGTGGAACGCCCGTCAGGGCCGTTATCAGCACCTGAAGCTGACCCAGCGAGCAGGCAGTGCAAAGCCCCCCCGGTTTGAACTGATGGATATCCGCCAGACTGCCCTCAATGACGGCCTTTCCACGGCCCTGCTGCGGCAAATCGCCAACACCCTGAAGCAGGGCAACCAGGTACTGGTGTTTCTCAATCGCCGTGGTTTTTCCCCCAGCATGAACTGCGACAGCTGCGGTGCCATCGCTGACTGCCGCCGCTGCGATGCCCATATGACGCTGCATATGAAGCCACCGCACCTGCACTGCCACCACTGTGACAGTCAGCGACCTATTCCACGCCAGTGTCCAGAATGTGGTAGCCACGAGCTCAAAGCCGTGGGTAGCGGCACCGAGCGCAGCGAGCAGACACTGACGGCGATGTTCCCCAAATACCCGATACTGCGGGTCGACCGTGACAGCACCGCCCGTAAAGATTCACTGGAAAAGATGATGAAACAGGTTCACACCGGTGAACCCTGCATCCTGATCGGCACCCAGATGCTGGCCAAGGGTCATCACTTCCCGGATGTTACTCTGGTCGCCATTCTCAATGCCGACGGCGGCCTGTTCAGTGCTGACTTTCGCGGCATGGAGCGTACCGCCCAGCTGATCATTCAGGTGGCGGGCCGGGCCGGACGGGCAGAAAAACCCGGCAATGTGGTGATGCAGACCATGCACGCCGACCACCCCGCCATCAACCGGCTGATTGAAGATGGTTACAGCGCCTTCGCCGACGATGAACTGCAGCTGCGCCGCCATACTCAGCTCCCTCCCTTCCAGCACCTGGCGCTATTAAAAGCCGAAGCCAATAAACAGGGCCGCGCCGAAGCCTTTTTGCGCGCCGTGCGCGAGCAGCTGGAACAGACCGGAATGCTCAGTCCACAAAGCCGCTGCATCGGCCCTTTCCCATTCACCATGGAGAAGAAAGCCGGGGTTTTCCGTGCCCAGCTGCAGCTGCAAAGCCCACAGCGGGCCGATCTGCACCGTAGCCTTGGCCTGTTATGTCAATTCCTGGAACAACTTCCTGAAGCGAAAAAAGTACGCTGGACACTGGATGTCGACCCGATTGAAGTCTGATTTCGTCGCCACTATCAGCAATCACAACCAGGCGAAACCAGCATTGTCCACGATCAGGAATAGGTCAAAATATAGACATCGACCTTAGGCCAGGCTATAAGTACATCCCCCTGCCGCTGATCAAACGCTCAGCAACAGGGACTGCACCACCGCCGTAATAAAAATAACAACAGGGATGCTGTACAGGGTTGCACAGACAACCACACACCAGATCCCGCTGAATGCAGTTCAGGGATACCGCTATGCCACTGACAATTACCCGCAAGATTTCGCTGGGGTTCGCCACCCTTGTGCTCTTTATGATCATCATTGCACTGGGCGCCCGTTACGGTTCCGACAGTGTGTCCAGCGCCATGCACCGGGTGACAGATCAGTCGCTACCCATTCTGACCGGGGGCTTTGATCAGATGATCAAGCTGCAACAGGCCAACCAGTCACTGTATAACGCCCTGGCTCAGCCGCGGGTGAAAGACCTCAATAAGGCCAGCAAAGCCTTCAGTCAGCGGTTCGACGCTTTCAACCAGTCACTGGCCACACTGAGCCCACAGGTCGCCAGCCACTCGGTGCTCAGCCAGCAACTGGCCGATATCCAGCGCAGCAGCCATGCCTTTTCCAGTGCGGCAACACAGATGATCAAGCAGCGTAAACGCCAGCTGATCCTGGATCGCAAGATTATCGAGTCCGAAATCAGCCTGCAGCGGGACAGCGATGCGCTGGCCGCCTGGGTGCAGCGTTATATCAGCAGCTTGAATCGCGATACCATCGACAATGCCATCCCGGCGCGGATGATTACCCGCGCACTGAGCACCCACCGCTTCCAGCTGATCAACTACCGCCGTACCCAGGAGCTGGAGGGATTAAACAAAAGCCTGGCGCTTAGCCGAGGTAAACTGACCGAGGCATTTACTCAGTTCGGTAAAGTAGAACGCCGCGCCCGGCAGGTCAAAACCCTGGTCAAACAGATCGACGGTGCGTTCTATGGTGAGGATGAGCTGATCGAACGTTACCGTCAGCGCCATCAGCTCGCCGCCAGCCAGCAACAGCAAATGGCCATTACCGCCGACCTGATTCAACAGTCCAGCGCCGCCGCCAACCAGTTTATTGATACCGCCACCGCCGATGCGGACGCCGCCCGGCTTGATGCCGACAGCAACAGTCAGTTTGCCAACCTGCTGATCATGGCCCTGGCGGCCGCCTCGATCGCCATTGCCATCACCGTCGCCCTGCTGACCACTCAGGCATTACGCCGCCCGCTGCATCAGATTCGCGACCAGCTCAGCAAAGTCCGTGAAGGCGATCTGCAGGTCCGCTTTGATGATCAGCGTAAAGATGAATTTGGTGAGCTGGGCGAAGCCCTCAATGCCGTCGTGTCAGAACTGCAGTCCGTGCTGCGTCAGGTGGTTGATGGCTCACACAAACTGGCCAGCGTGGCCGATCAGAATGAAGGCATCAGCCGCCATGCAACCGATGCCATGCGCCAGCAAAGTGATCAGCTGGAACAGACCTCGGCCGCCGCCACCCAAATGGAATGCAGTGTCAGCGAAGTCACCGACCACAGTCAGCAGACCCTGCAGGCGGTTGAAAACTGTGAAAATCTGGGCCGCAATGCCACCAGTTATGTCGAGCAGACTCTGACCCGCATTAACAGCCAGAGTGATGAAATTGAAAGTGCTGTTGCTGTCAGCAACCAGCTGGCTGAATACAGCACCGGGATCGACAGCATTCTCTCCACCATCGGTGCCATCGCCGAGCAGACCAATCTGCTGGCGTTGAACGCTGCCATCGAAGCCGCCCGCGCCGGCGATCAGGGTCGGGGGTTTGCCGTGGTGGCCGACGAAGTGCGCACCCTGGCCAGCCGCACCCATAACTCCACCCATGAAATTCAGACTATGGTGGAAAATATGCAGGGGGCCATTCGCCAGGTCGTCGACACTATGCAGCGCGCCCAGGACCAGGCCCGGGACTGTGTCGGCCATGCCAATACCTCACGCGAAGCGTTGCAGGCACTGGCCACCGCCGTCTCAGATATTCGTAATATGAGTACCCAGATCGCTACCGCCTCAGAACAGCAGCGCAGCGCTGTAGAAGAGGTCAGCCGCACCCTGGTGCACATTAATGAGGCCGCCACCGAAACCGCTACCGGTGCTGAACAGGCCGCTGGCGGCAGCAAAGAACTGCTCGGACTGGCGCAATTACAGCAGCAGCTGGTTCAACGTTTTTCAATCTGACCCCCGCTCCGTTGGTGGCTGTCGACACAGCCACCAACGCCATGGTTTTTCCCTGCGTAAAAAACAGCCAGCCAGCCCCTTAACAATTCCGCCAGATCACGTGATAATACCGGGCTCCTGTGTGGTTCTGTACCATGCTATTCGAAGTAACCCTCCATTCGGTATTTATCAGACTGATGAAAGAACAAATAGCGCAACTGATCGCGTCTGCTGTCGATGCCCTGAAGGCTGACGGCACACTGCCCGGCGACACTCAACCCAACATCATGGTTGAAAATACCCGAGACAAGTCACACGGTGATTTCGCCTCCAACATTGCCCTGACGCTGGCCAAACCCGCCCGACGCAACCCGCGCGAACTGGCCCAGGCGCTGCTTGCTGCACTGCCACAGTCTGATCTGATTGAAAAAACCGAACTGGCTGGCCCAGGTTTTATCAACTTCTTCGTCACCCAGGCCTCGACTGCCGCTGTCGTGGGACAGATCCTCACCGAGCAGACTGCCTTTGGCCGTGGCCGCGCGGCGAGCAAAGCCCGCACCCAGGTTGAGTTTGTCTCTGCCAACCCGACCGGCCCGCTGCATGTTGGTCATGGTCGTGGCGCGGCTTACGGTGCCTCCGTTGCTGATCTGCTGGAAGCAGCGGGTGTGCCGGTTGAACGTGAGTACTACGTCAACGACGCCGGTCGCCAGATGAACATCCTGGGCACCAGTGTCTGGCTGCGTTACCTGGAAAAATGTGGTGCCGAACTGACCTTCCCGAGCAATGGCTACAAAGGCGCGTACATCCACGATATCGCCGCCGCCGTATTCGATCAGCACGGCGATCAGTACAACCGTGACATCGCTCAGGTGATGGCCAATATTCCGGTCGACGAGCCGCAGGGCGGCGATAAAGAAGTCCATATTGATGCCCTGATTGAACGCGCCAAAGCGCTGCTCGGTGACGCAGGCTACGGCATCTTCTTTAATGCCGCGCTGGACTCCATCCTGGCGGATATCCAGGACGACCTGTCCGGCTTTGGTGTTAACTACCAGGAATGGTTCTCCGAACGTGGCCTGACCAGCAATGGCGACGTTGACAGTGCCCTGAACACCCTGCAGGAAAACGGTTACCTGTTCGAAAAAGAAGGCAACCTGTGGTTTCGCTCCACCGATTTCGGTGACGATAAAGACCGCGTTGTACGCCGTGCCAATGGCGCGACCACCTACTTCGCGTCCGATATCGCTTACCTGAAAAACAAATTCGAGCGTGGCTTCGACAAGGTGCTGTACATCTGGGGTGCCGATCATCACGGTTACATTGCCCGGATGAAAGCCGCCTGTCAGGCACTGGGCTATGACCCGGAACGGTTGATGGTACGACTGGTACAGTTCGCTATTCTGTACCGTGGCGAAGAGCGTCTGGCCATGTCCACCCGTTCAGGTTCGTTTGTCACCCTGCGTGAACTGCGCGACGAAGTGGGCAACGATGCCTGCCGCTTCTTCTACGTGACCCGTAAAGCAGAACAGCATATGGATTTCGATCTGGAGCTGGCCAAATCTGAATCCAAAGACAACCCGGTGTACTACATTCAGTACGCCCACGCCCGTGTCTGCTCTGTGCAGCGCAAGCTGAAAGAAAGCGGCTGGGCCTGGGACAAAGAATCCGGTCTGGCAAATCTGGCGCTGCTTAATACTGAGCACGAAAAAGATCTGATCACCAAACTGAGCAAATACCCGGAAGTGCTGACCGCCGCCGCCGAAAGTTATGAGCCACATATGCTGGCTAACTACCTGCGCGAACTGGCCAACGATTTCCATTCCTACTACAACGCCAACAAAATGCTGATTGAAGAGGCCGAGCTGCGTAATGCCCGTGTCACCCTCAGCGAGGCGGCCCGTCAGGTACTGAACAACGGCCTGACACTGCTGGGCGTCAACGCACCGGAGCAGATGTAACCCCATGGCGGCACGCAAAGATTATGGACCTAAGGCAGGAGGGCGCAGCGCCAGCCGCGCCGAACCGAAACGAACGGCCAATAAAGGGAACCGCCGTGCCGCAGCACCCCCGCCACCACCGCCACCTGTGCGCACTTCCGCACCCTGGCTGAAGATTGTTGTGGCCCTCGCCATGCTGGGCGGCATGGCATGGCTGTTATACAGCCTGACTCAGATCGGCTCGTCGACAACGCCAGTAAAGAAACCGGCCAGCGTCAGCCAGCCGGCAGCAAAACCGCAACCCAAAGCGGCCACTAAAACCGCAGCCAAAGCCACTGCTGAGGCACCGGCTGGCGACGAAGAGCGGTTCGAGTTTTATAACATGCTGCCAAAGAGCGAAGTCAAAACGGAGCAGGTGGATGTCTACAAATCCACCCCTAAAGATGCCAAAATGCAGTATCGCTATTTACTGCAGGCAGGTTCATTTCGCAAGGCAGCCGATGCTGAACGGATGCGTGCAAAGCTGATTCTGATGGGCATGCCCAACGCCCATACCAGTAAATCCAATGGCCAAAATGGCACCTGGTATCGGGTCAGGGTGGGGCCGTTTGATAACCGTTCGTTGCTCAACCGGGCGCAGGACAAGCTGGTCCGCCAACGGATTCAGCCGATGGAAATCAAACTCAAGTAATCTGCTGACACAAGCAGGCGGGACAGCCCTTTCACGCTAACCCGCCTGCTGTTTTTCTGTTCCCCCCTCCGCCACTACCGCTTCTGCTACGACGCTGAAACCCGCTATCCAGCCACGCTGCACCGCCCAGTCCAGCTGATCCGAACCGTACTCTGACAAAGCCCGGTCAAAACTGCTCAGCTGTGGATCACGCAATAGCTGCAACAGACTGTGCCAGCTTCCCTCATTCAGCCGTTCAATCTGTAATTGACCCTCACAGGCCAGTACCACCAGCCGCACTGCGCCATGGTCGAGAAACTTCAACCCGGCCGCACCCAGCTGCTGGTGATGATGCTGCCAGAGCAGATCAACCGCGTATTCCGCCTGTAACAGGTTCAGGCCCGGGGCCAGCTGCAGGCGGATCCGTTCAGGCTGCTGCCAGCGGGCAGCTTTAAAGCCATCAAAATCAAACGCAGCATATGGCGTTGCCCGACACGCCTGAAAAATTGCCCACTCAAGCCGGGCAAGTGCCGGTAGCTGGGTGGTATGGCGGGCGGGTACAAAGCTGGCCATAAACTGCGCCATATGATCACCAAAGCTGTCCAGCCGCTGAATCGATGGCGGGTAACTGCGCAGATAATGGCTACAGAGATCGTCAAAAAAAGAGTCGCCCAGCAACGCCTGGCAGCCGCTGTACAGCTCGGTCAGGGCACGCATCAGGGTGTCGGGCAGGTCATGCTGAAATGCCAGCGGGGGTGGGTCTTCACCCACCGGCTGGAAACTGCAAAACTGATCCAGAAACTGGCGCTGAAAACCTTCCAGCAGGGTCATCGCGGGGTAGCAGGGTAACGGTAGTGACATCGCCCCTCCTTGAGCATGTGCTGTATTGCCATCCAGGGTGTTAATTCAGCATAGACTAGACATTGTTTATTGCAGGGTGAATTTTATGTGTCAGAAAAGGCCAGGCGGTCGGCAACGATATTACCGCCCAGCCAGCATCAGTCCTGTTGTGGCCAGCGCTTTGCCAGCAGCTTATCGACCGACAACACGCCACCCCCATGCACGCTAAGGTACGCCAGCATCACCCCCCACATAATGTGCTGTTGCACCCCGGCCAGACTTATATCCGGGTAGGAGATCGCTGCCACCGCATTGAGGACAAACAGCCCCAGCGCACTGAAGCGACTGAGCAGACCCACCACCAGTAAGACTGGCAGCACCAGTTCACCGGCGGTCGCCAGCCAGGCAGCCAGCTCGGGGGGAATAACCGGCACGCTGTACTCATATTCAAATAACGCCAGGGTACTGGACCAGCTCTGAATTTTGGTCAGCCCGGAGCTGAAAAACACCTCAAACAGCCATACCCGTAATACCAGCGCAAATAGCTGCTGTAACGGCAGCGTGAGCGCCGTCAGTCGGTGGGAAAACGCCATAAATCCATGCATCAAACTACAACTCCACTGTAAAACCGCTGATCCAGCCACGTTCAATGGCCTGGGGCAGCAAAGGGGTTACCTGATCGCCCAGCACTTCGCACAGCCCATTGAGTGAGGGGTCTCGCTGTAGCTGCTGCAGAAATTGCCAGGCTACTTTCTCGAGCCGCTCAATGTGGACCTGCACACCCGGTCTGAAGATCAGCAACGGCAACTCCATCTCTGTCAGGGCTGGCATCTCCGCCGGCCCATCAGACTGATGCCATTGCCAGAACAGATCCACCGGGTATTCCGCCAGTAACAGTGTCAGCTCTGGTGCCAGCTGAAACTGAATGCCGCCACTGTTGTGCTGGCAGGCATCGGCGAACCGGTCAAAATCAAAAGGCGCTGGTTGGGCCGCATGGAACGCCCGATGCCAGGCCCACTCCAGCCGTGCCAGCGTCGGTAACTGCGGCAAGGTATGTACCGGTTCGAAACAGGCCAGAAACTCGGCAAAACTCTGGCCATAATCATCCAGCCGCTCCACCGTTGAGGGATAACGGCTGATGTAACGATCGGCCATGGCACTAAAAAACGTCTCACCGACAAACTGCCGACACACCGGGTAGATCTCTGCCAGCGCCTTATTCAGACCCCCGTACAGACTGCCCCGATAAGTTTCCAGACATTGTTCCGCCTCTGCACCACAGGCCGCGCGGTTAACCGTTAACGCCGTCAGCGGTTGCTGAAAATAAAGCCGGTCGAGAAATTGCTGCTGAAACTGCGCCAGCTGCTGCAGCGCAGCGATGTCGTCAGGCTGCATCGGCCACCTCCTGACAGATCTGCTGCGCCTGCCGAGCTTCCTGTTCCAGCACCGAAAACGCCGGTATATCGTTATCCCACTCAATCAGCGTCGGCACCGGCCCGGTCAGCGCAACCGCTTCGCGATATAGCTGCCACACCGGCGGATGCACCGGCTGACTGTGGGAATCAAGCAGCAGATCACCCTGCACTTCATAACCGGCCAGATGCATCTCCCGCACCCGCGCCAGCGGCATGCCCGCCAGATACTCGCGGGCATCAAAGCCGTGATTTACGGCACTGACATGAATATTGTTGATGTCCAGTAACAGATCACAATCCGCCCGCTGGCAGATTTCGCTAATGTACTCCCACTCGGTCATTTCAGACTCGGCAAAAGTCACGTAACTGGACAGGTTTTCCACCAGAATCCGTCGCCCCAGCCGCTCCTGCACCTGGCTGATACGCTCGCTCATATGGCGCACCGCAGCCTCGGTATAGGGCATGGGTAACAGATCATGGCTGTTATGTTGGGTATTGGCGCTCCAGCACAGATGCTCGGAGACCCAGGCGGGCTGATAGATATCAATCAGCTCAGCCAGTCGATCAAGATAGCTGTCGCTCAGCGGTCGTACGGACCCCAGTGACAGGCCGACACCGTGGAAAGTCAGCGGGTATTGCGCGGCAATCTGTTGCAGATAGTGGTGAGGCTGGCCGCCAGCACCCATGTAGTTATCGGTCATCACCTCAAACCAGGGCACCACAGGCTGTTCGGCCAGAATATGCTGATAGTGGCAGGACCGTAGCCCCAGCCCGACCCCGGAAATCACTTCGCTGGTCATCGCAGCTCCCTTAGATAATAAGCGCCGTCAGGGTAGTGGCCAGCCCGCCGGGTATGCGCCCGGCACAGGCCAGCCAGGTATGCCCGATTACTTGATCGTGCCACCGATTTTCTTACAGGTACCTTCAGGTACGTATACCCATTCGCTGGCATCATTATCGGCTTTCGCCATACCTGCACAGCTGTGCGACGCCGTACCACAGTCGTTCATACCAGCCTTAACCACACCCTGGCATTTTTCCATACCTGGCTTACCGGCTACCGCACCTGTAGCTGCAGCCATACCCATAGCCAGTACACCTGCGATTGCAGCAGATTTGATTGCATCACGACGATTCATAGTTCGTTCTCCAGTATTTTTATTAAGCTAAACAGCGAGTTAAAACCGAGGTCTCCCGTCACCATGACCGTGTACACACCAGCCAGAACCAGCCGACACCGAGACCTCTTTCAAAACGCGAGCAACGTGCTCACAGATAAAGACCCGATAAGTGTAGGAAAGCTTGCAAAGTTTTTTGAAAATTTTTGAATTTTTTTGAATCAACGCTCTCGAACTGAGAGCAAGCCTGCGGTCAAAGCCTGGCTTCACCTCCCCCCTCTTTACATCGTCGGAGTTATCCATGGGAATCCGTGAACTGTTCAGCTGGCGTAGTCGCAGCCGATTCGAAACGCTGGTTGATCAGCACCACCAGCCGCTGTACAGCTATGCCGTCTGGCTCTGTGGTGATCACGCCCGCGCCGAAGATCTGGTGCAAGAGGTCTTTGTGCGAGCCTGGCAGCACCTCAACCAGCTCAGCTGCCCCGAAGCCGGGCGCAGCTGGCTGATCACCATCCTGCGCCGGGAGCACCTGCGCTGGCTGGACAAACAGAGCAATGGCCACCAGGAACTGGCGCTGGACGTTGAACATACTGATAGCTACAGTGCAGAGCATGAACTGCAACGCTACCAGCTGCACCGCGCCATTCTCGCGCTGGAGCCCGGCTACATGGAACCCATGCTGATGCAGATACTGGGTGGCTACTCCATTGAAGAGATCAGCGCCGAGCTGGCATTAACTGAGTCGGCGGTACAGTCACGGCTCTACCGGGCGCGCCAGCAACTGCAACAACAGCTGGGCAGCACCGTAAAAAAGCCCTTTGAAATAACCCGGAAGGTAATCTGATTGGATGATCTGGAGTTCCGGCGCAAGGTCCTCAGCGGAGACACCGGCAGCCCCGCGATTGAGCAGGCTGCGCGCCACAGCAACGACCGTCAACGCTGGCTGCAACAGGCCCGTGCGCTTGAGGCTGAGCTGAACACCGGTTTACAGCACAGCACACCGGCAGGGCTGGCGCAGCGCCTTAAACAGATTCCAGAACAACGCCGAACAGCACGCTGGCCGCTGGCCGCAGCCGCCACCCTGGTGCTCAGCGTCGCCCTGACCAGCTTCCTTAACTGGCCCCAGACCCCGGCGCTGGGCGATGAACTGTTGCAGCACATCGCTGACGAGCCCAACACCCTGTACAACCGTCAGCCGGTATCAGCGTCCACGGTCGCACTGGTCGCCCAGCGGCTGGGCTACCGGTTCAGCAATCCACAAACCAATATCAGCTACGCGGGCACCTGCGCCGTGCGCGGCCATCTGGCGGTTCACCTCACGGTCCAGACTGTCCAGGGCAGCGCCAGTGTGTTTCTGATGCCCAGCGAAACCGATCAGCCGGTGCAACATTTCAGCCACCACCACCTGCATGGCCGGATCATTCCACTGGCCCAGGGCAGCGCCGCCATTCTCTCCACCGACCCCGCCCTGCTCGACCAGCTGGCCGTCAGCACGGTGCAGCAACTGCGCTTCTGAGCACACAGATCAACGCCATTAAAACCCCGTCACCGTCATATACTTGAAACCAGCAACCGTTATCCCCATATATCTGGAAATCACATTTATCACTGGAGCATTGCATGACCACGATTGTTTCCGTTCGCCGTGGCGACCAGGTCGTTGTCGGTGGCGACGGCCAGGTCTCCCTGGGCAACACCGTAATGAAAGGTACCGCCCGTAAAGTCAGCCAGATCACCAAACACAAGGTCATCACCGGCTTCGCAGGCAGCACCGCCGACGCCATCACCCTGCGTGATCTGTTCGAGCAGCAGCTGGAAAAACACAGCGGCAACATCGTGAACTCCTGCATCCACCTGGCCCGCGAATGGCGCAGCGATCGCGTACTGCGCAAGCTCGAAGCGCTGATGCTGGTTGCCAACGCCGAGAAAACTTTCCTGATCTCCGGTAATGGCGACATTATCGAACCAGAAGATGGCGTCATCGCGATTGGCTCCGGTGGTAACTTCGCCCTGGCCTCGGCCCGTGCACTGGTGGATAACACCGAACTCAATGCCCGTGACATCGTCGAGAAAAGCCTGCACATTGCCGGTGATATCTGCGTTTTCACTAACCACAGCCTGACCATCGAAACGCTGGCCTCCAGCGCGTCTGCTTAAGGAGCACACTGATGTCCGATCTGACCCCACGCCAAATCGTCTCCGAGCTGGACCGCCACATTGTTGGCCAGGAAGAAGCCAAGCGCTCCGTTTCCATCGCCCTGCGTAACCGCTGGCGTCGTATGCAGCTTGATGACGAGCTGCGCGCTGAAGTTACGCCGAAAAACATTCTGATGATCGGCCCGACCGGTGTCGGTAAAACCGAAATCGCCCGTCGCCTGGCCAAACTGGCCAACGCCCCGTTCATCAAAGTGGAAGCAACCAAGTTCACTGAAGTGGGCTACGTTGGCCGCGATGTTGAGACCATCATCCGCGATCTGGTGGATTCCTCCATCAAACTGATCCGCGAACAGGAAGTGGAAAAGAACCGCTTCAAGGCTGAAGAAGCCGCCGAAGAACGCATTCTCGACGCCCTGCTGCCACCGGCCCGTAACAGCGGTTTCGAGCAGGAAGAACCGAGCCGGGAAGACTCCGCCACCCGTCAGGTGTTCCGCAAAAAACTGCGCGAACACAAAATCGATGACAAAGAAATCGAGATTGATGTCGCCGAGCAGAAAATGGGCGTCGAAATCATGGCCCCTCCGGGCATGGAAGAGATGACCAACCAGCTGCAGTCCATGTTCTCCAACATGGGCCAGACGCCACGCAAGAGTCGTCGCCTGAAGATCAAAGACGCCTTCAAAATGCTGATCGAAGAAGAAGCCGCCAGCATGGTCAACGAAGACGAGCTGAAACAGCGCGCCGTTGACGCCGTTGAGCAAAATGGCATCGTCTTCCTGGATGAGATCGACAAGGTCTGCAAAGGCGGCCAGAGCGACAGCGCCGGTGGCGTATCCCGCGAAGGTGTGCAGCGCGACCTGCTGCCACTGATCGAAGGCTGCACCGTCACCACCAAATACGGCATGATCAAAACCGATCACATCCTGTTTATCGCCTCCGGTGCTTTCCACCTGTCCAAGCCTAGCGACCTGATCCCGGAACTGCAGGGCCGTCTGCCAATCCGGGTGGAGCTCAAAGCCCTGACCCCGGATGACTTCAAACGCATCCTGACCGAGCCAAGCGCCTCCCTGACCACCCAGTACAAAGCACTGCTGGCCACCGAAGGCGTCAACCTGGAATTCACCGAAGACGGCATCACCCGTATCGCCGAGCTGGCCTACAAAGTGAACGAGAACACCGAAAACATCGGTGCCCGTCGCCTGCACACCATGCTCGAACGCCTGCTGGAAGAACTGTCCTTCAGCGCCACCGATGCTGACGGTGCTACCGTTGAGATCAACGCGGTATACGTCGACAAGTACCTGACAGAACTGACCCAGGACGAAGACCTGAGCCACTACATTCTGTAAGACACGTCCCTGGTTCCCACGCTCTGCGTGGGAACCGATCGACCTCATCGGAGCCCACCATGAGCCAGATTCCGTTACCCAGCGATATCAAACTGCACAAAAAATCCCGCACCCTGGAACTGATCTACGCCGATGGCAGTTTCGAGCTGCCCGCCGAATTCCTCCGCGTGCTGTCACCCTCTGCTGAAGTGCGCGGCCATGGCATTGGCAATGGCGTACTGCAAACCGGCAAGAAATTCGTTGCCCTCACCGGGATACAACCGGCAGGCAACTATGCCCTCAAGCTGATCTTCGACGATGGCCACGACAGCGGTCTGTACACCTGGGAGTACCTGCACGACCTGTCTCACCGTCAGCAGGAATATTGGGACAACTACCTGCAGCAGCTGGCCGACGCCGGTGAAAGCCGTGATGGCGGCATGATTGCGCGCGGCTAATCTGGCAACAGACCCCGCCTGCAGATAAGCCCCGTGATAAAAAGACAAAACCGCCAGACGGCGTTACAATGGCGGCTCTACTTTCCAGCCTGAAGACCGATCCCATCATGTCCGAACACAACAAAGATCAGACCACCCATTTTGGCTACGAACAGGTTAACTCCGAAGACAAAGTGAAGCGCGTTGCCGACGTATTCCACTCGGTTGCCGGTAAATACGATCTGATGAACGACCTGATGTCTGGCGGCGTCCACCGCCTCTGGAAACGGATCACTATCGAACAGAGCGGCGTACGCCGTGGCATGAACGTGCTGGATATCGCCGGCGGTACCGGCGATCTGACCCTGCGCTTCTCCCGTCTGGTCGGCCCGACCGGCAACGTGGTACTGGCCGATATCAACGACTCCATGCTCAAAGTCGGCCGTGACAAGCTGTACGACAAAGGCGTGACCGGCAATGTCGAATTCGTCCAGGCCAACGCTGAAGCGCTGCCGTTCCCGGACAACCACTTCGATGTGATTACCATCGCCTTCGGCCTGCGTAACGTCACCGATAAAGACGCGGCCCTGCGCTCCATGGCACGGGTGCTCAAGCCTGGCGGTAAAGTGATGGTGCTGGAGTTCTCCAAAACCGATAACCCGCTGCTGACCAAAGCCTACGATTTTTACTCCTTCAACATCCTGCCGCAGATCGGCCAGATGATTGCGGGCGACGCCGACAGCTACCGCTATCTGGCCGAGTCCATCCGCATGCATCCCGATCAGGACACCCTGAAAGGCATGATGGAGCAAGCCGGGCTGGTCAACTGTAAATACCAGAACATGACCGGCGGCGTGGTCGCACTCCACACCGGCATCAAACCCTGATCATCTGACCGCTGCCCACGCAGGAGGCCGCTATGCTGGATATGCTCAGCTCCACTCTGTTTACCATGGCCGAAGGGAGCGTTAACGCCCTCCTGCGTAACGACCCGGCCAGCCTGCAGCAACTGAGCCAGCTGGACGGCAAAATCATTGCCATCCAGCTGACCCAGCCCGAGCTGCGCTTCGCCATCCTGCCCAACGCCGACGGCCTGCAACTGCACAGCCAGCTGGGGCTCGACGCCGACGTCACCCTCTCCGGCAGCGCCAATGACTTTATCCGCCTGCTCAGCAGCCCGGACAAAGCCGACGCCATGTTCGGCAACGGCATCAGCGTCACCGGTAACAACGGCCTGGCGACCCAGCTGCAACAAATTCTCAGCACCAGCCATATCGACTGGGAAGGCAAACTGGCCAGCCTGATCGGTGATCTGCCCGCCCATCAGCTGGCCGGGTTCCTCAGCTTCAAAGGCAACCAGTACCGCACCGTTGGTAGCAGCCTGATGGAAAATCTGCAGGAATACCTGAAAGAAGAAAGCGACCTGTTACCGGCCCGCCCTCAGGTAGAAGATTTCCTCAACGCCGTCGACACCCTGCGCGACGACGCCGACCGGCTGGAAGCCCGTTTCCAGGCCCTGAGCGCGCGCATCAACAAAGACTAAACCTGCCATATCCGGAGGCCTGAGCCTGGCTCGGCCTCTGTCTGCCACCACAACAGCCTCTGCTTCCCAGCCACCAGTTAACGCCCGGCCCCTGCGCCAGCGCTGTGCAAGCGCGCTAAAACAGGTGTCAAATCAGTGCAAACCGCCATACCAACCATTCGCTACAGCCCGTCAACATGCTCACAAAAAACATAAAACCCTTATTTTTCAATACATTAAAAAAACAGGCACGCTCCCTGCTATATAGCCCGGTGCAGACACGCACCGTCCTGAATAAAAATAATACAGGACTTCAGGACACTGAATCTGAGCGAGCTGGCCAGACTGCCAGGCAGCAATAAAAATAACAAGCCGCCGGAGCAGTACAGCTGGTTCAGCTTCAGTGCCCACCTTTTTACCCACCAATCGCCGCACACCGTCATCCATCACATCCCCGTACCCGCCACTCAGTACAATCCAGCCCCACACACCAGCACCCCATCAACAGCCGCTGTTACCTGCCCCCAGGCCAGGGTAACAACCGTGACAGTGTTACCTTACTACCCAGATAAAGCCCCACACTTTGTGCGCGAGGTAACAACATCGTTACATCGGCGGTAACAGATATGTCATAAAAACTCACAGGCCAAACAATTAACCTTAAAAAACAATAAGTTAACAAACTTGGCACAAGGTTCGCTATATAACTACGTACAACAACGAAAGACGCGCTGCTGCGCACACTACCAATAAAAATAACAACAGGTGGACGACAGCAAGCACAAGCTGCCTCGAACAAAAATAACAATGAGGTTTAGACGCTGATCGTTAACAGACTGATACCCGAAACAGTTGCCGGAATAATAAAAATAAAGCCATACGTAACTGACTCAGCCTGCTAACGATCAGCGTTCATCATCTATTTCCCGCACCACCTCGCAACTCTCCTCAGCAAGACACTCAGTACACACCACTACCGCAGAATGACATCCATATTCCACAACCTGTGGGACCGATGCCCGCTGCCTGCGTCGCGACCTTATACCAGCAACGGCCCCTGTGGGACCGGTGTCTTCACTGGGAAGAACCCCGCGCAAAACCATAATTTTCTAAACTCAGGCCGAATACCGCAGCCCATCAATCAACGCTCGCAGCCAGTCAACATCCTCCCCGCGCTGCTGCCGACAATCACAGATCAGCTGCAGATTATCCGCCGTGGTTCCTGACTCCCAGCCCTCACGCTGCACCGCCAGCGCCGCCGACAGTGCGAGTTCGGCCTGTTTTGCATCACCGGCCAGCACCGCCAGCTCCAGCAGCGTGGCATGGTCCCAGTAATCCGCCTGGCCTGCTGCCATTCGCCGTTGCACCGCATAGGTCACCACCGGGTTGAGCGCAATCCGCCGAGGGTCTGGCGGGCTACACTGCTCCATCAGCGTCAATGTATTAATCCCCGGATAGGCATCACGCCAGTCGGCTTCAAAGCCCTGCAGGTAACATTCAATCGCCTGCTGTAATAACCCGGCCACCTTCACGTCCGGCGCACCTTCCACCCGCGCCTGCTGCCAGCGATCTTTATACACCCGGCCCAGAATGCCGCAGGTTTCACTGGAGGGCCCCTGGCGCTCAATCAGAGCTTTAAGTACCCGCTCCGCCTCGCGATGCCGGCCTGCACGGTTCAAAGCAAAACCATACTGTTCCTGCACCAGCACCGTCTGCTGTAATGCCTTGGGCATCACCGCCACCAGCTCCACCATCTGGGCCCAGCCATCCACCGCCCGCCAGGATAGCAGCAGATCCACCAGCACCCCCAGCTCCTGTTCCGCCAGGTTTTCCAGCGAGTCCGCCACCGCCTGCACCGCCGGTAAACCCCGTTTTTTATCGTCCAGCGCCAGGCCACGGGCTGCCGCCAGCTGATCTTTCACCTGCTGGCAGTAACGGCTCTGATCACGAAACACATCGGTTTTCAGCCGCTGGATATCGGGGAAGTTGTCCAGCAGCTGAAACAGCGGACTATCGGTAGAGGGCTGATCCGCCGCCTTACGAAAATGCAGCAGCTTTTCTGTCAGCGCCTGAGCATCCTGCTCCGGCTGGGCAGGCTTACCCTCAGCATTCAGCTGATAGGGCAAACCGCGCAAACTGTTCACATCAAACGGCAACGCCCCCTGGTCTGCCGCAAATACCAGTGCCGTCGCCGCCGGGCGATGGGTATGACGCACCCCCAGCTCATAAAACACATTGGCATTAGCGGTGGTCAGATCCGCCACCGCATAGTCACACAGCAACAACCGCTCAAACATCGGCTTATCAATCAGCCCACCTACCCTTTCCTGATCGGCCCGGATCGGCTCCAGCCCGGCGGCTCTGATGGCGGGTTCGATAATTTGCTGGTAGATCAGATCGAAATGGATTTTACCGTTGCCGTGGGTAGCGGGTTTGGTGCCGAAAGGCATCAGGATAAAGCAGAGAGGGGTGGTCATGATTGATTCCCCTGGTTGATCATTTCCAGCAAGTGGCTACGGATAGTGCGGAGATCGGCGCTGGTGAGTTCGGATTCATCCGCACTTAGTAGCCATTGCAGGTGTTGCTGGAATATGACTAGGGCTGCAGGCTGATCATCCAGTGAGAACAATGTCATAAACAGGTTCCAGGCTGAGTTGATCGTAGCCGGATGATCCTCGCCCAACACCACCTGCCTACGCGCCAGCACATGCTCCTGATGCGCTTTCGCACCGCTATGGCCACCCATCGTTTTCAAGGTCAAAGCAAGGTTACTCATACTGGTCAGCGTATCCGGATGATCCTCGCCCAACACCACCTGTCTACGCACCAGCACATGCTCAAAATACGCTTTCGCACCGCTATGGTCGCCCATCTGCCATAACGTCGAAGCAAGGTTATTCATACTGGTCAGCGTATCCGGATGATCCTCGCCCAACACCGCCTGTCTACGCGCCAGCACATGCTCTTCCAGCGCTTTCGCACCGCTATGGTCGCCCATCGCATTCAAGGTCAAAGCAAGGTTATTCATACTGGCCAGCGTATCCTGATGATCCTCGCCATAAGTATCACTGCGCCACTGGTTGATTTTTCGCCAGCAGAGTGCGGCCATCGCAGGATTCCCGCGATAGTGATCAAACAGACCAATTCTAACCAGCAATTGATGCTCGTCCTTATCCTCAATCTGTCGAGTCAGATAACGGCTATGTTCCAGCGCACTGCTTAAGGCCTGCTCCCGCTGATGATCAATCCCTTCGTGTTCAATGGTCTCGGTCAGATACGCAACCGCCCCCAGCCTTAACGCCTGGCCCTTTTCATCCGTTGCCAGCTCCAGATGGTGCAGGGTGGCTGCAATCAAGGCATGCAGGCTCCAGTCCTTCTCTTTCTGACTGATCAGATGGGCCTGTTTACAGCCTTGCAGCGCAGTACGTACATCGCGTTTTTTAACTTCGCCCGCCTTATCCAATACCCACTCGAACAGCGTTTGCGGAATCGGTGCCGGGGCCAGGTTGGCAGCCAATCGCAGCATATCCAGGCTCAGGGGTTTCAAATGCTTCAAGCTGCGCTGGAAGATTTTGATAATACTGGTGGCACAGCCGGTAGGCAGTGCAACAACGGTTTCTGAGGGTACCTCCAGCAGTTCACTGTTATCGTCTGCCAGTTCCTGCAGGTACTCCTCGACTGTAAGCTGATATTCCCGAATTGATGCCCCGGCGATATCCAGTGCCAGTGCATGGTAGCCCAGCTGTTTAATCAGCAGTTCCGTTGGCCCTTCCTGCTCATCCAGATCAAGTTCGTTATTACGCAGCAGATCAAGTGCCGCAGGCATATCGAGTACATCCAGCGCCAGTTCTGTCCCGATGGTGTGATATTCACGGCTGCGGGTGGTCATCATAGTCGGTGCCAGCTCCGGGCAGGGGCTGAACCAGAGTTTGATCTCCTCCAGGTGTGCTGCCAGCCCCTGGGGAATATCATCCACAATCCATAGACAACGCTGCCCCTGTTCACGAATGGCCTGGGCAATACGGGCACGCAGCATCAACAGATCTTCATCGGGGGCAGGCTGGAGTTGCAGTGACAAAGCCACCTTACGGTACTGCTCAGCGCAGCTGGCTTTAAACAGCTCAATATCCGGCTGGCCGGGATTAAAGCTGCCATAAGCATCCAGCCAGAAAATACCGCCGGGGTAAGCGGCACCAAAGCGTAGGGCGTATTCTTCCGCCAGCAGGGTTTTACCGATGCCTCCCATACCGGAGACTTCGGCAATATCCGGTTTGGTATGGCCGGTGATCATCGGGTTCTGTGAGGCTTGCAAGGCGCTGTGCAGCTGCCAGATCACCTGTTCACGGCCAACAAAACGTGGCGATCCGGTCAACCCTCGGCCATAAGCCGGAGGCATGGTAAAGGCACCCTGCTCACCCAGCATCCCTGTCAGGCTGGCCATCTTTGACTGCAACCGATAACCCAGCTCCCGATCATCCGACTTCAGGTACAGCGCATCGGCCAGCTCAATCGGTAGCTGCTGTAGCAGGTTGTTATCACCCAGCTGCAGCACAAAAATTCGATCAATCGCCTGCCCCGCCTGCTGCGCCGCGATAAAAGCGGCGGTCAGCTCCCACTGGCAGTAACGGCTGCGGCTATAGTCTTCGCTCAGCAAAATCAGCAGGGCGTGTGAGCCCGCCAGCCCCTGCTTCACCACCGCGCTGATACTTTCCGTGGGTTCAATCTCCCGTTCATCACGAAACACTTCCAGCCCTGCCTGCAGCAGCTGCGTTTCAACCTGACGAGCCATTTCAATTTGCGAATGGCGATAGCTGATAAATATTTTCATTTCACATTCCTTGTTCTTCAGGTCAACGCCAAGTGCTGTTCGAATTAAAAAACCTTCCGTTTCCACCACCGGAAAAAGCGGTGCCGAGCCGTCTGCAGTTCATCCAGCAGGGCCGGGTCTGTCACCAGGTCGCCAAGGTCTTTAGCCAGGGCAGTGAACCCCCACCGCTGACAACCGGGGTTTGCCTGGCCTAAAGCACGCATCTCATCCGGCAGGTAGTGCTCAACCATCCGATAGCCGCTGAGCATCAGGGCGCGGGCTTCGTTATCCGAGAAGTGGTCCAGATCCGTACGGATGGCGGCGATGGCGTGTTGATAATCGCGGTGGATGCCGTATTCAGTCAGGGGTCTGTTGCTGGGCTGGTCATGGACCGGTTCGGTTCCGAGACTCAGTTGCGGGCCGTGCAGATCTTTTTTCAGGTGGATATGGCAGAGGCTTTTTAACAGTCCATGGCGCTGCAGGCTGTTAAGGCCGCGTTGCTGCATGGTGCGCATCCGTTCCTGGAAGATCTCGCTGGAACGCACCACGACTTTATGTTCGCGCGTGCTACTGCTGTCGTTGGTGGCAAGCTGGCCGCTGGCATCACTCACCAGGATATGGTCGCAGCCTTTATCCAGTAGTGCGGCGGTACCCTGATTATCGTAAATACCACCGTCTACCAGCTGGGGCGTAAAGCCTGGATATAAACCCGCCATCGCCAGCGGTTTGAACAGACCAGGAACACCGGATGAAGCCGCCACCGCATGGCCCAGCCGCATCTTTTTATACTCAGGGGCCTTTGCCTCACTGTAGTAAAACCAGTTCAGCCGGGTGTTGGCATCCACTGTCATATCGACCGCCCAGGGGGCTTCACCCATCCAGCGCGCGGTAAACTGCCAGCTATGACCGGTATTAAGGGTGGTGGCGTTCAGTACCAGCATGGGCACCTTATGCTGCCGGTTCCAGTTGTCTTTCGCCGGGCTGAAACCATTCTCGCAGCTATGGGGCTGGATCATCAGTTCATCCATATGACGCTTCGTCTGACCCCGGTTATCCGCCACCCGATGATAAAGCCGCTGTTCATACAACTCCGCTAACCGGTGGGTGCGGCTATAGCCGGGACTGAGCATTTTCAGCAACCGTAATGGATGACTGAAGATCGAACTACGGATATTGGTTTGTACACCGGCAAGAAACGCCCGCTCCAGCCGGTGGACCAGGGCGATATAGTCGGTACGGCTGATTTTATGTTCCGGCTTACTCTCCAGCAGTTGTTGCAGCTCCAGGTAGTAATGCGCCCCCAGAATCGAGCCTCCGGAAACACAGGAGATCACCTCAACTTTACGCAGCAGGTCCAGCTCGGCCAGCCGGGCCAGTACGCCGATATGGTAAAAGGAAGCTCGAAAGCCACCACCGGAAAGTGCCAGCCCCAGCTTGCCCTCAGTCAGGCTGGCCAGCGCGGGTTCACTGGGCATAAATGCACTCAATAGCTGATACGCCTGCCGACGCTGGCGGGAGCCCTCTGGCCAACGCACCGCCACCAGTTGTGCCAGCTGACGCAGCAGAGACTCCTGCTGCCAGGCGCTCGGACAACCGGTATGCCGGGCCTGTTCCAGCCAGTCCTGCGCCTGTTCAAACTCACCAAGGCCAAACAGTGCCTCAGCGACTGTCACCTGACTCCACCACCGCGCCGGACCGGTCTGCTCAGCTGCCAGTACGGCTGAATGCTGGATAATCTGTTCCCGCCACCGCCTGGCCTGCTCACGCATGCTATCGACCAGCTCAACCTCCACCACATCCGAGCCCTTCAACTGAGCACAGTAGTTGTCCAGCAGAAATACCAGGTTAATGGCGCAGTATGCCTTCTTGTCATACCAGTCGGTTGCCTCGCCCAGCTCTGCCCCGCGCCGATAGAAACCCAGCGCCCGCTCCAGGCTGTCATGGCGGCCATTGTGCTGCCACTGGCGTTTACTGATCGCCCCGGCCAGTCCGAGGGTTTCTGAGCTGTTGCTGCACTCTAGTGGGTCCGTCTGTTGCAGCAGTTGCAATGCCCGTTCAAAGCGCTGTTCCGGTGGCCGCTCATCGTCTTTATAGGTACACAGGGCCTGCTGCTGACAAAGCTCCAGATTCAATGCTACTGGTAGCAGATGACCATATTCGGCTAATACCAAGCTCAGAGACTTCTCGGCCTGATTGAACAGCCCTTCGCATTGTAATCTTGCAGTGATTTCCAGCGTGTAGCGCGCATGGTCGATGGCACAGGCGTCGCCAGGCAGGTCGGATGGGTAACGGCTCATGACGATATCCTTGTCGGTTTGCTGAAGCCGTGGCGGTTAGGCACAGCTTCATTCCATAAAAACAGGTTAACGACTGCAATGCGGGGGAACAAGTGCTGTTAAAGTTTCCGGCTGAGGACATTTGCCCCACACAAAGAGGCTGTGAAAACACTTATACAGCCTGCAATATCTTGTTTCTAATAACTATTTTCAGTTCGTCTTACCCGCGAATGCGAGTACCCAGAAAAACGCTAGAAGCCAGTTACGGCAAAGGTTTCATGTACAGGCGGCCATGGACTCCTGCCTTCGCAGGAGAGACGGGGTTCTATTAAAACTCACCGCAACTTGATTTCTTTCACAGCCTCAAAGCGACATGCAGACGTAAAAAAACCGGCATCTGTTACCAGACGCCGGTTTTTGTATCACTCAGTACAGCAGGCTGGTATCAGCCGCCAAATTTGGCTTTGGCTTCGATACGACGACGGTGCAGTACCGGCTCGGTGTAGCCGCTTGGCTGGGCGCAGCCGTCGATGACCAGTTCGCAGGCGGCCTGGAAGGCGATGCTGGCGTCAAAGTCAGCGGCCATTGGGCGGTATTCCGGGTCGGCTTCGTTCTGGCGGTCGACCACAGCAGCCATGCGCTGCAGGGTTTCCATTACCTGTTCTTTGGAGCAGATGCCGTGGCGTAACCAGTTGGCGATGTGCTGGCTGGAGATACGCAGGGTGGCGCGGTCTTCCATCAGGCCGACATCGTTGATGTCCGGCACTTTGGAGCAGCCTACGCCATGGTCAACCCAGCGTACAACGTAGCCCAGGATGCCCTGTGCATTGTTGTCCAGCTCGTTCTGAATCTCTTCAGCAGACCAGCTGGTATCGGTGGCCAGTGGTACCGACAGGATGTCGTCCAGTGAGGCACGGCCGCGGCTGATGATTTCCTGCTGACGGGCGAATACATCTACCTTGTGATAGTGCAGCGCGTGCAGTGTTGCCGCAGTTGGCGACGGTACCCAGGCGGTGTTGGCACCGGACAGCGGGTGGCCGATTTTGACCTCCAGCATGTTGGCCATCTGATCCGGGATGGGCCACATGCCTTTACCGATCTGAGCCCGGCCGCTGAGGCCACATTCCAGACCGACATCTACGTTCCAGTTTTCGTAGGCGCTGATCCAGGCAGACTGTTTCATCTCGCCTTTGCGGATCATCGGGCCGGCTTCCATGGAGGTGTGGATCTCGTCACCGGTACGGTCGAGGAAACCGGTGTTGATGAACACCACACGCTCTTTGGCGGCGCGGATACATTCTTTCAGGTTAACCGTGGTGCGACGCTCTTCATCCATGATGCCCATTTTCAGGGTGAAGCGCTCCAGTCCCAGTGCATCTTCAATGCGAGCGAACAGTTCGTTGGCGAACGCCACTTCTTCCGGGCCGTGCATCTTCGGTTTAACGATGTACATGGAGCCGGTGGTGGTGTTGCTGAACTGGCCGTTGCCTTTAACATCGTGCACGGAAATCAGGCTGGTGATCAGGCCGTCCATGATGCCTTCTGGCACTTCGTTGCCGTCTTTGTCGATGATTGCTTCGTTGGTCATCAGATGGCCGACGTTACGCACGAACATCAGGCTGCGGCCTTTCAGCGCCTGGGTGGAACCATCCAGCGCGGTGTATTCACGGTCGGCATTGATGGTGCGGGTAAATGTTTTGCCGCCTTTAACCACATCTTCCGTCAGATCGCCTTTCATCAGGCCCAGCCAGTTGCGGTATACCACTACTTTGTCGGCGGCATCGACCGCAGCGATGGAGTCTTCGCAATCCATGATGGTGGTCAGCGCGGATTCCATCAGGATGTCGGACACACCGGCAGCATCGGTTTTGCCGATCTGGCTGCTGCGATCAATATGGATCTCGAAGTGCAGACCGTTGTGCTTGAGGATCACCGCGTCAGGCGCGCTTGCTTCACCCCGGTAGCCCATCAGCTGACTGGCATCGGCCAGCCCGGTTTCGTTGCCATCACGCAGCACAACCACCAACTGACCCGCTTCGATGCGGTAACCGGCGGAGTCTTTATGGGACGCACCGGCCAGGGCCGCTGCGTCGTCAAGGAAGTTGCGTGCAAACTCGATCACTTTCGCGCCACGGGCCGGGTTGTAACCCTTGCCCTTTTCCGCGCCGCCGTCTTCGCTGATCACGTCGGTGCCGTACAGTGCATCGTACAGGCTGCCCCAGCGGGCATTGGCGGCGTTGAGGGCGAAGCGGGCGTTCATTACCGGCACCACCAGCTGTGGCCCGGCCATGGTGGCCATTTCCGGGTCAACATTACTGGTGCTGGCGCTGAAGTCTTCACCTTCTGGCAGCAGGTAACCGATCTCCTGCAGGAAGGCTTTGTAGGCAGCGAAATCGAAGCCGTCCTGGCTGCGGTGCCAGGCGTCGATCTGGGCCTGGATTTCATCACGTTTGACCAGCAAGGCGCGGTTACGCGGGGCCAGATCGTGGATGATGGCATCAACGGCGGCCCAGAACTGATGCTGGTCGACGCCTGTGCCTGGCAGCGCTTCGTTGTTTACGAAATCGAAAAGGGACTGTGCGATCTGCAGACCGCCTGACTGTACCCGTTGGCTCATAATAGTATGCCTCTGTTATCTACCCGGCGTCCGGTGTGAGGCCTCCAGACGCTGATTATTGTTATCCGCTCAGGGCGGTTTTTTGTGCATCGCAACAGTAATCAATGTGTTGCCTGCTGTCGCCCCTGTCGCGGCTAAAGTTGTAGCGCCTGCGGCCAGTGGCGAGCATCGGTTTCCAATCATAGGTAGAAAGCAGAAAGCAGGAAACCCCGCCTAAAGTGTCAAGTAATGGTTCAAAAACCCCAGCGGCCCGGATCACGCATCGGTTCATCCCGCCCAGCCGCCAGAATTCCCCGTACGGTGCGGACCAGAAACCATAATCCAATCAGCAGATAGGGGATGGTCCCGAACAGCGGAATCAGCGTGAAAGGCAGGCATACCACGCTATACAGCAGGCCGAGCCAGAAAGTACGGATCTGAAATCGGAAGTGGCTGAAGCCCGCCGGATTATTTTCCCGCCGCCAGACATAGGCCAGCACCAGCCCGATCAGACTCGGCAAACCGAGTAATAAGGCTGCTAAATAGCAGATATAGATCAGCTGAATACGGCCTCTTTGTGGCAATGCAACATGGCTCATGGCACCTGAATCTCCCTTTTTGGTTAATCATCGCCGCGTGCGGCTCAGTCCGTTTTCGCCAGATGCACCTGCAACTGGGGAAAGGCAATTTCAATATTATGTGCCTTGAATGCGGCATCAATGGCATTGTTCAGCTCATGGGTCACTTCCAGCCGGTCGGCCATGGCCGCGACATACACCCGCAGATCAAAGTTCAGGGTACTGTCGCCAAAACCAAGGAAAAATGCCTGAGGTTCCGGCTCTTTCAGCAGGCGCTTGTTATTGTGCGCGATCTCCAGCAGCAACGAGCGCACCAGCGCCGTATCCGAACCATAGGCCACGCCTACTGGCAGTACCACACGGGTAACCGCGTCACTGAGCGACCAGTTGATCAGCTGATCGGTGATGAAGGTCTTGTTGGGGATAATCACCTCTTTGCGGTCCCAGTCGGTAATGGTGGTGGCACGGATATGAATCCGGGTCACGTTACCGGTCAGGTTCCCTACGGTGACGGTGTCGCCGATTCGCACCGGCTTTTCAAACAGGATGATCACACCGGAGACGAAATTGGCGACGATTTCCTGCAAACCAAAGCCCAGCCCGACACTCAGCGCCGCCACCAGCCACTGCAGTTTTTCCCAGGCAAAGCCCAGCTGACTGAAGCCTGAGGTGATGCCGACCAGGATCAGCAAGTATTTGATCATGGTGGTAATAGCGTAGCCGGAGCCCGGTGCCAGGTTCATATGGCGCAGTAATAGCAGCTCCAGCAGGCCGGGCAGGTTGTTCGCCGCCAGCAGGCTGAGGCTGAACACCAGAATGCCAACCAGCAGGTTTTTCAGGGTAATGGGCTGCAAAACCTCACCGCTCTCCCCTGCCGCCGTGCTGGTCCAGAGTTCGACGTTGTCCAGCACCACCAGGGTGGGCAGGAAATCACCCAGCAACCACCAGAACAGACTGAACAGCAGCGCCAGGCTGCCCGCTTTGAGCAGTACCCGGGCCTGGTCGGAGATGGTCTGCAGATCCAGCAGATCCTCTTCCAGTGGTGGTTCTTCTTCGTTTTTTTCCCGCGCGGCGAGGATCTCGGCGCGGCGGGTGCGGGCACGGGCGAACGCCAGTTTACGTTCTTCAATCAGCAGCCAGCGGATGCCGATCCGGTAGAACATAAACACCACCAGGCAGATATTGATCGCCACCAGCTGCAGCAGCATCATCGCCCCGGCCGTCAGGGCGTAGCCCCAGAGGGTGAGGCCAACCATCACCGCCTGCATACTGATCAACAGCCCCAGCCAGAACCGCGCCCGCTGCCACCAGCCAGGGCGGCCCAGTAACTGGTCGATCTGTTGTACATGTCGCCACAGGCTGAACAGAAACAGCACCACCAGCCCGATCAGTACCAGAAACAGTAACCGGGACAGACCCGAGCGCACCAGATCATTGGCGACCCCGTCCAGCCAGGCCCCCAGCATCAGCAACGGGGCGATGGACAGAAACAGAGTCAGCAAGCGACGGCTCAGCACATCGGCCAGCAACTGCGGCACTTCAAGATGGCCGGGGAACAGCCCCCAGGGGCTTCTCAGCCACAGGTACAGGGTATGGATATAGCCCATGCTGAACGCCAGTACCTGCAACGCCATGGCAATGGCTGCCGCATCCGGGTGGTCCGGGTTGACCCCGAAACGAGCCAGTACAAACAGAAACAATGGCGTGGGCGCAGCAATCAGCGGCCCGATAATCAGCAGTTTGAGAGTATGGCTGATCCGATCCTGACGTACATTGCCCAGCTGTTGCTGCCACTCACGCTGATGGCTGCCTTTGTAGCGGATCATCACCACCGCGATCAGGGCACTGAGCAGCACCAGAAACAGCCCGCCGATAACCGCTGGCGAGAGCTGGAGTACCTCATGTTGCTGCACCTTGCGCCAGTGTTTATAGAGGTTGCCGATACTGTCCCGAATCTGGCCTGGCCAGCCCAGGTCGATCGTCGGCACGCTGGGGTGCCAGAGCAGATTCTCGTTGAGCAGCTCACTGCTCTGGCGAATCTGTTCGTTATAGGCTTCCTGTACGGTCAGCAGCTCAGACAGACTGCTGACCAGGGTCTGGCGGCTTTTGTTTAGCCGCCGGTTAAGGCTCTGCTGATCTGCCAGCAGTTCAGCCAGCTGCGCCTGCTGAGACATATCCAGGCTGTCATCGAGTGGCTTCTCATCAGCATCCAGTGCCGCCTGCTCCTGCTCCAGATTAAGCAGACGCAGCCGGTTAATCTGGCCGTAGGTTTTACGGGTATTGATCGGCTGGGTCACCCGCAACATCAGGCGACGCATCTCGCCACCCAGATAACCGATATCGAGCGCCAGCTGCTGCTCGATGGTGCGGTGGCTGCGATCGAGTTTTTTCAGCTGTTTGCTTAACTCGCTACGGGTGGTCGTCACCTGTTCACTCTCAGCCAGTGCTTCACGCACCTGATCACTGATCGCTTTATTCTGCTGCTGTACCGCCAGTAACAACGGAGCCACCACCAGCTGTTCGGAGGTTTTATCCAGCGCGTCCAGCGCCTGCTCCGCTTCGCTGCGGCGGCGCAACTGAATAGCCGACTCAATCTGCTCAACCTGCTGGCGCTGCTGAGCGATTTCACGTTCCAGCTGCTGCAGCTGCAAATTGGCCCGTTCGGTCTGGCCTGGCAATACCAGTAACTCAAGTTCCAGTGCCTGCACCTGCGCTGCCAGCTCACTGAAGCGAGCATTTTTCAGCTGGCTACGTAGCGCGTCGGAGCCATTTTTACTCTTTTTACCACTGCTGCCAGCATCATCCACCTGCTGACGCAACTGGCCCAGCTGCTCACGCAGGCCAACCATTTTGTTATCGTTCTGATTGACCCGCTTGCGAGCCGCGCTTTGCGCCCGTTCCTGCTCCAGCAGCTCTGCTTTGATACGAGTATGCATCTGATCCAGCTTGACCAGCGGGGTCTTTTCCAGCCCCTTAAGCAGCGCTTCCTGCACGGGCCTGGCCAGTGCTTTTTTCAGCGCACTGACCTGACCTGGTTGCTGTTCAATCTGCTGTCGATACTCAACCGCCTTCTCCTCATAGCGCAGGGTATTCTCCAGCGCCGACACCAGTTGCTGGTAGCGCTCACGGGGGATCTGGCTTTCACTATCCTCCGCACTGAGGTTTTCCAGCTGGCTGCGGGCAACGGCCAGATCTGCGGCGGTATCCGCCTGGGCGCTTAACGCGCTGAGGCACACAATAGAGAACAACAGGGTCAGGATCAGTTTTTTCATAGTCAGCAATTCTGAGGTAAACCAGATGAACAATGCCTGATTGAGTGGTTCAATCGAACAGGCGGCGGATAGTCGCAGGCATCGGTACTGACGTGCCGCTGTGGTGGTCCATCCAGACCAGTTTGGCATAGCCTTCACTGACTTTCTGACCCCCTGAGCCTGGCTGAGGACTTCATAGGTACTCATAAAACTGCTACGCCCGGGCTCGCCACCATAACAATGGATGGTCAGGGTATCGGGGTAGACCACCGGGCGCAGGAAGGTACAGCCCACATTGATGACCACCGGCGCGATCTGGCTGCCCTCCAGTGCAACCTCCAGCTGGACCAGCATCTGGCAGCGGGCTTCTTCAAGGTAGCGCAGGTACATGGCATTATTCACATGGCCATAGGCATCCATATCTCCCCAGCGCACGGCCAGTTCACAGGTGCTTAACAACGTACGAGCAGGTGCTGTTGCGGTATCCACGTCACATTCCTTTTGCTGATTTATACCCGTCTACGACCTTAGGGTGTTTTACCAAGGTTGAAAAGCATCCCGGGCGGGTTTGGCTACAGTGTAGAGTGTACCTATTCGAAGGAGCGCGCTGTGCCATTTGACCCGATCATGCTGTATCACCAGCTGCCACTGTTCCAGGACGCCCCGACCCGACCCGGGCCGGTGTTCCAGGATTACCTGCAACTGTACCAGCTGGACGGACTGAAAAATCTGGCTCGCCACCAGCTGGGGCTGCTCGATGGCTACGGGACGCCGTTATGCGTGCAGTGTTTTACCCCCACCCGTCCGATTCGCGGTACGGTGGTACTGATGCATGGCTATATGGAGCATATGGCGCTGAACCGGCCGCTGATCCAGCATTTGCTGGATGAGGGTTTTGTGGTGGCAGGCTACGATCTGCCAGGGCATGGTCTGTCGGAAGGCAAGCGGTTCTGGATTGACAGCTTCACCCGTTACGGCTGTCAGTTTGGTGACATTGTGCAGCAGTTAAGCCCGCAACTGCCCGCGCCCTGGCATTTTATCGGCCACAGCACCGGGGCTGCCGTACTGATGGTGCACCAGCGCCAGTTCGGTGAAATTGCTCACTGGCCGCTGGCCCAGCGGATTCTGCTGGCCCCGCTGGTACGGCCACAACAGTACCACCCGATCCGCTTTAAACATCGCTGGCTGAAATACCTGCTCAGTACCGTCGCCCGTTATTACAGTGCCAACAGCCACAATACAGACTATCTGACGTTTGTCCGGGAGCAGGACCCGCTGCAGCATAACCGTATTCCGCTGGACTGGATTGGCGCGATGCTGGCCTGGACCCGGCGGATCGAAGGCAGCCCGCCCATGGCTGGCAAAGTCACGGTGATACAGGGGCTGGCCGATGGCACTGTCGACTGGGTACACAATCTGTCGGTGCTGAGCGAGCTGTACCCTGAACTACAGATCGAGCTGATCGAAGAGGCGCGCCACCAGCTGATCAATGAAGCAGAGCCTTACCAGGGCCGATTATTCAAAATCCTGCGCAGTACCCTGCATTCACACTGGTCGTGCGAAACAGACAGCCGAGCCCATTCGGCGGATAGCAGATAGCAGATAGCAAAAAGCCAGTCAGAAACTGACTGGCTTTTCAGGGCTGTGCAAGGCTGAAATCAGAACAGACGACGGCAGCGCAGGGTGCCTTCAACCTGTTTCAGTTTCTCCAGCGCCAGTTCAGACGTATCGGCTTCTACATCGATGACCACGTAACCGATTTTCTCGTTGGTCTGCAGATACTGACCGGATACGTTGATGTTGTTCTCGGAGAACACGGTGTTGATCGCCGCCATCACGCCAGGTACGTTGCGATGCAGATGCAACAGACGGTGCACACTCGGGTGCGCAGGCAACGCAACTTCAGGGAAGTTGACCGATGTGATCGACGTACCGTTATCGCTGTAACGGGCCAGCTTCTCCGCCACTTCATAACCGATGTTTTCCTGTGCTTCCATGGTGGAACCACCCACGTGCGGGGTCAGGATCACATTGTCGAACTCACGCAGTGGCGAGATAAACTCGTCTTTATTGCTGCGTGGTTCAACCGGGAATACGTCAATCGCCGCACCCAGCAATTTACCGGAGGACAGTACTTCACACAGCGCATCGATATCAACCGTCGTACCACGGGCCGCGTTGATGAAGATGGAACCTTCTTTCATCTGAGCAAACTGTTCAGAGCCCATGATGTCTTTGGTAGACGCGGTTTCTGGTACATGCAGAGTGACGATGTCACACAGTCCCAGCAGCTCCTTCAGTGAGCCGACCTGGCTGGCATTACCCAGTGGCAATTTGGTCACCACATCGCAGAAATACACTTCCATACCCAGTGATTCAGCCATCACGCTCAGCTGTGAGCCGATGCTACCGTAACCGACAATACCCAGCTTCTTACCCCGGATTTCGTAGGAATTAGCAGCAGATTTCTGCCAGATACCGCGGTGCGCCTTAGCACTTTTCTCCGCCACACCACGCAGCAGGATGATCGCTTCAGCCAGTACCAGTTCAGCAACGGAGCGGGTGTTGGAATAAGGTGCGTTAAACACCGCGATACCACGTTCGGTGGCTGCTGCCAGGTTAACCTGATTGGTGCCGATACAGAAACAGCCTACGGAGACCAGTTTTTTAGCGGCATCAAAGACTTTGGCAGTCAGCTGGGTACGGGAGCGGATACCAACGAAGTGGGCATCTTTGATCGACTCCAGCAGCTGCTCTTCTGGCAAGGCACTGGTGTGCAATTCGATGTTGGTGTAACCGTGTGCATTCAGTGTATCTACGGCGGACTGGTGCACGCCTTCCAGCAGCAAAATCTTGATCTTGCTCTTATCCAGGGAAGTGTTTTGGCTCATCGTTCAGACTCTGTCTCTGTTAACCGATAAGCCCGCCAGACGGCCGGATTATCGGTGCAATCGGCTAAATTGAGGCGCCTAATACTAGCACGCAGATTGCTGAATGTGTCGCTAACAGCAAAGAACATGACGGAAATATATTCAGCAAAGCTTGAGATATTTTCCGCTAGCGTACGCTATCTACCACGAAGTGCAGCAAACCAGTGCTAAAGTCTAACCTGCTGATTCAATAGACAATAACCCGTGAATATCAGCGTAATTATGGGCCTTTTGTGCAGTGCACAGCCAGTACCAGAACGCGGGAGAGGATGGAGGCAGGTCGCAAAGGGAGATAACACCAGCCGATCAGCGCGCTGACCACTGGTGTTAAACGGGCTTAGCCGTAGTAGCACAGGTAGGCAGTCGCCTGTTCTACTTTAACGTTGAAGGTCTGATTGGCGGCGACTTTAAATTCAGTGCCCGCCGGGAAGTTCTGGAAGCTGTCGCTGCCTGGCAGCTGGATGATCAGCTCGCCAGAAACCACCTTCATCAACTCGTTCTCGCTGGTGCCAAATGCGTATTCACCGGGTGCCATCACCCCTGCGCTCACCCGGCCTTCGCTGTTTTCGAAGCCGATTGATTTCACGCCACCATCAAAATATTCGTTTACGTTCAACATACTATCACTCCTGCTGACCGGCCTGCGCCAGTCGTTCTGGGGGCTGCATCGCACAGCATATTATCTGACAGGCCCCTGCGTGCCTGTGTCTGGAGCACGGATCATAGCCGCAGTGCCCGCCGTTTGTCTAAACCCACACGCATCGGAGACTACCCGGCCTGTTCCAGTACAAAATCCCGAAACGCCCGGTTAGCCGTCGACAGATAACCGTCTTTACGCCAGGCGATCGACAGGTCCAGCCAGACCGGCTCGGTAAAGGGTCGGGTAACCAGCGGGTCGTCTGGCTGAATCACCATCTCCAGCAAGGTCGAAATCCCGAAGCCCTGCTGCACAATGGATTTGATCAGCGGAATCAGGTTGGTCTCGAAACCGATATCCGGCTCAAGCCCGCACTGGCTCGCCAGCCGATCAACAATTTTGCGATGAAAGTAACCCTCTTTGAACATTACCAGCTCTTCCCGAAAAAACTGTGCCGGTGACACCGCATCCAGCTGGGTAAAAGGATGCTCCTTGCCCACCGTCACCAGCATCTGGGCCTGCAGAAACGTACGCGTCTGCAACTCAGCCGGCACAAACTCCGCCACAATCACCCCCAGATCCAGCTCGCCTCGCTCCAGCATCTGTTGCAGCTGCCAGGTGCCACCTTCGATCACCGTCAGTTTCAGCTCTGGGTAGCAGTGGCGAAACGCCATCAAAATCGGTGGAAAAAAATAGGAGCCCAGCATGCTGGGAATACCGACGCGTACTTCCCCCTGACTGAGGCCCTTGAGCTCCGCCATTTCCAGCGCGGCATCATCAACCGCCTGCAGAATGCGCTGAGCATGCCGTTGCAAGCGAACGCCTTCATCGGTCAGCCGAACCTGACGCTCCGTGCGCTGAAACAGTTGCAGGCCCAGCTGGTCTTCCAGTTTACGCACGCCCATGCTGACCGCAGGCTGGGCCACATGCAGCTGGTGCGCAGCACGGGTAAAGCCACCGAGCTGCGCCACCGTCAGAAAATAGCGTAATTGTTTGAGGTCCATATCAACCTTGTGGATAAGCAAACGTTATCGAACTGATAACAGCTATATATTTCTCTGATTATTACGCCTGGCCTAAACTCAGCGCTACTGTTTTTATTCACCCCACCAGGTAGCAGATCATGATTGAAACCGGCAGCGCAGCTTTCTGGCGCGCGACTCTGGCCCTGTGTGTGGGTTCCTTCACGGTGTTTGCCAATGTCTATATCACCCAGCCACTGCTGCCGATGCTGGCCCAGCACTTTGAGCTCAGTGCCTTGCAGGCCGGGCTGACCTTCACCCTGGCAACGCTGACGCTGGGCTTGTCGTTACTGATCTATGGCCCACTGTCCGATGTACTGGGCCGTCGGGCGATCATGATTCTGACCCTGACCGGTGCCATCGCCTGTACTGCAGCGCTGTCGCAAGTGGAGAACTTTGGCCAGCTGCTGGCGCTGCGCGCGTTGCAAGGCTTTTTGCTCGGTGGCCTGCCAGCCGTTGCCATCGCCTATATGGGCGATGAGTTCAGCCAGAAAGCCCTGAACAGTGCCGTAGGTCTGTATATCGCCGGTAACAGTCTGGGCGGTATCAGCGGGCGGCTGATTGGGGGCTTTGCCGGTGAACAGCTGGGCTGGAGTGCCGCGTTTGAGGTGACTTTTATCGTCAGTCTGGTCGGCCTGCTGATCTTCACACTGTTACTGCCGCCTTCACGGCAGTTTACAGCGCGTCCCGCCCGGCCCCGACAGATGGCAGCAGCCCTGCTAGGCCATCTGGGCAATCCGTTACTGCTGGCGGCCTGCCTGATCGGCGGTTTCAATTTCTTTATCTTCATCAACCAGTACAGTTACGCCACCTTTATGCTGGCCGACGCGCCGTATAACCTGCCCACCAGCCTGCTCGGGCTGCTCTTTCTGACCTACCTGAGTGGCACCTTCGGCTCGGCCTGCTGTGGTCAGATCGCTAACCGGCTGCCCTTACCAGTAGTGATGGCCTGCGGCATCGTACTGCTGATGCTGGGCTCGCTGGTCACTCTGATCGGCTCACTGCCAGCGATCATTACTGGCTTTCTGATCAACGCGTTTGGCTTCTTTATCGCCCATTCCAGCGCCAGCAGCTGGGTCAGCCAGCAGGCCACTGAAGCCCGTGCCAGCGCCAGTTCACTGTATCTGGTGTTCTATTACCTGGGTGCCAGCAGCGGTGGTTTCTATCTTGATCCTTTCTGGCAATGGGCAGGCTGGACCGGGGTGATTGGCGGTTCGTTACTGGTGCTCAGCCTGACCCTGGCGCTAAGCGGCTGGCTCTATCAGCAGCAACGCAGGCCACGGCTAGCGGCGGGATCTGCTACCATGCCCGCCAGTAATCTCTAACCTGCCACCGAGTAACAAGGAGCCTGCCATGGCATATCAACATCAGTTTGACGATGGTCGTACCGTTGACTGGCCATTAGGTAAAGTGGTCTGTATTGGGCGTAATTACGCTGCCCACGCCGCCGAACTGAACAATCCAATTCCGACCACCCCGCTGCTGTTTATTAAACCGGCCAGTGCGGTGGTCAACATGGCTGAGCCGTTCCGGATACCCCGTGACCTGGGCGAAGTACATTTCGAAACGGAGCTGGCCATTCTGATCGGCCAGCCACTGACCTGTGCCGATGAAGCCCAGGCCGCCGAGGCAATCGCCGGGGTTGGACTGGGGCTGGACCTGACCCTGCGTGATCTGCAGGATGCGCTGAAAAAAGCCGGTCAGCCGTGGGAAAAAGCCAAGAGTTTTGACGGTGCCTGCCCGCTGTCCAGCTTTGTCAGCCCTGATACCATCAACCTGACCGATTGCCAGATCCGCCTGCAGGTGAACGGCGAACGGCGTCAGGACGGTAACAGCAGCCAGATGTTGACCTCAGTGCTGGAATTGCTGAGCTACGCCTCCCGTTTTTTCACCCTCAACCCCGGTGATGTGGTGCTGACAGGCACGCCAGCAGGCGTCGGTCCGGTACGCCCGGATGACCAGCTTGTAGTCGAGCTGGCGGACCAGCTGCGAGTGGAAACACGCGCCTGCTAAACCAGTAACCACCAGAGTTAAGCAACCGATCACTTCAGGGAGAACACAGCATGTTGTGGATTAAAACGTTTCATATTCTGGCGATGACCAGCTGGATGGCGGGCATTTTCTATCTGCCCCGTATTTTTGTGCACTTTGTTGAGGGCCGCGAGGCCGGTCAGGATGTCGCCCGGCTGGAAATAATGGCCGGTAAGCTGTACAGCTTTATGACCATTATGATGGTCTTCACCCTCGCCCTGGGTCTATGGCTCTGGCTGGGCTATGGCTTCAGCGGTGGCTGGCTCCATGCCAAGCTGGCCTTCGTGGTTCTGCTGATCGGCTACCACCACTGGTGCCTGGCCTACCTGAAAAAACTGCGTGCTGGCACGCTGGACCGAAGCGGGAAATACTTCCGCCTGTTCAATGAGTTACCTTTACTGATTTTTATTCCGATCCTGATTTTTGTGGTCGTAAAACCGTTCTGAGCCAGCCTCAGCGCTGTCAGGGGCACCGCCTGACAGCGTTATCCCCCCATCCACAATCACCAAATTTCCCGCAAACTGGTACCCTTTCCAGCAACTAACTGGATCCTTTCAGGCCATACTTTGGTCTTAACCTGCGCTTGACGTCATGACCGCTGCAAGCGGTACACTCAGGTGACGGGTTCAACAACGGACCTTTGTTTTGCAGCAGGCAAGGGAGCGACGCCCCGCCTGGCAATTCAGCGAACACACGTATTCGCACAAACCAGACATATTCAGGTGCAATGATGAAATATAAGAATAAAATTTTCAAAGCAGTGACTCTGGCTTCCATGATGCTTGGCGCGACCGCATGGGGCGCGAACTGGAAAGTCGCCGTGGGCGATGGCGGCGGCAGTGCTCAGGAAGCGCTGGGGCTTAAATTTGCCGAGATCGTGACCGAAAAGACCGGCGGCAAGCACAAGATGCACCTGTTCCTGAACGGCCAGCTGGGTTCTGAGCAGGATACAGTGAACGACATATCCATCGGCACCCTGGATTTCTCCATCCTGGCCAGTAACAACCTGACTCCGTTTTCTCCATCGCTGGGCGCACTGTCGATGCCCTACCTGATCAAAACCGTTGATGAAGCCAAAACGATTGTTAATGGCCCCATCGGCGACGAGCTGGTAAAAAACACCGTACGTGATGCTGGCGCCCGTATCCTGGGCTGGACTTTTACCGGCTTTCGGGTTCTGAGTAACTCCAAAAAAGCGATCAACAATATTGATGATCTGAAGGGCGTGGTGGTCCGCGTACCGAAAAACGAAATCATGATCGATACCTACAAGTCCTGGGGTATTAACCCGACGCCGATGGCCTGGTCGGAAACATTCACCGCCCTGCAGCAGCAGGTCGTCGATGGCCAGGACACGCCATACACCACCATCTATGCAATGAAGTTCCATGAGGTACAGAAGTACATCACCGACCTGCATTACTTCTTCCTGCTGGAACCGCTGGTAATGTCTGAAGCTCTCTACCAGGAGCAAAGCCCGGAGATGCAGACAATACTGACTGCTGCGGGTAAAGAAGCCACCGCTTACAGCGTGCAATGGCTGAATGACAAAGAAACAGCCATCCGCGACGAGCTGGTGAACAAGCATGGCATGGAGATCAGCACCCCGGCCGATGAAGACCTCTGGGCCAAGCGAGCGGTCGATAAAGTCTGGCCGAAGCATTATGAAAGCATTGGTGGTAAAGAGAAGCTGAACACCATTCTGCGTGCACTGGGTCGCAAAGAAGTATAAACCCTGCGTGATCGGACACCCTGCGCCCGGCCCTGTGCCGGGCTTTTTGTTACCCTGTCCTGCCACCTTAGGAACTGAGGTTACCATGCCGTTTCCACTTTTCCATCTCGAGCCCGACTGTGGCCAGAGCCTGCAGCAGCAGATCCATTCCCAGCTCAGCAGCGCCATTATGAACGGCATCATCCCGCTGGAGATGCCGCTACCTTCCAGCCGTAAACTGGCCAGCCGACTCAGTGTCTCCCGTAATACCGTTATCCGCGTCTACGAACGTCTGCTCGGCGACGGGGTGATTGTCTCGCGTGAACGCAGTGGTTATTACGTGAACCCTGAATACCGCCGGCAACCATTACCCGAGCCCTGCACCAACCCCAGCGATGACCAGGTTAACTGGGACCGCTTCCTGCCAGTACGGCCCAGCGAGCAACGTAATATCGTCAAACAGCGTCACTGGCAGCGCTACACCTGGCCCTTTGTGTATGGCCAGTTTGATCCACAGAGTTTTCCGATCCAGCAATGGCGCGAGTGCTGCCGGGATTCCGTCAGTGAAGCGGCGGTGGGTAACTGGGCCAGTGACCAGCTGCTGGACGACCCCATGCTGATCGAACATATCCAGACCCATATCCTGCCCCGCCGGGGTATCTGGGCCCGCCCGGAACAGATCCTGATCACCTGCGGGGCTCAGCATGCGATTTCGCTGACCACCCAGCTGGTGCTACGCCCCGGTGGCCGCTTTGCTATTGAAGACCCAAACTATGTTGATGTGCGTAATATCGCCGCCATGCGCCCGGCCGAAGTTATTCCTGTTCCACTGGATAGCGAAGGGCTGATTGTCGACGAGCGTCTGACCGGGGTGGACTGTGTCTATGTCACACCCAGCCATCAGTTCCCAACCACGGTGACCATGTCGCTGGCACGGCGTAAGCAGCTGCTGGCGCGCGCCGCCGAAGACGACTTCCTGATCATCGAGGATGATTACGAAGCAGAAAGTAATTTCACCGGCACCCCCTGCCCTGCATTGAAAAGCATCGACAACGCTGGCCGGGTGGTTTACGTCGGCAGCTTCTCCAAAACCCTGGCACCGGGTTTGCGACTGGGCTATATGGTCGCCGATGAAACCCTGATCCGTGAAGCCCACGCCATGCGTCGGCTAATGCTGCGCCATGCACCCATGAACAACCAGCGTACGGTGGCGCTGTTTATCGCCCGCGGTTACTTCGATCAGCTGGTCAACAAGCAGGCGCTGATCTACAAAGAGCGCTGGCAACTGATGCAGGACGCTTTGCACAAATACTTACCGGACAGTACCAACCCCCCCACCTTCGGCGGCTCATCTTACTGGGTCGAAGGCCCTCGCCATCTCGACAGTCGAGTACTGGCCGACAAGGCCCGCGCCCAGAGTATTCTGATCGAACCCGGCGAGATCTATTACTGCCAACAAGCGCCGCGCAACTGTTTCAAGCTGGGTTACAGCTCCGTTCCTTCTGACCGCATCGACAGTGGTATCGCCCAGCTGGCAGAACTTGTCCACAGCTATGCCCGCTGGTGAGTTACCCACACCCCTTTCGAAAGATGATAGGCGTACCTTAATTTTCCATGTGGATAACCTGCCCGGTCAGTTTATCCACAGCTGAAGCTGAACGACCACTCACTCTAAAGCAGGGTATCAGTTGGTCAAAGTTCAGCCCTGAACTGGATCTCTGCTTGCCTGGACAGGCCCCCTACACTGGATCCAACAGATAACCCGGCCCCCATACCGCGACAGGATTCAGACCATGAGCAATCAGCACATCACCATCCAGGACCATATCAACGGCGAATGGATCAGCCAGCGCCAGCTGCCGTCAGCCCCACTGTATAACCCATCCACCGGTGCCATTATCGGCGAGGTGCCACTGGGCGATGCTGCAGTATCTAAAGCTGCTGTCGCGGCGGCTGCCAACACATTCCCGGCCTGGAGTGCAACCCCGCTGCCGAAACGGATGGATTTCATCTTTGCCATGCAGGCTGAGATGGTTAATCGTAAAGAGGAGCTGGCTCAGGCAATCGCACTCGACCAGGCCAAGCATATCGCTGAAGCACGGGGTGAAGTGCAGCGAGTGATCGAGATTATCCAGATGGCTTGCACCATTCCGGCGCTGATTCAGGGTGAGTCGATCCAGGGCATCGCCCAGGGGATTAGTGGCCGTATCATCAAAGCACCCTTAGGTGTGTTCTGTGGTGTTGCGCCGTTCAACTTCCCGGCACTGGTGTTTGGCTGGTTTATCCCGTTTGCCATCGGCACCGGTAACACCTTCGTTTACAAGCCATCGACCGAATCGCCGCTGTTTATGCAGAAGGTAATGCAGCTGCTGATCGATATCGGTCTGCCTGATGGCGTGGTCAACGTCGTCCATGGTGACCGTGAGGTGGTTGAAGCCTGGTATGACGATGACAATGTTGCTGGAGTCTGCCTGGTCGGCAGTACGCCTACCGCTAAAGCAATCGCTGAGGGCTGTGGCCGTAATGGTAAGAAAACCATGCTGCTCGGCGGCGCGAAAAACTTCCTCGCGGTGATGGAAGATGCACCGATGGATCTGCTGATCGAAAACGTGCTGATGTCCGGCTACGGCAGCGCAGGCCAGCGCTGCCTGGCCGTGTCCAACATCGCCTGTGTACCAGAAATTCACGATGAGTTTGTCGAACGTCTGCTGGCGGCATCGAAGAATGTCACCGTGGGAGATGCGATGAACCCGGATGTATTTATGGGTCCAGTGATCTCCGCCAACGCCAAAGCACGGATCGAAAACTATATCGATATTGGGATTCAGGGCGGGGCAACACTGGCGCTGGATGGCCGACAGCCAGAGGTTACCGCAGAAAATAAAGACGGTTACTTTGTCGGCCCAACCATTTTCACGGATGTGACCCCCTGTATGCAGATTGCCCGTGAGGAGATCTTCGGCCCAGTACTCAGTGTGATGAAAACCGGCTGCATCGACGGCGCGCTGCGGATGATCAAAAACCACCCGATGGGCAACGGCGCCTGCATCTTTACCCAGAATGCCTACTACATTGAGAAGTTCATCAACGAAGCCGATGTCGGTATGGTCGGCGTCAACGTTGGCATCTGTGCACCACACCCCTACATGCCTTTTGGCGGCATCAAAGACTCGCTGGTCGGTAATAACAAGGTACAGGGTAAAGCCGGTATCGAGTTCTTCACTCAGAATAAAGTTGCCACTATCCGGGTAGTTAACCCACGCCCGGCAGACAGCACACCGGCAGCACAAAAAGACAGTAACGTGCGCAGCTGCGTCGCCAGCTGAGCACAGTACTCACCCGTTGAGTTTTCCGGCTGATTGACGAGGCTTTGCGAGAAGCCTCTGGTCGGGGTTAGGCAGATTGAGAAATCTGCCAACCGGTATCACCCTGGTGGTACCGGTTTTTTTACATCTGAAGGGTAGCCGGTGAGCCAGACAGAAACGACTCAGGCAACACTGACGATATCATCAGCGAAGTCGGTGATAGTAAAAAATAGGATAGTGGAGCAGACGTAAAGCAAGAAGGGAGAGAACGCTGATCGTTAGCAGACTGGCTATCACCAGGCTGGCTTTATTTTTATTGTTCCTGCCGGATGACCAACAGTCTGTTAACGATCAGCGTCTAAACCTCGTTATTGTTATTTTTCGAGGTACTTCGTCGATCACCCGCTACCTGTTGTTATTTTTATTAATAGTGTCAGGGATGACGTATTCTTCGTTGTTGTGCTTTATATAAAGCACTCAGTATGCCAGAACTAATAACTACTTGTTTTATAAGAAAATAAATATAAATAAGCTCGATTTATATCCAGTCTGTTACCAGCCCCGAGGTAAAAACCTGCCCGGATGGGGTAAAGGGTAACACTCAGGTAACACCGGGTAGATGGCCGGTGTTACCTCCCGCTCATCATCCAGGCTGATCACCAGCATCTGCACCGTGAAGGCATAGACCACTACATATTGAGATACCCACACGGCAGACCAGACGCGCGCGGAGCGCGCTGCTACATGGTGATAAGGCCACCTCGCAGGATCCAGCCTGCTGACGGTCCGCTGTGCTGCTTTTTCCGCACAACGAAAAAACCCCGAGGCAATTAAGCACTCGGGGTCTTTCGTAATTAGATGCCTGGCGATGCCCTACTCTCACATGGGGAAGCCCCACACTACCAT
>OJDH01000071.1_pt1 | contig 85548 bp, 80 predicted proteins | sample 1592761 | NCBI WGS metagenome assembly OJDH01 (sample SAMN05416855, study PRJEB24817) | seawater metagenome | isolation source: Sea water | place: Canada:Atlantic | collected 2013-11 | reverse complement strand
CTCTCAAGCGAGGATGCGCATTCTACGCATCTGAGCGTGGGGGTCAACAGGGTTTTGGAAATAAATGACAGAAAGATGAAATCACTGCCCTGCCCGCCAGAAACAACAAAGGCGCTCCGAAGAGCGCCTTTATACTAGATAAGCCTGCTAGTCATTAAGCCAGTTTAAAGATGTGATGTTTTTTCTTACCCAGCTTCAGCATAAAAAAGCGGCCGAATACTGCATTTTTGGCAGCAAAGACCTCTGCTGCATTCATATTGTCATCCACACCACAGGCCTTGCCATTTACGATAACGGCATTGCGCTGCAGGGCATCCTTCACCTGCTTGCCATTAGCAACCACACCAGCATCGCTCAGCAACGTTGTCATTGGAGTTTCAGCCAGAACAGTCACATCCAGATCAGATGACGGCAGACCATCCTGACTCAACTGTTCATAGTCAGCTTCAGACAGGTCGGACAGATCGCCTGAGAACAACGCTTCAGTAATACGCACTGCCGCTGCCAGCCCGCCTTCGCCATGCACTAACCGAGTCACTTCCCGGGCAAGCACCGATTGCGCTTCAGGGCGGCCCTGACATTCAGCATCAGCTTTCTCCAGCACATCAATCTGCTCAACCGACATGAAAGTAAAGTACTTCAGAAAACGGTAAGCGTCAGCATCAGCTGTCTGCAGCCAGAACTGATAGAACGCATAAGGCGACGTTTTCTCCGGTGACAGCCAGATCGTACCGGATTCAGTTTTACCAAATTTGGTGCCATCGGATTTGGTGATTAACGGCAGCGTCAGCCCATAGGCTTTATTACCATTCATACGGCGAGTCAGCTCGGTACCGCCGGTGATATTACCCCACTGGTCTGAACCGCCAATCTGCAAGGTACAAGCGTGACTTTTGTTCAACTGCTGGAAATCATAGGATTGCAGAATCATATAAGTGAATTCGGTAAACGAAATACCTTCACCTTCACGATCAATACGCTGCTTAACCGACTCTTTCGCAACCATCTGGTTAACAGAGAAGTGCTTACCCACATCACGCAGGAATGTCAGCACATCCATATCACGGGTCCAGTCCAGGTTATTCACAACCTCAGCACTGCTGGCACCACATTCGAAGTCAATAAAGGCACTTACCTGAGCCTTAAGCTTCTCCACCCAGTTAGCCACAGTACTGTCATCATTGAGCTTGCGCTCTTGCGCCTTAAAGGAAGGGTCACCAATCAGCCCTGTCGCACCACCGACCAGCGCCAGTGGTTTGTGACCAAACTGCTGAAAGCGCTTTAATGTCAGCAAGGGAACTAGGCTGCCAATATGCAGGCTGTCAGCCGTAGGATCAAAGCCACAATACAGGGTGACACTTCCATCAGCCAGGTGCTGTTCCAACTCGTCTTCACTGGTCATCTGTGCAACCAGGCCTCGCGCTTTCAAATCCTGGAGAAGTGTCATCTCACTCATGTGTTTTATATACCTCAGCAATAACAGGCTGTAATTAGAGTCAACTCCCAATGGAGCGCGGACATTCTATCGGTTGACGGCAGGGCAAACAAATATCTGTTGTGTTAAACATCTGTTCAAAACTGCCGATATGATTTTTAATTCGCGTATAATGCCACGATGAACTAACCAGATTTTCAGGAGTCACGGGTGCGATTCACGCTGTTGAAGAAAAAAAACGCCAATCCTTTAAACGGCCCGAAGCGCTTCCCAGTGTTTCATCTGGTCGCCGCTGGAACGGTTGCCGGGATTGTGGGTATAGCAGCTCTGCTTCCTGACGACTCCTCGCCCGATGATGCAACTTATTCTGTTACATCCACCCCGCAGCTCAGCTCTTCTACGACTCAACTGCCGTTGACCAAAACCGATCCGATCGCCGAGCTGGCGCAGACGATGGAAATCCCGGCATCAGAGCCTACCGAGCAGCAGAAACTAGATGAGGCCGACTGGATTAAATTAAAGGTTGGCAAGGGTGACACCATCTCTGGCATGTTCCAGAAAGCTGGCCTGCCCGCACGGATAGCGATAGCCGTTGCCAATGCGGCCAAAGCCCGTAACGGCGGTAAAGCCTTCAATCGCATCTACCCGGGTGAGAGCCTCCAGTTCCTGATCAGGGATAATAAGCTGGCCAAAGCCCGACACATTCATAACCGTCTGAGAAGCACTGAGATCACCCGCACAGCAACTGGCTATGAACTGGACAAGCTGGAACGCAAGCCTGATATCGAATTGCGTTATGCTGAAGCTGTCATCAATAATTCAATGTTTCTGGCAGGTGAGCGCGCAGGGCTTTCAAACCGTACCATTATGTCGATGGCCAGCATCTTTGGCTGGGACATCGACTTTGCTATGGACATCAAGAAAGGCGACCGTTTCAACGTCCTTTACGAAGAGAAGTACCTGGACGGTAAAAAGATGGGCGTAGGTGAAATTGTGGCGGCCGAATTCACTAACCGTGGTAAAGCATTTACCGCTCTGCGCTATACCGATCAGGATGGCAGTACCAGTTACTACACCCCGGACGGCCGCAGCATGCGCAAAGCATTCCTGCGCACACCTGTTGATTTTGCTCGCATCAGCTCACGCTTTAACATGCAGCGCAAGCATCCAGTACTGAACCGTATCCGCGCTCACAAAGGCGTTGATTACGCCGCGTCTACCGGCACACCTATTCGCGCCGCCGGCGATGGCAAGATTATTCATCGCGGTCGTAAAGGTGGCTATGGCAAGGTTGTTATTCTGCAGCATGGTAACGGTATCCGTACCCTGTACGCCCATATGAATACCTTCCGCAGTAAACAGAAAAAAGGCGGCAAGGTTAAGCAGGGCCAGATCATTGGCTACGTCGGCTCTACCGGTATGGTGACCGGACCACACCTGCACTATGAATTCCAGGTCAATGGCGTACATCGCAACCCGCTAAAAGTGAAGCTGCCTGACGCAGCCCCCATCGCCAAAGCTGAACGCAAACGTTTTGCCGAGTTTGCCTCCATAGTACTCACTCAGCTGCGCGGCCAGAACGGCGTTCAACTGGCGCAAGTCGACAAAAAGACGGATACCCTGACCCAGTGAGCCTGTATATTGGCCTGATGTCAGGCACCAGTCTCGATTCTGTGGACGCTGTTGCCGTCGAGATCGACCCCGGGCAGTGCACGCTGGTTGCGGCGGACAGTTATCCTCTGCCCGCTGCAACCCGACAACAGATTCTGCAACTGACTCAGCCTGGTAACAACGAGATAGAGCTGATGGGCCTGCTGGACCTTGAGCTTGGCAGCATCTTCGCCAGCGCAACCAACCAGCTGATTGAACAACACCAGCTCAACCGCACACAGATCACTGCCATCGGCAGCCATGGCCAAACCATCCGCCATCGCCCCAGCAGTGACACGCCCGGCTTTACCCTGCAAATTGGTGATCCCAATACTATTACCGAACTTACCGGTATCACCACCGTCGCCGATTTTCGCCGCCGAGACATGGCCGCCGGAGGCCAGGGCGCACCGCTCGTACCTGCCTTTCACCAGGCCCTGTTTCAAAGCGAGCAACATTCACGGTTACTGATAAACATTGGTGGGATGAGCAACATCACCCTGCTGCCAGCCGACAGTCAGAGCACAGCAATGGGTTACGACACTGGCCCCGGTAATGTGCTGCTCGACAGCTGGATTCAACACCGACAGGGCAAAAGCTATGATAGAGATGGTGTATGGGCACGTAGCGGCGAACTATGCCAACCACTGCTAGCATCATTGCTCGATCTGCCCTTTTTCCAGCTACCGCCACCGAAAAGCACCGGCCGCGAACAGTTTAACCTCGACTGGCTACAGCAACAGCTGGCGCTACTCAGCTCACCACCAGCCGATAGAGATGTTCAGGCCACCCTGCTGGAATACACTGCCCTGGCCCTGACTAACGCCATCAAGCAGCATTCCGACTGGCAGCATTATCAGGTTTATCTGTGCGGTGGTGGTGCCCATAACTCAGCGCTAAAACAACGCATATCAGAATTACTGGCACCCGCAGAGGTCGCGACGACCGCCGCACTGGGTGTTGATCCTGACTGGGTAGAGGCAATCGCTTTCAGCTGGCTGGCTTATCGCACCCTGACAGGCATGAGTGGCAATCTGAGTGCCGTGACCGGTGCTCGTGGCGAGCGCATTCTTGGCGGGATTTACCCCGCCTGATCAGAAAGCCTGATACCCTTTGCGGTGTAATTTACGCTGCTCAGCGGGACCGAAAGGAACGGTGTCGACAAAGGCGGGCAACTCTGAACGCTGGACATTATTCATCCGCATCCAGGTTTCACAGATTTTTACATCAATGACTTTATAGGCATCCAGCCGGGCGGCCAGATCGATCAGTTTTCGATAACGCTGGTAGTTCCCGAAGAGAAAAGCATTGGCCTCATTACCGTGTAATACCACCGCAATGGGCTCAAAGCTTTTATATTGCTGCGCCTGCCCCACCAGACTGCTGGCACGCTCCAGCAGGGTTTCCAGCTCCATTGGTGTATGCAGCCGGATCTGGGTCATGTAGCGCTTATCTGAACTGAATTCAGGCGCCAGCGCCTGACCATAGCTGCTGCTGGCAAACACCAGAGCGCCCAACAGACACAATAGTTGCATTCTCATACGACTCACCACAGAGTGATATGAGCTCGCCAGCTGCTTCGCGTCAGATAGAGAACGAGGAACCACAACCACAGGTTGTCGTGGCGTTCGGATTATTGACCACAAACTGCGAGCCCTGAAGCCCTTCTTTATAATCGACACTTGCGCCAACCAGATACTGGAAGCTCATTGGGTCAACCACCAGCTTAACGCCATCGTTATCCACCATGGTATCGTCGTCAGCCATCTCTTCATCAAACGTAAAGCCGTAAGAGAAACCGGCACAACCACCACCGGTGATATACACCCGCAATTTGAGGTTGTCGTTTGCTTCTTCTTCGATCAGAGAACGGACCTTGTTTGCAGCCGAATCGCTAAAACCCATAGCAAGTGGCTGATCAATAACTTCACTCATAGATATCTACACCTGTGTTGTACTGGTGCCTATTATCGTCTTACCCTACAAAACCAGTCAAGTATTAGCTGCGCCATAAAATCAGGGGCAACACTGAAATGTCGCCCCTGCAACGGTTTATGGCATCAAGGCGACCATTTCCAGACCGGACGTTTCGGCCAGATCAAACATGATGTTCATATTCTGAACTGCCTGTCCGGCCGCCCCTTTCACCAGGTTATCAATCACAGACAACACCACAACCGTGTCGTCATTTTGTGGACGATGAACGCTGATGCGGCACATGTTTGAGCCTTTGGCGCTACGCGTCTGTGGATGACTGCCTGCTGGCATCACGTCGACAAACGGCTCATTGGCATAGCGCGCTTCAAACATTGCCTGCAGATCATGATCAACAGGGTCTTTCAGCACCCCGTACAGGGTGGCATGGATACCACGAATCATCGGCGTCAGGTGTGGCACGAAGGTCAGGTGCACAGGACGCTCAGCCACATCAGCCAGACCCTGTTTGATCTCCGGCAGGTGACGGTGCCCCGGCACGCCGTAGGCCATCATGCTCTCGCTGGTTTCACACATCAGCATGCCAACCTTGGCACCACGGCCACCACCGCTAACACCCGACTTACAATCCGCAATCAGACGACGATGATCAATCAGCTTGTTTTCCAGTAACGGGAAATAACCCAGCTGAGTCGCTGTCGGGTAACACCCAGGGCAGGCGATCAACTGAGCATTTTTAATCTGTTCACGGTTAATTTCTGGCAGACCGTAGACCGCCTGGGCGGCCAGCTCAGGCGCGGTATGCTCCATACCGTACCACTGCGACCAGACCTCCAGATCACGAATACGGAAATCCGCGCCCAGATCGATTACTTTCACGCCCCGATCCAACAGTTCGGGTGCCATGCTCATCGCCACCCCATGCGGCGTCGCGAAGAACACCACATCGCAACGGGCCAGCGTATCGACAGACGGTACGCTGTATCGCAGGTCATAACGGCCGCGCAGGTTAGGAAACATATCCGCCACATGAACGCCCTCTTCAGAGCGTGAGGTAATCACCTCGACCTTCACCTGCGGGTGATTTGCCAAAATTCTTAACAGCTCCACACCGGTATAACCAGTGCCACCTACGATGCCTACCTTGATCACAGCAACCTCTCATATTTATCCAGAAATCTGGTACCGTATACTACTCGTCAGCGGGCGCTATGACTAATCAAATGGTCAACGGATGACCCTGAGGCCTGGCCTTCACTCCCTTGCCTCTATGCCCCGCACGGACGCACAACCATTCAAGAAAGAGCGCCTGGAAGCTGTCATAAATGAACAAACCTGTCTGGTCTCTGGACTATTTTCGCGAACGCCTCGCCCACACTGAAGCCCTGCCCCAGCTGGTAATCCTGGGCGTACTCTCCGGCATTGGCACTGCCCTGCTGATTTCCCTGTTTCGACTGCTGGTTGACGCCCCGCTGGAGTACTTCCTGGGCAACCATAACAACTTTGAAGCCTTACCTGGCTGGGCCCGCTTTGCCCTGCCGGTGACCGGCAGTCTGGTGCTACTGCTGATTTTGCACAACGTCAGCGCCGCAGTACGCAAAGTCGGCGTCGTGCATGTACTGGAACGCATGAGCTACCACCAGGGCCACCTGCCTCTGCCCAATATGATCAACCAGCTGATATGTGCCAGCGTCGCGCTGGTCAGTGGTCACTCTGTCGGCCGCGAAGGTCCGGCGGTGCATATTGGTGCCGCCTGCAGCAGCTGGATCGGTCAGAAAATGCACTTGCCGAACAACTCACTGCGTTTACTGGTGGGCTGTGGTACGGCGGCGGCCATCGCGGCGGCTTTTAACACACCACTGGCCGGAGTGATCTTTGCCATGGAGGTGGTACTGCTGGAATACACCGCCGTCGGCTTCGTACCGATCATGGTGGCTGCGGTTACCGCCGATGTCAGTAACCGGCTGCTGCTGGGCAGTGAAGTGGTACTCGACGTCCCTGCACTGACCATCAGTTCGCTGGCAGAGATCCCCGTCATTATGTTGCTGGGCTTCAGCATTGGCCTGCTGGCCGCCGGGTTTAACCACCTGCTACGTCAGACGGTCAAACTGGCGAAATATCCGCTGAGCTACCGTTTGATCGGCGCGGGTGTCCTGGCCGGTCTGGTGTCCGTCTGGGTACCGCAGATCATGGGCCTGGGGTATGACACCGTCTCTGATGCGCTGGCAGGGAATATTGCTCTGACCGGCCTGCTACTGCTGGTTCTCGCCAAATGGCTGCTGACACCCATTATTATCGGTCTGGGCATCCCTGGCGGCCTGATCGCGCCAACGCTGTTTATCGGTGCCATGGCCGGTGGCGCACTGGGGCTGGCCGGTGATTTGCTGGTCGATGGTCCTATGTCCCATACCGGCTTCTATGCCATGGTCGGTATGGGCGCGATGATGGGTGCAGTGCTGAACGCGCCCCTGGCGGCACTGACCGCCCTGCTGGAGCTGACCGGTAATCCAAATATCATTCTGCCGGGCATGATCGCCATCGTGACCGCCAACGTCACCGTGCGTTACCTGTTTCACCTGCCATCGATCTTTATCACTTCGCTGCAGGCCCAGGGGCTGGACTATCGCCATCAGCCCCTCACTCAGGCGCTGTCACGGGCAGCCGTGGGCAGCCTGATGAAAAAGGACTTTGTCCGCAGCACGGGGACCGTTGATCGTGATCAGGCCATGACCCTGACGCGTCAGCACAACCGCCTGCTGATCGAGTCCGACAACTATTATCCTGTGCTGCTGTCACGCACTGATCTGCGCCAGTGGCTCAAACGCCATCCTGAAGTAGAACAGATCGACCTGTTCGAAGTACCGGCCCGACGCTTTGAGCTGACTGCCATCTCATTTCAGGCCACGCTGAAAGAAGCACTGGATAAAATGAACGAAAGTGGCGTTAACACACTCTTTGTACAGGCAAATGACCAGAGCATTCTGGGCCTGCTCAGTCGTGAGCAGTTAGAGCAGTATTACCTGGAGGAACTCAAGTAATGTCCCGATTCAACCTGCGTGGCCTCTATGCCATCACCGACAGCACCCTGATGGCCGACGATGAAACCCTGCTCAGCTGTGTTAAACAGGCGCTTCAGGGAGGTGCAGCCATTGTCCAGTATCGCGACAAATCCACAGATGCCGAGCGTCGTTTGCGTCAGGCCCGTGCGCTGAACCTGCTTTGCCAGCAGTATCAGGTGCCCTTACTGATCAACGATGATATCGCGCTGGCGCTGGCCTGCGGTGCCGCTGGCGTACATCTGGGCCAGAGCGACGGTAGCCATGCCGCCGCCCGCGCACAGCTGGGGGCGGATGCCATTATCGGCATCACCTGCCATGACAGCCTTGAGTTGGCCGCTCAGGCACAACACGACGGCGCTGACTACCTCGCCTTCGGTGCCTTCTTTCCCTCACAAACCAAGCCCAGTGCCAGACCCGCCCCCATGGCGATTCTGGCCCAGGCCCGATCACGCTTTGCCCTGCCCATAGTAGCGATTGGCGGCATTAGCGTAGATAATGCGGGCCAGCTTATTGAGGCCGGTGCCGATATGACCGCGGTGGTACATGCATTGTTTGCCGCCGACGCTATCACCGCCCGTGCACAACAGTTTAAAAATCAGTTCTGAACACCGCCACGGCAGTGCTCAGCCGACCAGCAGATTAAAGAGAGACCCGATATGTCACGTTCCGAAGCGTTGTTCGAACAGGCCCAGACTCACATCCCAGGGGGCGTTAACTCCCCGGTCCGCGCATTTAAAGGTGTTGGCGGTACCCCTGTTTTCTTCAAAGCCGGTAAGGGCGCATACCTGCTGGACGAAGACGACAATAAATACATCGACTACGTCGGCTCTTGGGGCCCGATGATCCTGGGTCACGCCGACGAGCGTGTACTGGGTGCCGTGCGCGATTCACTGAACAACGGCCTGGGCTTCGGCGCACCGACAGCGATCGAAATCGACATGGCGGACAAAGTCTGCGAAATCATGCCCAGCCTGGATATGGTGCGCATGGTCAACTCCGGCACTGAAGCCACCATGAGCGCCATCCGTCTGGCCCGTGGTTACACCGGCCGTGACAAGATCGTCAAATTTGAAGGCTGTTACCACGGTCACTCCGACTCCCTGCTGGTAAAAGCAGGCTCCGGCGCACTGACCCTGGGCGAGCCAAACTCACCGGGCGTACCGGCAGCTCTGGCCGAGCACACCATCACCCTGGACTTCAACGATATCGACTCCGTACGCACGGCGTTCAAAGAAGTGGGCACTGAAGTCGCCTGTATTATCGTTGAGCCGGTTGCCGGTAACATGAACTGCATCCCGCCGGTACCTGGCTTCCTGGAAGGCCTGCGCGACGTCTGTGATGAATATGGCACGATACTGATTTTTGACGAAGTGATGACCGGCTTCCGTGTTGCCCTGGGTGGCGCGCAAGCGGTTTACAACGTTAAGCCTGATATGACCACCATGGGTAAAATCATCGGTGGCGGCCTGCCGGTTGGCGCATTTGGCGGCAAAAAAGAGATCATGGAACATATCGCGCCGCTGGGTCCGGTATACCAGGCAGGCACCCTGTCCGGTAACCCGCTGGCTATGGCGGCCGGTCTGGCAATGCTCAACGCCATCACCGAACCTGGCTTCCACGACCAGCTGGCAGCCAAAGTTGAGTTGCTGACCCAGGGCCTGGAAGCCGTCGCTGCCAGCCATGGTGTTCCGTTCACCACCAGCCGGGTTGGCGGCATGTTCGGCCTGTTCTTTACCGAGCAGGAACAGGTGACCAGCTTCGCCGAGTCCATGCAGTGTGATGCCGAAAAATTCGGCCGCTTCTTCCACGGCATGCTGGAACAGGGCATCTACCTGGCACCGTCTGCATTCGAAGCCGGTTTCATCTCAGCAGCCCACAGCCAGGCGGACATCGAAGCGACCATCGCGGCCGCTGACACTGTCTTCGCCAGCCTGGCCTGAACGGCTGACTGACAGTGGAAACACTCAGTCAGCTACTGCTGATGCTGGGGGCCGGGATGGCCGCCAGCAGCAGCTACCGTAGTGCAGACAACCACAAAGAAGGCCCGCAGACCCACCTGAAAGTAATCAGTCTGGCCTGCACCTTTATCGCCCTGGCAGCGCTGGCCAGCATCACGCTGACCGGCAGCGACCAGGATAGCCTGACCCTGAACCGGATGCTCTCCAACCTGGCGATTTATGCAGGCCTGCCGCTAATCAGTTCAGCGCTGCTGGCGCTGGCGCGGGGCTGGGAGTGGAGTCGTGCGGCCTGGGGACGCTGGCTGCTGGCATTGTTTGCAATGTTCGAGCTGTGTCGTCGTTCCGGCATTGGCGAGGACTACAGCGAAGGATTAATGATTGCCATCAGCCTTAGCTGGTTGCTGGCCACATTAACCCTGAGTCAGGGCCTGACCCGCCTGTTGCTGGGCAGCTCAGCCCTGATCGCAGGCACTGCTCTGTTAGTGTTCAGTCCATTTTCGCGCTTCACCAGCCCGGACCTGGCACTGTACAACCTGAGCCTGGCCGCCGCGCTGGCGCTGCTGGGCAACCAGCTGAAGCAACTTCACAGCGTCAATACCTGACTCATCCCATCGCGCCCCGCTCTGGCGGGGCGCAGTGCTGGGCGGCAAAGGTGGTGAACTGCTGCACCGCCTCCTGCTCACAATGGCTACGCCACAGACAACCCACCGTGCGAATCAGGCCAAAATCCACAATCGGTATTTTCACCACCCCGGCTTCATCGACACTTTCGGCCATAATGGCCGCTGCCAGATTATTACGCACCATCGACATCGCCCAGCTGTCTTCATCGGTCCGGCAAGTAATCCGTGGCTGCGCCTGCTCCGTCAGAAACACCCGCTTGCCCTGATCCAGCACCTCACAGTTTTTACGCAGTACAAACGGCTCCCCGTGCAGATCAGCCAGCCGGACACTACTGCGAGTAGCGAGGTGATGCTGGCTGCTGACCATCAGCATAAAACGTTCCTGAAACAATGGCAGCGTCGTCAGCGAGGCTTCATCCCCAGACAGTGCGGTCACAATCAGATCAACCTGGTCCTGCCCCAGCCGATGGGCCAGGCCATCTTTAGTACCGCTTTGCAGGTGAATAATCACTTCCGGATAGGTGGTGTGAAACTGGTGGATCAGCTGATTGATCGGTGGAGTATTAAGCGTACTGAGAATTCCCAACCGGATCTGGCGCTGGCTTTGCTGCTCCATCAGATCACGCTTTGCCGCATTACATTCAGCCAGAATCGCAAACGCCCGATCCCGGAACCGCAATCCAGCGGCCGTCAGGCTGACCCGTTTATGACTGCGTACCAGCAATTGCGCACCCAGCTCCTCCTCCAGCGTTTTTACTGCCGACGATAGCGCAGGCTGAGTAACAAACATTTTCTCTGCCGCGCGGGTAAAACTGCCCGTTTCCTGCACCGCCAGAAAATAGCGAATCTGTCGTAACTCCATTCGGCACCCCGTCTGTTATCAATTCTGCCGTCCCACCCGGTCTGACGTACCAGGCCAGCATGGCACAGCCAATGTCTGATGAAAAATCAGTCATTCCAATTCTTTCTATAAATCGTATTTATACAAAAGATAATAATTAAAAATTTCACTTATCTTATGGAATGGGTCTGAATAGGGGCTATCAACCGGTACAGCAAAGGAGCCTGCCAATGAGCATCGACGTACTGCAAGATTTTCCAGTTCAGCTGGAGATCCCCATTGCCTGGGGTGAGATGGATGCCTTTGCGCATGTGAATAACCTGGTCTATCTGCGCTGGTTTGAAAGCGCCCGCATGGCCTACATGGAGCGCTGTCAGGCACTAAAACTGATGGATCGTGATGGACTGGGACCGATTCTGCGCGACAGCAGTATTCGTTATCGGATCCCTCTAACCTGGCCGGGCAATGTGATTTCTGCCACCCGGGTCACCTATATGGAAGAAGACCGCTTCACCATGCAGCACAAGCTGTACAGCCTGGATCACGGCGCGGTTGCAGCAGAAGGGGAAGCGGTCATTGTATACGTGGATTACAACCAGAACTGTAAAACAGCCATTCCAGCCGTGATCAGAGATTTTATCCTCAGTCAGGAGCCACAGACCCCTGACATTATTCAGCGCCCTGGCTGAGTCCATTTTCGCAGGAGTCCGCACTCGCCCGCTCAGGTCGCAGCTGAGCAAACTCCCACAGCCTCTCGGGGGCGGCGAAGCAGGGTCGCCAGCCCGGTTCCTGTTCAGCCCCGTTGCCACCACAGCAGCGGGGCTGCTTTTTATTTAACCCAGAACTCAGTACTGACGCGCCTTGTCCAGCGCCTGCCGGGCACCACGGGTATCACCACGGGCTTTACGCACCTGGCTGATCAGCCCCCACAACGAGCGCTGCATACGCGGCTGCCCCATGGCGACTTCCAGCCCACGCAGCGCCATCTGCTCTGCCTGGCGATAATCGCCTTTACGTCGCTGCAAGTCCGCCAGCTGGTAATACACTTCAGGGTCACGTGGGGCGATACGCTGCGCCCGCTCCAGGCTGGCCTGAGCCGAACCCAGCGAACCGGCGCGGGTTTGCTTGCTGGCATTACTCAGCAAGGCCACCACGGCTGGATTACGCGACGAATGCGCCGATGGCTGACGGCTATCCGGCGCATAGTCAGGCACAGGTCGGTAATCGGGCTGCGGCGTGTAAGGTGCCGGAGCCGTGGAAGATTGCGCGGGCCGGGACGGCAGCGTACTGCCCTGAATCGGTACCGGCGCAACCGGGCGTACCACAACCCCAGGGGCGGGCCGGGCGGATTCAGCTACCGGCGGATGACCATTACGGTCTTCAACCGGTGCCCGATAACTCTGCCCGGAACAACCGGTTAACAAAACAGCAGCGGCCACCAGGGCCGTAGATAAGCGATAAGTCATAACGTTTACTGAAACCAGCTCTTAAACCAGGAGGCAGGGGTATCCAGCCGAGGCAATCGGGCACAGGCCACCGCCCTTTCAGGGACGGTGCCACGTACGAAGGGCAACTGACGCGCACCTTCACAACCCTCTGCCGAACGCAGACCAGACATGGAGTCTATCCAGACATATTGTACATTTTCTGGTCGCGTGGCGTAGAACGGTTGTGGCTTTTCCCGTTTCATTAGCGCAATCCAGGCCTTCAGCGCCCCGCTACTGCCGGTTATCGGCAGCTTGCCATTATCATCCCGGCCCAGCCAGACCACCGCCAGCCGGTTACCGGTAAAGCCAGCAAACCAGCTGTCACGCTGACCATTAGAGGTGCCGGTTTTACCCGCCGCATTAAGGCTGCCTGGCAACTGCCGGTAGATCGAGCGGGCGGTACCTTCGCGAGCCACTTCCTGCATCGCATACTGAATCAGATGGATCCGTTCAGAGGCCACCTGCTGCTCAACCTTGAATGAATAACGGGACAGTTCACGGTTATTGGCATCAGTCACCATCCGAATTGCCCGTAACGGGGTACGGAAGCCGTTGGCCGCAATGGTCTGATACACCTGTGCCATATCCACCGGGGCCAGGTTTGCCGCCCCCAGAAACAGTGACGGATACTGCGGCAGCGTCTCTTTAACCCCCAGCCGCTCCAGCATATCAATTACCTTATCGACGCCGATATCCAGCCCCAGCCGGGCCGTGGACTGGTTATAAGACAACGCCAGCGAACGGTGCAGGGGAACCAGACCATGGCTGATGCGATCAAAATTCTGCGGTTTCCAGACACTGCCGTCCCACTGTTTAAGCACCACCGGCTCATCTTCCAGCAGGGAGGCCAGAGTGTAACCCTGCTCCATCGCCGCCAGATAAAGTGGTGGCTTTACCAGCGAACCGATCGGGCGGCGCATATCCAGCGCCCGGTTAAAGCCCTGATAACGGCTGTTGCGCCCACCAATCAGCGCCAGCACTTCACCCGTTTGCGGATCGGTTACCACCATGCTGGCCTGTAATTTCTTACGCTGTTCAGGGTAGCGTTTTTCCAGACTGGCCACCGTACTGGTCGTCGCCAGCTCAGCGTTATGCTGCACAATCGGATCCAGACTGGTGAACACCCGCAATCCTTCGGAACTGAGCGCTTCCTGCGGGTATTCGTCCCGCAGCTGGCGCTTCACAAAGTCCAGATACGCCGGATAAGCCCCCTTGTGCAGACTTTTCTGTTTCAGCACACCCAATGGCTGGCCTTGCGCTTTGATCATCTGATCGTGACTGATCACTCCCTGATCCGCCAGAATACGGATCACCAGATTTCGACGGGTTTTCGACCGCTCTGGATTACGCCGGGGATCATAATAGGACGGCCCTTTGACCAGACCGGCCAGTAACGCCACCTGATGCAACTGCAGCTCAGGCAACGGCTGGCCGAAGTAATACTGCGACGCCAGTCCGAAGCCATGGATCGCCCGACTGCCAGACTGCCCCAGGTACACCTCGTTCAGATAGGCCTCCAGGATCTCATCCTTGCTGTAATGCAGATCCAGCAGCATGGCCATCGGCAGTTCCAGCAGCTTGCGGGTCAGCGAGCGTTCCGAGGTCAGGTAGAAGTTTTTGATCAGCTGCTGCGTCAGGGTTGAGCCGCCCTGAACAAAGCGGCCCGCCTTCATATTGACCCACATCGCCCGGGAGATACCTTTCAGCGAGACACCATAGTGATCGTAGAAATCGCGGTCTTCCACCTGGACCAGCGCCTGGGCCAGATACTCAGGGGCCTGGTCCAGCCGGATCAGATCGCGGTCTTCATTATCCTTAGGATAAATGCCGCCAATCAGAATCGGCTCCAGCCGCACCAGTGGCAACTGCTCGCCGCTGCGGGTACGGATTGAGCGCAGCGTGCTGCCAGAGAACTCCAGCATCATATCGCGGGCAGGCTCCGAACCATCCGGGAAGCTGAAGCCTCGGCTCAACACCCGCACCCGGCGGCTAGCCCACTCAACTGTTCCAGGCTTACCCGCCCGGCTGACAAAACGATAGCCCAGTCCCTTAAGTTCTCGTTTCAGCGCATCACGGGGCAGCGCCTGTCCCGGATACAGTTCCAGCGGGCGAGCGTATACCTTGGCCGGTACCGCCCAGCGTTTACCTTCAAATTTCTCACGTACCTGAGAGTCCAGCCAGATCAGGCCGAAACTGCCCAGTACCGCCGCCACCAGCGACAGCTTGAGACTGAAAATCAATAACGGAACAAAAAACCGACGCAGTCGGGAGGGTTGTGCAGCCGCAGGGGCTTTCTTCTTGCCTTTAGCGGCACGGGACGGGGACTTCTGTTGTTTTGCCATCGCGCAATTATAAAGAGATGCAGCGGCCAGGCCCACCGTATATTGGGGCAAAGTTTGCTCTATTTACAGCGATAAGCAGCCTGATATCGGACAGTGTTCACTGGCTATTAAGTCTCTATTCAGCCATGCGTCGCGAGGCTCATTTCATGGCAATCAGCCAGTTGCACAGGCGACCGTCGATATCCGGTTCGGCTTTTGGCCACCATCCCCATATAATGAAGCCCCCACAGGCATTGCGTAACGGTGTTATGACGCTGATTGAATCTCTGCAAAACCCGGCTCTCTATCCACATCCTGTGACCGGGATCCGGGTCGTGGAAACCCATATTTCCTGGCTGATCCTGACCGGTCCACACGCCTACAAGCTGAAAAAGCCGGTCGACTTTGGCTTTCTCGACTTCACGACCCTGAGCCGCCGTCAGCATTTTTGCGAAGAGGAGCTGCGCCTTAACCGTCGGCTGGCACCGGATCTCTATCAGCAGGTCGTCGCCATCACCGGCAGCGCAGAGCAGCCCGAGATTAACGGTGCGGGGGAAGTCATTGAGTATGCCGTGCAGATGGCGCAGTTTGATGACAGCCTGCGGCTGGATCGGCTGTTAGCACAACAGCGCTTCGACCCGCAGTGGATCGATCACCTGGCGATTCAGATTGCCGAGTTCCACAGCCGTATTCCCATTGTTTCCAGTGACAGCCCCTGGGGCGAGCCCGAAACCATCTGGGAAGTGGTATCAGACAACTTCCTGCATATCGGTAATGTGCTGGAGAACGCCGATGACTGGCAGCAGTTACAGCTGCTGTCCAATCAGATTGCCCAACAGTTTCGTTCCCTCAGCGATTACCTGAACACGCGTAAAGCCAACGGCCATGTCCGCGAGTGCCACGGTGATCTGCATCTGGCCAACATCACCCTGCACCATAACGAACTGCGGCTGTTTGACTGCATTGAGTTCAATCTGCAGTTTCGCTGGATCGATACCCTCTGTGACCTGGCCTTCCTGCTGATGGACCTGGAAGCCAACGGCCAGTTCCGCTGGGCGGCGCGCTGCCTTAACCAGTATCTGGAACTGTGCGGTGATTACGACGGCGTCCGCCTGCTGAGCTTCTACAAAGCCTACCGGGCCATGGTACGGGCCAAAGTCGCCACCCTGGGGCCAACTATCGATCTGGACAGTTTCCGTCACTACAGCAACCTGGCGCAGCAATATGCTGAGCGTCGCACCCCGACCCTGTTCCTGATGCACGGTGTTTCCGGCAGCGGTAAAAGCCGGCTCAGCGAACAGCTGTGTGAACGGCTGGGACTGATCAGGGTGCGCGCTGATGTGGAACGTAAGCGGCTACACCGCGAGCTTAGTCAGGGCCAGGCACTGGAACTCTATGGCCACGAAATGAATACCCACACTTACAACCAGCTGCTACAGCACAGCCGCAGCCTGCTGCAGGCCGGTTATAGCGTGGTGGTGGATGCAACGTTCATTCGCCGTCGCGCCCGCCAGGGCTACCTCACCCTGGCTCAGCAGTTGCGCGTGCCGATCCGCATCCTGAGTTGCGGCTGCGAGCCCGATGAACTGGAGCGACGGCTGGAGATTCGCCACGCCAGCCAGCTGGATGCCTCTGACGCGACTGTCGAAGTGATGTATGACCAGCTGGCGAACATGGAACTACTGGCTGAAGATGAACTGGGCTGGAGCCTGGCTGTGGATACCCAGCAGACCGACGCCGTCGACCAGCTGGTCAGCACCCTGCTGAGCCAGGAACTGGTCGATGAACTGACCGATGCTGTGCAGGCATAACCAGGCTACTATACTCGGCCGTTTAAGACTAACCAGCGGAGTTAACAGCCCGATGATCCACCTGTGTGCCGACACCGATATTGAAGATAACAGCGCCCGCGGCCTGCAGGGCGAAGGCTATAATCTGATCGCCGTGCGGAAAAAGGGCCAGCTGTATCTGTATAACAACCGCTGCCCCCACCGCGGCATTCCGCTGGAATGGATGCCAGATCAGTTTCTCGATCACGGTAAACACTACCTGCAGTGCGCCACCCACGGTGCGCTATTCAAAATTGACGATGGCCACTGTATCGCTGGCCCCTGTGCCAACGATAAATTGACCGCTGTGGATTTTGAACACCGCGACGGCCAGATCTATCTGGTCGGTTAACCGGCCACCGGGCTCAGATCAATGTCCAGCTGACGACTCAACGTCAGTTCGCCGGGCTCAGGCACCGCACCATACGCCAGCACCTCCACTCCGGCCTGCGCTGCTTCGCGCAATAGCTGACCATATTTCGGGTCAACATGGTCCGCTGGCCGCACCCGCTCGATTCCGCCATGGGGCACACAGAATAGCAGTACGGCCCGGTCACCCTGAGCGACCATCGCCATCAGCTCACGCAGATGTTTGGCACCCCGGGCGGTAACGGCATCGGGGAAACTGCCCCAGCCGTTGTCTTCCAGCAGGGTGACGTTTTTCACCTCAACCCAGCAATCCGGCAGCCCCTCGCCTTGCAGCAACAGATCAATACGGCTGTTCTCAGCGCCGTATTTCACCTCCGCACGCATACCCGCGTAACCCTGCAGCTGGCTGACCACCCCCTGTTCAATCGCCTCACGCACCAGCCCGTTGGCACGGCCAGTATTGATGCAGGCCAGCGCCCCTGGCTGCACCTCAACCAGCTCCCAGCCCAGCGGATATTTACGTTTGGGGTTTGCGGAATCATACAGCCAGACCCGGCTGCCCGGGGTGGCGCAGTTTCTCATCGAACCGGTATTGGGACAGTGGGCAGTCACCCGAGTGCCGTCAGTCAGCTCGATATCAGCCAGAAAACGCTTGTAGCGCTGAATCAGCCGCCCTTCGATCAGTTCAGGTAATTTCATCAGATTTATCCGATCCGCTGACGCAGGCGTTCCAGTGCCAGTTCGATCCGGTCCATCCCGGTGGTGTAGGAGAAGCGGATAAATTTTTCTGCATGATTACTGCCAAAATCCAGCCCCGGCGTGGTCGCCACCTTGTTCTCTTCCAGTAACGACCAGCAAAAATCAAAGGTGTTATCGGTCAGATGTGACGCTCCGGCATACACATAAAAGGCCCCTTCAGGGGTAATCGGAATATCAAAACCCAGCTCACGCAGACCACCCACCAGCAGGTCACGGCGCTGACTGAACGCATGACGACGCTGCTCCATGATGTCAATTGTTTCCGGTTTAAACGCCGCCAGCGCCGCGTACTGAGAGATAGTGCATGGCGAAATAAACAGGTTCTGCGCCAGCTTCTCGATCTCTGGTGCCGCCGCGTCCGGCACTACCATCCAGCCCAGTCGCCAGCCGGTCATACCGAAGTATTTGGAGAAACTGTTCAGCACAAAGGCATTGGGGTCCAGCTCCAGCACGGAAGGTGCATCAAAACCATAGGTCAGGCCGTGATACAGCTCATCCACCACCAGATGGCCATTTTTCGCCCGTACTGTATCAACGATAGCCTGCAGCTCGTCACGCTTTACCACCGCTCCGGTCGGATTGGAGGGCGAGGCCAGCAGCACCCCTGCGGTGGTTGCATTCCAGTGCTGATTGATCAGTTCCGGAGTCAGCTGGTAGTTGTGCTCAGGCCCCACCGGCACCAGCTGGCCACGCGCTTCAATCAAACGCAGGAACTGGCGATTACAGGGATAGCCCGGGTCCGTCATCATAAAGTTGGAACCCTGTTCGGCCAGCAAAGAAAACGCCATCAGCAGCGCCCCGGAAGCACCACTGGTCACAATGATCCGCTGCGGTGAAATATCCAGCCCATAACGTTGCTGATACCAGCCAGAAATGGCTTCACGTAGCGGCATAATACCGGCCGAGGCAGTGTACTGCGTCAGTCCCTGATCGATGGCAGCTTTCGCCGCCTCAGCTATCGGCGCAGCGGTGGCAAAATCAGGCTCACCGGCCTCCATATGCACCACATCAAAGCCCTGCTCATCCAGCTCTTTGGCCCGTTTGAGCAGGTCCATCACTTTAAATGACTGAATATCGGCGGCACGCTGAGTCCATTGACCGGTCATTACACTGTCTCTTCTGCAAAATAATCAAAGCCACGGATTATACATTAGCAGTCACTGCTATGATCGGCTTTACAGGCAATTCAAGCCCTTATTTTAGCCGTTATTAATGCTCGGAATAAAACCATCCGGGTTTACAACATCGTCCCTGTGAGCTAGACCTTCTTGTTATAGAACATCTTCTGAGGCCATTTTGTCGCATCAGGGTCTGGTCTAACGTCAGCGCATCTGGTAACGTCGCTGCCTTTCGCGGCACCTGGATCACAATCAGGTGTCATATTCCGGCAGGTGATGCGCCAGTTACCGGCGATAATTTACGAGTGAGGCAGTGCCTATGCCAGCCAGCAACGACACCCAATTTGCCCACTTCGAGCCTTACCAGATCAAGGAAGGCGAGGAGTACATGAATGAGGCGCAGAGCGACCATTTCCGCGCCATCCTGAACAATTGGAAACGCGAGCTGATGGAGGAGGTCGATAGCACCATCCACCATCTGCAGGAAGAAGTGACCAACTTTGCTGACCCGAGTGATCGTGCCAGTCAGGAAGAAGAATTCAGTCTCGAACTGCGTACCCGTGACCGTGAGCGCAAGCTGATCAAAAAGATCAACGAAGCCGTGGAGCGTATCGACGACGAAGATTACGGCTACTGTGATGCCTGTGGCATCGAAATCGGTATTCGTCGTCTCGAAGCACGCCCAACAGCCACCCTTTGCATTGATTGCAAAACCCTGGCTGAGATCAAAGAAAAACAGATCGGCGCCTGATGTTCACAGGCCGATGTTCCCGCATCGGCCTGTATTGCCCGCTCTGACCCTGTGACATATATCGGTCGCTTCGCTCCGTCCCCCACCGGATTGCTTCACTTCGGCTCCCTGCTGGCTGCATTAGCAGGCTACCTTGACGCACGCGCCCACCAGGGCCAATGGCTGTTACGGATTGAAGATCTCGATCCCCCCCGCGAATTCCCCGGCGCACGCATACAGATCCCCCAGACTCTGGAGGCATTTGGTCTGCACTGGGATGGCGACATCCTGTTCCAGAGTAATCGTCTGAGCCACTACCAGGCCGCCCTGCATCAGCTCCACCAGCAGCAACAGGCTTATCGCTGTGACTGCTCTCGCAAGCAAATCCAGCAACGTACCGGCACAACCTGTTACGACGGCCATTGTCGCCAGCAGTCACCCGCAGCGACAGCCGCCAGCGCCTGGCGCGCCTGTACGAACCAGATAAGCACCCAATTTGAAGACGCGATTCAGGGCCCGCAACAGTGCCAGCTCGGTGACGGTGGCGATTTTGTTATCAAGCGCAAAGATGGCCTCTTTGCCTACCAGCTGGCCGTGGTCGTCGATGATGCCTGCCAGCAGATCAGCCACATTGTCCGCGGCTGTGATCTGCTTGAGGAGACGCATCGCCAGCTCCACCTGCAACAGCTGCTCGGCTTTTCACGTCCGCATTACAGCCACATTCCTGTCGCCAGTAACGCCGCAGGGCAGAAACTGAGCAAACAGAACCTGGCGCAACCACTGGACAACAGCAGGCCAGTGCCACAACTGATCGAAGCCCTGCGCTTTCTGGGCCAGCAACCACCAACCACACTGTGCGATGCCAGCCTGGATGAACTGCTGAGCTGGGCCACCACACACTGGCAACCCAGCCAGATCGCCAGTCAACACGCGATCACCTGGGAGCCCTGACCATGCATCTGCACCGGCTGTTACTGCTATTGCTGCCTGCACTCTACCTGCTACTACCGATGGTGGTGGACTGGTGGCAAGCCTGGCAGGGCCCCTGGTACCACCCTTTCCTGGCCTGGCTGGCCCTTATCCTGTTCCTGATTATGCTCGACCGGAGACGCAACCACGATGTTTAGCCTGCCCGAACTGGTACTGATCGGTATCGCCTACCTGACCTTTCTGTTTGGTGCGGCCTGGCTGACCGAGCGCGGTAAAATACCGGCCCGCATCGTGCGCCACCCCTACACCCACGTGCTGTCACTGGGGGTGTATGCCAGCGTCTGGACCTACTACGGCACCTTCGGCCTGGCAGAACAGGGCGGCTATATGTTCCTGGTATCCTATCTGGGGGCCGCAGCGGCCTTTATGCTGGCACCGGCCTTTCTGATCCCGATTCTGCGCATCACCCGGACCTATCAACTCAGTTCGCTGGCCGACCTGTTCGCCTTCCGTTTTCGTAGCGGCACCCTGGGCACCATCACCGCCCTGCTAACGGTGGTCGCCACCCTGCCGCTGATCTCTATTCAGATCAGTGCCGTCTCTGATGCGGTACATATCATCAGTGCCTTCGCTGCCGACCAGATCGCACTTGGGTTCTGTATTGTGATCGCCATATTCTCGATTCTGTTTGGCGCCCGTCACGCGTCACTGCGCAGCCAGAACCCGGGCCTGATGGTGGCCATGGCCGTCGAGTCGCTGATCAAGCTCGGCGCACTGCTGATCATCGGCCTGTACTGTTTTTTTCAGCTACTCGGCGGCGGTAGCGGGCTGGAGGCCTGGCTGGCGACCAACCCTCAGGCGACCACGAACCTGTATAGCAATCTGGACAGCGGCCTGTGGCGCTCCCTGCTGCTGGCGTTTTTCAGCTCCGCTGTGCTGATGCCGCATATGTTCCATATGATGTTTACCGAGAACACCGCCGACGAAACCCTCTACAAAGCAATGTGGGGCATGCCACTGATGCTGTTTCTTATGGCCCTGGTGGTGCCAATTATCCTCTGGTCAGGTCAGGCAATGGGCGTCGGCGGCAACCCGCAAAACGTCATGTTCTACCTGGGCCTGCAACTGGATTCTGAGTGGCTCACAGTACTGACGTTTATCGGTGGCCTGTCTGCCGCTACCGGCATTATGATTGTGGCCACCGTCTCCATGGCTTCAACTCTGCAAAACCATCTGATTCTGCCGCTGATCCCACTACCAGATACCACCCGTTTCTATGCCTGGCTGCTGTGGCTACGCCGCCTGCTGATCATGATGCTGACTCTGGCCAGCTACCTGCTATATCAGCTGGTCACTAATAAATATGATCTGCACCAATTAGGCATCATCACCGTATTTGCTTTTTTGCAGTTCCTGCCTGCCCTGCTAGTGACTCTGTTCTGGCCTCGTGCTAACCGCTGGGGCGTCATCAGTGGACTGTGTGTCGGTATGACCAGCTGGCTGATCACCATGCTGCTACCACTGTTCAATGTAAACGAAGGGCCACTGGTGCCCTTCCAGCTGGCCGCAACCGAGTGGGATATCACCGCCATGACCTCACTGTTTCTCAACAGTGCCGTGATGATCTGCGTATCACTGCTGACCCCCAGCACCCCGGAAGAAAAACGTGCCGCCAACGCCTGCCTGGTCAATGCTCTGCAACAAACCAACATGGACCCTTTACAGGCCCGCCGACTGGAAGACTTCGTGCAGCTGCTGACCCCACGGCTGGGTAACGACGCCGCCAGCCGGGAAGTACAGTCTGCGGCCGATGCGCTAAACCTGCCCGGTCACCATATGCGGCCCATCGACTTACTGCGCCTGCGCAGCCAGCTGGAACAGAACCTGTCCGGCCTGCTGGGCCCGGTGGAAGCGGCGTCTCTGCTGGAGCCACTGCATCACCAGGGTGCCTCTGTTGGCTTCAAAGCCCACAACGTACACCTGATGGAAAGCCAGCTGGAGGATTACCAGGAAAAGATGACCGGCCTGACCGCCGAGCTGGACCAGCTGCGTCGTTACCACCGCCTGACCCTGCAAAGACTGCCGATAGGTGTCTGCACCCTGGATGGCGAACAACAGATTCTGTTATGGAACGCGGAAATGGCCCGTTTTACCGACCTGGTTGCCGAGGACTGTGTCGGTGTGCCGGTCAACACCCTGCCACCGCCCTGGGGCGAGGTGCTGGGTGAGTTTGCCAGCCACCCCGACTCCCATGTGCCGGATCAGAAAATCAGCCTTAAGGGTGCCACCCACTGGTGTGGCCTGCACAAGGCCCAGCTCAGTAAAAACCTGGATGCGGGCACCGTTATTCTGCTGGAAGACGAGACCGACACCCACCTGATGCAGCAAAATCTGGCCCACAGTGAACGACTGGCCTCCATCGGTCGCTTCGCCGCCGGGGTTGCCCATGAAATTGGCAACCCGGTTACCGGCATTGCCTGCCTGGCGCAAAACCTGAAGCTGGAAACCGATAACCCGGAAATACTTGAAACTGGCGACCAGATCGTCGGTCAGACTAAACGTATCAGCAGCATTGTGGACTCGCTGGTGCGCTTCGCCCACGCCGGGCGCCAGGAGCAGGGCCGTGAACACCGTCCCGTGCTGCTGCGCGGCTGTGTCGAAGAAGCGATCCACCTGATTTCACTGGATACCCGAGGCAAGCAGCAGAGCTATATTAACGACGTACCAGCCAGCCTGACCGTCTCCGGTAACAGCCAGCAGTTGCTGCAGATTTTCGTTAACCTGCTCAACAATGCCAGCGATGCTTCGGAGTTGTACGACCATATCTGGGTGGATGCTGAAGAGGAGGAAGGCGTCGTTGTTGTCACCATCATTGATGAGGGCAGCGGCATTGCACCGGAGCTGCAACAACAACTGTTTGAACCCTTTTTCACGACTAAAGAACCCGGCAAAGGCACTGGTCTGGGCCTGACATTGGTATACAACATCGTTGAAGACCATTATGGTAGTATTGATCTGATTAGTCCCGCCAACAACAAGCAGAATAAAGGCACTCAGGTAGTTATCACGCTGCCCGGACATATACCGGCAGTGGGTAGGGATACCTCCCAAAGTGAACATGGTGAAGGTTTATGAGCCAGATTCTGATTGTTGAAGATGAACCCATTATTCGTGCCGCCCTGCGCAAGTTGCTGGAAAAAAACAGCTACGATGTGTCGGATGCCGGCTCCGTTGACGAGGCCCTCAGCCAGTATGACCTGAGTGCTTTCAACCTGATTATCAGCGACCTGCGACTGCCCGGTGCCCCTGGTACCGACCTGATCGAACGGGCGGGTAAGACCCCGGTGCTGATTATGACCAGCTATGCCAGCCTGCGCTCCGCTGTTGATGCGATGAAAATGGGCGCGGTAGACTACATTGCCAAGCCGTTTGACCACGACGAGATGCTCAACTCCGTTGACCACATTCTCAACCACCGCCAGACCGGCATCTCCGTTCAGCCCGCTGTTAATACCGACAGCCACAAAGCCAGTATCGATGATCACGATATGATCGGCGACTGCCAGCCAATGCAGGAGCTGTTTCGCCGCATCAACCGGGTAGCCCGCACTGACGCCACCGTTCTGATCCAGGGCGAATCTGGCACCGGCAAAGAACTGGCGGCCAAAGCCATTCATCAGCAGAGTCAGCGTGCCCATTCGCCGATGATCTGTGTCAACTGCGCCGCAATCCCGGAAAGCCTGATCGAGTCAGAACTGTTTGGCCATGAAAAAGGGGCGTTTACCGGCGCGACCAGTGGTCGTAACGGCCTGATCGAAGCCGCCCATGGTGGCACCCTGTTTCTGGATGAAATCGGCGAGTTGCCACTGGAAGCCCAGGCTCGACTGCTGCGCTTCCTGCAGGAAGGCGAGATTCGCCGGGTCGGCTCCGTGCAATCGAAACAGGTCGATGTTCGGCTGATTGCCGCCACCCATCGTAACCTCAAGCAACTGGCCAAAATCAGCGAATTCCGCGAAGATCTTTACTACCGTCTTTACGTCATGGAACTGCGAATTCCGCCGCTGCGCGAACGCGGTAAAGATATTATCGAAATCGCCCGCACCCTGCTGTCACGCGCCTGTCAGCGGCTGGGCAATGACCAGCTGGCCTTTAGCCAGAGCGCGCTGGACGTGATGCTGCAATATCCCTGGCCGGGCAATGTCCGGGAACTGGAAAATGCCATCGAACGCGCCGTGATCCTTGCCGATGATCAGCTGCTGGGCCCCGACCAGCTGGGGCTGGACCTTGAGCCCGACACCCTGGCCTCTATTGAGCAACGCTTCGCTGGCCAGAATGACGCCACCCACGCCACCACCCTGGCGGACACCAACGGCACCCGTAATAGTGGCAGCCAGGCCGGATTGTCACTGGATGACTATTTCCAGCGCTTCGTACTGGATAACCAGGATCAGATGAGCGAAACCGAGCTGGCCAAAAAACTCGGCGTCAGCCGCAAGTGCCTGTGGGAACGCCGTCAGAAACTGGGCATTCCACGACGACCCAAAAAGCAGGCCTGACCCTGGTTTGCGGGTACCCGCAAACCACTTTCATACCCCCGCTGAGTAAACGCATCCAACGTTAATCACAGATCCCCCCAGATCGGCTTCCAATCTAAGCAGATACAGCGATCCGCTTATACTGATGCGGTATCAATGGTATGATGCGCCCCTTTCCAACTCGGTCTGGACAGTTACTATTTCCCGCATGAAATTTTTCTCCAAGTTTGCTCGTAAACTCTTTGGCGGCTCCAGTACCGAGCACGCTGCCCCAGCCACCGCTGATCGCCGGACATCCGCCAAACGGGTAATTCCGCACGACCAGCACAATATCGATCGCCACCGGCTGGACGACAATGCCAGCAAAGTCGTATATCGATTGACCGACTCCGGCCACGAAGGCTACCTGGTCGGCGGCTGTGTCCGTGATCTGCTGATGGACCTGCGGCCCAAAGATTTTGATGTGGCCACCAGTGCCAGCCCGGAAGAAGCCCACGAGCTGTTCCGCCGTTCACGGCTGATTGGCCGTCGTTTCAAACTGCTGCACGTGCGCTTTGGCCGTGAAATCATCGAAGTCGCCACCTTCCGTGCCAGCCACGACCAGCCAGAAAACGACGGCGGTGAAAAAGGCCGCCAGTCTGCCGCCGGGATGATCCTGCGCGACAACGTGTATGGCACCCTGGCAGAAGATGCCCTGCGTCGTGACTTCACCGTCAACAGCCTGTACTACGATCTGAACGACCACAGCATTATCGACTTCGCTAACGGCTACGAAGATATGCACAAGCGTACGATTCGTATGATCGGTGATCCCGCTGACCGCTACCGTGAAGACCCGGTACGAATGCTGCGGGCTGCACGTTTTGCCGCCAAACTGGAATTTAAGATCGAACCGGCCACCGCCGCCCCGATCAACGAACTGGCCCCGTTGCTACGCAACATCGCTCCGGCACGCCTGTTCGACGAATCACTGAAACTGTTCCAGTCCGGCCATGCTGAGCGGGTGTATCACCTGATGCAGCAGTACGACCTGTTTGCTCAGCTGTTCCCAGCCCCCGCCGCTGCCATCCGTAACCCTCAGGGCTATCCGGTAGAAGAGCTGATCCTCAATGCCTTTCGCAACACGGACCGTCGATTACGTCAGCGTAAGAGTGTGACCCCGGCCTTTCTCTACGCCGCCCTGCTCTGGTATCCGATGCAGCACCGCATGAACCAGATGCTGGAAGACGATCAGATGCCACCTCTGCAGGCACTGCATGAGGCCGCCAATGAAGTGATTGGTAAGCAGGTGCGCTCCACCGCCATTCCGCGTCGCTTCTCCACCCCGATCCGCGAGATCTGGGAAATGCAGCTGCGTCTGCCACGCCACCATGGCAAACGTGCCGAACGGCTGACCGAACACCCACGTTTCCGCGCCTCTTACGACCTGCTGTTGCTGCGCGAGAACAGCGGTGAAGATCTGGACGGACTGAGCACCTGGTGGACGGAATACCAGAAAGAAAACCCGGTACAACGGGTATACACCGAACACCGCCGTGACCATGATGACAAACCACGTCGCCGCCGTCGCCGCACCGGGGACAATCATCAGGGCAACAACACCGGCGGTCATAACAATGAGCACCGCGATCAGGGCGAACGAGGTCCACGTCGCAGCAGCAACCGCCGTTCCGAGTCAAAGGACTGATGACGCGCTGTTATATCGGCCTGGGTAGCAACCTGGAAGACCCGCGTCAGCAGGTCAGCCAGGCGCTGACCGAACTGGCTCAGCTGGCAGACTGCCAGCTAGTAACCGCTTCCAGCCTGTACCGTTCCGACCCGGTCGGACCGCCGGGCCAGCCCGACTACATCAATGCCGTGGCCTGCCTGGAGACAACACTCGAGGCTCACGCACTGCTCGATGCACTGCAGGCGATTGAACAGGCCCATGATCGAGTACGCAAGATCCACTGGGGCCCACGCACGCTGGATCTTGACCTGCTGCTTTACGGCGACCAGACCATCAGCACAGAGCGCCTGACCGTACCCCACGCATTTATGACCGAACGCAGTTTTGTGCTCTGGCCACTGACCGAGATCGCCCCGGCGATCGTACTGCCGGATGGCCACACACTTGAGCAACTGTTATCCGAATGCCCTATGGGCACCTTGCAACGGATACCGGTATAATCCCGCCCCACTTTTCTGATACTGCTCTGCTGGTTTATCCGCCCTGCGCAGAGCACAGCCCCACAACAGAGGCCGTAACAGGGCCCGACAAGATGGACTCAGTAGCATGAAGACAATTCACACCATTGCCGAACTGCGCAGCACCCTGGCTGCTGAACGTGCCGCCGGCAAACGGATCGGCCTGGTGCCTACTATGGGCAACCTGCACACTGGCCACCTGACCCTGGTACACCAGGCGGCCGCCAGTGCAGACATTATTGTCGCCACCATCTTCGTCAACCCACTGCAGTTTGGTGCCGGGGAAGATATAGAACGCTACCCACGCACCCTGGCTGAAGATCGGGACAAGCTGACCGAAGCGGGCTGTCACTATCTGTTCGCCCCGGACGATGCCGAGATGTACCCCAACGGGCGGGATAATCAGACTGAAGTGATTGTGCCGAAAATTTCCACCATCCACTGTGGTGCCAGCCGTCCCGGTCATTTTGAGGGCGTGGCGACAGTGGTGTGTAAACTGTTCGGCATCGTACAGCCGGATATGGCAGTGTTTGGCGAGAAAGACTTCCAGCAATTACAGGTAATCCGCCAGATGACGGCTGACCTGTTTCTGCCTGTCGATGTACAGGGCGCAGCCATTGCCCGTAACGAACACGGCCTGGCACTAAGCTCACGTAACGGCTACCTGAGCGACGCTGAGCTGGACATTGCTCCGGCCCTGAATCGCGCTCTGCGCGAGACCAAAGCCGCCATTGAAGCAGGCCGTCGTGACTTCAGTACGCTGGAGGAAAGCGCCCAGCAGGCACTCGAAGCGGCGGGCTTTAAACGCGACTTCTTTAATATCGTACGTCAGCAGGACCTGCTTGCCGCCCAGCCAGACGACACGTTGCTGGTAATACTGGCTGCTGCGCACCTGGGCCGCGCTCGACTGATCGACAACATCGTCATCGAGCTGTAAATACAGCCCCGACTCGATCATCAGCACTGCGCCCATGGCGCAGTGCCTCCTCCGCTCTGCCGCAGCAACCGTCAACCACTGACGACCATCATAAAACTACAAAACCACGCCCATCGACCCCTGTTCGCGACAGATTACAGCTGTTAGGTTATCAATCAGGCCCGGATCGTAGTCTGCATGGCATCAGGTAATTTCACATTTCTTGACACCAACAGGGCTCTATCGCAGACTGACGGCCTTAAATGTTGCACTGCAAAATAAATAGAACAGGACATATACCGGTGTTTCAGACTGTTTTCAGCGACTGCGTCATTGCAATGCAAAATATCGCAGCCCGCAATCAGCAAGTCATCTACACCGTGTACCCTGTCCGCCGTCAACTTAAAACTAAGGAAGAGATAGACTATGCGTGACGTTGTAATTGTTGCTGCAGGCCGTACTGCAATTGGTTCTTTCAACGGTTCCCTGGCAAGCGTAAAAGCTTCCGATCTGGGCGCGACCGTACTGAAATCTCTGCTGACAAATATTGATCTGGACCCCGCCCAGGTTGACGAAGTCATTCTCGGTCAGGTACTGACTGCAGGCAACGGCCAGAACCCGGCTCGCCAGGCACAGATCAATGCCGGCATCCCGCAGGAAGCGTCTGCCATTACCATCAACAAGGTCTGCGGCTCCGGCCTGAAGGCCGTCCAGATGGCGACTCAGGCGATCCGCTGTGGCGACGCCGATGTCATCATCGCCGGTGGTCAGGAAAACATGAGCAGCTCTGCTCACGTACTGCCGAACTCCCGCAACGGTGCACGCATGGGCGACTGGAAAATGGTCGATACCATGGTTAAAGATGGCCTGTGGGATGCGTTCAATGATTACCACATGGGTATCACCACCGAGAACATCGTTGAGAAATACGGCTTCAGCCGCGAAGCGCAGGATGCTTTTGCTGCCGCCTCCCAGAACAAAGCAGAAGCGGCTGTCACTGCTGGTCGTTTTAAAGACGAGATCATCCCGGTTGTGATCCCGCAGCGTCGCGGCGACGATATCGTCTTCGACACCGATGAGCAGCCACGTTTCGGCGCCACCGCTGAAGCCCTGGGCAAACTGCGCCCGGCGTTCAAAAAAGATGGCACGGTAACCGCCGGTAATGCCTCTACCCTCAACGATGGCGCTGCCGCTGTTATCCTGTGTTCCGCTGACAAAGCGGCTGAGCTGGGCCTGCCTGTACTGGCGCGCATCAAAGCTTACGCCTCTGCCGGTGTTGATCCAGCCATCATGGGCACCGGCCCAATCTGCGCGACGCAGAAAGCGCTGAGCAAAGCGGGCTGGAGCGTAGGTGATCTGGAGCTGGTTGAAGCCAACGAAGCGTTCGCTGCCCAGGCCATGTCGGTGAATAAAGATCTGGAATGGAACACCGACATCGTTAACGTTAACGGCGGTGCCATCGCCCTGGGTCACCCAATCGGTGCATCCGGCTGTCGTATCCTGGTGTCCCTGATCCACGAAATGATCAAGCGTGATGCGAAAAAAGGTATGGCCACACTGTGTATCGGTGGCGGTATGGGTACCTCCCTGGCGATCGAACGCGACTGATTCGACACCCTCTGAACAGACAAGCCCGGCCCTCGCGCCGGGCTTTTTTATACCTGCTGGCTAGACAGCTGTGGGACTGACGCCCCCAGCGGGGAGCTCTTTCTCTCGATTTACCTTGCCAATAAACGAAAAAAAGCCCGATCACCTCAATGATCGGGCTTAAGCTTACCTGCCCCCGTCAGTGCCCACGGTGGCAATGTAACCGGTTACAGCAGCTGACTGCTTACTGTGGTAGCGCTGCGTAAGCAACGATTTCACACAGCATCTCTTCACGCGCCAGACCGGCAACGATCATCGCGGCACGGTTCGGGTACGGTGCTTCAAAGTAGTCAGCGTAAACTTTGTTAAACACCGGCAACTGGCTACGGTCAGTCACATAGATCAGTACCTGAGTGACATCCGCCATGCTCAGCTCAGCCGCTTCAATGGTGTGCTTGAAGTTATCCATTGTCTGACGCGCCTGCGCTTCAATACCGCCCTCAACGACCTTGCCTTCCTGGTCAATCGGAATCTGTGCTGTCGACAGCTGGCCATTGGCAATCACGGCCCATTCCAGTGGTGCTTTGGAAGCAAAAAGATCAGTTTTTACGGCTGTTTTCATGACGCTCACTATTTTCAGGTAAAAAAAAGGCGCAGCCGCAGCTGCGCCGGGTTTAGCTGTTAACGAGGCCGGGCTTAAAGACCCTGCTCGTCAGCCATTTGTTTCGCAATCCGCGGTGCCGTCCACAAGGATGGCAGCAGTACCAGCGATACCGGTACAGCCGTTACCACAATGAAAGACTGCAAGGCAGAGATACCACCGGAGCCGATCGAGATCAGCAGCGCAGCAACCACACCCATCATCACACCCCAGAACACACGTACAGCGGCCTGTGGGTGGTCAGTACCGGTCATTACCATGGACACTGCATAGGTCATGGAGTCACCGGTGGTGGCCACAAAGATGGTGGTCAGGATCAGGAACAGTACTGAAATCAGGAAGCCCATCGGCAGCTGTTCAGTAATCGCCAGCAGCGCTGCAGGCAGATTGAAGCCGGTAAACGGACCGGAAATAACACCCGGATTCTGCAGTTCAAATGCCAGACCGCTACCACCCACAATGGTGAACCAGAAGCAGGTGATGATCGGCGCAACCACAGAGATCAGCAGAATCATTTCACGGATGGTACGGCCACGGGAGATACGGGCCACAAACATCGCCATCAGCGGGCCGTAACCCAGGAACCAGCCCCAGAAGAATACGGTCCACCAGTCCAGCCAGCCTGGGCTTGCACGGAAGGTTGCCATCGGGATGAATTTATCCAGGTAGATACCGAAAGAATGCAGGTAGCTATCAAAGATAAACGCCGTAGGGCCGAAGATCAGGATAAATGCCATCAGTACGACAGCCAGAATCACGTTCGCTGAGCTCAGAATCTGGATACCACGGGTGACACCACTGACCGCAGACAGCGTGTAGATACCAATCAGGCCCACCAGGATAGATACCTGAGTGGTGTAGGTATTCGGAATGCCAAACAGTTTTTCCAGACCAAAGCTGACCTGCAGACCCAGGAAGCCGATTGGCCCTACAGTACCCGCCACAACGGCCAGTACACAGCAGGAGTCAACAATCGCGCCAAACGGGCCGGTCATCACCTTGTCACCGAATACCGGGTACAGCAAAGTACGCGGTTTCAGCGGCAGACCTTTCTCATAATGCAGGTGCATATACACGATGCCGGTCAGGCTGCCCAGAATTGCCCAGGCCAGAAACCCCCAGTGCATAAAGCTTTGCGCCAGTGCGTTATACGCCGCATCTGCGGTGCCAGTTTCGCCACCAAACAAGGGGGGTGGTGAGGTGAAATGCGCCATCGGCTCAGCCGCTGCCCAGAACACACCGCCACCCGCCAGCAGCGTACACATGATCACAGAAACCCACTTGAACATGCTCATTTCAGGGGTTTTGATTCCCCCCAGCACAACCCGACCGGTACGGCCCATAGCCAGTACCAGGCCAATGACGAAGGTCAGCAGCAACAGTACCTGCCAATAGGCACCGAACATTTTAGTCGACGCCGCAAAGGCGGCATTTACCCAGTCAGACACCATTTTGATGTCATACAGGGCCAGCACAGCAAACAGCGCCAGAGCACCGCCGCTGATCAGGAACACTGGCATATCAACGCCAGCGAAGAGCTTTTTATTGGCCGTACCAGCTTCAGCTGAAGCCAGGTTTGCCTGAGCACTATCACTCATAAAGGGTCTCCTGATGGATCTGGTTATATTTATTGGAAGATCAGATGTGCGAGAACCGCGACGGCAAGCCGTCGCGATTCAGAGATCAGGATTGCGGGATCAACGCATCATCCAGGAAGTTCAACCAGTTCAGCCCCATCACCCGCGCCACATCCTCCGGGCTGAAGCCCCGAGCCAGCAGGCCATTGGTGATATTCGGGAAATCACGGCTATCGCGGAACCAGGACAACGGACGCGGCCAGTCAGCATTCGCTTTTGAGCCTTCACCGTAGTCCATATCCTTTGACCAGCGGCCATTACGCATCCATTCCAGCACAGCCAGCGGCTGCTCCTGACACAGGTCCGTACCAATACCGATACGTTCAATGCCCATCAGGTCGGCGGTGCGTGCCACCATGTCGCAAAAATCTTCCAGTGTGCAGTCCGGACCATTTTTCAGATGGAACGGGTACAGGCTGAAGCCCAGCAAACCACCCGACTCGCCCAGCGCTTTCAGCACCGTGTCGGATTTGTTGCGCTTGGCTTCATGGAAGCTGTTCGGGTTGGCATGCGAGATCACGATAGGACGCTCGGAAATATCGATCGCTTCCAGCGTGCTACGCTCACCACTGTGGCTCATATCAACCACCATGCCGACCCGGTTCATCTCTTTGATCGCCTGGCGACCGAAGCGGGTTACCCCACTGTCGTTCGCTTCATAGCAACCGCAGGCCAGCAGGCTCTGGTTGTTGTACGTCAGCTGCATGATCATCAGGTTCAGCTCACGCATGACCTCGACCATGCCGATATCATCTTCAATCGGGGAGCAATTCTGCGCCCCGAACATCACGCCAACCTTACCCAGCTGTTTGGCCAGACGAATGTCCGCCGCGCTGCGTACCGGCATAATCAGATCACTGTTATGCTCAAAATGACGATTCCATTCAGCGATACGTAGCAGTGTTTCGCGGATCTGCTCGTGGTAAACGATGGTGGCATGCACCATCGTTACGCCACCAGCATGCAGCTGTTTGAAGATTTCACGGTTCCAGTTGGAGTACTGGAGGCCATCAATCACAATCAGATCTTTATGCAGCTCGTTGCTCATGAACCAGTCTCCGTTACGCGCGGATGTAAGTGGTTTTCACAACGGTGTAGAACTCCTTGGCGTAAGTGCCCTGTTCACGTGGACCGAAGCTTGAATCTTTACGACCGCCGAACGGTACGTGGTAATCAGTGCCCGCTGTTGCCAGGTTCACCATCACGCAGCCCGTTTTAGCGTTACGTTTAAAGTCTGTGGCGTACTTCAGAGACTCGGTGCAGATACCACCGGTCAGACCAAAGTTCGTGTCGTTCAGTGTTGCCAGTGCTTCAGCGTAATCCTTAACCTTGATTACACAGGCAATTGGCGAGAACGCTTCTTCACGGTTGATGGTCATCTGGTTGGTGGTTTCAGTGAACAGCGCAGGCTGCATGTAGTAGCCTTCCGTCTCTTCAGTCAGTGTTTCACCGCCGTATACCAGTTTGCCGCCTTCTTTCTTGGCCAGCGCCAGGTACGCCAGGTTCTGTTCCATCTGACGCGCATCAGCAACCGCACCAATGTGAACACCGGCTTTCAGCGGATGACCCACCACCAGCTTCTTCATGCGCTCAATCACAGCGTCAACAAAGCGGTCGTGGATGCCTTCGGTCACGATCAGGCGGGAAGATGCCGTACATTTCTGACCCGTACCACCAAATGCACCATTCACGGCACACTCAACAGCGTTATCCAGATCAGCGTCGTCCAGTACTACCAGCGCGTTCTTGGAGCCCATTTCCAGCTGACACTTAACCAGGTTAACCGCCGTTGCCGCAGCAACCTTACGGCCGGTTTCCAGAGAGCCGGTGAATGTCAGACCGTTGATGCCGCGGGAGTTGATCATCACATCCCCCACTTCAGCACCCGGGCCCATGACCAGGTTGAATGTGCCTGCTGGCAGGCCCTGGCGGGAGATGATTTCGGTCAGTGCCCATGCGGATGCAGGCACCTGGTTCGCTGGTTTCCAGACAACCGCGTTACCGAACGCCAGTGCTGGCGCAATTTTCCAGGCACCGGTTGCCGTCGGGAAGTTCCACGGCGTGATGATACCGATAACACCGGCAGGCTCACGACGGGTTTCAATTTCAACACCCGGGCGAACGGAATCAGCGGTTTCACCCATCTGACGCAGGACTTCAGCCGCGTAGTAGTGGAAGAACTGACCGGAACGGTAGGTTTCGCCTGCGCCTTCAGCCAGGGTCTTACCTTCTTCACGGGCCAGCAAGGCACCCAGTTCGTCTTTACGGGCAATCAGTTCATCACCGATAGCCATCAGCACTGAGTAGCGCTGTTCCAGACCGCTTTTAGCCCATTCAACCTGACCGTCAGCCGCTGCAGCAATCGCCGCTTCGGTCTGTACGGTGTCAGCCTGAGCGTAATGACCAATCACATCACTGATGTCGGCCGGGCTGATGTTAGCCACGCTGCCTTTATTGCCTTCTACCCACTCACCTGCGATGTAATTGCGAAAAACTGAATCAGACATACTCACCTCCGGGGGAAATCGTTGGTTGCATGATAGGATCCACTGTTTAATAATAAAAATTAATAAATAATATCTTGCGATAAGGGTTTCTTATTGTGCTGCCGGAATTGAAAATTGCGCAACTGCGCCACTTTGTCTGGGTCGCTGAATTAAAAGGATTTCATGCCGCGGCAGAGAAGGCCCACCGTACCCAGCCGGCTATATCACTGTCGATCAAGGACCTGGAAAATAAGCTGGGCGAGTCATTATTTGAGAAACGCAACAGCCGCACAGCGAAGACCGAGCTGACGCCCTTCGGAAAACATTTCATCCCCAAAGCCAAAGAGCTGATCGCCCACCACGATCGAATCGCCCAGGACATGGCTCTGCTGGCCGAACATAAAACCGGCCACCTGCGCCTTGCCTCTGTGCCGTCGATTGCCAGCCAGGTGTTGCCCGAGCTGTTACTGCGTTTTGTCGCCAACACCCCGGACCTGCATGTCAGCTGTTTTGACGATAATTCTGATGCCGTATTAAAGATGGTCGAAAACCAGCAGGTCGACTTTGGCATCAGCCACCTGTTCCACGCTCATGAACACAGCGACAAAACCTTCACCTCTATATGGGAAGATCAGATTGGTGTCGTTTGCCCCTGTGACCACCCGCTGGCAGATAAAGAACAGCTGCATTGGCGCGAACTGCGTCAGCACCGGCTGATCAGCAACGGTACCTCACGATTACTGGAAGACAGCGAAGCCAGCCCGCTGCTGGGCGACTCACAATTTTATATTTCCAATATGATCTCGCTGATCGCCATGCTTGAGGCCGGTATCGGTATCACTACCCTGCCCTGGTACGCCTTTCCCAAAGACAGCAACAAGCTACGCTTTATCCCACTGGAAAGCCCCACCGTTACTCGCCATATCGGCATTGTGCAACTCAACAATAAATCACTGAGCCCACCCGCCCAGGCGATGATCGACTTTATTCTGGCCAGCAGTCAGAACTGAGTACCGCCATACCCTCTGTTCTGCACCGGTCAAATGACGGTTTTATTGATCCAGGCCACACTTATTAACAGCAGCTTTATCGGCCTGATTCGGCCGCATGCACAGAAAAAATAATAGGTTGCACCCATTTGATAAGAACGACTTATCAGCCGATATGACCTTTTGATTTGAGTGCTTTCACCTCTTTAACCCATGATGACCCCATCACTGCCGTGTTTTGAGCAAACATTCAAATGGCGGTGATGGCCCCTCTGCACAACAATGACAACCGAAGCCAGCAGAGGATCGGTGCCTGATGGCTTCGACCACATCTATGCTGTGACCGGAAACAGACCCCGGCCAATAATTCCCGATGTGTCGTATATTAATGAGGACAATAACAATGACCACGCCTGCAGCCATTAACACCTCTTTGCGAGGTGACAATGCCCTGCCGCTGCGCCCCGCCAACCAGGTCATGGATCTGGAACGTCTGGGTGCCATGCATCAGAGCCGCCTGAGTTTTATGCGTACCCTGGTACGTAAAATCATGCGTGAACGCTGGCAGATTGAACCGGCCCGGTTTGAGCTGGACCCGGATGGCTACGGCACCGTTGTTTACGAAGTGAAAGCGCCCGACGGCCTGTTCAGCTTCGTCCTGTTCTCCGACTATCTGGCACCGGAAGAGCGTAACGACCGCGTCATCGCGACGAAATGGGATCTGACCATGGCGCTGGTAGATGGCCAGGTAGATGATATCTACCTGGAAAAACTACGCCAGAACGTACCAAAACAGGAAGCTGGCCGGGTAGACTCCCGTGTCTTCGTGCTGTCCCGTGCCAACCGCAGCGCCCGTAACTTTAATTACGTGGTCAACCAGCTGGCTAACGGCGCACAGCCTGATGTGCAGAAAATTGCCGAAGTCGGTTACCTGTACCGTACCACCGCCGTTTACGGCAGCGGCAAGCTGGGTATGGCTGACTGGGAAAAAGTTCAGGCGCGCTGGCCAGACTTTGCCCGCCCGTTCTCCGCCGAAATGTTTGTCTGCTTTATGTTGCGCAACTTCAGCCTGATGCAGGCTGAGCACATTGCTCGCCACAAAGCACCGGACAGCTACAAGCCGATGCAGCCGGAGATCAAGCGCTACTTCGGTATCGGTAACTCCACCGGGCTGGGCATGGCACCGTACCTGATCAACCACCCACTGCTGATCAACCAGTGGGTAGAAATGCGCGAACTGGCACTGGCGCGTATCCGCGTGCTGGGCAACATTGACAACCGCGTCCAGCAGCACCTGATCGAACTGATTGAGCGCAGTACCGCTCACACCAGCGAGATCATCACTGAAGATGACTGGCAGAGCGCCAACAATCAGCAGGTGCTGAAAGACCTGGCAGCCCTGCAGCAGCTGGCTGTTGAGGGTATCGAGAACTGGGACAGCCTGATCCGCTGGAGCGAGCAGAACTGCTCCTTGCAGGGCCAGGAACTGCTGGTGTCCATCCTGCTGGAACTGTATCCGGAGCTGGTTAACGATCTGGAAGATTACTGCGCGGCCGAAGAATTCCTGGACCTGGATCCACTGATGCCGGTACAGCAGCTCAAAGAAGTGATTGAGCAACGTTACGACTGGGCACTGGCGCTGGACTTCGGTGCTGATGGCGCCCGTGAGATCTTCTGGTACCGCTCCGAAGAAAAAATGGAGCCACGGCTGGGTAACACCACCGATGAAGACGGCAAAGAAAAGCAGATGGCACTGGGTGTCGGCTATGCCGTCCGCAAATGCTACGACCAGCTGAGCGAATACGTGGCCCAGAACCCGGATCACAGTACCGCCCGTTTCATGGTTGCCCGACCAAAACTGCGCGGTATCGTGCGTCGTATCCAGAGCATGAACCGCTGTATCTACGGTGATATTCAGGCCAACCTGCTGCACCGTGACGTCCTGCCAATGCACCTGCTGCGTGCCAAACTGGCTTTCTTCGGCGTCAGCAAATTCGACCCTCGCTCCCGCCTGTGGGTACGTAACACCATGTTCCAGGGTGCCCCCCTACTGGAAGATATTGGCAAAACCTTCAATGACGACTGGTTTATGCCACTAGCGCCACAGCAGACAGGAGAGAGCAAATGAACATTTCAATGAATGAACTGAAAGCTGCGCTGCGTCGCTGCTTTGAAGCCAGCGGTTACTTTGTCGGTAACTATGAAGATGCCGCCAATATGATCCTGTGGCTGGAAAAACACGGTCTCAATGGTCTGGGCGAACTGCAGCGCGCACTGCCCTACATCGCTGAAGATCGTGAGAAGCCGCTGAGTACTGTGGTCTACGAAGACAGCACCTCAGCAATTATCGACAGCAATGGCCGCAGCGCCCTGAACTGTATCGCTGCCTCCGTTGATCTGGCCCACGCCAAAGCCCTGGAAGTGGGTATTGCGACCGTGACCGTCCATAACTGTCACAACCGCATGTTCATCCTCAAAGCACTGACTGACTGCGGGCGTCGCGGCATCAGCATTGCTGCCTACTGGCAGAATGGCAGCCAGACCGTGACCGAACACACGGCAGCCATCAAAGCCGGTGATCGTTACCCAAGCTACAGTGGTGCAACCACCACCCTGGCCGCCAGTGAAGACGACAAACAGGCACTGACCATTATCTGCAGCTCCCGTGTTGATCTGACCAGCTCTTTGCAACGTTCGTCCGGCAACCGTAATGCCCGCTACGTCAGCGCGGCCCAGGTGGCGGAAAACAAAGAGCACAGCGTGGATAACGGTATCGAGATTGACGACGCCCTGTGGGCCGAGATCAACCGCATCGGTGAAGGCATTCTGGTTGAGAATAGCGACCAGTCCCGCCAGGGCGCAGGCGGCCGCTAACGCAACAAACCCCGGCGCGCAGGTTCGTTGTGTACCTGTACGCCATCCAGCCGGTCTAACCGACTTTTATGGGGCCATGACTTCGCGGCCCCTTTTTTTCGTTCTCCTGCCACCCTCAAGTCTCCCTCTGCCGTACCATCGGCCAGCAGAATACTCCATACTGCGCCGCTCCCTTTCCCAGCTCGACACCCAGGATAACCACCGTGCTGTCTTACACTCTGTTCGACCTGCTTGCCTTACTGATTGTCACCACCGGTATCGCCCTGCAAGCAATTATCGGCATCGGCTTTGGCCTGGTTGCCGCCCCCCTGCTCTACCTGCTGGACCCAGCCTATGTGCCCGCCCCCATTCTGATCACCGGTTTTATGCTGTCGTTGATTATCGTGCTGCAGCAACGACAGAATTTGCCATGGCGACGGGTGATGCCCGCCATTATTGCCCGCCTGCCCGGCGCCTGGCTGGGGGCCTGGTTATTACTCGTTATCCCTCAGGCAACGCTCAGCCTGCTATTTGGCAGCGCGATTCTACTGGCAGTCATCCTCAGCCTGCGCAGCTTTACCCTGCGGGTCAGCCCTACCAGTCTGGCCATCAGCGGCTTTATCTCTGGCGCAATCGGGACCGCCACCTCGGTGGGTGGGCCACCCATGGCGCTGATCTATCAGCATGAACCTCGCCATACTGCACGTAATGAGATCGCCGCTTTTTTCCTGATCGGGACGCCTGGTTCTATTGTTGTGCTAGCGCTACAAGGGGGAATTGATCAATACAGCCTGATACTCAGTTTGAAAATGCTACCGGGGGTTTTCCTGGGCTGGGCATTGGCCCGGCTCATGGAGAGACGACTTAATATGAGTTCTGCCCGTACTGCACTGCTAACAGTATCCAGCCTGTCGGCGGTGCTGGTTATCTACGACGGTATCCACCAATCCTTTGCCTCAGGTTAGTTTTTTCGCTAATGCAGCATGCCATAACGGCAAAATAAAAATTAACATCTACACTTAGCCTGAACCAACCGGTAGGCACCCAAGATGGACCGGCCAGCAAGCACGGCTCCAGCCGGCCATAACAGCATGGACAAACAGAAGGAACCTGTATGAACGCTACTCGCCAGGCATTAATTGACAGTATGAAGGAGCTGCTGTGGTTACGCGGCTATGATGCCACCAGCCCCAATCAGGTGCTGGACCACTGTGGCGCAGGAAAGGGCAGCTTTTATCACCATTTCAAAGGGAAAAAAGCGCTTGCGATTGAAGCGATGAATGTTCAGGTGGATGAGCTGATTGCAGACTTTGATCTGATATTTGGCAGCGACCTGCCCTGGTTAAATAAATTTCAGCAGTATCTGCTACAACCACGTACCGGTATAAAAGGCTGCCCGATTGGTCGGCTGGTATCCGACCCATCAACCGGTGATAACGAGCTGCGTGCACCGATTGACCGCTATTTCAAACACCTGCTGATGCACATGTCGATGACCCTGAGTCAGGCCCAGCAATCCGAGCAACTGGACAACCACGCCAATCCGGTAATACTGGCCGAGACCGTGGTCAGTGCCATACAGGGCGGCTTTATTATCAGCCGCGCCCTGCACGATGATCAGTCAGTTAACTCCGCCTGTCTGGGCGTTTTCAGCCTGCTCAAAGGGCTGGCCAGACAGGCCGAGCCCATGGCTGTTGCAGGCTGAGCAACAGAGGCTTACCGCTCAGCAATCGCGCCTTTCCCCACGCCCTCAAAGGCCCGCACCCGTACCGACTGGTCCGGGTGGGTGGCTTTGACCTTATCTGCCAGGTGGCAGGCGATCAGCTCAACTGTGGTTTCCGTATCCATATCATAGCAACGGCTTGCTGGCAGACTCAGTTCAAAGTGACCCTGCGGTGCTTCATAGGCATAGTGGTGCACGCCACCTTCTCTTGCCGTCAGGTGCGCTTCAGTACCGATATAGATATCGCGCAGAACTTCTGCCCACTTCAGTTCAAGCGCCATATCTCGCGCGCCATCCAGATAAATTTCCAGTGTCGAGCGATGGCCATGGGCGATACGCTGACAGTTACCGTCATGCTGTTGCAGGCCGTGGCTGTAGTGGTAAAACTCTCCGGCAACCAATTCCGGCTTGAAGCTGATCGACAGACCCTGCACATACTCTGCAGGGAACAGTGCCAGAATCTGCTCATGACACCATTGTGCCAGCGTCTCTTCTGTCACTTCCGCCAGCTCTGCAAGGGTAATCGCCTGGTCCGGGGAATAGCAGCGAAACGGCTGACCATCCTCATAGGTCCAGTCAATCGTGGTATACCCACCAGTCTGTTCAACACCAATACGCGCCATAGCCGTCGGTATAACCAGACTATGATCAACCACATCATCAAACCAGTTTTTCACCGCTTTTTTAACGGTACCGAAATCACAGATCATTCCCTGCTCGTTCAGACTGCCATCGAGTTCCAGCTGCACCAGCCATGACTCACCCAGCAGGCCGCGCTGTGGATGCATGTATGAAAAATCAACATTGGTCAGATTATCTACAAAGAGTTTCACAGTAGCCTACTTCGTCTGTATTAATGGGAAAATTTAACGAGTGAACACTATAGAATATCGGCGACGCTATATGTAGCCCAATAGCTACGCATTTTCCGTCGTTATATCACCCTTCGGAGCCGGGAAATTGCTGCGCGCTCAGGTATAATGCCAGCCAGTTTTGACCCTTTCTTTATAGCTGGCCAGCTGGCCTCAAATCGGATTCCGCATGCGCATAGACAAATTCCTCGCCCAGAGTACCGGCCTGTCCCGGAAAGAAGTACACCGTCTGATTCACACGGGGAAAATAACTCTGGACGACGAAGTCATCAAAAATATTGGCCTGCATGTGAAAGACGATGCCGATATCCTGCTCAATGGCTTTCCAGTTGAGCCACCCCGCGATTATTACCTGATGCTGCACAAACCCGAAGGGTTTGTCTGCTCCAACCAGGATGGTAGCCACCCCAGCGTACTGAATTTCATTGAACTGCCCCGGGCCGACGAGATGACTATCTGCGGCCGGCTGGATGTAGACACGACCGGACTGGTGCTGATTACCAGCGACGGTAAATGGGCCCACCGGGTCACCTCCCCCAAGCACAAAACTGGCAAACGCTACCGGGTTGTGACCGCTGACCCCATTTCTAGCAGCGCTATCGACACCTTCGCTCAGGGCCTGATGCTGAACAGCGAGCTCAAACCCACCCTGCCCGCCGAACTGGAAATTCTGTCCAGCCATGAAGCACTGCTCACTCTGCAGGAAGGCCGTTACCACCAGGTAAAACGCATGTTCGCCGCCATTGGCAACAAAGTTGTTGGCTTGCACCGTGAAAAGATCGGCTTTATTACGCTCGATGATGAACTGGAGCCCGGTGAATACCGTGAACTGACAGCCGATGAGGTTGCTGCAATCTGATGACTGATACTGCATTCAACCTGCTTCTGCCGGCATTAAAGCAGGCTAAAGGCGACAGCCTCTGGATTGCCGATGAAAACCTGCTACAGGCCCAGTTGTCATCCACCACCGGTGTGCAGGCGATGACTAACCGGCTGGATCTGTATCAGGCGCTCAACCAGCAAGGCTGGCAGAGCCAGTTCAGTGATTTTGATTTCAGTACCCTCGCCGATCAAAGCCTGGACCGGGTAATCTACCGGGTTTCCAAAGAAAAACCGGTGGTGCACCACATCATCAATCAGGCCTGCCGGATACTGAAAACCGGAGGTGTGCTCGAGCTGGCGGGTGAGAAAGGTGAAGGCATAAAAAGCTACATCGATAAAGCGAAGACGCTGTTTGGTGGTCAGTGCAATGCCGATAAAGCCGACCGCAACTACTGGCATGCCCGCCTGACCCGCCCGACAACTCCGGGGCCAGCCCTGGATGACTCTGACTACACCAACGTGCGTGATGCTGTCAGCGACGAGCAGTTCAGTTTTCGCAGTAAGCCGGGGCTGTTTGGCTGGAACAAAGTCGATAAGGGTAGTCAGTTTCTGATAGAACAGCTCGATGTCCTGCTCAATGGCCAGCAACCACAACGCTGTCTGGATCTGGGCTGTGGCTATGGCTACCTGTCGTTGCATCTGGCACATTATCTGGGCATCCAACAATGTGACATCACCGCCACCGACAATAATGCCGCCGCCATCCGGTGCTGCCAGCAGAATTTTGAACAGCAGCACATCAACGGTCAGGTGGTCGCCGCCAATTGCGCCGAAGGGATCAGTGGCCCCTTTGATCTGATCATTTGCAACCCGCCGTTCCATACCGGCTTCAACGTCGAAAATAGCCTGACTGACCGTTTTCTGGCCGCCGCCGCTGCCCGACTCTCTACTCAGGGTAGTGCCTGTTTTGTGGTAAATAAACATATCGCGCTGGAAAAGAAAGCCCGTCACTGGTTTAAAACCATCGACACCTGCGCGGATAATGGCCATTTCAAACTGGTACGCCTGCGCCAGCCACTGCGCAGCTGACAACAGCCACCGGATGAACACAATTATGGGTAAGAGTAATAATCGATGACTTTTGAGTACCTGCGCCAGAGTCTGTTCTTCTTCAAAAATAACCTGGCGATGATCATTCGGATCCAGCTGCCATTCCTGCTTCTGTTTGCCATTGCGGCACAGTTTATCGGCAGTGGTGGACTGCAGAACCCGGAAACCTTGCAGAACCTGGCCCTGGTCAATCTGCTGAATCTGACGCTGATGCCAATCTACCGAGGGGCGATTATCGCCTATCTGGGCTCGGTGGTGGATAACAAGCCACTGTCCGTGTTCCAGTGTCTGAGTGTTGCCATGGGCCGCTGGCGTCATCTGTTGCTGGTCTATGTGTTTACTGGCATGGCAGTTGCCAGTGGCTTTATGCTGCTGATCATCCCCGGCATTGTCTTGCTGATCCGTTTCGCCTTTGCCGATTACGCCTGCATCCTGGAAGGCAAAAGCAGTATGCAAGCGATGAAAAGCAGCTGGAAAACCACACCTGCCTGGTTCTGGCCTCTGCTCAGCGGTCTGTCGATCCTGTTTTTCGTCGCCGTCACGTTGCAGGTCGGCCTCAGTCAGCTATTGGGGCTGGACCAGCCTGAAAATGCCCTGCTGGCGATTCCAGTCGACCTGTTATTCGGCCTGTTTCAAAGTCTGTTTACTGTTTTTGGCTTTCGTATTTACTGCGTCATGCGTGAAGAACAGAGCAACAACTGAGTCACCCGCGCTGCCCGGTAACCCAGTGTTACCGGGCAAACCGAATGACCTTTCTATCTGCCAATAGCCCACCTGAAACAAGCATCTCAGCCTTACGCCGCGACATAATTATTTTTTAAAACCCGGCCAGGCGAAAGCTGAAATCCCGGTCTATGCTACTTCTGGCTACCCGTTAAAGGCCAGGCACAGTACTGTTTTAACAGCGCTGTAGTACACAGTCCGGAGGTGTTACATCAATGTTCATCAACAACCTGCCTATCCGTCTCAAGCTCACGCTGATCTCTCTGCTACCCATGCTGCTGGCACTGAGTTTTATCGGCCATGACATCAAAACTAACCTGCAAACCTACACCGCGATGTCCCAGGGGCAGGCGCTTGGCAGTCTGGCGCTGCAGGCCAGTGAACTGGTACACCAGCTGCAGCGCGAACGCGGCCTGAGCAGTGGTTATCTGAGCAGTAAAGGCCAACGTTTTTCCAGCCAGCTGCCACGCCAGCAACAACAGACTGACCAGCTACACAGTCAGTTCAAAGAGTCTTTACGCAGCTTTGATGCCAAGGCGTATAGCCCCGGCCTGAGCCAGTTACTTAACCGGGTCAGCCAGCAATTAAGTGAACTTGGCCAGATACGAAGCCAGATTCGCCAGCTGTCTATCGATCCCGGTACAGCCATCAAGTACTACAGCAATATGAATGTGCAACTGCTGAGCATTACCCATCAGGCCAGTAACGTTAATCAGATGAACCTGCAAAATGCGGCCGCAACAGAACAGCAAAGCGCCACCGTTAACGAAATTAACGTCAATATTCAGGATGTGCAGCGCAGCTACAACGAAACCAACCACAAGGTAGGTGATCTCAACCAGAGCGCCCAGCGCCTGGAAGAACTGTCACTGATGCTCACCAACGAAGTAAAACAGTTTAAAACCTGAACCTGCTAGCCGCCTCCGGGAAGCAGATACAAAAAAGCCAGCGCCGGGTAACCGGCGCTGGCTTTTTACTGTGCTAAATCGACTTAGTGAGTCGCTTCTTCACCGGTGTTTTCCGCCTGCTGCTGAGACAGCTGCTGGGCGTACAGGGCGTCAAAGTTAACCGGCGCCAGCATCAGTGGCGGGAAGCTGGCTTTGGTTACCATGGTGTCTACGCTTTCACGCGCGTATGGGAACAGGATGCTAGGGCAGAAAGCGCCCAGCGTGTGGTGCAGCTCCTGCTCTTTCAGGCCGCCAATGGCAAAAATACCGGCCTGCTGCAGTTCACACAGAAATGCATGCTCATCTTCGTTTTTAGCCGTTACCGTCAGGGTCAGGATCACTTCGAAGTTGTTATCATCCAGCTGGTTAACAGCCGTGTTCATATCCATATTGATCTCTGGCTTCCATTCTTTCAGGAACACCTGAGGCGCATTTGGCGATTCCATGGAGGCATCTTTGATGTAGATACGCTGCAGAGAAAACTGTGGCTGTGCATTTTGTTCTTCAGACATGTTGCTTCCTTAAGGTTCTTAAACTTATTCAGCGCGTAATAGCGCATCCAGCTGGCCCTGACGTTCCAGCGCATAAAGCTCGTCGCAGCCACCAACATGGGTGCTGCCAACAAAAATCTGCGGCACGCTGGTACGTTGCGTCCGTTCAGTCATCAATGCCCGCTGTTGTGGTTGCTGATCCACATCAATCTCGGTGTACTCGACCTGTTTGCTATCCAGCAGCATCTTGGCACGGACACAGAACGGACACCACTGGCTGGAGTAAATCTCAATCTTTGGCATGGGCAAGTCCCGGTTGTGTGGCTTATTTAACAATCGGCAGATTCTGGCCTTTCCACTCCGTCATGCCACCTTGCAGGCGCACCACGTTTTCAAAGCCTGCCGCTTTCAGCAGTTTCACCGCCGCGCCTGCAGTCTGCCCCATATTACACACCACCACAATTGGCTTGCTCTGATGCTTTTTCAGCTCGCCCTGACGCTGATTCAGTTCAGCAAATGGCAGATGGATCGCATTAGTAATATGGCCGGTATCCCAGTCCTTTTTAGCACGGATATCGAGCAGGACTGCACTCTCTTTATTCACCAGCATGGTCGCTTCAGCCGGGCTAACCGACTTGCCACCCTTCAGGCTTTCTGACCACAACAGCAGTGCCAGTGAAATACCAAAGGCACTAACCAGCAAAACATGATTACCAATAAATTCGATCACTTGTTCCATGGGGCTACAGATCCAGAAATGAGTAATAAACAGGCCCAGGCGAAGGCCTGAACTCTGCAAAGCAACGCCATTAACGGCCCGCTTTGATCAAGGCTGCTAGTATACAACGCTGCCGGAAGCTGTACAGACTGCACACTGGTCGATTCTCAACCACAATCACAGTAAAATAGTCGGCTACCCCATTCCTCCAGGCAGACGCAACTCAAGATGTCCGATATTCGTACCCCCAAGGCACTGATCATTCTCGACGGCTTCGGCTGTGAACATTCTGACTCTTCCGCGATTGAAGCGGCCCGGACCCCGTTCCTGGACCAGCTCAACGCCAGCAACCCCACCACCCGGATCAAAACCTCCGGGCTGGCGGTAGGCCTGCCAGACGGTCAGATGGGCAACTCCGAAGTGGGCCATATGAATATCGGTGCAGGGCGCACCGTCTATCAGAACTTCACCCGTATCTCCAAAGCGGTTGCGGACGGTGACTTCTTTGATAACCAGGTGTTGTGCACAGCCATGGACAAGGCGATCAATGCCGGTAAAGCCGTGCATCTGCTAGGCCTGCTCTCCCCCGGTGGCGTGCACAGCCATGAAACACACATCCTCGCCCTGATCGAGATGGCCGTCGCACGCGGCGCTGACAATATCTTCCTGCACGCGGTGCTGGACGGTCGCGATATGCCACCAAAATCCGCCCAGCCATCCATCGAGCTGATCGAAGCCAAACTGGCGGAACTGGGTAAAGGTGCCATTGCCAGCGTTGCCGGACGTTACTTCACCATGGACCGCGACAACCGCTGGGACCGGGTACAGAGCGCCTACGATGCGATGACGGACGGCCTGTCCACTGCCACCGCTGACTCCGCCAGTGCCGCACTGGCCGCTGCCTATGCTGCCGATAAGACCGATGAATTCGTACCCGCCACAGCGATCATTCGCGACGGCCAGCCAGTAGGCAGCCTGAGCGACGGTGATACCCTGATCTGCGCTAATTTCCGCCCGGACCGGGCCCGTGAAATCAGCCGCGCCTTTGTTGCCGGTGATGAGTTTGAAGGTTTCACACGTCAGCAGCGCCCAGCACTGGCTGACTACGTGATGATGACCGAATACTCCGCCGACCTGAATGCGTCCTGCGCCTATCCACCGTCCGCCATCCACAATGATCTGGGAGAATACCTGGCCGGGCTGGGTAAAACTCAGCTGCGTATTGCTGAAACCGAAAAATATCCCCATGTAACGTTCTTCTTTAATGGTGGCCAGGAAGCCCTGTACCCTGGCGAAGAACGTATTCTGGTACCCTCGCCCGATGTAGCCACCTATGACCTGCAGCCTGAAATGAGCGCGCCGGAAGTGACCGAAAAACTGGTCGCCGCCATCCGCAGCCGTAAGTTCGATATGATCATCTGTAATTTTGCCAACGGCGATATGGTTGGCCATACCGGCAACTTTGATGCCGCCGTTCAAGCGGTGGAAGTACTCGACAATGCGGTACGTCAGGTGATTGAAGCCATGGCAGAGGTGGGTGGCGAAACGCTGATCACCGCCGACCATGGCAACGTAGAGATGATGCAGAACCCGACCACGGGGCAACCCCACACCGCTCACACCATCTGGCCAGTACCGCTGATCTACGCCGGACCTCGCGCCGACCAGCTGGAACTGAGTGAAGGCGCGCTGTGTGACCTGGCCCCCACGCTGCTGGACCTGATGGGGCTGGATAAACCTGCCGAAATGACCGGCCAGTCACTGGCCCGTTTCAAGTAAAGGATGACAGGGGGCGTTAAGCCCCCACTTTATATCTATGCTCAGATTCCTGCCAATTTTCGTCAGCCTGCTGCTGTTCGCCCTGCCCGCCAGCGCCGAACAGAAAGCCAGCAAGGCCCAGCTGAACAAGCTGAACAAGCAGATCACCACGCTGCAAACCCGGCTGCGCAGCAACCAGACTCAGCTGCAACAGCACAGCACTGCCCTGCGTAAAAGCGACACCCGTATCAGCAACCTGGGACGGGAACTGGCCCAGCTCGACAACCAGCTGGGTTCACTGAGCAACAATGCCGAAACGCTGGAAAAACAGCGTGATCAGTTGCGTAACGAACTGAACGCTCATGCACAACGCATCAACCTGCAGATCCTCCAGCAGCACCGGCTGGGTAATCAGCCCCGGCTGGAAATGTTGATGAACCTGCGCAATCCCAATGATCTGACTCGGCAGATACGTTATTACGATAACGTCAATAAAGCACTGGCCGAACAGATGAATACCTTCCGTAACCAGCTGGCAGCGCTGGGCAGCACCGAAACCGCACTGGACAGCAACACCCAGGCGATGGTCGACAAACGGGCCGAGCTAGCGACACAGCGGGAAAAACTGACCCGTGCACGCAGTACACGTAAGGAGACGCTGGCCCGGCTTAAACAGCGGATTAGTAAAGACCGTAAAACCCTCAGCAGCCTGCAGCTGGACCAGAAACGGATGGCAAAACTGCTGACCGACCTCAAACACAGCCTGGACCTGAGCCAGCTGGCCAGTAACGACAAAGCCTTTAAAGAACTCAAAGGTAAACTGAACTGGCCGCTAAGGGGTAAGATCAAGCGTGGTTTTGGTAGTAAACGTGACGGTATAACTTATGATGGCATGTGGATTGCCGGAAATACCGGCACGGCGATTAAGGCCGTTCACCATGGCCGGGTCGCATTTGCTGACTGGTTACGTGGCTACGGCATGGTATTGATCATTGATCACGGTAGTGGCTATATGTCGCTATACGGCTATAACCAGAGCGTCCTGCGCGCACCTGGCGACTGGGTCTCAGCGGGCGAAACCATCGCCACCGTCGGACAAAGTGGCGGTCATGCGGAACCCGGGCTCTATTTTGCGATCCGTTACAAAGGGCACGCCAATAATCCCAAGCGTTGGCTAAGCCGTCGGTAACGTTTAAAAAGGAACAGGTTTATGACTAACACTCTGCGTCATGCAGGAATCATCACCAGTGGCTTACTCAGCCTGACGCTGCTGTGCAGTCCCCTGCAGGCCGCTGTCGAGAGTGACAAGGCACAGCAATCGGATGCCGCCACACAGGCCCTCCCCTTGCAGGACCTGCGCCTGTTCGCAGAGGTGTTTGGCCGGATCAAAAACGCCTACGTTGAACCGGTCGACGATGCCAAGCTGCTGCAGGATGCCATCCGCGGCATGATCTCAGGGCTGGACCCACATTCTTCCTATCTCGAACCGAAAGAATTTGAGAGCCTGCAGATCCACACCAGTGGCGAATTTGGTGGGCTGGGTATCGAAGTCGGCATGAAAGACGGTTTTATCCGTGTGGTCAGCCCGATCGACGATACCCCGGCAGAGCGGGCCGGGGTTAAAGCGGGCGACCTGATTACCAAACTCGACGACACCAGCACCCAGGGGCTGGGGCTAAACGAAGCCGTTAACCTGATGCGCGGCAAACCGGGTGAGCCGATTGTGCTGACCATTGTCCGTGAAGGACAGGAAAAGCCACTGGAGTTCACGATTATCCGTGACATCATCCATGTGGCCAGCGTGAAAAGCCGGTTACTGGATGACGGCTACGGCTACCTGCGTATCACTCAGTTCCAGGTTAACACCGGTGCGGAGCTGAATCGTCAGATCAGCAAGCTGAAAGAGAAATCCGAACTCAAAGGTATGGTGCTGGATCTGCGTAACAACCCTGGCGGAGTATTACAGGCCGCCGTCGATGTAGGTAACGTCTTCCTGGATAAAGGCCTGATTGTCTACACAGAAGGCCGTCTGGCCAACAGCAAGCAGCGCTTCAGTGCCACCAGCAAAACCGCTCTGCCCCAGCTGCCGCTCATCGTGCTGATCAACGCCGGCTCCGCTTCAGCGTCTGAGATTGTCGCCGGTGCCCTGCAGGATCATAAACGCGCCATCATCATGGGCCAGAACAGCTTCGGTAAAGGCTCAGTACAAACCGTACTGCCGCTGGATTCAGAACGGGCGCTGAAACTGACCACCGCCCGCTACTTCACTCCGGAAGGTCGCTCTATCCAGGCCCAGGGGATTGTGCCGGACATCAGCGTGGCCGACGCCAAACTGACACTCAATACCAGCCACCGCAACGGCATTAAAGAAAAGGACTTAAGTGGCCATCTGGAGAACGGTGACAGTCGTAACAGCGACGCCAACAACAGCGCCAATCTGGCCAGCAACGACTATCCACTGTATGAGGCCCTGAACCTGCTCAAAGCACTGAGTACAGTCTCTGCCCGTCAGGATACAACGGCTAACTAGTGCTCATCCGCCTGTTCAGTGCCCTCACCCTGGTCTGGCTGGCACTGCTGCCTCAAAGCAGCAGTGCCAACGGCAACCGCCAGGACAATGCACCAGAAACCATCCAGCCGCGACTGGTGGTGGTTATTGATGATATGGGCAATGATCTTGCTGCAGGCCGGGCAGCCCTCAAACTGCCCGGCCCTGTTACCTACGCCTTTCTGCCTCACCTGAAACACACCATCAGCCTGGCCGACGAAGCGCTGTTTCGCGATAAAGAAGTTCTGCTGCATGCACCGATGGAAAACAGTAAGCACCTGCCACTGGGGCCTGGCGGCATCAGCGACACGATGCCACTGGAGGAAGTCAAAGCACGCTTTGCGGCAGCACTAGACGCCATTCCCGGCGTGATCGGTTTTAACAACCACACCGGCAGCCTGCTGACCCGATTGCGACCACAGATGGATGCGGTGATGGAAGTGGCTAAAGAGCGCGATATGTTTTTCCTCGACAGTGTAACCGCCACCGATACCGTTGCCTGGCAGGCAGCACGCGACCAGGGCATACCGTTTATGAGCCGAGATGTATTTCTGGATCACTACCAGGACACCGATTTTATCGATCGCCAGTTTCGCCTCGCACTGGATCTGGCCCGCGAGCGTGGCTACGCGGTTGTCATTGGCCATCCTTACCCGGAGACCATCAACTACCTGCGCGCAGCCCTGCTGACGCTGGCCGAAGATGGCTTTCAGCAACTGTCGGCATCGGCATTTCTACTGCAACAACAGGCACTGGGCCAGACCATGGGCGCACCTCACCCTGTCGCCGGACCGGCCTACTACCCCAATTAAACCCACTCGCCCTCAGAACATCATTACCCCGTCATACAGCAGCTTCAACCCCACCAGTACCGTCAGGCTCTCAAATGCCCGCTTCACCAGCCGGTTGCCTTTAGCCAGAGACAGATGAGCACCGGCATAGGCACCGATCACCGCACCGACAATCAGTGCAGGCAACCAGGGCCACTGCGGCGGTGTCTGCAGCGCCACCACCAGCGCGCCGGTGCCGTTCCAGAACAGCCCAACCAGAATCAGTACGTAGGTTACCGCCCGCTGATAATCCAGTCCGAACCAGCGCACCAGCCATAAGGTAACAAACAGCCCGGTGCCGGAAGTCAGCGAACCATTGAGAAAGCCGATCACAAAGATCACCAGCCCACCCAGCAGGTAACCCGCCAGGTCCCGATGCCGTGGCTGATAGTCCAGCCCCAGCGCTTTACGGCTCATCGAATAAAGTCCCAGCCCCAGCGTCAGCACACCCAGGCTGAAAATAGTCAGTGCTTCCGGCAACGCCAGAATCACCATCCCACCCAGCACCACACCAGGCAGACCACAGCCAACAATGTAGCCACAGAATTTCAGATCCAGCGTACCCTCACGCAGGTGGCGCAAGGTCGCCCCCAGGCCTAACGCAACACTGGCAATTTTATGGGTCGCCAGCGCCGTACCAAAGCTCAGCCCAAGAAACAGCAACACCGGCAGCTGCAGCAGCCCGGCACCACCACCGGCCAGTGCCGACAGGCCATTAGCCAACAGCGAGATAACAAACAGCATCAGCTGTTCCAGCCAATAATCCATGGAGGCACCCTAACAGAGCAGAACAGAAAAGAGACTCGCCACCACAGAACGCAGCGGCGAGGGAGGAACGAGCGGGTTTAGTCCGGTTTAAACAGACCGATCACCAGCCGGGGCCACTGGTCAGCCCACTGTTCCGTCGGCCGACGTTTGAACTCGGTCCGCACAAACTGGCGGATTCGGCCTTCCACCGAGGCCAGCATCAGGTTGGCCGATGCGCCTGCGGTCGTAATGGTGCGCAGCCCTTCACGAACCTCCGCCTCACGCAAAATCTGCTTGAGCTGAGTTTCCAGCCGTTCAAAAAACTGATTCACCCGGGTGCGCAAACGGTCAGTTTCCCCGGCCAGCGCATCACCGGTCAGAATCCGTGCCATGCCCGGGTTTTTCTCAATAAACGCCAGCAGCAGGGTCAGAATCTGCTCGCACTGTTTAATACCCCCGGCCTGGGAGCCTGTAATCAGCGTGACGCGGGAAAAAATCGTCTCTTCAATAAACCCGATCAAGCCCTCAAACATCCGTGCTTTGCTGGGGAAATGACGGTACAACGCCGCTTCAGAAACACCGACTTCACGGGCCAGTGCGGCAGTCGTAATTCGCTGACCCGGATGGTTTTCCAGCATCTGGGCCAGCGATTGCAGAATCTGTTCGCGCCGTGAAATTTTCTGCTTATCAGTCATAGCTTGCCGTTCACTCTTCCATAGTGGACTCGGTATTGGTGATCAGTGTGCCAACCCCGGCATCATCGGTAAAGATCTCCAGCATACAGCTGTGTTCTACCCGGCCATCGATAATATGAGCGCTGGTGACACCGCTTTTCACCGCACCCAGGGCGCAGTCAATTTTCGGCAGCATACCGCCATGAATGGTGCCATCGTCAATCAGTGCGTCCACCTGTTCGGTGCTCAGGCCCGTCAGCACATTGCCTTCTTTATCCATCAGGCCAGCAATGTTGGTCAGCAAAATCAGCTTCTCAGCTTTAAGTACTTCGGCGACTTTACCGGCAACCAGGTCGGCATTGATATTGTACGAAGCACCATCTTTACCCACGCCAATCGGTGCAATAACCGGAATAATGTCGGAGTTCGCCAGCATATCCAGCACGTTGGTGTTGATATGCTCAACTTCACCCACATGACCGATATCGATGATTTCCGGCGCTTCCATCTCCGGTGTTTTATGTTTTACACGCAGTTTACGGGCCCGGATCAGCTGACCGTCTTTACCGGTCACGCCCATCGCCAGGCCGCCGTTGGCGTTGATCAGGCCAACAATCTGCTTGTTCACCATACCGCCCAGCACCATCTCCACGACATCCATGGTTTTGGAGTCAGTCACTCGCATGCCGTTAATAAAGTGGGAATCGATGTTCAGTTTTTCCAGCAGATCACCGATCTGCGGGCCACCACCGTGTACCACGATCGGGTTGATTCCGATCAGCTTCATCATCACCATATCGCGGGCGAAGCTGTTCTGCAGTTTTTCATCGGTCATGGCGTTACCGCCGTATTTAATAACGATGGTTTTACCAACAAAACGCTGGATATACGGCATCGCTTCATTGAGGACCTCAGCGGTCATCATGGCGTCTTTGCGAGTCAGTTGCATGGTAAGTCCTTCAATAGGCTGTCAGCACCGGGCCTGGCCAGCGGTGCGACAGGTAGTTTTTATTCGTTTCAGCTGGCCGGAATCGTCAGCGCAGGATCAACCGCGTGCAGGCGCTGCTGGAAATCGGTACGGATTCGATCCAGCGCCGCTTCAGTCTGTGCCTCAAAGCGCAGCACCAGCACCGGCGTAGTATTCGATGCCCGCACCAGCCCCCAGCCATCCGGGTAATCTACCCGTACACCATCAATACAGTTCAGCTCGCCACCGGCAAAGCTCTGCTGCTGCAGCTGCTCCACGATAGTGAACTTGGCGGTTTCACTAACATCTATGTTCAGTTCCGGGGTGCTGATATCTTCCGGGTAGGCATCAAACACCTGGTCAGCCGTTTCACCGTTAAGCTTGCGTGCTGCCAGAATTTCCAGTAACCGTGCCGCCGCATACAGGCCATCATCAAAGCCAAACCAGCGCTCCTTGAAGAAGATATGACCGCTCATCTCACCGGCCAGCAGGGCACCGCTCTCTTTCATCTTGCCTTTGATCAGTGAGTGGCCGGTTTTCCACATGGTGGCTTTACCACCCGCTTTGCGGATCACTTCAGCCAGCAGGCGAGAGCATTTCACATCATAGATAATCTCGGCACCGGGGTTACGGCTGAGGATATCTTCAGCCAGCAACATCGCGACCCGATCCGGGTAGATAATTTTGCCCGACTCTGTCACCACGCCGACCCGGTCGCCATCACCATCAAACGCCAGCCCCAGATCCGCCTGCTGCGTTTTCACCTCAGCGATCATATCCACCAGGTTGGCCGGTTTGCCAGGGTCGGGATGATGGTTAGGGAAGTTACCGTCCACCTCACAGAACAGCGGCGTTACTTCGCAGCCCAGCTGCTCAATCAGCCCCGGGGCGACATCACCCGGAATGCCGTTACCACAGTCCACTACTACCTTCATCGGCGTGGCCAGCGTGATATCGTTGAGCACATAGTCCAGATAGGCCGGGCGAATATCCTGCTCAGCATGACGGCCTTCCTGCTCAACCGGCAGATAATCCTGATCCAGAATGCGCTGTTTCAGCAGCTGGATGGTGTCACCGGACAGCGTGGTGCCGTCGATCATCATCTTGAAGCCGTTGTAGTTGGCCGGGTTATGGCTGCCAGTAATCATCACGCCTGTTTTCTCCGGGCGATGATGCGCTGCAAAGTACAGCAGCGGCGTCGCGACAAAGCCCACATCCAGCACATCACAACCGCCATCACGCAAGCCTTCACTGAGGCGCTGTTTCAGCTCAGGGCTGGACAGGCGACCATCCGCCGCCACCGCCACTTCGGTCACACCCTGACTACGGCTCTGGGCAGCAAACGCCCGGCCCAGGTGGTATACGGAACTGCCCGTCAGTGCTTCACCGACAATGCCACGAATATCGTAGGCACGAAAAATAGTCTGATCCAGGGTATCCAGCGGGTAACGCATCTATCACTCCTCGGTACTGTCGCCTGGCTGTTTCAGCCCAGGCCCAGTCAAATTCAGTTAATACAAGGTAGCCATCACTGGCTGTGGTACTGATCCGCAATCAGGCGGATCAGCTGGCTGGCCAGCTGGCGTTTCGGAGTGCAGGGCAGCTCAAGCTCCTGCTCGGCGCTGATAACGGTGACCGCATTCTGATCGCTGTTAAAGCCGATATCACTGCGCGAGACATCGTTGGCAATGATCAGATCCAGCTTCTTGCGTGCCAGCTTACCGCGGGCATACTGCAGCACATCACGGGTTTCAGCGGCAAAACCCACCGTGAACGGGCGTTGCGCATGATTGGCAACGGTGGCGACAATATCCGGGTTTTTCACCAGATGCAGTTCCATCACCTCTTCTTTGCCTTTCTTCATTTTGTGCTCAGCCACGGCGGTTGGCCGGTAATCCGCCACCGCCGCCGCCGCAATAAAGATATCGCACTGTTCAATACCTTCCAGGCTGGCCGCCAGCATCTGCTCGGCGCTGTCCACCTGCACCCGCTGCATACGGGCAGGCTCCGCCAGGTTCACCGGGCCAGAAATCAGTTTAACCGTCGCCCCGGCATCCGCTGCCGCCTGGGCCAGCGCATAGCCCATTTTGCCAGAGCTATGGTTGGAGATATAACGCACCGGATCGATCGCTTCACGGGTTGGCCCGGCAGTAATGAACACCGTTTTTCCGGTCAGCAAACCGGCATCAAACTGCTCGGCGGTACGCTGGGCAATCTCCATCGGCTCCAGCATCCGGCCAGGGCCAGTATCGCCGCATGCCTGCTCACCCACACCGGGGCCAAACAGCTGCACCCCGCGCTCGCTCAACAGAGCTGCATTATGCTGGGTGGCGGTATCACGCCACATCGCCTGGTTCATCGCCGGTGCCAGACACAACGGCGCATCACTGGCCAGGCACAACGTACTCAGCAAATCATTGCCCTGCCCCGTTGCCAGCCGGGCCATAAAATCTGCCGTGGCCGGTGCCACCAGAATCAGATCCGCCCAGCGGGCCAGCTCGATATGGCCCATGCCCGCTTCCGCCTCGGCATCGAGCATATGTAGATGCACCGGATTGCCGGACAGCGCCTGTAAGGTAAGCGGGGTAATAAACTCGGTAGCGGCCGGTGTCATCACCACCCGCACATCAGCCCCGGCGGCTCGCAAATTGCGGGTCAGCTCAGCACTTTTATAGGCGGCAATACCGCCGGTAATGCCTAACAGAATCTGGCGGTTAGTAAGTCTCTGCATACCCGGTAACCATCAATCAGCCTGATAATTTGGGCCGTACTTTACCACTTTGGCGGGCGTATTCGTAGCAACACAGGATAAGGAATGATCGGCATCGATGATTGAGAAGGGCTAACTTTCTAGTGTATTTTAAACGATGAGATACCGGTTTCGTCATCATTTATAGAGATATAGCTGTAGGTACAGTTAACAATGAAATAAAGTATCATTCATCTAAGAATGAGTTCATACACATAGTATCGACAAAGCGACACTCAATTTCTTTTATACCTGACACTGGATGTTACTGCTGTGCCTGTGATGATTGATATTCTGGTTGTAGAAGATGATGATGCGATTCGTTATCTATGTGAGACTGTTCTTAAAAAGAATCACGCCTATATCACCTGCGTAGCCAGCCTCCATGAGGCCGCCGCAGCCCTTGAAAAAACTCACTTTGATCTACTGATTATCGATCTGAATTTGCCCGATGGTGACGGTTTGAGCCTGGTAAAGCAGTTCAGCATCGACTCCACAGCACCGATTCTGATCATGACCGGCCGTGACACTCCCTTGCAACGCTTTGAGGGACTTGAAGCTGGCGCCACTGACTATCTGGTCAAACCCTTCCACCCTGGTGAATTACTGCATCGAGTTGAAACATTGCTCGCCAGTAAACTGGCCTGCAAAGCACCCGAAAAGAACCTGTTCCAGCTGGGTGAATGGATGCTGAATCGATCCAGTCGAACGCTGTCTAACACGGCAGGCAATACCCTTGATATTACCCAGGGTGAATTCGACCTGCTGGTGGCTCTGGCCTGTGCACAGGGGCACGTCGTCAGCCGAAATAAACTGCTTGATGCTATTACCCTTGGCGAAAGCAACGGCCACCCGAGAACAGTGGATGTGCTGATCTCCCGGCTGCGTAAAAAGCTTGAACCAACGCCCCGCCAGCCTCGCTACATCATCACCGTACCCAAACTGGGCTATCGCCTTAGCTCAACGCTATCATGATTCGCGCTACCCTGAGTTACACCCTGCTTTTACTGCTGCTATTTCCCCTTAATATTCACGCCCAGCAAACAGCCCTGGTGCTCACCGACGAACAAACTCACTACCCCATCGGGGCAGAACTCGGGTTAATACAAGCCCCGCCTGGCACCATAACCATCGATACACTGACGGCACCAGACAGTCCGACAGTATTCTCATCGACACCCCCAAAACGCCGAAATATTGGTTATACCCCTGATACAGTCTGGGCACGTTTTCAGATCCGTAATAACAGTCCCTATACCGACTGGTGGATTGAAGGGGATCACCCACGTATACAAAATATTAGCCTTTATCAGCAAACCGTTTCAGGCGACTGGCAGCCGCTGACTCTCGGCACATCAACACCGGTTGAGGAGCGACCAATCAATCATCGCGCCAATCTGTTCCCGGTAACAATAAAACCTGGCGAAACTCGCACCTTTTACCTGGAAGTCAGCACTCATACCTCCATTAACCTGACCATCAACGTATGGCGACCTTCAGCCTTTATTGAGGCGACAGACCAGAGAACGGCACTGCATATGCTGCTCGGTGGTGTGCTGCTGGGGATCGGTATCTATTACTTGCTGGTCACCTTTATTCTGCGTGAAGCACTCTATTGTTACTTCAGCCTGTTTATATTGTCCTTCCTTGCCTACTTCGCCATCTTCAACGGTTTTTTTCACCAATATATCAGCGGCCTCTCTGGTGATCAGCCGCTACGTGCCCTGACTCTCAGCATTACCATCGCTAACGTTTTCTATCTGGCCTACTCCAGATATTTCCTGCAAACCCGTCGTTTCAGCCCGGGCTGGCATTACCTGCTAAACGGGCTGATGATCATCTCAATCATCCTGACAGGGCTCTGTCTGTGGATAGAAAGCCTCGCGATCATACAATGGGTCTCGATACTCGGCCCCGTAAATACAGCCTCATCACTCGGCGCAGGTATCGCCGTCCTCTATAAAGGCTATCGACCCGCCCGGCTGTTTGTACTGACACTGTTTATTTTTTTCCTGGCAATCACTGTCCACAACGTTGGCACAGCAGGCTACCTGAATATGCCCCGTATTCTGAATGAAACAGGGCTGTTGATTACACTCATGGGCGTGATTCCGCTGTTTGCCGTCTCATTTGCTGATCGTTACAACCTGCTGCGCCAGGATAACGAAGCCACTCAACAACGGGCACTGGATGCCGAACGCCAGCTCACGCAGTCACTTGAGAAACAGGTTGCCGAACGCACCCACGAACTGCACCGGGCAAAAGACAAGGCTGAGGCCGCCAGTGCCGCTAAAGGCGAATTCCTGGCCGTTATGAGCCATGAACTACGCACCCCCATGACTGCCGTGCTCGGTGCTGCGCAACTCATGGATAAAGCCAGCCTCACAGCAGAGAACCAGCACCTGCTGTCCACAGTGGATAACGCTGGACAACAGCTGTTGGCGCTGATTAATGATGTGCTGGATATGGCCAAAGTAGAACAGGGTGAGCTGGCGCTGAATAACCAGATATTTCAACCGGAACAGGCATTACGGGATGCCATCGCACTTACTCAGCCCATGGCCGATGAACGTGGACTGGCGCTATCACTGGTGATTGAAACACTACCGGCACAGGTCATTGGCGATCCGGTGCGGATTCGCCAGGTGCTGGTCAACCTGATCGCCAATGCAATCAAATTCACCGAGCATGGCCAGATCAATGTGCGCGCGGAACCACTGGACGCAGATGAGGGCTACCTGCCCTTGCTAATTTCAGTCGAAGACACCGGTTGCGGCATCCCGGCAGAACTGCAATCCAGCATCTTTCACCCCTTCGAACAGGTCAGCAAAAGCTCGGGCCTCCAGCAGGACGGCATCGGCCTCGGTCTGGCGATCTGCCAGCGGCTGATTACTGCAATGGGCGGCACCATTGATGTTGAAAGCCAGCCAGGCCAGGGCAGCCGGTTCTGGTTTACCGTCGATTTACGCCGAGTCACAACCGAAACAGCCACACCGCAGATCACCCAGGTAATCCCTGACCCACTGCATATCCTGCTGGCCGACGATACTGACATCAATCGTGAAATCATCAGCAAGCTACTACAACGCGATGGCCATCGCGTAACCGCCGTCAGCAATGGTCAGGCCGTACTGGACAGCCTTGATAACGCCCCTTTCGACCTGGTACTGATGGATATTCAGATGCCCGGCATGAACGGCCTGCAAACCACACAGAAGATACGCCAGCACGCCGACCCGGTACGGGCAGCCGTGCCGGTCATTGCACTAACGGCCAGCGCCACCTGCGACATGATTGAGCGCTGCCATGCCGCCGGGATGGATGGCTGGGCTGGCAAGCCCTTACGCCTGCAGGAACTCTACAGCAGTCTGGCACTCCACCGGGACGGCTGGCTGACAAAACATGGCCAGAGTAATAACGCCTCCCCTCAATTACCGCCAGACTACCAGCACTACCTCACCCCGGATGAGCAACAGCAGCTGATATTGAAACAGCGCGCCTCCCTGCAACAGGCCGACAGTCGCTTACGAACGGCAATGCTGAACAACGACCTGGCGGAAATAGCCCAGGCCGCCCACGCCCTGGCAGGCAGTGCCGGGATGATGGGGCTGGCCGACCTGATGCAGACCGCACAACAACTGGAAACCGCCGCCAGCCAGGTCCAGCCCGCGCCAATCGCGGCACTGTTCGAACGCTACCAGCAACAGTACAAGGCATGCCAGCACTCGCTTGCGCTTCCCACCGCTAACAGCCCCACGGCCTGAACCAGATACAGGCCCGTGGGCTGCTGGGCCACCCACAGGGCTCCAAGGCCCACTCATACCCCATTCACATCAACTGATCCGCTTTGAGCGAGTGGAAGAAGCTTTCCCACGCCTGATACTGATAACCACAACGCTGCGCCCTGGACGCGGTGTTTTCTATTCCGCTCACGATCAAATATCCCCCGCTATACCTAAAGGAGTAACGCACCCTTCCAGGTCAGCCTCTATGCTTGATGACTAATCACAAGGAGGTGAACCATGGCCATTACCGACTGGCCCGCCGACGAGCGGCCACGGGAGAAACTGCTACAACGGGGGCCAGATGCCCTCTCTGACGCCGAGTTACTGGCAATTTTTCTGCGCACCGGCGTCAAAGGTAAAAGCGCTGTCGATCTGGCCCGTGACCTGCTGGATGACTTCGGCGGCCTGCGCCCGTTGCTGGAAGCCGACAGCACGGAATTTTGCCGGGGTCACGGCCTGGGGACCGCCAAATTCACTCAGCTACAGGCCGTACTGGAAATGGGCCGTCGCCACCTGGCAGCAACCCTGAGCCGGGGCGATGTACTGGAAAGTCCACAAGCCGTTAAGGACTATCTGACCAGTCGCCTGCGCCATCAACCACGGGAAGTATTCGCCTGTCTTTTTCTGGATAACAAGCACCGGGTGATCGAATATGAAGCCCTGTTTTTCGGCACCATCAACGCCGCCTCAGTTTACCCCCGCGAGGTGGTGCGCAAAGCACTGGAGCATAACGCGGCGGCCATTATTTTCAGCCATAACCACCCCTCCGGCGCCGCCGAGCCCAGCCTGGCCGATGAGCAAATCACTCGCAAACTGGTTGATGCACTCAGCGCCATTGATGTGCGAGTGCTGGACCACATGGTGATCGGTGATGGCGAGGCAGTGTCGTTCGCAGAACGTGGGCTGATTTAGCAGCCTGTCGGGCTGAGTACTGATCGACTGCGGCAAACCCGGCAGGCTGCCGGGGCCATGGTGAATTATCGTCCAAAAACAGTGGCATCAGATTAGCCAACTGCGTATAATCTGCGGCCTTCTACCTCCGGTACGGTATTTTGTCTAGGTTCTGGACGCTCCGCCTGAGGCCAGAGTCGACGCTCGGTTATATCCGCAAGCATTGTCCTCTGGTCAATAAGTATCATGGTAGATGTACTGTAGAACCAACTATTAAGGAATAGTCTCATGGCTAAAGTTTGTATGGTTACTGGCAAGCGCCCAGTAACAGGAAACAATGTTTCCCACTCACAGCGTAAAACCCGTCGTCGCTTCCTGCCTAACCTGCACTGGCACCGTTTCTGGGTTGAGAGCGAGCAGAAGTTCGTTCGCCTGCGTGTATCCTCTAAAGGCATGCGCATCATCGACAAGAAAGGCATTGATACAGTTCTGACTGATATCCGTGCTAACGGCATCAAAGTTTAAGGAGCTGGATCATGGCTAAAAGCGCACGCGATAAGGTTAAGCTGGTTTCTTCTGCTGGTACTGGTCACTACTACACTACCGACAAGAACAAACGCAACACGCCTGAAAAACTGGAATTCAAAAAGTACGATCCAGTTGTTCGTAAGCACGTGATGTACAAAGAACACAAAATCAAGTAATTACTTGGTGTGTTCAGAAAACCCGGCCTCGGCCGGGTTTTTTTATGCCTGCGATTTAGCCTGCCAAAGCAGACCATTCCAGCTCCAGCCTCTACCGGCTTAACTGATCCTCCTCATTCGCAGCCCCCATCCCAGCAGGTGATTCATACCTCTGTCATATTGTCCGTTTAGCATATCTGGTATAGACCAGTTAATGTCTATTACCCAACCAGCAGGACGGACCAGCCGATGTCAGCATTTATTCAACAGATCACCGAATTATTCGAAGCCGAAGGCCACCAGACCTACGGCGAAAACATCAACCAGACCGAACACGCGGTGCAGTGTGCCGAGCTGGCACTGCGGGCCGGTGAGTCCGATGAGCTGATCACAGCGGCGCTGCTGCATGATATTGGCCACCTGATGGCTGCCACCGACATCGCCTTTGGTAACTACAAGCACGACAGTATTGGCGCGGATTTTCTGGCCCCGTATTTTCCAGCCGAAGTGACCGAACCGATCCGCCTGCATGCCCAGGCCAAGCGTTATCTGTGTGCGGTTGAAAAAGGCTACCTGGAAGATCTGTCAGCCGCCTCGCTGGACTCGCTGAATAACCAGGGCGGGCTGATGACAGCAGAAGAACAGCAGGCATTTTTACAGCTGCCGTTTGCCCAGGACGCACTCAAACTGCGACGCTGGGATGATGAAGGGAAAGACCTGGAACTAAGCAATAAACCGATTGAACACTACCGGGCCCAGATGCTGGCCGCCCTGAGCAACTAAAGGAATAGCCACCAATGTCTGATTTAAGCGCCGTATTCAAACGCCAGGGTTACATCGTCCTGCCCCAGGGGCTAACCGATACCGAGATGGAGACACTGGAAAACAGCAGCCAGACCCTGTACCAGCGTGCTGAACAGCTACTGGCTGACATTGCCGCCAGCGGCAAAACCCTGAGTGAGTTTTATCAGCAACAGTCTGACGCGCTGATCGTGGTACCGGAGATTGATAACGCCAGCAAAGTTTGCCGTTACGAATATATCAGCGGTAGCTGCGCCCCCGTACGGGAGCAGATCATCCCCAAGCTTCAGCAGTATATCGAGACTCTGGCAGGCACGCCGTTCACCCTGTTTAAAGACAAATGCAACGCCAAAAATCCCGGTGGCGGTGCTTTTGAACCTCACCAGGATGTGATCGCCTATAACCAGTTCAACCCGCAGTACCACATCACCGCCGCCATCTTCCTCGATGACGCTACGCTGGAAAACGGCTGCCTGAACTTCCCGGAGAACTATCTGGCAGACGTAGCTGAACTGGAAAACACACCGATGGAGACGCCGGTCGGCACCCTGCCAATTCTGGCCAGCTACGATGGCGGGCGCAATAACGGCAATATCCAGCAATCGATCTGTGAACAGATCCGCTGGCAGAGCATCCCGGCCCGTGCCGGTGATGTGGTGCTGTTCGACTCCTACGTGCCGCACTATTCAGAGAAAAACGACTCGCAGAAAACCCGTCGGGCGATGTTTTTCACCTTCAACGCCCTCAGCGATGGCGACCACTATCAGGCTTATTACCGCATGAAGCGCGAACAGTTTGATAACCCGGCGTTTCATGTTGCCACGCCAACAGCCCACAGCCGACTGAACGACTGAACGACTGAGGCGCTGATCGCGAGCAAGCTCGCTCCTACCGGTGATCGTAGGAGCCAGCTTGCTGGCGATGGCCCTGAGTGCGCACGATGTGCGTATGAAAGACGTGGCTACACCTGCTGCTGATACTGCTTTTCCAGCGCCAGGTTAACGAAGTCACGGATTCCAGAAAACTCACTGCGCGATTTCAGCCACACCAGATTCTCCACAATCGGCTCCGCCATCTCCACCAGTGGTACCGCCCGGTAACGGGGGTCGGGGCGGATATCATCGCCCAGTGCAAAACCGATCCCCAGCCCATATACCACCGCTTCACAGGTATCGTGACGGGAATCCATAAAGACATGGGATATCGGCTCCAGCTGGCGGCTGGCGAAGGCCTGTTCAATCCGTTGCTGGGTATAAGAGTCTCGGCGGGAGAAAATCAGCGGGTAGTCCATCAGCTGCACCACACTCACCTGTTCACGCTCGGCCAGCGGGTGGCCAGCCGGGATCACGGCAGTCAGATGGTGGCTGGCATAGGGCAATGACGACAGCTCAGCACTGCGCCGCGCCAGCGGAAACAGGCCAATATCGACATCACGCTCCAGCAACAGTTTGCGACATTCTTCGGTGGTGCCAACACGAATACGCAGGCTGGCATCGGGGTAACAGCCATTAAACTCGGCCAGCAATGGCATAAACACCAGCGGCGAGGCCGTGGCGACCCGGATTACCCGTTGTTGCGGCTCAGGATCGGGGCCACCTAACTCACTGAGCAAAGTATCCAGATCCTGATACTGGCGAGTCACCCGGTGCAGCCGCTCACCAAAGGCTGTCAGCTGCACCCCCCGGCTGATTCGCTCAAACAGCGGCTGGCGAAAGCGCCCTTCCAGCTTACGGATCTGAACCGTAATCGCAGGCTGGCTGATGCCGAGCAACTGCCCGGCACGGGTAAAGTTTCCGGCTTGTACCGTGGCATTGAACGCCCGGATCTCAGCCATTGAATAGTCCATTGATGACAAGCCCTCAACGATAGTTATCGCACTGTGCCAGCCATCAATGAAAGTGAGGTTAAACAGCGCACTCTGTCGCAGACAGCTCCGCGGGCATCATCGCCCTACGCAGGTACTGATCGCGAGCAAGCTCGCTCCTGCATCAGTTCGAGACCGCGCAGGTACCAGCTTGCTGATGATGACCCGCCATCAATGACAGCGGCACTGCTGCACTTTCCCGCGCCTTGAGTCGTGCCTGATCCAGCAACGGAATGGCTCCAATAAGCTGGCGGGTATAGGCCTGCTGTGGCGTCAGGTAGATCTCCCGCACGCTGCCCTGCTCCACCAGCTGACCCTGTTTCATCACGCACACCCGGTCACAAAGGTTGGCGATTACGCTCAAATCATGGGAGATAAACAGGATGGTCAGACCCAGCTCCGCTTTAAGTTGCCTGAGTAATGCCAGAATTTCCGCCTGGATCGAGACATCCAGTGCTGCCACCGATTCATCAGCGATCAGCAGCCGGGGTTTGCACACCAGCGCGCGGGCGATGCTGATCCGCTGGCGCTGACCGCCGGAGAAGGCATGGGGAAAACGGCGCAGGTGGCTGATATCCAGCTGACACAGGCGGGCGATGTCCATAACCCTGGCATCGGTTTCTTTGCGGTTACGGGTCAGCTTCAGCGCCTCCAGCGGTTCGGCGATAATATCGCGCACCGTCATACGCGGATTGAGTGAGCTGTATGGGTCCTGAAATACCAGCTGGGCTACACGGGCGATCTGCTGGCGTTTCGCTTTCTGTTTGGCCCCCAGGGTATAACCGCCTTCACCCAGATACTGCACCGTGCCACTGCTGATCGGTGAGGCCCCCAGCAGCGCTTTGCCCAGCGAAGTTTTACCGGAGCCACTCTCACCGACCAGGCCGATGATCTGCCCCTCGGGCAGTGCCAGCGATACATTGCGTACCGCATGGGACAGTTCGCCCTGCTTCGCGCCACCGGCGATCGGATAGCTGATCGACAGGTCTTTCACCTCGATCAGCGGTGCCGGGGTCTGCGCTGGGGCTTCGGGCAGGCTTTCCATCTGCGGCAGCGCATCCAGCAGGCGGCGGGTATAGCTGTGGCGCGGACTGTACAGCACGCTGTCGGCCGGGCCGGACTCCACCACTTCGCCGCGTTTCATCACCGTCATATTATCGGCAATCTTCGAGATTACCCCCAGATCATGGGTGATAAACAGCATCGCCATGCCCAGCTGCTCACGCAGCTCCAGCATCAGCTCCAGCACCTGGGCCTGAATAGTCACATCCAGTGCGGTGGTCGGCTCATCGGCGATCAGCAGTTTGGGCTGGGTCGACAGCGCCATGGCAATCATCGCCCGCTGGCGCATCCCGCCCGACAGCTCGAACACATACTGGTCGAAACGTTGCTCCGGCAATGGAATGCCGACTCGCTCAAACAGCTCGATGCCGATGCGCCGTGCGGTGGCACGATCATGGCCCAGATGGATCTGAATGGTCTCGACGATCTGCTCACCCAGCGGAATCGCCGGGGCAAAGCTGGCCATCGGTTCCTGGAAGATCATCGACACCGCGCCGCCACGCACCTGGCGCAGATCACGTCCGCGCAGGCCCAGCACATCGGTACGCTGGCCGTTATGATTCAGCCACAGCTGACTGCCGGGCTGGATCAGCGCATTACCCGGATTAAGCCGCATAATGGTTTTGGCGGTCACCGATTTTCCAGAGCCACTCTCCCCCACCAGCCCCATCACTTCGCCAGGCTGAATCGACATATTAAGGTTATCCACCGCCCGCACTAACCCTTCGTCGGTGCGAAAATCCAGCTGCAGATTACGAATTTCCAGCAGGTTGGGTTTCGGTTCTGTCTGCATCATTATTTATTTCGCTCCGAATAAGGGTCGGCGGCATCACGCAGTGCATCGCCAACAAAGACAAAGGCCATAATCAGCACCACAAATACCAGCACCGGGAAAAACTGCCAGATCATGTTCTGCTGAATATCCGGGTCCTGCGCTTTTTGCAGCAGCACACCCAGGCTGTTGACCGGCTCGGTCAGGCCCAGCCCGAGGAAGCTGAGGCTGGTTTCCGCCAGAATGACGTAGGGAAAATTGATCAGGGTATCGACGATGATATAGCTGGTGAAACTGGGCACCAGATGCTGCCAGATCACCCGCATATGGCTGGAGCCACTGAGCTGAGCTGCCAGCACATACTCCTGCTTACGCTCCACCAGAATATGGGTGCGCAGGCGACGTGCCAGCGCAGTAAAATCCAGCGCACCGATCACCACCGCGATAGAAAAGTAACGCTGCACCGGGCTCAGGTCCGCCTGCGACAGCGCCACGGCACAGGCCAGGTAAATCGGAATTGGTGGGATCACTCGTACCGCTTCGGTGATGCTCATCAGGATGGTATCTATCTTGCCACCAAAGTAACCACTCACTCCGCCGACCAGCAGCGAGGTAAACAGCTTCACCGTCAGCGCCACAATGGCGATGCTGACCGTCACCCAGACCGCCTGTAAAGTCCGGCTGAACACATCTTTGCCATCTTCATCCGTGCCCATCAGATGGACCTGACCCTGCTCCACACCGAACAGGTGACGATCCCAGCGCAGGTCGATGCCCAGACTGTCGATCTGCAACAATGGGTACGCCCAGCCCTGGACAAAAAACTGCAGATAACGGCGCTGGTTGCGGTCTTCGATAAAGCGGTTTTGCGCCGAAGAACTCAGCGCACCACTGGCAGTCAGCTTATCCAGCGCAGCCAGCCCGCCGCCGTTTTTCAGCATCGCCCGCAGGTCCAGTTTGGGTTTATCTTTGCGGTAGCTGTAGACAAAGGGCCGCATCGAAAAACCATTTTCATCCGCAAAGTGCAGCCACTGTGGCGCACCCCGACGGTAGTCCGGGTCAGCCCCGTTAATAGTCGGGTTCACCGGCGAAAAGAATGGCGAGAAAAAGCCCATCAGGATCAGACTGGCCAGCAGGGTGCCAGCGATCAGACCGCTGGTTTTAGTCAGAAAACGGGTTTTAATCAGCGCCAGCTGGCCCGCCGTGTAGTAGCTGTCGTCAGGGGTGTCTGTCGACTGATTGCGGCCACGCCGCAGGATTGCACTGAGCATATTAATGGCCTCCGCTGCCCATCACACTGCTGCGTACCCGCGGGTCCACCGCGGCCAGCACAATGTCAGTTATAAAGTTCATGATAATCACCACCAGCGCCACCAGGAACAGAATGGCGGCTGCCAGTTCCTGATCGTTGGTCATGGCCAGCGCTTCAATCAGCAGTGCCGCGGCATCCGTCAGGCCGATCACCACCGCAACAATGGGCAGATCGTTAAACACCCGCTGGAAGTCAAAGCCGACACTGTTAAACAGCGGGCTGATCGCATGGCGCACCGGATAACGGGCCCACAGCCGGAAGCCATCAACACCACGGGCACGGGCTGCATCAACGTAGAGTTTATTGGCTTCATCCACCACCAGCGCCCGTACGGTCTGTAATTGCAACGCCGTCGCGGCCCAGCCGATCACAAAAACAGGCAGCCAGATATGGCCGATAAAATCATCCAGCTTGCCCCACTGGAAACCGCTGGCAGCAAACCAGGGCTCGTTTTTCCAGGCCTCGGAATACAGCCCGGTCGGGGTTGCTTCACCGGCAAACACGTACAGCAGGATAATCGACAGCGCCAGCAGGAAGTTCGGCAACGCCAGCCCCAGGTAACTGATGACCCGCAGCAGCAGGTCAGAGATTTTTGCCAAGCTCAGGCCCAGGGTATTCAACCGGCGGCGCGCTGCACTGTGCTGGGGATTATGATCGCGCCAGGGCTTGTTCAGCGTCCAGGCCGACAGAATGCCAAACGGCACCGCAATCAGGTAAGCAAACAGCAACCCGGCCAGGCAGAAGCCAAAGCTGAGCCAGAATCGATCACCCAGCGCCAGATTTACCGACTGGCGTTTGGCGCAGCTGAAACCCAGATCTCCCTTGAGGGTCAGATTGGTCACCCAGCGCCCCCAGCGTTCAGGTAGCGACTTGTCCAGCCCCATCCGTGACCGTTCAGCGTCGATATCAGCCTGGGTAATCACCATGCCCTGGGTATTTTTATAGGCGATGTACTTCTCGGCACAGTCGCCAGGCAGTACTTCCATCAGTGAGAAAACAATGGCGCTGACCGTCAGTAATGTCACCAGCGCCATCAGATAGCGCCGATAAACATAACGAAACCAGACCCGGCTGCGGGCGGCCCAGTACAGCGCGACACCGGTGCTCAGCAGCAGCCAGAGCAACCAGGTTTCAGCAAGAAAATCAGTCATAGAGTTGTGATCTGTCTACACATGAACATGCCAGCGAAGCTGACATGCAGAAATAAAAACGCCGGGCGCTGCAGTGCAACGCCCGGCGGATACGGAGATTACTGCTGCGCGAGGTTATCGTCAGACAGGAACCACTGCGTTGGCAGGTAGGGGTAAACACGGTAGTAATCGTAAGACCAGGTTTTCGGCGTCTCGAAGTTACCCAGCTTGCGGCTGTGGTAGATCGGCGCAACCGCCTTCACCGTACCGATGATGAACAGATCATCCACCACCCGCTGCGCAATCTGCTTGCCCAGTTCGATGGACTCCGGCGTACCGGTCTGCAGCTCAACAAAGCGGCTGGCCAGCTTATCCATCGCATCCACGGTCGCCGGTGGTTTCACCCCTTCAGCACCGCCGGTTTTACGGTACTGCTCCCACAGCATGCCGGTGCGCAGGCCGAAGAAGTTGTCATATGGCGGCAACAGCGTTTCATTGTTGCTGGCCAGGGTCGACAGCGGACGGCCCATCACCCACACCAGCACATCCAGATCATTGGCGGTCTGGGAATTACGGTACTCGTCGGAAGTCACTTCTTTGATGGTGGTTTTGACGCCCAGCTGAGTCCAGTTCGCCGCCATGATCTCGACCACTTCAGTAGCTGAGCCCTGGGTGGCGTACTGAATGGTCAGCTCAAACTTCTTGCCGGAGGGCAGCTCGCGCACGCCATCGTTGTTGCTGTCTTTGATGCCCGCTTTATCCAGCAGTTGCGCCGCCAGTTTCGGGTCATACTGAATCCAGGCGTTCTTCTGCTCCTCCGTCACAAAAGACGCGGTATCGGCATCAAAGGCGGTGTACTGGGTTGGTTTACCCAGGCCGAAGTAGGCGATCTCATTGATCTGATCACGATCAACCGCCACCGACATGGCACGGCGGAAGTTAAGATCGTTAAAGACCTGACGCTTCTCCAGATCCTTGTCCGTCAGGTTAAAGGCAAAGCTGGTTTCACCCATGGTTGGGCGCAGCGCAACTTCATACTGACCACTGCCCTTGTTTTCCAGTAGTACCGGCGCGGCAGGCAGGTTAACCGCCTGGGCTTTGTAGTCAATTTCACCGGCAATCAGCTTGGCGGTCTGGATATCTTCATCACCAATAAAAACTTCGCTGATCTCGTTGATGTACGGCAGCTGGTTACCCGCCGTATCCACCTGGAAGAAATACGGGTTGGCCACCAGGCGACGCCCTTCCAGAGTATCCTGCACCACAATATGGGATTCCAGAGTGGGCATATTGGCGGTATAACCGGCTTTCACCAGCCCCATCGCTTTGGCGTTATCACGCAGCAGCGGGGTTGGAATATCTTTCCAGTTAGACTGACCGTAGTAGAAATTCACCAGTGCATAGCCGTCATCGAAACCAAGCTTTTTCGCCCTGGCATCAGCAGTATTGTTCAGCTTTGGGTGGAACGGGCTCAGCAGATGCTTCGGCAGAAATGGCTGGGCGAAGTCCAGCGCAAAGTTCGCCACCAGGCCAGGCTTGGGCGCATTGAGGGTAAAGCGCACCGTGGTTGCATCCAGCGCTTCCACCTTCATCGGCTTGCCATCGGACATAAACCGTTCCGCCGGGGACTTGATGATATTGCTGTCCATCAGCACATCGTTGTACCAGAACGCTACATCGCCCGCCGTAAACGGCGCACCGTCTGACCATTTATGGCCCTTGCGCAGGCTGAACGTCAGTTCAGTGAAATCCTTGTTCCACTGCCAGGATTTGGCCACATTAGGCACCACCGTCTGCAAATCATCATTAAAGCGAACCAGATTCACATGGCGCACCGACAGCAGATCCGATGTACCGGACTCTGTCGCCTTGGAGATACCATCCAGCACCCCGCCATACACACCAATGCGCTGATAAGGCGCAATCACCAGTGGCTCGGCAGGCAGACGCTGGGCCAGCGCAGGCAGCGCCGGGTTACCCTGGATACGCCCATTGAGCGCTTTGATCGCCGGGTTTTCGCTGAAGCGCAGGCTGCAGCCCTGAGCTTTCTCGTATTCAGCCTGCTCAAACAGATGCGGGTACTTGCCGCCCGCCTGGGGGCCGGTAATCGCCGGGCAATTCGCAGCGGCCTGGCTGGCCATCAGTACAGCGGCACTGGCAATCAATAACTTGGACATGGTTGCTTCCTGGTCTGTCGGGTTGAAGTGATCGAATCAAATTCAGATCGCACAGACTTTAAGGAATCAACATGTCGGCCAGATGTCCGATATAAGTCATTCAGATGAATGATTGGGGGTAACGGTTAGATCTATAAACAAAGGTTAGGATTTGTCATATGCTCACCCCAGCCCCATCAGCCGCCGGGCCGTCTCCCGCGCTTTCACCGCCGCCTGTTTATCGCCCATCAGGTGGCCCGCCACAATCGCTCCCTCTTTCAACAACACCAGGCTGTCTGCCAGCCGCTGAGCAGCGGCCTCTTCCCCCAGTGCCACCAGCGCATGCTGGTAGAGCACCCCTCTGATGGACTGTTTATGGCGCTGGCAGCACTGGAATATCTCACAAGAGTCTTCGCTGTATTCAGCACTGGTATTGATAAAGAAACAGCCTCGAAACGGCCCCAGCGCGGGGTCTCGCTCGTTAATCCAGTCATCAACGGCGATAAAGATTGCCTCAATAGTTGCCCGCCCGGCCGCAACCTTGGCCAGTCGCTTAGTTAACCAGGCCTGAAAACGCTGATCACGCTGTTCCACCGTCGCGACAATCAACGCCTCCTTGCTGCTGAAGTGGTTATAGAGCGTCTTCTTGGCCACGCCGGAGACCTTGAGCACCTCATTGATGCCAACCGCGTGAATCCCCTGCCGATAAAACAGGTCCAGTGCCGTTTCGACCAGCAGGGTGCGCTTATCACTGCTTTGCGTACTCATAAATATCCGTTGCTATAGATGACTGAAAAGAGTTTGACATAAATAGACAGATCGGTCTACCTTATAGGAAAGGAGGAGACAGTTCGGTCTACTTCGTATTTTTTGACCAGGACACAGCCATGCCTCAACCCGCGAGCCTCATTTCAACTCTGCGCCAGCGCTTAACCGCCCCGCTACTTGCCGGGCTGGGCGGCATGCTGGTGATCACTTTGCTGGCCGCCCTTAGCCAGCAGGATGGCCTTGGCCTGTGGCTGATGGCCCCGTTTGGCGCAACCATGGTGATTGTGTTCGCCCTGCCCGCCAGCCCGCTGGCCCAGCCACGCAATATCGTCGGCGGTCACCTGCTGGCAGCACTGGTCGGGCTGATTGTCGTCAGTCTGTTCGGCGTTCACAGCTGGAGCCTGGGGCTGGCGGTCGGGCTGGCAATCAGCCTGATGATGCTGACCGGCACCCTGCATCCACCCGCCGGGGCGAACCCGTTACTGATCATGCTGGCCGGTAAAAGCTGGGGCTTTCTGCTCAGCCCGATCCTGCCAGGCACCCTGTTAATTGTTGTGCTGGCGGCCCTGTACCACCGCCTGCAGCAACAACCTTATCCACAGCGCTGGTTCTGAACCCCGACTCAGCACACTGATCCCACCAGGAGTTACCCACATGTCCAATATCACTCTTTATCGTCACCCACTGTCCGGCCATGCCCACCGGGCCGAACTGTTTCTTTCCCTGCTGGGGCTGGAAGCCAGCTATGTGGATGTCGATCTGCTGAACGGTGAACACAAAGGCCCGACCTTTCTGAAAAAAAACCCGTTTGGTCAGGTGCCCGTGCTGGAGGATGGCGACATCACCCTGGCCGACTCCAACGCCATCATCATCTACCTGGCCCGACGCTATGACGACAGTGACCAGTGGCTGCCGAGTGACCCAGTGCTGGCCGCCCAGGTTGAGCAGTACCTGTCGCTGGCCGCCAGCAAGATCGCCAACGGCCCGGCCACGGCTCGTCTGATTACGGTGTTTGGTGCGCCACTTGATGCCGACAAGGCCATCACCCTCGCTCACAGTACTCTGGCCGTACTGGACCAGCAGCTCGAGGGTCGGGACTGGCTGGTTGGCAGCGGGCCAACGCTGGCGGATGTCGCCAATTACAGCTACATCGCCCATGCCCCTGAGGGGAATGTCTCGCTGGCGGACTACCCGCATCTGCGCCGCTGGTTGCAGCGTGTGGAACACCTGCCAGGCTTTATACCAATGGCCGCCAGTAAAGCGGGCCTCAACGCCTGATCCACTCAGGCCGTCGCCAGTGACAGGGCCGTTGCTGGCACAGCCCTATAGAAGAAGGAACCCATGATGGACTCTGAGACACAGCCTTCGCCGTTTCACATCGGCGAACAGACCCTGCAAAAACAGGCCGGTGTGCGCGAACAGATGGAACAGTTCGGTCGCCAGGTGATCCGTGATCATATGCCGGAGCAGCACCGCAATTTTTATCAACAGCAGCCGTTCATCCTGGCCGGCCACGCCGATGCTGACGGCAATCCCTGGGCCTCGCTGCTGTACGGCGAACCGGGCTTTATCCACAGCCCCGACCCGCACCGACTACAGATCAACAGCCCGGTTATCGCCGGTGATCCGCTGGCTGAGACGCTGGCCGGGCAGCCCGACGGCGTGGCGCTGGGTCTGCTGGGGATTGATCTGGCCAGCCGCCGGCGCAATCGCCTGTCTACCGTGGTCAGTCGCAGTGATCAGCAAGGCATGGAACTGGCGGTGATTCAGGCGTTTGGCAACTGCCCGCAATATATTCAGAACCGGCCCCTGCTCAGCCCGACAGCCAGCCCGCCCGTAACAACAACCGAACCCCTGCAACGGCTGGATAGCAGTGCCCAGGCGCTGATTCGCCAGGCTGATACCTTTTTTATTGCCAGCAGCAGCCGCAACAATGCGCTGGCCGATGTTCAGGATGCCAGCCAGGGTGTGGATATCTCCCATCGCGGGGGCCAGCCCGGTTTTATCCACATTGAAGAGCACAACGGCCAGGACAGCCTGCTAATCCCCGATTTTGCCGGTAACTCTCACTTCAATACGCTGGGTAACTTCCTGCTCAATCCACGGGCCGGGCTGCTGTTCATCGACTTCGACCAGGGCCACCTGCTGACCCTCACCGGCCAGGCAGAGATCCTCAACCAGCACCCGTTGCTGGCGCATTTCAGCGGCGCAGAACGACTCTGGCGCTTTACTCTCAGCCAGGGTCGCTGGCTGAAAAATGCCCTGCCCCTGCGCTGGCAAGCCCCCGACTATTCCGACAACACCTTACTCACCGGCAGCTGGGCCGAGGCCCATGCCCGCCAGAAAGCCGCAACGGATCAGCAGCGCTGGCAAAGCTTCACCGTGGTTGAAATCGAAGATGAGAGTGAGCGGATTCGCTCATTTTATCTGCAGCCGCAGCAGGCCTACCGGCCGCAGTTCAGGGCCGGACAGTTTCTGACCTTTCGCGCCGAAATCGACGGCCAGCGCCAGCAGCGCAGCTACAGCCTGTCCAGCGCGATGGATGATGCCCAGCTGCGCATCAGCGTCAAACGGGACCAGCACAGCGACGGCAGTCCCGGCACCTTTTCCCACTACCTGCACCAGCAGATCCGCCCCGGCATGAAATTACAGGCCCGTGGCCCGGCAGGTGAATTCACCCTGCAGGACGATGCCCGTGGCCCACTTTTACTGCTGGCGGCGGGTGTCGGCATCACCCCGCTGCTGTCCATGGTGCGCCAGCTGGTGAACACCGCGATCGCCAAACGGCGGCTGCGACCGGTCACGCTGATCTACAGCGCCCGCAACGCCGCTCAGCGGGCATTCAAAGCAGAGCTGGCGATGCTGTCGGCCATGGCGGGCGGTGAGATCAAGGTCATTTCAGTGCTCAGCCAGCCCGAACCGGAACTGCTGCAAGGGCCAGACTATCAATATCAGGGGCATATAGACGGCCCATTACTGCACAGCCTGGGACCGCTGCAACGCCATCAGATTTACCTCTGTGGCCCGGCCGGTTTTATGCAGCACAGCTATGATCAGCTGCGCATGCTGGGGGTACAGGATGAACAGATTTTCGCCGAATCGTTCGGCCCGGCCCAGCTCCAGCGCTGCTACCCGAACGCCACCGCCAATACCGCATCGACACCGGAGATCGAGCAGGCGCAGGTCAGTATCGATGGCACCGAACTGGCCTGGCAGCCCGCCGATGGCAGCCTGCTGGAACTGGCCGAAGCTCACGGTTTCAGCCCCGAGTTCGCCTGTCGCAACGGCCAGTGCGGCAGCTGCAAAGCCAGCCTCAGCCAGGGCCAGGTGTATTACCCGCAGCCCCCCAGCGCCGACGTGGATGAGCAGGAAGTCCTGTTATGCTGCGCCCGACCGGCCAGCGCTACACTGACGATTGAGCTGTAAACCACACTGCCAAAAACCCGCGCCATTGGGGCCCAGCATAATGTGCCCCAACATGCGCCCGCGCTTAAATACACCGAAACGGCCGCCGGCAGTGCTAAACTCGCGCCCCTGTTTATCCGCCATCAGGGACCTTCCGTGGAGTCTTATCTGCAATCGCTGGCCTTTACCGCCAATGTCACCGCGCCAATTTTCTTTATCGTTTTCCTTGGCATTTTTCTCAAACGCATCCGGCTGATTGACGATAACTTTGTCGCCACCGCCTCCCGGCTGGTATTCACCCTTACCCTGCCTGCACTGGTGTTTATGGCCATCGTGCGTACCGACTTCCAGGCGGTGTTCGATGTGCAACAACTTATTTACCTGGTAGGCGGCACAGTAAGTACGTACTTACTCTTATGGTGGCTGGCGGCGCGCTGGATTACGGATGGGCGGGATCTGGGGGTGTTTATACAGGGCGCTTTTCGGGGTAACTACGGCATTGTCGGGCTGGCTGTGGCCTATAACCTGTTCGGTGATTCCGGGCTGGCCCAGGGGGCGATTCTATTGGCCATGGTGATCCCGCTTTATAACACTCTGTCGATCATCTGCCTCACCCTGCCGATGCAACAAACCAACCGGCTGAACCTGACCAGCGCGCTGCTGGAGATCATCAAAAACCCGCTGATCCTGGCGGTGCTGCTGGCCCTGCCGATCTCCATTTTTCAGCTGGAGCTGCCCGGCATCCTCAATAAAACCGGCCAGTACTTCGCCAACCTCACCCTGCCGCTGGCGCTGCTGGCCATCGGCGGTTCACTCAGCCTGAAAAGCCTGCGCGACACCTCCGCCCAGGCTGCCTGGGCCACCGCCAGCAAACTGCTGATCCTGCCGGTGATTCTTACCGCCGGGGCCTGGTGGTATGGCTTTGAAGGCCAGCAGCTGGCCATGCTGTTTGTACTGTTCGGCTGCCCCACCGCCGCTGCCAGCTTCGTCATGGCACGCGGCATGGGCGGCAACGCCCAGCTGGCCGCCAACATCGTCCTGACCACCACCCTGGGCTCCACCCTCACTCTGAGCCTGGGCATCTACCTGTTCCGGTTATGGGGGGTAATCTGACCGGGCTGGACTGCCACTGGGTTATCCGGCCAGCCCGGATAGCCCCGTTGATATCGGGCAATTCACCAATGGCGTGATCCGCGCCGGTAAAGCTAAAGCATCAGGGCTGAAAATTGGTGAGGGGAATACAAACCCGGCCTACCCTGATTTGAGATGCTATACCTGACTGACCTCTCGAACCCAGCGACAGAAACTGGCCCCAAATTCATCCTCATGCTGAACAAATACTTTTTTACATAAGTCTGTATTCAACACGAATATAATATTAGGCTTCCATAGTTTCCATAATCTTTCAGAAATCATTCGTTCAGAATAAAGAAAGTGTTCTTCCCAAACGAGATTAAGATACCTCAGCATTTTAATTTCACACTGATGGCACTGCTCTTTCGGGACAGGATCATTCTTCATTGCCAACCGCCACCACTCTATGTCGTCGGGTGTAATGATTTCATTAAACTTATCAACATAGAGTTGAAAAACATCCAGCCGCTTGTTGCTGATATACGTCCAGCAAGTCGCCCAGACACCCAAAATCGCTCCATAGATACCAATTGCTTCCAGCGAAAAATACACGTCAACCTCCTTAAATCAAGATAAGTTTTTTGTTAATTTCAATAGCCATTGCATCCTGATTAAGCTCCTGCTTTATAGATTTAACGTACTCAATCACATCATCAACATGCCGGTTTAAACCTTCTTCGGTAGTATAGCTAGCAACAATATTCACCGTTTCACTCACCAAACCTCCTTTACTACTGTTCCATACTCCATTGGCTTCGCTACAGGTTGCACCACCAAACTTTTCACCAAACAGCACCATGGTTTTATCTACATAGGCGGAGGTATCGGCAACTTCATCAATATTGGTTGTCGTCGGAATAAAGATTGATATCTGTTGAGTTCGTTCAACGCGATCAATCAGTTCACTAACGACAGAAACAGCAGCCTCTGGAATATCAAATGAGTGTTTTGAAATTTTAAACCCTGCTTCCATATATGGGATCGTAAAATCAGCACTACCGTTTTCTTCTGAAACCAAACCATCTATAGAGTTATATAGAGAGTATATTGATGTTTTATCTTGACGGACGTTAAGCTTAACCTGCCTTGAAACGCGTTCAAACTCAGCTTCATACCCTGATTTTGTAGGCATCACTAAAACAATGACCTTCGCATATTTAAGGATAACATCCAGTTCAGACTCATCAATCTTATCTGCACTTACACTGATAACAACATTACTGTAGTTCTCCAATACATTATTCATTAACATTGACGACCGGGCTAGCTCTGGCATAACACCAAAATCATATCTGCCCCATATATCGAAACCATCAGGATGATGGTAAATATTTTTTTCATCGCGAACCAGGCAGTCACGGAATGTTTTCTCAAGACGTGGATATTCCAGATAGACCGTCGATTTTGTCTCCGAAGCTGAGCTCATAAATGACCTGGCAAGCATATGGCCAAGAGTACTGCTACCACATTCAGGCTGAACATTAATAAGGACAATAGTTTTAGGCATATAACGTTCTAGTGCCGTATTTTTCTCCAACAGAGATTCGTTCTTTTCTTTAATTTCCTGTATCAGGTGGTTATTTTCAGAAAAAATTTCCGTTATTTTATCAAACCAGGGTATCCACGGAGGAGGAACCCGCTTATCAACTGCTTTTCCTGTCTCTTTGCTTTCAAGAGAAATGTGATTTACAAGTTTTTCAGCCGGGTTAATAAATTCATTGAATGTCACTTTGTTTGAAATATAAATCATTATCGACAACGCAATAATCAACAGGAAAAACTCAGCATTTATCTTAATCCAGTCCTGATAACTTAGCTTATTATCACTGTAAACATACATAACACGCCAGGGCGCACTTTTCATTTCATACCAGATGTAACTATAGTCGTTATAGGTATGAATCGTCATAGGTTTTTTATTAAACAAGTCCTGACTATTGCCGGAAAGACCACCAGGTAAAACATCATCAATATTTTTCAGTTTATTACTAACAGCTCCGGTTAAAACCGGATGAGCGATGATCTGATTTTGCTGGTTAACAATTAGCATATCGCCCGCATCATGATCAAACGTAGTCACAAAGTTAATCAAGCGATCGAGTGTAATATCAATCGCAACGGTACCGACAAACTCACTCTTTTTATAGATTGGTTTGGCCGACGTCACCATTAAGCCATCACCTGCCTCATCAATATAAATAGGCGTCCAGAATGATACGCCATCAGGGTTTTCTTCAGGTAATCCCCAACGGTAAAATTCATGTGTTTTAAGTTCATCAAGATAACTAAATGACGACGATTCCACCCACGGGTATATATTAATAAACTGACGTTTTGAAGTGTAGTAAATCCATGATGAGTTGGGTATATTTTCTTTCGCAGCCTGAAAAAGACTGTTAAGAGACAGCGCCATGTCTATTTCACTCTTAAGTGAAACATCAATTTCATTGACGTGTCCATAACCCGTCAAATTTCCAATATTTTCCTCTCGGTAAGAATAAGGAATATTATCCAGATGATAAATCCCTTCGTCAGAATCAGATAGCGATGAAAACAAATTATTTTCGTACCTATCTGAATAATCATCTATGAAATAGCTTTCTGCTTTCTTACTGAACAAATTAAGATGTTCTTCAACACTAACCACCAGGTTATCAAGCGCTAACGAATGGCTTTTAAATTCACCTGTAATTCTTATTTTTTCATTTTTGACTTTTTCACTATTCTGAAGAAACAGCAGTGCAGCAGATATCACTACAACGATACAGTACGTAACCATCATTGTTTTAATGTAACGAACTGAAAAATCATTCTTGCAAAAATCAATCTTCATAACTGAAACTCATCAGTAATATAGAACATTCCCAGAGTATGATAGATAGCATTATCAGCTAATAAAATATCCCTATCACCTATGCAACCATGAATGATGATAATTGACCTTTCATCTAACAACTCGGTTTAAAGTATGAATCAAAGCCATTTTATTTTTAATTTAATGTAACAACAGTGTGTTTTATCAGCCAGAGACGCCAGGCATTCCGGGTAGTGAGTAAACAGATGACAAGGCAGCTGTTGTGATAATAACTGCCGACAGGCGGGTATGAACGGGTATACAGATGTCGAAACCCGTTGCAGGCGAAGCTGACGGACACAGCCGGGAAACCGGGTGCCACCTCAGTGCAATAGCTGGCAGTCAGCATCGCGCTGACTACCAGCCTGAGCATCTGCCTGTTCCAGTTATGGGAGGTGATTCAGCCCCAGCAACTCACCTTCAGAGGTTATCCGGCAGTTCCGGGTAGCTGGCAATGTCCGTTGTCGGCGTGTGCCAGGGGGCTTTGCCACTGGTGCAGCAATGGGCAACCGCACGCCCCTGATAACCGTTGTCCAGGCAGGCCGTAGCGACACTCAGGTAATCAACACCTTCCTTGCCGTAGTTCATCAGCCGCGAACCGCACGCAGAACAGAAGGTACGAATACCACCGGTAGACTCATATTCCGTCAGCTTGTCTTCACCCTTCAAAAACGTCAGGCTGCTGCGCACCGCAAACGCCTGAGTCGCATAATCCGCACCATGGGAACGGCGGCAACGGCTACAGTGACAGTTAAACACCACCCCCGGCACTTCATCCGCCGTAAACTCAATTTCACCGCATAAACATTGACCGTGCATACTTACTCCTGAATCCATTTCGTTATCGAAACGCCAATCTGATCCGACCAGCACCCGCGCATCCTATCAGCTCGGCCGTGTAGCAGCGACGCCCCGTCACGGCCGCTCTGTCAGCAGCCATAACTACCGCTGGCGCATACCATACTCGCGCCCCACCTCAGCCACCCGAATCCGATAGTCACGGAACAGCTCATTTTTACCTTTCGCCTGCGCTGCCCGGTGGCATTCCAGCTCCCGCCAGGCTTTCACCGCCGCTTCATCGCGCCAGAACGACAGCGACAGGTATTTATCCGGCTCCACCAGGCTCTGAAACCGCTCGACCGAGATAAAGCCCTCCACCTGGGCCAGCAAGGGCTTCAACTCAGCGGCGATGTCAAAATACTCATCCCGCCCCGCCTCATTCAAACTGACCTCAAAAATCACCGCGATCATGCCAGCACCTCCATCGCCACACCCGGCTGTGGATAAACCGTGCCCGCCACCCCGGTCAGGAACGAGCGCAGCTCCTGCACAATAAATTGCTCGCGCTGGGCAAATTCAAAATTCGCTTTGCCTGCCGGGTCAGCCTTCAAGCGGACCCGGTAGCGCTCATATTCAGCCAGGCTGGCAAAACTGATCAGCCCAAACGCAGTGTTATTACTGCCCTCGTGGGGCATGAAATACCCCAGCAACTCACCACCACAGGCCGGGATAATCCGCCCCCAGTTCTCGGCATACTGGCGAAACGCCTCCAGCTTGTAAGGGTCCAGCTGATACTGAATAAAACAGGTCACTTTCATCTGCGTTGTCTCTCTCAAGGTTTTCCGGCAGTCTAAACAGCACAAACATCTTCGCTTCGATGGCCATCGAACTATCGCCACTTCACCCCCTTAACCGCTGGAGACTTTGCCCCTGCAACCGGATATTTCACAGATCGCCAGCCTGATTGGCGACAACGCCCGCGCCCGGATGCTGACAGCATTAATGGGCGGCAAAGCCCTCACCGCCACCGAGCTGGCGCTGGAAGCCAACATCACCCCACCCACCGCCAGCAGCCACCTGCACAAACTGGTGGAGGGCCAGCTGCTGATCGTGCGTAAACAGGGCCGCCACAAATACTTTCAGCTGCAAGGCCATGACGTTGCCGAACTGCTGGAGTCCCTGCTCAGCATCAGCGCCCGCTTACAAAACCCAGGCCGCAAAACCGGCCCCAGTAACCCCCGCCTGCGCCAGGCCCGCGTCTGCTACAACCATCTGGCAGGCGAACTCGGCGTCGCCCTCTTCGACAGCCTCAGCGCCCAACAACTGATAACCCCCAGCCCGGACAACACCCAGCTGACCACCGCTGGCCATGAGTTTTTCCAACAACAGGGGGTGGATTTCGATCAGCTCAAACCCGGCCGTCGCCCCCTGTGCAAAGCCTGCCTGGACTGGAGCGAGCGGCGCAGCCACCTGGCCGGAGTGCTGGGCCAGTGGATACTGGACGATCTGTTCGCCAGCGGCTGGGCAGAGCGGGAACTGGACTCAAGGGCGGTGCGATTTAGTGAGCGTGGGCTGAGGCTGTTTTTGATGCGGTATGGAATAGTGGGATGAAGTGCTAGTTACGTACCGCGCTCTCGCGGGCATATTTTACGGTTGCTGATAGCTGGGCGTCTCAGAGTCGGCAGGTTAGCGGTGCCAGCTGCTGGTTATACGCACTGATTTGTTCTAAAAGACTTTAAAAATAGTGTGAACCTGATGCTGGCACCACAACCTGGGCCGACTCTGAACGGCCCGGAAATACAGTGCAGACGGGGCGGTCAGGGAAAAGCTGTTTGAGTGCAGCAAGTTATTTTTCCCAGCCCCGGCTGTGCTGGATTTACGGAAACAGCCCTTCAGCCGGAGGCATGCGGGGATTGTTAAGGAGGCGCGCCGCCCCCTTGGCGCACCGGGAGGCAAGACTGGGCTATCAGACAACACTCTACCTGCCACAACGCAGAGCCAGGTGTTGTGACTGACACCGGAGGAGCTGGTGCGGTGAGTTTTTCCAGCAGCTGGGGGTTGATTTCGACCAGCTCAAACCCGGCCGCCGCCCGCTGTGCAAGGCCTGCCTGGACTGGAGCGAGCGGCGCAGCCACCTGGCCGGTGTGCTGGGCCAGTGGATACTGGATGATCTGTTCACCAACGGCTGGGGCGAGCGCGAACTGAACTCCAGGGCGGTACGGTTCAGTGAGCCAGGGCTGAAGCTGTTTTTGATGCTGTATGGGATTGAGCGGCGAGGTGTTTTCAGGAATAGTTATTATAGAAAGCGAGAATGATTAATCATAAATTGTATGGATAGACAGTGTATTTATTGTCAGCAAAGAAAATGGCACGGTTTGCTGATCTGATGCAGTAAAGATGGCACGGCTTTATAGTGACAAAAGCGATCAAACTATAGTAATTTCAGTTAGATAGCGCATGATCCTGGATAAATAACGTGCCACGGAGGCAGGAGATAATACGCATGCACGGTTTGTGGATAGGGACATCAGAAAATCACCACAAATTATGCTTTGCAGACAATGCGTTACCATGATTCAATATAAAGCAGGGCCCGTTAATAACGCGCATGCTCATTATTAAAATGTTATAGCAAATGGCTACATCGGAGGTAGTAATGACAAATAAAGAATGGCTTATTTCAACTCAAGGGGCATTATTTTTAAAGGCATCTAAGCGCTGTTTTGAACAGAGAGGTATTGGCTCTGGAAAACTTGAGATGTTTGTTCAGCCTGGCGTTGTATGTCTGGCATTTTCAATAGAGTTGAATCTTAAGGCGTTAATAACCTCCGAAGAGAATGAGCCTCGCAATATTCATAACCTCAGTAAACTGTTCAAGTCTCTAAACGGAAAAACTCAAGACGAAATCATCAGGCAGTGTGAGTTATCAAAGGAAGATTTCTTAACAAGCCTTGGAAATATTGAGGTAGTGTTTGAGGACTGGAGATACGTATACGAACAAGGGGCAGTTTCTCTCAATATGGATCTATTACATAAATTGTCGGAGGTGCTTGATAACTTGACTTCCGATAGAATATCGCGAAACGGCTAGGAAGCTATAACAAGCAAATCATGGTTCAGCTGCTTCGCAGCTTGGACCTCCACTACGTCGTTTGTTTTGTGCTTTTCACTACGTTCGCACAAAACAAACAACTGCGTTACGGCCCCATATTTGGGCGTTATACGTTAATCGAGTAATTATGGAAGAACTAGAAATCCCCTCGCTAAAGTCTCTATTCATTGAAATGTATTTCGAAGAGACTTTTCTCAGTACAGGCACTGCAACTCTAGTATCTAACGATAAAGAGTCTCACTGCACCCTGATTACAAATAGGCATAATGTAACGGGAAGAAATCAAGATACAGGGGAATGTTTAAGTAAGCATGCTGCAATACCAGATAACATCGTAATCCATTTTCATACTAACTCAGATGTAGTTGGCGAATGGAAGAAAATTAAACTCCCCCTATACAGAGATGATGATTCTCCATATTGGATTGAGCATCCGCGGCTAGGTGAAAAAGCTGACATTGTAGCTCTAAACATCAAGTGGGGAGGTGATGTAAAGAAAGTACCCTACTATTTAAAACTCGACCTTGATAGGGTTGGAATGGTCGTTGGGCCAGCGGAAACAATAAGTGTAATTGGATTCCCATTTGGGCTTTCAACAGCCGGAAAACTTCCTGTATGGGCAACTGGATTTATGGCGCAAGAAATTAGCTTAATAACGCCAGAAAATCCCGTATTCTTGATAGATTGCAGGTCTAGGCAGGGGCAATCTGGCTCGCCGGTTATCGCATATAGAACCACTGGATATAGGCATATAAGAGATGGTCAGGTGGTTGCGACTATGACTCCAAACAAAACATGGGAGTTTTTAGGTATATATTCTGGTCGAATAAACTCAGAATCTGACTTAGGTAGAGTTTGGCATGTTTCAGCTATCGAAGAGCTGCTTGAAGCTGCAACAAAAGATGCTCTTTATCGTGAGGCAAAAGTAAAAGAAGGTTAATCTCTAGTGTTTATGGAGCCACGTATAACAAGCAAAGTCAGCATCGCCCTTCGGGCTGGACGCGCTGACGCGCGCCGCTGCTTTGGGCGTTATAGCGCATAGGAAGTATCGTAAATTACGAAAGTATAAAATTAGGAAAATTAGAGGACACCCATAAAAATAACCTGGCCAGTCGCGAGCCATGTGCTGGCGTCGTTCCCACAATCGCTGATTTTGATGGGTGTCCTGATCTTTCCCTGATCTTTCCTATGACTGTTCGAGTTGTGGCGAAAGAGTCATGCAGCGCTACACACTTGTTATCGGTTTTTCAGAAGAGGAGCCGACAATTCACCGAGCTGCTGCATGAAGGCCCTCAATGGCCGTTGAGGGTGGGCCTCACTTTACCCAGGAATGGAACGGAATTAACCATACAAGGGTTTTCAAGTCGGAGAAAAAAGTTGGCTATGTTCGTGTCTCACAAATTATAGCCAACTTTTTAGCCGTTTAAAACGGCGTTATGTGTCTATCATCGAAGCTGGAGTAGTATCTTACTGCAAATGCTCGTGATTGCTTTCTGTTCATCGGCTGACAGTTTGATCTTACATTCCATTTTATCAAAAATATGCGATGTTTTATCTTTCAAAGATAATCCTGTTTTCGTAAGAACAATAGTCTTTGCTCGCTCATCCACTAATGACTTATTTCGCTTTATAAGCCCCTTACCTTCAAGCCTCTTAAGAACTTGAGTTAAAGTGCCTGCATCCAAGTAAGTTTGTTCAGTTAACGCTTTAATGTAGACAGAATCATTATTCCACAGACTCATCATCACTAAGAATTGGGGGTATGTCAGATCATACTCACGGAGCTTAGGGCTGTAATCTCGAATCATCGCGTTAGAGGCAGAATACAGTGAAAAACATACCATTTCTGAAAAATCAAATTCTTTAGTACTCATGTTTTTTGCTCTGTGTGAGGGTAATTAAAATAGTATACGCGAAAAGTAATTGACACCAAGAGATCTTTCTGTAAATATACTTTGCGCACAAAGCATGTTTACCCATTAGGACTTAGGAGCTTAAGATGGATGGCGAAGTGAATTATGAAGGTATTACATCTACAAACTGGAGAGATACTCAAAGTAAGGAAGTTGCCCCCGGCATATTTGAACGTATAATTTGGGAAGGTGAAGCTGGTAAAAGAGCAGTCGTGTTGGAGTTTCAAGCTGGTGCTAAATTTCCGAGTGTAGATTCTCACCAATCGGGTCCAGAGCAAATATATGTTATCTCAGGAGTATTCAGTGATGGTCAAGCAGATTATGCTGAAGGAAGTTTCATCCATAATCCTTTAGGGTCAGCTCATATTCCTCAATCAAAAACTGGGTGTATAGTGTTAATCACCTTCCCATGAGGTTAAAAACATAACAAATTGCTCAAGCACCGCTTAGGCAAAAAAATGGCCTTCACTGGGCGCGCTAACGCGCGCCGCTTAGCAAGGCGTTGAGGCTGTCGGATAAGTCCTGCAGGGCCTGGGTTGCGGCGGCCTGACC
>OJDH01000070.1_pt1 | contig 85868 bp, 63 predicted proteins | sample 1592761 | NCBI WGS metagenome assembly OJDH01 (sample SAMN05416855, study PRJEB24817) | seawater metagenome | isolation source: Sea water | place: Canada:Atlantic | collected 2013-11 | reverse complement strand
ATTCGTGGACCATTTACAGGGTTATTACATCGGTTTGCCTGTCGAAACTAAATAAGAAAGTGAGTGAAATAGTATCAACGGGTTCCAATTGCGCTCAAGTCGATACAAACAGGCATAAAGTGTCAGTTAACACTCACTTAATGAGTATTTAACTTCCATCAGCAAAATATTGATAAGACTCGTTTTTTTACCTAATCGACCTTAGTCTAGTGTTGCTTTTTCGACCATCTAAACTTATCATGACAGCGTTTGTTGTGAGTTTTTAGCTCACCCCGCTATTTTTCGGAGTTATTATGCGACATTTTTTAACCTATTTATTCTTGTCTAGCGTGATGGTTGTATCACTCGCCCATGCACAACAGACAGAATCCACTCAGCTGGCAAGTGCGAATGAAGCGGCTTCAGCTGAGCAGGAAAATATTCTTTTCGGTGACGAAAACCAGCCTGGGCGCACTATTCATAGCGAAATAGTTACTTTGGTCCAGGGCGGGGCGACGTTAGACGAAGCGGTAAGGCAAACAATTACAAATGTGACCCGAGAGGACGAAGCTTTAATTAGCGGCGCAGCGAGACTAGTAGTAGGCTTAAACAAAGGCATTAGCGCAAATTTCATGCGAAATATGGTTGATTTCAACAAGTTGACCGACTCAACCAAAGGTTCAATCGAAGCATTTCCTAGTGACGCTGGTGAGATTATACGATTAGCGGTCACTTTGTATCCCAGTTTTGCTCAAGACGTTATCGACTCAGCTATTACGACCGGTGAAATTGAACCTAACGACGCGCTATTAGCTGCAATTTCGGCAGGCGCTGATCCAACAACGGTATCAGCAGCTACCGCAGCGGGCACCAACGTTGCTGTAACAGCCACACCAGCGGGTACAGGAGTCGGCGCAGGTGGTGCAGGCGGTGGGGATACCACTGCATCAACCAATTAAATTATTTAGAATTTTTAAAAGCCAGCGATTTTCGCTGGCTTTTTTGTTTATAATCATTCAGTTGCCACTTTCACCTTATTTACTAAGCATTCAAAAATAGCTCAAGGGATCCTTTGAATACCAGACTTCATAGCTACTCGTTTTATATCTTATTAGGCTTGCTTGTATGGTTACCTATCCCCTTAGGCTCAAACCGCCCTTGGGCTTGGGGCTTAATGGAAATTGTTATTTTTGCATTATCTTTAAGTTGTGCGTATTTGCGGCAAGATAAGGCTTGGATGGGATTACGCGCCTACCGCTTGCCTATAGGGCTGTGGTTAGCCTTTCTATTTTTTGCAGTGTTACAAGTCATTCCCCTGCCCGCTTCGGTTGTAGGTGCGTTAAGTCCCAGTAGCTATGAATTACAATTGGCCTACAGTGTTCAGCCGCTTCATTTGTCTTTGGATCTTGGCCAAAGCTATATTAATTTACTAAAAGGCCTTAGTTATTTCTGTTTATTTATTGTTGTACTGATCTTAGTGAATACAGAAAAGCGTTTACGTTTGATTTTACTCACTATTCTAGCCAGTGGCGCGGTGCAAGCTCTGTATGGCGCATTAGAGGTTTTATCGGACAGTAAGTACAGCATGATATTTGGTTTACCCGTAACAGATATAGCCACAGGTAGTTTTGTGTACAAAAATCATTTCGCTAATTTTTTACTGTTAGCCCTATCAGCCGGAATAGGTTTAATGGTAGCAAGCTTACAGGGTAATCAGGGACGCAGCCCCAGAGATATGATGCGCTCGATACTCTCAACCCTACTTGGTAGCAAAGCCTTAATTCGTATTAGCTTAGCCATTATGGTTATTGCGTTAGTGATGTCTCGCTCGCGTATGGGCAACACAGCATTTTTCGCTGCTATGACTCTCATCGGTATCTTAGCTTTGGTCATTATCAAAAATCGCAGTCGTGGGTTATCTATCTTAATCATCAGTATGTTTGTAATTGATGTGTTTATCGTTAGTGCGTGGTTTGGTTTAGATAAAGTGCAAGAACGTATAGAGGCTACCAGCTTGGCGCAAGAAGGGCGTGATGAAGTGGTTATTGATGCCTTGCCCATAGTCCATGACTTTCCGGTATTTGGCAGTGGCGGTGGAAGTTTTTACAGTATCTTCCCGAGCTATAAAGTCTCGAGTATTCATTCTTTCTACGATCATGCACACAATGACTACCTGCAATTTGTGATTGAGTATGGATTACCTGCCTCTTTATTTTTAGCGCTATTGGTTACATGGTGCTTTACCAAGAGTGTGCGCGCTATGCGCAAGCGAAGGCCGTCTATATTAAAAGGAACAGCATTCGCTTGTTGTATGGCAATGCTCGGCATGGCAATTCACATGACGGTGGACTTCCCACTGCAAGCACCCGCCAATGCCGTCTATTTCGTAGTATTTTTAGCTTTGTCTTTAGCGATTAATCAGCTAAAAATAACACGGGGCAAGCAGCGACGTTCAAATAAGGCGGTGATATGAGCAAAAAATTTAGTGGGCCAATAGAGCAAGACCCAGCGATAGTTAATTTGCTTGAACGAATGCCCCGAGCCGTTCGCGAGTCTTTTAGTGAAGAGCAACTATCTCACCTCAGAAATGCAGTAAGTAGTCGCCAATGGGGTCACCATCCGATAGATTTACGTGGCACCATTCCTTGGTTCAAATATCGATATTACTATGTGTTATTGGCCGGCAAGAACCACAGGAGTATGACCCGCTCTCAATTGCGTGCCAGCCGCTTTATTAACGCACTTTTACTTGCTGGTTTCATGACGTTTTCAGCACTAGTAGGTATTTTGCTAATTTACCTGCTCAAATCAGCATTGGGGATTGATTTACTGCCAGATTATTCACTTGGTGTGTGGGATTGGTTTAAAAGCTGAGACTAATTAGTCACTTTTTCGATAGTCACCTTACAAATAGTATTCAGAAGCTTAGCCTTTTCTCTTACTTGCTGGGCAATTTGGTACTTTCCTTTGTATCGATAAGGGTTCATTTCTAAGCCATCTGCACACGCGTTTTTCAGCCTTGTATTGTGTGATCAGTTCTAACACTTTCTTTCTGCTCTGAGGGGCGCTTAAACCAAGGGCAACTCGATGGTAAAACTCTTTTCGAATGGTCAGCAGCATTGGGTGATTATTCGCATACAAGGCCATTCCTAACTTCACGTATAAAATGTGCACCTCGGGCTTTTGCGGCCCTAATTCACTCGCTCGTTGCAGATACAGTAGCATTTCGTCATCGAATTCTTGTAGGCGCCACTTAACCATGGCTAAAGAAGCCCAAGTAACCGGCCAAAGCGGGCGCAACTGCGTCGCACGCAAATAATGCGTTTTTGCCAAGCGTAGTGAGCTTTCTGCTTCTTCGTAGCCTGCTATTGCACCCCATTCAGACACTTGCCCAAGTAAATCTTGATACAAAGGATGACTAGGCTGACTATCAACCGCCGACTCAATGGCTATTTTGGCTGACTGATACTCTTCGATTGTCTGCGTATTGCCTTGTTCTTGCCAAGAGGTCACTATGTTTTGCACTTTATAAAAGTCAAAACTGGCGCTGGTAAAACGCAGCGCCACAAATAAGCAGATTAAAGCAAGCACAGCAAAACTGATCACTGCCACATATCTTTTTATAAATACACGTGCGTGAGTGATGTTGCTAATAGGAATTACTGCCATGCATTACCTTGTGATATTGACCATGGAAACGTTTTAAATAAGTTCACAGCATACTCTTTACCCTTGTGTGCCGTTACCGCAATAAACGCCTCAGCCATATCATTGGGCCGACGATTAATACTATGGGTGTCTGATGCAACGTATGAGATAAGGTCGCGCGCTAATAACAGCTCTACGGTGTTTTTTGCTGATTCCGAGAAACGACCTGTTATGGCCCCCGCTGTCGCTTGAAATAAACAGCCCGCTCGCTTCAATGCAAAAATTTTGTCCGGGTTAGCAATTATATCTCGGTTACGCTCAGGGTGCGCAATCACAGGTTGAATCTGATTTTTGATTAACCAGCGCACTAAATTATCTGTACCGGGGGGAATGTGACTGTGAGGTAACTCAAGCAGCATAACATCTTTGTTTTGCCACCTGCCGATAAACGGGATTTGGCCTCGTTTGTGCCAGATCATAATATCGGGTGTGATACGGATTTCAGCACCAAATGACAGTTTAAGAGGGCACTTAGCTTGGGCCAAATGTGTTACCAGCGCTTGATAAGTCTGAGCAATGTTTGCTATGTCATTATCGAAATAGCTTTGGTGTATATGGGGGGTGCAAACCATATGAGTGACCCCAACAGACACAGATTGCTCAGCCATAGCTAATGACGCCGCTAAATCAGGGGCGCCATCATCTATACCGGGTAAAATATGGCTGTGTAAGTCGATCAAGATTGCTTAGTCTTTTCTGCCTTGTAGTGATTATCTTGATTATAACTGTGATAACCATATTGGTCGTAGAAGCCGGTATATTCGCCATGCTTTTTCGCTTTGCGCAAATCGACTTGGTTCAATACTACGCCGTCAACCCTATGCCCCACTTGCAGGAAGCGACTCAACCCATTTGTGATTAGCTTGTCACTCGTACTGTCGGCTTTAACCACGTAGACTACTGAGTCACATACCTTTGAAACTACAATAGCGTCACTCACCGCCTGCGTAGGTGCGCTATCAACAATGATATGCTCATAGCGTACTTTTAAGTCTTGCATCAAGGCTTTGAAGCTATCAGAAGCAAGCAGTTCTTGCGGGTTCGGTGGTACGGTTCCAGCGCAAATAATATCAATACCTGACATTTCATCCGTTACGATACACTCTTCAAGGGTGTGCGTACCTGCGATCAAGTTGGCGACACCTGGCTGAAAACCCGGCAAACTAAATTGGTTGGCAATAGTTGGGCGACGAAGATCCGTATCTATTAGTAGTACCTTACTCAATTGACCAATTGCGAATGCCAAGTTAATGGATACTGTACTTTTACCTTCTTTGGGCACACTAGAGGTAACGAGTATGGTTTTCGACGGTTTATCAATATTCAGCAATTGTAAACTCGTTCTTAACGTACGCACTGCCTCACTAAATGTGTGGTGTTTGCCGTCGAAGAAATGGCGTAATGAAAGATTGGCTTTCTTACTATGCGCTTCCCAGGGGATTAGGCCCAACATGCGCTGGCCTAGTTTACGCTCGACATCTTCTACAGAGCGAATACCGCTGTTAAGCGCATCCATAGCCAAGGCCAAAAACACCCCAAAACCTAAGCTAACGATAAAGGCTGCGGCGATTATCAAACCCTTTTTTGGCTTAGATGGTGCACCAGGAGGCACAGCTAAATCCAACATACGTGCATTCGCAGATTCGAACCCACCAATTTCAGATGTTTCATTTAAGCGCGTAAAGAACGAGCTATAAAGTTGCTGATTGATATCCACTTCACGCTGAAGTGCTTTGTGTCGACTTTCAAGGTTGGTGAGTTTACGGAAACTTTCCTTATTAATATTCACTTCTTCCCGCAGCGCATCTAACTTCAACTTCGCAGTACTGAATTCAGTATTCACGCCAGACACCAACGAGCGAATTTGGTCATTCAGACTATCCTGAATAGAGCGTAATTCAGCTTGGGCTGCAATCATTTTTGGATGCTTAGGCCCATATACCTTACTTAGCTCAGATACACGACTTTGAGCACCAATTTGTTCCCGCTTTACGTTTTGTACTGCAGGGTGATTAATCACTTCAGGCAAGTCACCAAGCTCTGAAATTGTAGCTCCAGAATTGACCTGATTGTATAGTGTTTCAGCGCGATTATAGGCCGCCTGAGCATCAATTAACTGCCGACTTAAATCTTGCAATTCATCAGCAGCCAAGCCAACTACACCATCTATGTTGACTAATTTTTCTTGCTCATAGAATTCAGCTAAGCGCTTTTCTGCTGTGCCAAGTTTAGTGCGTAACCCTTGCAAGCTCTCGTTCAGCCAAGATGTCGCTTTGGTGGTCATATCAAGCTTGGATTCTAAATAGTTTTCGATGTATACATCACCTACCGCATTGGCTGCAATAGCTGCAAACTGCCGATCTTCATGCTCAAAACTAATTTCTACAATTTGTGTATTAATAAGCGGGTTGATTTCTAGCGCTTGCATCACTTTGGCTGTGGCATAACGTTTACGTGCATCAAGTTGTTGGGCCTCAGTCAACACTGCCTTTTCCTTTTGAGGTAAGAAGGGCAACGACGATATTATGCTGCTCTTTAGCGCAGCTACCTGTTTACTTATGAAGTTAGCTTGAGTCGCCTCATACCCAGGCGCAAAGCTCGGGTTTTCGTAAAGCTTAAGCTTTTCAACAACTTTTTCTGCAATTTGGCGAGACTTGAGAATCTCATATTGAGTTTGGAAATACTCTTTTCTTGAAGAATCTAAACCATACACTTCTTCAATCGAAAGCACTTTGGCTTGCTTAGACTCAATCAGTAACTTAGCCGTCGCTTTATATTGTGGTGTGATAGACATCACGATGAGAGCGACTAATACTGTAATGAATACTGCTAATCCAATGATTCTCCAAAGATATCGGCGAACCGTTTGCCAATAATGACCTAAATCGATCATTTCTGAGTCCAGCAGCTTTGCCTCTAATTGTCCATTTACTTGCGATGACATATTGGTCTACATACCTTTTAAAAGAAGCTTTGTTGAACGGTAACTATGTCACCGGGTAAAACTATATCGTTAGAATCTGCATTCAATTGTTCCGCTTGACCAGACTCGTTGTCACGGCGGATAAAGATTTTAGTCTTTGACGCCCTTTCTGTGTAGCCACCTGCTAAAGCAGCTGCTTTGTTCACCGATAACCCAGGTTGATAAGGGTACCCACCGGGGCGCTTCACTTCACCATCGATAAAGAAAGGGCGATATTCAATAACGGTTACTGACACTGAGGGCTCTACTAGGTAGTCGCCTTTTAGTCCGGCATATAACTGCGCCTCTAGCTCTGCACCCGTTAACCCTATTACGCTTATATCGCCCAAAAATGGGTAATTAATCACACCATGATTTGGTAGTTTTGTAGTTAATGAAAGATCTGATTGACCAAAAACGGTTATTTTTATCTTATCCCCAGAGCCCAGCTTATACTGACTCAAACTGGCATCTAACGACCAAGCGGCACTGCTAAAAAGCATAAGCCACAACATAAATACGGTTTTTGCTTTCATGTTTACTCCAAATAAAACAAAGACTACAAGGTCACTTTTGCTGTTAAACGATAAATATTCTGATCGAAATCTATCACGTCTTGGTTACTGTCTCTATCGCTATAGGTGTAACCTAAATTAAAAGTTAACCAGCGTCTAAAATCATAAATAACGGCAAGGCTTAGATCTTGATTGTCATCACTCCGTCCGCTGCCTTCATAGTCATCCGTACCAACGGCAAAACCTGCTTCGGTTCGCAAGCGTTGAAGCCATTCATGGCGCCACTGTAGTGACACATCTTTGCGACGAATAAAGTCGCCATCACCATTGGTTTCTCGGGCTTGGTTTTGAGTATCCAAAATAAAGGTAGCGCGCTCCAAAGGCTCCCAAACTACACCTGCTTGCCATGTAGTGCCCGAGAAATTGTCGCGACCTGCTGCATCAAAGTCTTTGTCTTGATAACCAATTTTGGCATAACCTGAAGTGGATGCAGTAGATTGCCATTTTGCACCTATCAAATACCTAGTTTCTAAACTATCCCTTGTAGCGGCTCCATCTGCTGCATATGCGTATTCCACGTCGGTCAAAGATGTTTCAAACAGCAAATCTGTAGCGGCGCCTATATTATAATAAAATATACCGCCCACTGTGCTTTTTGAACGATCACGAATTCTGTAGTCATCTGTGTCAATTTTATAATCTAGATCACGATAATTCAGGTTCAGATCTAATCGTGCTTGAGCACTTATAGCACCGTAAGAATAAGTAAAGTCCACTTCACTTTCTTTGTACTCATCTGGTGAATTTAATTCATTTCCTCTGCCGCTTGAAAATGATTCCCCTCGACCGTCATGCCCATCTTCAAAATCAATGCTGGTTTTGATCCTGTGGCGACTATTAAGCTCGTAATCTAAAGATGCGAATATCAAATGGTCGGTATAGTTATCGGCAGCGCTTGAGAAAAAATCCCCGCGAGAAAGCTGATAACCAAACCGCAAGCTGTTTAAGCCAAAGTTGTTCACCAAGGTAAACTTAGGGACTACAACGCTAAACCAGCTGTCTATTTCCTCATCATCGCCTCTCGAACGAGTCACGTTGTCGTTAAAACCAACCGTTGTTGTCAGTGTTGGTACTAATTCGAATGCTCCAAGGTCAATACCGACCTCCTGGGCAAATGACGACGAACATACACATGCCATTCCTATGGCGCTTGCTAATTTAGTCTTACTCATTCAATCATCTCTGTTTTAAAGTTAAAATATGATCTTGCTAATACTAAGTGTATCAATTTTCTAATGAAATTAGCGTCTTGTTATCAATATATTTTGACACAAATTAACAATAAAAAACCATCAATTACGACTCAAAAAATATGCGAAGCGAGATGTTAAGCGAATTTTATGCCATTAAGCATTGAGTAAAACCTAAAATACCCAGTTCCAGCTACCGATACGTCATGCTTATTAAACCGTGATGACACCATCTAAAGGATGTAGCGGTTGCAAATATTGCAATTAAAACCGCGGAATATTCAATTTTATAGTTTATAAAACGAGATAAGCGCCGCTGTAAGACGATACAAGCGTATAAATGAAGCAAAAACGCGTCACTCATCTTTTAATAGATATTCTTGGTAAGTGAAAATATCGCTTAATTTTCATGCTCTCTATGATATAGCGTTCTGGGCCGTATAGGAGCTACTAGATTTGTGAGCTTAGAGCCTTAATAGTTGGCCTCTTACTTGCTTAAACTGAATTACCGATTTGGCTGAATATCAGTCAAATAGCCTGAATATTTGAAAGTACTATGCAAAACATTCAGAAATACAGAAATATTGTACTGAATGTCACAAAAAAAACAAAAATATGTCGTAATTATACAACAGAATAGCGTGATATAATGTTTGTGGTCCAGAGCAGACTGGCTTCCTTATCAACTCAAGATATTGAAGTTAAAAGGAATTATTTAGGTTTATAGGTTTTTAGATGTTGGGAATTAGCGACATTAACCTGTCGCAAAATTAAGACTCCGCTCGATATTGGAGCAATTTCTTTTACAAGCACTGTAAATTTGAATGTAGTAAGCAACTTTAATGGTAGACACAACATGCATAATAAAAGCCCTGGGGGCATAATTCAAAGTAACCAAAGTAGTTTTTCTACTCTATATCGTTTAGTCGATATGGTTATTATCACCTTAGTGTATTTTCTTGTGTTGTTATATCAAGGACTCGCCATTAACTCTTCTGGTTTGTTGCTGCTTTTTGTGAGCATCATTTCTTATATGTTGTGTGCTGAGGCGGTAGACCTATATCGTTCGTGGCGAACAGCTTCCAATACATTAATGATAAAATGGGCCATGATCGCTTGGGGCGTTTCCTCACTAGTCACGACTACTTTCGCCTTCATTTTCCCTGATACCATTGCCGCATCGAATTTTGTCATATTAAGCTGGCTGATATTGTGTGCTCCTACTTTAGTTAGCTGGCGCGTGGCGTTTCGAGAGATATTATTTAGGCACCGTAAAAAAGGCCATAATACGCGCAGAGCTATAGTGATTGGTGCAACTCAGTCTGGTTACAATTTAGCAAACCAAATCATGGAAAATGATCAGTTGGGGATCATTTTTAAAGGTATGTACGATGACCGTGCTCCGGCTCGTATTCCTCATGAAATTCAGCACCAAGTGATGGGCAGCATTCAAGATGCTATTAAATTAGCTAAGAGTGGCGAAATTGATTACATCTATATTGCGATGCCTATGAGCGCCGAGAAGCGCATCATGCAGATTTTGAACATGTGCAGTGACTCAACAGCTACTGTATATATCATCCCAAACTTCTTTATGTACAACCTACTAAATGCCCGTTGGCAGAGTGTTGGTTCAATTCAAACCTTAAGCGTATTTGACACGCCCTTTCAAGGTGCAGGCGATATCACTAAGCGTTTAGAAGATATTGTTGTGTCTTCATTAATTTTGACGATGATCGCTATCCCCATGCTATTCATAGCAATGGCAGTAAAGTTAACCTCTAAAGGTCCAGTGATTTTCAAGCAAAACCGTTACGGTTTAGATGGTAAGAAAATCAAGGTGTATAAGTTTCGCTCCATGACGGTGCAAGACAATGGCGATAAAGTGCAGCAAGCGACCAAGAATGATGCACGTATCACACCCCTTGGTGCTTTTTTACGTAAAACCTCGCTGGATGAGTTACCGCAGTTTATTAACGTGTTACAAGGTCGTATGTCAGTAGTTGGGCCTCGCCCGCATGCGGTTGCGCACAACGAAGAATATCGTAAGTTAATTGAAGGCTATATGCTGCGCCATAAAGTTCGCCCTGGTATTACCGGCTGGGCCCAGATTAATGGCTTTCGCGGTGAAACAGAAACGATTAATAAGATGATAAAGCGTGTCGAGTACGACTTAGATTATATTCATCGTTGGTCAGTGTGGATGGATATACGCATCATACTTGCCACCGTGACCCGAGGCTTTATCAATAAGAATGCTTATTAATAATGTGACTCATAACGAAAAAAGCCGAGTTGGTAATTCCTACTCGGCTTTTTTGTATGTGCGCACTTTATTTCAATAAATAGACGACGACCTTTTTAATTCGCTTATTTTGATTAATCGATACTCGGTGCAGTTTTACCTTCAACCAATTTGGCATTTTTACCAAGCGTTGCGCACCCTTTACCGGTACTCGGTTGACTCGAACATTGGTAAACACGGACAAAATCAATCAACATCGATTGCGGAAATACGCTTTCATCAATGCCTTTTTGATTCACGTTGGCAGACCAAGTGCCCCCGACGGCCAGATTTAACAGCATGTGAAACCGCTGATTAAAAGGTGCGTCTTCTTTAGCGTTCTGCAAGTGCCCCTTTTCTTCGTATTGGCTGTACCAACCTGCTTGTCGCTGCGTGGCGTAATGTTCACCGTCAATATACCAACGGATTTCGCCTTGCTCCCATTCTAGCGCGTACACATGAAATACATCGGCAGGGTTTTGCTCGGGGGAGAATACATATGGCGTGCCTGTATACACATTATTCGGGGCCGAAGCGCCGTAGTGAAGTGTACCGTGTACTCTTGATTCTAGGGTGTTTTTAGATGCATTTGGCGCGTCGGTAGGCGTTTTTAAATTCACGGCTTCCATAATGTCTATTTCACCTGACGCCGCCCAACCTCCGTATACCCAATCTGTTGGTAGCATCCATATTGCGGGCCAGCTACCCTGCCCTTGTGGCAATTTGGCTCTGATTTCGAATCGTCCATATTGCCAATCGCCTTTATTCATCGTTCTTAAACGTGCTGAAGTATAAGGCAATGTCGCTGTGTTTTCTGTGTCGCCGTTTTCAGCAGGGCCGGTATGCGTTTCGCGCTTAGCCACAATATTTAACATGCCTTCTGCGAGAAACGCATTACTCGGGTCATCGGTATAGCACTGCTGTTCATGGTTACCACCACCATGACAATTCACTTCGAAGCCCCACTTGGTTGAGTCAATCTTTTTGCCGTTAAACTCGTCTGACCAAACTAACTGCCATTGACCCTGTTCACGGGCCAGTTTGTTTAGTTCAGGGGAGTCTTTAGTAGGCATATCCACTTGTTGGCCCAAGGTTGTAAAGCTCAACGTACTTAAAGAAGCTAAACCAAGTAAGGTGTAATATTTCATTGTTCATTCCGTGTAGTAGGTGAGCACCGTTACGTGCGGCTAAACGCTTTAGCACTCATTAAATTTAAGGTATTTTAGTGAAAACCCGATCAATGTAAGCGCTTTCACATGGTGAGGTTACAATGATTAGTTATTCGAATAAAGTAAATACGCATAGCTAAAACGTAAACTTCTTGTAAAAAAACAAAGATGCAATTGTATAAGGAAGCGAACGAGAACGCTGAACGAGGCTAGCTTGATTGAAAAGAAAAACGTTTAATAAACACATAAAAAAGCCGAGACACATCATAGATATGCTCGGCAAAGGGTGTCACACAATGAACCTTGTGTAGCTGCTGAGTACCTGTGGTTTAAGCAGCCTTCTCATCGTTGGCGCTTTCTTCAGATGGTGCTCGCAATAGGTAGTCAAACGCTCCTAATGCTGCATTTGCACCATCGCCCATCGCGATGATAATTTGTTTATACGGTGATGTTGTTACATCACCAGCGGCAAACACGCCTTCAATTGATGTCTCGCCACGTTGGCCTACTTCTATTTCACCACGTGCTGTTAAGGCAATATCCCCTTTTAGCCATTCTGTGTTTGGCACTAAGCCAATTTGTACAAAAATACCTGCTAGCTCTACTTGCTTTATCTCTTGGCTGGCACGGTCTTGATAGGTCAAACCCGTGACTCGTTTTCCATCACCAACCACTTCTGTTGTCATCGCATTTAGAATAATGTCGATATTCCCAGACGCTTTCGCTTTACGCTGTAGTACTTCATCAGCACGTAACTTGGTATCAAACTCTAGAACAGTAACGTGTTCAACAATATTTGCTAAGTCAAGCGCAGCTTCGATACCAGAGTTACCGCCACCGATAACTGCAACACGTTTGCCTTTAAACAAAGGACCATCGCAGTGTGGGCAATATGCGACACCTGCGCCGCGGTACTCTTGTTCACCTGGAACGTTCATTTCACGCCATCTCGCACCAGTAGCAAGCATTACCGTTTTACTGGATAACATCGCGCCATTTTCAAGCTCGATATTGATTAAGCCGTCTTTTGATAACTTAACAGCCTTGTTGCTGTCCATGATATCCACGTCATAATCTTTTACGTGTTGTTCAAGGCCTGAAACCAATTTTGGGCCTTCAGTGGCTTTAACTGAAATAAAGTTTTCAATTGCCATGGTATCTGTCACTTGGCCACCAAATTTTTCGGCAACCAAACCTGTGCGAATACCTTTACGTGCAGCGTATATTGCTGCTGCCGCTCCCGCAGGGCCACCACCGACAATTAACATATCGTAGGGGGCTTTTTCATTTAGTGACTGCGCATTTTTTGCGACAGCTTGCGGATCAATTTTGCTTAAAATCTTATCTATGGTCACTGCCCCTTGGGTAAACAGCTCACCATTAAGGTACACACTCGGTACCGACATGATATTGCGCTGTGTCACTTCTTCTTGAAACAGTGAACCATCGATCATGGTATTGGTAATATTTGGGTTGATAACAGACAAAACGTTTAATGCTTGCACTACCCCAGGGCAGGTCTGACAGCTCAACGAAACGTATGTCTCAAATTGATAAGAACCAGAGAGTGATTTAATTTCAGCTACTTGCTGCTCACTGATTTTTACCGGGTGCCCTCCACTATTTAGCAGCGCGAGTACTAATGAAGTAAATTCATGCCCCATGGGTACACCAGCGAAAGTAACTGAGGTGTTGTTTTTAATAGAAACCACTTCCATCGACGGTTTTCTAATCTCACTTTTAGTCTGTGCTACTACATTGACCAAAGGAGATAATTCAGCAATTTCATTGGCAAGCTCGCTAATTTCTGCTGATTTCTTGGCTTGATGTTGCTCATCAACAGCTATGCGTAACTCCACTGGTGAAGTTAAATTTTCTAAATAAGTCGCCAATTGGCCTTTTAATTTTGCGTCTAACATAGATTACTCCAATAGACTGATGATGTTTAGGAACAGGTTGGTCCGTGTAAAGACCAACCTTGATTCAAGCTAATGTTGCGTTAGATTTTGCCGACTAGGTCAAGTGAAGGCGTCAAAGTTTCTTCGCCTGGCTGCCATGCTGCTGGGCACACTTCGCCGTCGTGATTGGCTACGTATTGTGCAGCTTGCACTTTACGCAGAAGCTCACTTGCAGAGCGCCCGATACCTAAATCGTGAATCTCAGCAATTTTGATTTCGCCTTCAGGGTTCACCACAAATGTACCGCGAAGTGCTAAGCCATCTTCTTCGATCATGACGCCGAAATTACGAGTAATCTTGCCTGTTGGGTCGCCGATCATCGCGAATTCAATTTTGTTGATGGTGTCTGAGCTGCTATGCCATGCTTTATGCGTAAAATGGGTATCAGTTGATACAGAGTAAACGTCAACACCTAGCTCTTGCAGTTTCGCGTAGTGATCAGCTAAATCACCTAATTCGGTTGGGCATACAAACGTGAAGTCTGCTGGGTAAAACATGAAAATTGCCCATTTGCCTTCAATGTCCTTTTCTGACACTTCAACAAACTCGCCATTTTTGAATGCAGTTGCGTTAAACGGTAAAACCTTGGTATTGATAAGAGATTGTGTCATTGAGATATTCCTCGTTACGTTGAATTGTGGGTGACTTCGAGGAAAATAATAAGACTGATACTGATAAGTTTAAATTAATTAAAATCGATTATTGAAATCTATTTTTTTGATTAGGCTTGCCGGCGAGTTTTAATGGCAGATTGTTCAGGGGAGGTTAAACGTAAAAAACCGCTCAACTTTGCCTATTAAGACAACGCATGAGCGGTGAGAGGTTCTCTGCTAGCGCGTCCAGCACGCTAGAATTATAGATTTTATTATACTGAGCAAAACCAATGTTTTGTTATTTTTAAGCTCTAAACAGCATTACTGAGAAAGTGATACAGTGAGTCTGTCAGCGCTGGCTTTTTCAGTTTCTACAAACTTTGACCACTGCTGCGCCATACCCTTACTACTATTAAATTTCTCAGCTTCGGCCAATTCATTCAATGCTTCGTTGTATTGCCCTACGTTGAAGAACGCCATGCCTTTTACTAAGTGCACCGTGCCTTCGTTACGTAAACCGCCTTTTTCCAATGCTGCCTCTGAAGCTGAAATAGCTTGTTGCCACTTTTCCATGTTCAGATAAATCTGACCAAGCTGTGCATCAAGTTCGCCGTCGTCAGACAAGTCAGCCGCCGCTTTCATAATCGGCACCGCTTCCTCATTTTCCTTGGCTAACACCCAACACTGTGACAAAAACTTCAAATTTTTCAGATTTTTGTCAAGTGCGCCACTCTCAAAGCCTTTTTCAATTAAACGAGCTCCTTTAAACGGCATTTGGTGATAGTAATAAAGCTGTGCGAGGTTAAACATGTCAGAGCCGCTTTCGATATAGCCTTGCTGATACGCGGTTTCAAGAATGGCTAATTGCTTTTGCTCTTCGCCTAGTTCGCCGTACATGCCAGCAAGTTGCACCCAATATTTGGGCTTATCAAAATGCCTGACCAATTTCAGCAGTACGTCTTTTACCTTTTCAGATTGCTTTAGTTCGTAATACACCGCACGTTGCAATACATACCAATTTTCATCTGGGATATCGTCTTGTGCTTCAACAATCTCAATCGCTTTTTCGATATAGCTAGCGGCTTTATCGTAAGACTTTTGCTGATACATAGCCTGCGCTTTTAACACGTAGTTTTTAGCCGGTATTTCAGAGTTTGAATTAACCGATGCATTTAACGTTTCCCAGCGCTCTAAAAAGGCCACTGTTTTGTCAAAGTTGCCTCGCATCATGTGCAGTTGTGCCAAACTAAATAGGGTGCTTAGCTCAAATGACTCTGGGATCGGCTGTTGCTCTACTACGGTTTCAAACGAGGCGATCGCTTCATCAAAGCGCTCAACGTTATAGTAAATAAAACCATAGAAGTTATACATCATGGCCAGCTCATAGCTGTTCATCGAGCTCGCTTTACCTTTCACGTTTTCCAAGGCTTCAAGGGCTTCGTCAGTTTTACCCTCGTCAGCCAATTTTTGTGCCCGCGAAAGCTGGTCGTACACCTTCACTCTAAGGGCTGGCGTTCTTCGGGTTTCACGTTGGCTGTCTTCTTGTGCCTGGGCATTTTTCATTGCCATCGGCGTGACATTAATGCCCAGACCAATCACTGCACATAATGCCAAACCTAAAACCTTGCATGAGAGGTTACTGCTTTTTTTATTGTTTAATTTCATCAAGCCCCCAATTAACCATCAATCTGGAAAGAAATACGGTTTTGCACACCAGCCACTTCAGCAGGCTCACCGTTGACTACCCGAGGTTTGTATTTAAATTTAAGTGCTGCATCAATTGCCGCTTGGTTAAACAAATCTGCAGGTTGAGCGTCGACCACAAACGGATTTTTCACCGAACCCTGCTTCGACACTGTAAATTCAACAATAACGTAGCCTTCGATACCACGAGATAACGCACGTCGAGGATAAACCGGTGCCACTTTCACAATCGGCAGATATTCCCCGTCTCCCGATTCAAGTGCTAGGCCGCCATCTAACGATAAGCCTTCGTTAACGTCGGCTCCAAAGTCCATTCCATTGCCCTCAGCATTCGGTGTAGGCGAATCCATCTGCGGTTGCTCCATCGCTGGAGGTGGCGCTTCTGGCTTAGGTGGCTTCTTGGGTTTACGATCCTTCTTCTGGGCGGATTCTTCTTTTTTCACCCGCACGAAATCCAGCACACTGCCCTTTGCTGGCTCAGTTAATGCGCTACCACCACTTTTGATCAGTGATTGCATCACGAAAAACAGGCTCAGCGTCACAATGGCTGACAACGCTATCGCTATGAGATATCTAAGCATGGTCTAGGGCTCTTGCGCTGCAATCGAAACATCGGTAATACCGGCGGCGCGAGAAGCATCCATTACCTTAATTAAGGTTTCGGTAGTCGATTTTTTATCCGCTTGGATCACCACAGTACCTTGTGGGTTTTCCGCATGCAGACGCTCGATATTCGCTTGAACTGCACGCACATCAATTTTACGTTTGTTGATCCAGATTTCGCCTTTGTCACTGATGGCTATCAGAATATTGGCGCGGTCTTTCTTGACCGCTGTTGCCGCTTCAGGACGATTCACATCAATACCCGATTCTTTAACGAAAGACGCGGTGACGATAAAGAAAATCAACATGATAAATACCACGTCCAGCATCGGCGTCATGTCGATTGCTGCTTCTTCTTCGTCCATCAAATTTTGAAAATGTTGTTTCATAACTGTCTCTTCCAAGGCGCAGTAGGCTGGCTACTTACGCTCTATTGTCAATGCGTCTTCTAAATGCGTACGTTCTGATTTTGTGGTGCGGGCTAACCAAGTTGAGGCAAAAACCCCAGATAGCGCACCGACCATACCGGCCATGGTAGGAATGGTCGCTTTTGATACACCAGAGGCCATCGAGCGCGCACTACCTGAACCAGAAATAGCCATAACATCAAACACTTCTATCATTCCGGTTACCGTTCCCATTAGGCCCAATAGAGGGCACAAGGCAACTAAAGCCTGAATAATCGGAATGCCCGCGCCTAAACGTAAGCTAACTCGTGAAATCATCGCTTGGCGTATTTGTTCTGCGTTCCATGAACGTCTGTCTTTACGTGCTTTCCAGGTGGCAATGGTTTCTTTCTTATAGGCCTTGTGCCAGATGAACACGTACAACGCTCGTTCAAGGATCAACAACCACATGACGAATATTAGGAACCCGATGACCAAGAGAACTTGGCCACCTGTTTCCGTAAAATCACGTATTGCTTCGAAAAATTCCAACATAACTAATTACCTTAGGCGCTTGGAGTTGACTTTGTTTCCATACGCTCAGCACGCTCGGCAATCACACCCGACGCTTGCTCTTGCAGAATAAAGACTACGTCTTTAGAGCGTGTGTTGAGCATCGCGTAGAGCAAGGTCATTGGAATAGCCACAACCAAACCAAGTACGGTAGTAACCAATGCGGTAGAGATACCACCCGCCATCAATTTAGGGTCGCCCGTTCCGAACAAGGTAATTGCTTGGAAGGTGTTAATCATACCCGTCACCGTACCAAGTAGACCCATAAGAGGCGCTACCACAGAGATGATCTTGATGATGGTAAGGTTACGAGACAACTTAGGTATTTCACCCAAGATGGCTTCGGTTAGGTGTAGCTCCAGCGACTCGGTATCCGCTTGTGGGTATTTGTCGCGCACTTGCATCACGCGGCCAAGTGGGTTGTTAGAGGTAAACTTGTCAGATTTAAGCTGCTTATTCACTTTGGTTTTAATCACAGTTAAAGTAACTAAACGCTCAAGGGCCAACAATAAACCAATCGCACCAACGATAAGGATGATGTACCCCACCAAACCACCTTGTTCAACACGCTCTTTTAAGCTTGGTGCCTGAACCAATAATTTAAGAATTGAACCGCCTGTTGGGTCTAAACCAAACTCAACTAGCTCGCCATTTGACGCCTGAAGCGCTTCTGCACTTGCTGTATAACGACCAGCAGGCTGACGAATTAACTCGCCAAGTGAGTTAGTTGAACCTTCATAATCTAGATATTTGCCATCGGCAACCAAGGCAAACGTACCCACGCGCACCACTTCTTTGCTGACTTTAGCACCGCCGGCTTCAACCACATCAGCATTGAAACGCGTGACTTTTCCTGATTCGGTCATTTCACGTTGCATTTCAAACCAAACACGCTCAATTTCTTCGATAGAGGCAAGCTTTGAGCTTGAGCCCATTGATTGTGCCATTTCATCTAAAAACTCTGCACGATTAGGGATTTGAGCGGAGATAACAGAATTAAAGAACTTGCTTTTCGTATCACCTGCCACTTGTTGAAGTACACCGAACAACTCTTTAAGTGAGCCTAAACGCTTAGTTAACGCATCGTTTAAATCACCTAACTTGAATTCGTTTTCTTCGAATTGCGTTTCTAAGGTTTCAGATGTACGTAACGCGTTATCACGGTTTTTGCCTGCATCGCGTAGCATTTGGTCTTGCTCAGCACGCTTAGCAACAAAGTCTTTTTCACGCTGGTTGTTCTGTTGAGTCTGTTGAAATTGACCTTGCTCTAATTGCTTAAGAAGCGCATCTAAATCCAGTGCTGACTCTTTCTTCGGTAACGGATCAGCCGCCATTGCTGAAGTTGCTGTTAATGTAACAAGCAAGGTAAGTGCGATATTTTTAATTAATTGATTCATCTTCATCGTGCTCTTAATCTGTGATCGCAACAGGCAACATCAGTAAATCTGGTGCCATTTGTTTTTTGGCCATACGCAGGCCCTTAGTGACTTGGGTGCGGTAGCTAGACGGCAAGGCATCCCACTGACGAGTTTGCGCATTCCACATACCTTGCATGCTTGCGTCACGCGTTTGATATATTAAAGCAGTACGACCAACGCGTAGAAAATCAACGTTACGCTCTTGCCCATTGATATTTTGTAAACCTGCGTAAGCCTCTAAGGTACGTCCGTAATCCATTTCAACTTGGTAAGCTTCCATCACTCGGCGGAATTTTTCTGATGGGGCAACATCTGCTTTGTCCATCATGCTTTTTAAGCCGGCAATACGTGTAGCTCGCTCTTGCGCTAAGAAAGGCACATCAAGGGCTATAAACTGCTCGAGACCATCAATCATGCGCATCATCAAGGGCGTAATTTGACGCTCAATAACACTCACATCATCAATTGCTGCATTTAAGTCAGCCATTTCCTGTGCTTGGTTCTCGATTTGCTTACGCAATTGAGTGTTGTATACCTCTAAGCCTTCGGTCTCTTTATTGATTGCTTTGAACTGCTGCAACTTATTATCAATTTGATCATTGAGCTTATTAATTTTTTGTTGAGAACTCGCTGCTGAGTCATTGATCTCTGTCGCTTTTTCAACAGCTGGCTTCAGGTATGCATCTTCTTGGGCATAGCCAGATGCAGATAAAAGCAAACTTACACTGAGTAAGCTGGCTGATAACGTAATGGTAGACTTCATGTACTCAAACCCTATTTGAAGGAAATGGTGAAACAGTGTGCTCCTCTCGGATCAGTCTATTTCATTCAGAATTTGCGCAAGGATAGGGGCTAGTCGTGGCATTTTTATGACAGCTATATGACGTATAGGTGACAGTAATATTTCAGTATTATTACAGCCTTTTATGGCGCGGTTTATCTGTGTGTATAGAGCGCTGAATACTCTGCGTACGTGGCTATTTTTTGCACTCACTCAGTCATAGAGCCGCGTGTCATCGTTTTGATTGTCAGCCGAATGTGACATTTAAGTGATCCCTTAACTGCTACAATTAACGAGACTTTAAAAGGACATTTAGGCACAATACGCCTCCTTCGCTCGGCCTACTTATTTGGTCTTTGTTTTTATATCCGGACAACGCTTCATAAATGAACGTGTGATATTAAAACAATTAACAAAGCTAATTAGCAACATGGGCGATGGGAGTAACGCGATGACACAATCGCAGAGTGACATTCATACTATAACCACACATTTACTAGCGGTGACACAATGACCAATTTTCACAAAGCAGCATTAGCCGTCTGTATCCAAGGTGCTCTATTCAGCCATTCTCTTAATGCACAGGAAGCCCCTGCAGCAAAAGATAAAGGCCTTGAAAAGATCACGGTTACAGCGCAAAAACGTACGCAAAGTATTCAAGAAGTGCCAATCTCAATTGCTACCTTAAACGGAGAGCGATTTGAAAGCATATTTTCAGGTGGTGACGATATTATCGCCCTAGCAGTGCGCGTTCCTGGCTTATACGCCGAATCATCGAACGGCCGTGTAGCTCCACGTTTTTACATACGTGGCTTAGGCAACACAGATTTTGACTTAGCAGCCTCTCAGCCGGTTTCCATCGTGATGGATGACGTGGTCAAAGAGAACGTTATTTTGAAAAGCTTCCCATTGTTTGATGTTGAGCAAGTTGAGGTTATTCGTGGCCCACAAGGTACCTTGTTTGGGCGCAATACCACTGCTGGTATAGTGAAGTTTGACTCAGTTAAACCCACAGAAGATTTCGATGCCTACGCCAAGTTAGGTGTGGGTAATTTAGGTACTGTCAATTTTGAAGCTGCTGTTGGCGGCGGGCTTGCTGAAGATTTATCGGGACGTTTCTCTGTGTTATCCCAAGACCGGGATGACTGGATAGACAATGGCTTTACTGGCGAGAAAGACGCGATTGGCGGCTTTGACGAAAAAGCATGGCGCGGTCAGTTGTTGTTTACCCCAAGCGAAGACTTTTCAGCGTTGTTAAACGTGCACGGCCGTGAGTTAGATGGCACCGCATCAGTATTTCGCGCTAACGTATTTACTAAAGGCAGTAACGATTTAAATCAGAATTTCGATCGTGACACTGTCTATTATGATGGCGACATCGACGGTAACGGCACAGATAATAACCCACAAGAATACGAAAACTATGGTGCCTCTTTAAAGTTAGAGTTTGGCTTAGACGATATGTCGTTCACGTCAATCACTGCCTATGAAGAAGCAGAAGGCTCAAGTCTTGGCGATATTGATGGCGGTGTGTATACCAATGATTTAACCACGCAGGTACCTGACGGCCTCACTTCTGCCAATTTCAACTCTGGTTTTGAAGACGTGTTAACGTTTCCTGGCGCCATAGGCTTTAGTGCTGTCACCCAAGATAACTTAGACGACTTAGAGCAATTTACTCAAGAAATTCGCTTGGCCAGTGAAACTGACGATGCCCTTAGCTGGCAAACTGGTGCCTTTTACTATGACTCGTCTTTCAACGTGACCAGTATCGATGGCTACTTTGGCGCGACCACAGTATTCCATGAAAACACCACTTGGGCTGTTTTCGGGCAAACAACTTACGAATTGAACGAGCGTTTAAATGTGACTGGTGGCGTGCGTTATACCCACGACAAAAAATCTCTTCGCGTGGGTGAACAAAATGTAGGTGGCTTCGCATTAATTACTGGTGATGCCAGTGTGCAAGACTACGACGACATTAATGTCGATGATGGTCAAATTAGCTGGGAGCTAAGCGCAAACTACAAAGTAAGCGATGACACGTCTGTGTTTGCACGTTATGCCAATGGCTTTAGAGCTCAGTCAATTCAAGGGCGTGATGTGGCTTTTGAAGGTGCGCCTTCAGTGGCTGACGCAGAAACCATTAACTCTATCGAGTTCGGTTTTAAGTCTGATTTGTTAGAAAACACCTTGCGCTTAAACGCTGCCACTTTCTATTACCAAATCGACGATATGCAGTTCTCTGCAATCGGTGGTGGTGCAAATAACGTAGCATTAGTGAACGCTGATAAAGGTGTGGGTTACGGTTTTGAAATCGACGCACAATACGTAGCGAACGATTACTTAACCCTTACCGCAGGTTATAGCTACAACAAAACAGAAATTAAAGATGATTCATTAACGTTACTACCTTGTGGCACAAATGAAGCATTTGGCTCAACAGGTAACTGTACCGTACTTGACCCTCGTCCGAATGGTTTTAACGCGGTTATTGACGGTAACCCTTTCCCGCAAGCGCCGGAAACTATCTTTACGTTTACAGCACGTTATGCGGTGCCTCTGGGTAATGATGGTGAGTTGTTTGCATTTACGGATTGGGCATACCAAGGGGACACTAACCTGTTCTTGTACGAATCTGTTGAGTTTCAAACAGACGGCAACGTAGAAGGCGGTTTACGTATCGGGTATGAGAACTTTGAGCACAACTATACCGTAGCCTTATTCGGTCGTAATATTACCGATGAAGAGAACGTAAAAGGTGCGGTGGACTTCAATAACCTAACAGGTATTGTGAATCAGCCGCGCATCTTTGGTATCGAAGCGAAGGTCAGCTTCTACTAAGCTAGCTACAATAAACCTTGGTCTATATACATAGGCCGGTTCATTAAAAAGGCAGATAATCTGCCTTTTTTTATGCGCGCGGGATTGACTCTTATGCTGACGCTGTATCTTTGCGCGTCATCATGACGACGAACAACGCAAGTATAACACCTTGCACTATTACCCCCTGCCATGTGGCAGAAATACCCAACCAGCTGACAGACACGTCAAGCGGGAAGGCTGATATACCAATGATGGCTGCTTCTTGCAGCGCAGATATGCCTTTGCCGGCCAACACAAATGCCAATATCAACATAAAATAGGCGCTTAACGAGAAGAAACGCGCGATAGGCAGTTTCACCGAATATTTAAGCATCAACCAGGTGATCAGCGCGAGTATGGCAACCGCAGCGACGAGTCCGTACCACACAAAGCTTACTTGACTGCCATCTCCTACAGATTGGGTAAGCAGTGACTGATAGAACAAGATGGTTTCGAAAACTTCACGGTATACCGAAATAAATGCTAGTCCTGTTAATCCCCACAAGGTCCCAGTACTTAAATGACGTTCAACGTTGTCGTTTATATATCGCTGCCAAACTGATGCTTGGGTCTTACTGTGCATCCAATAACCGACGTAAAACAAAATGCCGGCTGCTAATAAGGCGGCGCCGCCTTCCATGAGTTCTCTTGATGCGCCGCTAATAGTGATCAGGTTTTCGGCTACCCACCATGTTATTCCACCAGCGATCAGCGCTGATACCCAGCCGAAGTGAACGTAGCGAATAGCGTCTTGACGCTGGGTTTTCATCAGTACGGTAATTAGCGCTAACACGATAAGCAATGCCTCTAACCCCTCGCGCAACAAAATGATCAATGAAGCCGAAAACATTGCGTTGTCCGATAATGTCGCTGAATTCAGTGTGCTATCGACTTGCTCAAGCTGCTGCAGTATCTGTTGTGATTCAGCGCTTACTTGCTGCCCATTATTGGGTGAGCTGAGCACATTACGGAAATTCAACAACTGCTTTTCTACCGATTTGCGTAAACCACTATCTCTAGCATCGAGGTTGTTTTCGATCAGTTCAAAGCCATCTAAATAGGCACTGACGGCGAGTGTTTGTGCTTGCGCAAAATTGCCTGCATTGTAGGCATCCACAGCGGCGATCAGGTTATTTTTTGCGGTGGCGATGGGCGTATTGGCTTGTCCGAAAAACACCTCTGGCGAGGCGCGCCACTGCTCAACTTGCATCTGGCTAATCGCATCATTTTGCGCTGCTATTTGTACTGGATTATTATTTATCCAGCTTTGTAGTGTTAAAGCAGGTTTAGTATCTGCACTGTCTTCACTGGTATTTTTAAATGCCAAACTGCCAGCATAAAACGCTAAAGACCAACGCTGCTGATCGTTGAGCTCGGTGAACGCACGCATTGCGGTATCGTCCAGCCCCGCGCTGATAGCGTCGTAAAGCCCCAACAGAGAACGGTTTTCGGCGCGCTCTTTGTCAGTAAAGTCTGTTGGCTGAGGGCTAAACGACTTTGCTAGTGGACCATCGCCTTGGCCTGCGGGGCCATGGCATGCAGAACAATTATCGGCAAATAGCGTGTCTATCTCGGCTTGGGGCAGCAATTGTGCCGGCAATTGTAGTGCAGGTGACATAGCCAGCAACTCGTGGCGTATTTGTAGCGTCAGGCTTTGTATTTCACCCATTGTCACTTTTGCTAAAATGGCCTGCTGCAATGCTTGAGCATTGGCGATGACCGACGTTTTCTGTAAATCAAAGTCACTTACCGCGGCAGTTTGTAATGCCTCTGCCTTTTGCAAAATCAACTTGGCGAATTGTTGCATTTCAGCAAATTCATCTTCGCTTGATACTTCACCATCGACCACGGCTTCTGAGTAATCAACACCTATATATTCCGCCATCTGTAAGATTTGGCGACTCTCTTTAACCGCATCTAATTGAGAAGCAGATTGAGCTAAACTCGGCGCCGATTGAGTAAGACTCAGCATGATGCAGAAACTGAACACCAGCCCAGCAAAGATTAGACGCCGACTTTGCATAAGATGAACGAATGGAACCAGAAAGCGTTTAAAACAAATAGCAGAAGAGTACAAAACTAAAACCTTAACGTTTGAGTGTGTGGTTGCGTATGTCAACACCAATGTAGGCATACCAAGAACAAATGAGAATAATTATTATTTTACTTTCAACCCGCCATTGAAGCAACGCTTTCAGATTATTGCCGCAGTGCTAAAGTACTATGTCTGTTTCAGTCTGCGCGCCCTATATTCATTGCTGTCACTTAGAAAACAACAACTAAAGAGGACACGATGAAAACAATAAAAGAATGTTACAGAATACGAATATTGGCGCTATTTATGTGCTTGGCTCTGCCGTTTAATGCACTTGCCTGTATAGACGCAGTGGTGTTAGTCCATGGCAATACGGCCACGCCAGCCAGTTGGGATAACACCTATGATCATCTGTTAGCTAATGGTTATTCCACCAGCGACATATACCGCCCAGACTGGGGATCGAAGAGCTGCGCGGCTTGCAACAACCACAGCGGCAGTGAAGAAACGCCTGTGCGCCAAGCAATACAAAGTGCATTAGCCTCTTCTTGCACAGGTATAATTGATGTGATCGGTCATTCAATGGGAGCGACATTAGCGGCGCAGCAAATTGATAAGCTTGCTGTTGCCAACCAGGTAGATACGTTTGTGGGAATTGCAGGGGCATTTTTAGGCCTTAAAAGCTGTGGTTATTACCCCTTTAATGTGTGGAGCTCTACGTGTGGCTCTGCCGGTTTATCCGTTGGCAGCCCCTTTTTAGACAGTATTTACAACGTGCCGCTGGCTTCTAAGGTGTATTCGATTAAAAGCTATATAGACCAAATAGTGTGTGCAACAGGCAGTTGTACGGTGGGCGGTGTGCATAGTAGTCGTATCGTGAATGAAGATGCGACGTTCAGTTACGCACTTGGGCATTTTGGTTTGCAAACCGATACTGCGGTGAAACAGTACCAATTGATGCAATAGAGTTTAGGTCACGGACAAAAAAGTCACCGAGAAAAAGCCACCGAACCTATCGGTGGCTTGATACGGGCGTTATATTGACATTAGCTACAGGTAATTTGTTTAAATATGGGATAACACTGATTCTTACTTCCGGTGGATTTGGAAACCCATGTTTTGCTGCTCCAATCAAATTCGTTGTAAGATGACTCGTCTTCCCCGCAAAACATTTCCCCAGCGATAATTTTAGAGTAAGTCTGTTTTTTTTCTTCGCAGAAGCCGCTGCCATTGGTGGCGGTGACAAAAATATAGTCTAGTTGACCGTACTGATTAGTGGATTTTGGATAATGGTAAGTTGTTTCGGCAAGTGCATTGACAGACAAAGACCCCAACATAAGGCAAACAGCAATTTTTAATTTCATAACTCGTCTCCTTTTTTAACTAACGACCAATTCGCCAGCATGTAGAGGGTAAGTTATTTACCTTAAAGTTATGGTGACACTCCTATGAATTTTTATTAGCACTTTTATTTCACAAAAAAGCCAACCCCTAAGGTTGGCTTTTAATAGCAATGAATTTAAGTGGTTTATCAATACTAGAAATCGTACTTGTAGCTCAACTTAACCGTGGTGCCGATAGAGCGGGTTCTAACCGACAGTCCACTTTGCGTGACTTCTTGATCTTCACCCAACAGATTTTTAACCGTTAATTTAACGGTAGTGTTAAAGTCTGGGTAGTAAGAATACGTCGCATCTAACGAGTGAAATGGTTGCTCAAATGAGTCGTCACGACCATTAATACCCGATGCGAGGATACGCTCACCAAAGGCGTTATACACTAAAGAACCGCTGTGATTGCCGTCCGCAGAGTCATAGCTTAGCTGCATATTCACAACATACTGAGAATGACCTGTCATGCGTTTTTCTGTATTGGTTAAGTTACCTGCTGATGCTGCATCAATCTGCACTTCTGAGTCACTCAAGGTGATATTACCAGAGGTAAAGAAGCCATCTGATACAAAGCTCAAATCATATAACCATTCAGCTTCGACACCATATACTTCTGCTGTCTCACCGTTGGTAAAACTAGCGGTGTAACTTGAGTCACCTACGTTCAACACAGTTTCAATTGGATTAGCAATGTCTTTGTAGAAACCTGAAATGGCTAAGTTATCGCCGTCATCAAAGTACAACTCGTAACGCAAATCAAAGTTTTTCAGTGTGGTAGAGCTCAACGTGGTGCTGCCCGTAGTACGAATATCCGTTAACGGGTCGTTGTAACCTACCGGAACAACCTCTCTTAAATCGGGGCGTACTACCGTTTCACCGTAGCCGAAGCGCAGTTGGTAATCTTCCCCACCCACATAGGTCAAACTCAGGGCTGGATAAAAATCATCATCGTTAACGGTACCGTTAAGAATATCTTCTTCGCTATAGTAATTGTCAGAATCTTCTTTAGTAAAGATTAAGCTCGAAGATGATAACGACACTTGTTTGAATGATTCATAGCGCAAACCACCACTTATGCGCCAAATACCTTTATAGAACACATCGAAAGCCGCATAACCGGCATCAATTTTTTGAGCCGCTAAATAATCATCCGCCTCTGGTGCGATAGGCTCATTGAAGTTAATCAACATATTGGTGTCGATGAACTCGTCAGTTAAATAACTGCTTAACGACAAAATATCGGACTCATTGTCATTCACAACGATTGATGAATTAGTGTTATCAAGGAAAAAGCTAGAGGTTGTATACAAACGAGCTCTGTCTACGAAGTCCCAACCGCCTTTTAACTCCACTTCCAAATTCTTGAAGGTAAGAGGAAGAGTGACGTTTCCTCCCCAAGATTTCATGTTGTCTTCCATGTCAACGAACTGATAATTCGCACGACCTTGAGCACCATCAATGAACGAGCCAGTGTAAGCGCCATCGTCGTAGGTGTCAGTGAATTCATAGGCCACATTCAATGGGTTATTTGTTTCAGCGCTTGATTCTGTGTACTGCCAATCAACGCCAACGCCCATGTAATCTAAGAAGGTATGCTGACCGCGAAATTGGTCAACATCTAGCGTGCGCTCTTCGAAATTAAAGCTATGAGTGCGATCCGCTTCATTATCAGCGGCGATAGTTATGTTTTGACTCGGATTCTGTGAAATAGAGATTTCCGATTCATCTTCATTATCTTCGATGTAAATCTTGGTGTAGGTCAGGCTATGGGTGTCTAATTTGTAACCCACGCTGACTAAGCCGTTCAAGCGCTCTTCTTCAGTCGTCATTTCTGATGCTGCTACTGTATCAAAACAAGAGTTTTGTACGTCTTCTGCAGTCACCAACTGGCTAGAACAATTATCGATAGGGGTTGCGCTCGTCACCGCGCTAGTACGGTCAGAATATGTCCATTTATTGTCGTATGCAACCGATGCTAAGAATCCAATTTTTCCATCGAAAAAATCTTCATCAAAACTATTACCAATAAACGCTTGAGCAGAATAGTTAGGATCTAACGACTCATCTTTAAGTGCTAAATCACGAGGCAGTGATTTCGCCAACGTTCTATTTAACACTCGAGCTTGATCCGCTGCAGACGTGTCACCTGTGACCAAATTATCTTTGTTGATAATATTCGCTAGGCTAAAGTCACCACGATAATAAGGGATGGCATCTGTTAGTGCTTGAGGGATCCCCTTCTCGTTACGATCGTAGGTATAACCATCTGAGTTATTACTGTTGGCCTCAATACCCACTTGAATGCCCGATACAAATTCTGTCGGTATAGCTTTTGTTCGAATATCAACGTTACCGCCACCAAATGCTGCTGGCATATTGGGCGAATAAGCTTTTTGTACAGAAAGGCTTTCAATCACGTTAGCGGGGAAGATATCTAGCGGTATGACGTTTCGGGTTAAATCAGGGCTAGGAATGCTGGCACCGTTTAAACGTGCACTCGAATATCGCTGACCAAGACCGCGCACATAGATAAATTTGCCATCGACCAACGTGAGGCCTGTTACTCGGCGAAGCGCCGAGGCTGCATCACTATCACCAGTACGTGAAATTTGCTCTGAGCCTAATATGTCCGCAACGAATGCTTGATTTTTACGCTCTTCGATAACTGCAGCAGCGGTTCCCTGTAACCGAGATCCCGTTGCAACAACTTCTTCCATTACCTGGCTTTCTTGCGCTATTGCGCTTCCTGCACTCACTAAAAGCCCGAGTCCTACTGAGTAGGCGACTTTTTTAAGTTTGTATTGATTGCTCACCTTAAACTCCTAGCTATAAATCGAAAAATAGGCGCTACTAGGCGCCTATTTATCTTATGCAAATTGGTTACTCGTCAGCAGCTGCGTTAGTAAACGCATCGTTTGCCCAGTTGTACCAATCAGAAGAAGTGTCAGTGTCAGATACCGCACCTATGTAGTCAGTTGACTCAAAAAATGCATCTAATGTAGAGGCATCAAATGCTGAAATAGTGATATCTGTGCTGGTGGTTAATGTTGCAAAGCCATTTGCAGCAAGCACGTCAGCATTGCCACCAATGACTTCACTGTCATTAGCTTCGAACCATTCTTGAACCGTAGTTGAATCACTACCAAAGGTAACAGTTTCGTTGCCAGCATTAGCCAATTGGGCACAGGCTGCTACTGAGTTATGGATAGACGCTGAGCCGTTAACGATAACTTCAGCGGCGTCACCACTATAATTAATACACCAAGTTTGCGTAGCAACAGGCTTAACCAATAATGTGTTATACCAAGTAGCAGAGATCATATCGTCTAACTTCATGGCGATTGATTCATCGTCATCACGAATAGACAAGCCATCAGTGGTCAATACGGTTACGTTTGCAATCACTGGCGCTGACGCAGGCGCTTCAGCTGAAGACGTTCCTTTAACCCCATCAGACTCAAAGCCGCCGTTACCCATGTTCACGGTCACGCCGTTTGCATTAACAACTGTACCTTGCTTGATAAGAACGTACTGGGCACGCCCCTGCCAACCTGCATCAATGTCTAGGCTGTCATCTTGAGTATCGGTAATAACGATATGCTTAAGGTCAACTGCACCACCGAATAATTCAATACCATCATCGAACCCCTGGTAGATATCGATATAGTCAATTTCAGTCCCTGAACCAACCGCAAACAAACTGAGCGAGTTCAAATCGTTTCCAGCTTCTTGGCCTGCTGGTAAACCGCCTGCATAATGAATTTTAACAAATTTAAGTGTACCGCTATCATCAGTGTTGTCACTGCCACCGTAGAAGCTTGTTACACCTTCGCTTTCTGCGCTACAGGTGCTTGCACTGCGTTGAGCATCGGTACATTGGTCGGTGATGCCGAAACCGTCGATCATCATGCCGCCCCAGTCGCCGTATTGAGGACCATTACCGACTGAGTCAAGACGTGTAAACGCATTCACTGAGGTAAACGTGATTGGGTCCGCAAGGGTTCCCTCGGCTTCAATATTCGCGCCGCGATTAACTAATATGAAAGAAGTAGACTGATTAAAAGCAACCGTTGCACCTGCTTCTACTGTCAGGGTTGGGCCGTCAGTTTCAATTGTGCAAGTACCGCCGTCAGTGTTACAGCCTTCGCCAACCACTAAAGAGCCTAGGAAATAATGCACACCATCATTGCTCAAATCATCAAGCGTTACGTTAGTTGTAAGTGGGTTACTCGCGCTTACGAAGGTTGTAGAGTATGAGCAATCTTGGCCGTCATACGTACCTTGTACAGTATCGCCACTGTCATTCTCATAAGAAGCGCAAACATTGGTTGTGCTATCGCCACCACCAGTTGATGGATTGGTCACGCTATTATCAACGCTATTGTCGATGACAGTCGGAGTCACTTTTATATCTCCGCCACAACCAGCAAGTATTAAAGCAGTCGCTACTGCAGACGCGTTGAAAAAATTCTTAAGTTCCATGGTGTTCTCCGATAAACGAGTGATTTTTTAATGTGTTTTAAAATTTGCACGAAGATTACCGAAGCTCGGTGACATTTTTGTTACATATAAAAACTGTCAGAAAAGTTTAATAAAAGTGTCACGTAATAAGCATTGATCGGCCGAATATTGACCTTAAAAAGCAAGGAAACTTGTTTTATTTCAAAAGACTAGGCGTGGTTGAATGGTAGCGAACGTTTTTCGGTATGTATGGAGCATTCTAGCCGTGTCACAGGCCTGCAGCCCTAATGCACTAATTTAACGTTAGGGAGAATAGCTGGGCGCATTCTTAAGCGGCACTTATTAATGCGGATTGGTATTTTGCTCTTTGCGACACGCAGCTAGGCTTGCTTCACCGATAATTCGTGAGAAAAAGCAAATGAAAACTCACTGCCCTCCCCGACTTTGCTTTTGATACGCAAGCGAGAGTTATGATGATTAAGCACGTGTTTAACAATAGATAAACCTAACCCCGAGCCACCCGTTTTACGCGAGCGCGCTTTATCGACCCGATAGAATCGCTCAGTCAGACGACCTAGGTGTTTAGCTTCAATCCCATAACCGTTGTCGGTGACTAAATACGTCGCTTGACCATCGACTAACGTCCATTGCACGTGTATTTTGCCGCCCTCTTGAGTGTAATGAATGGCGTTAAATAATAAATTGGAAAACGCACTGCGTAATTCAGTTTCTACGCCGTAGACTCTCAGGCTTTGGTCAACGTCCATCGTGATCGTGTGTTGTTTAGAGGCATTGAGGGTATCGGCTTCAATCTTGATCGTATTGAGAATTTGCGGCACATCGACAATGTTTTCGGTGGAGCGCTCACTACTGGCTTCTATTCGAGATAGCACTAATAGCTCCTCGATTAAGCATTGCATGCGCGTGGACTGAGAGCGCATTTCTTCAAATGCTTTTGCTAGAAAGGCCTCTGGGATATTAGTGGCCCCTGGCAGAGTCTCTAGATAACCATTGATCACCGTTAGAGGTGTTCGTAGCTCGTGAGACACATTGGCGACAAAATCTTTGCGCATTTTCTCTATTTGGGTGAGCTTGGTAACGTCCCTAATCAAAAGCAGTAAATGTTCATCGCCGTAGGGCATAATGCGATATTCAAGAATACGCTGATCGTTTATAGGAGACGGGACTTCTATCGGCTTTTCGTAATCTTTGTTGTGATAAAACTCGACAAATTGCGGATGGCGCACCAAATTGTAAATTCGACGCCCTGCATCGTCAGGCCAGCGCAGCCCTAACTCAATTCTAGCTAATCTATTGCACCAAATAATCGCTGCATTCGCATCAACCACGACGGCTGCATCAGGCAGAGCTTCGGACCCTTCACGGAAGCGTTTAACTAATAACCCTAGTTCTTTGCGTTTAGTGCGATTTCGCCTTTGCAGCGTGTAAATACCGTCATATATATGCTCCCACACGCCATTGACTCTGGGGGGAGTAATTTTTTTACTCTGCCACAACCAATGGTTTAGTCGATATATGTTCCAGTAATGGCTCGCCAAGAGCAGTAACGCACCAATAGCGACGGCTAAGCTTGGCTCTGAGAAATACCAGCCAAGTAAGATAACCACCAAAAAGTAGGCCGCTAAACGGCCTAGGCTTTTAAGCCATGAGAAAGGGTAATACATGGCAGCAACTGTTCTCCTTTGCAGCCGACGAATACGGAAGTTTCAGTATAGACGGGCTAGATTACACTTTTACTGAAAAGCGGTAGCCTGAGCCGCGAACGGTCTGGATCATGCTGTCATGACCAAAGCGTGATATAGCTTTGCGTAAGCGACGAATGTGCACATCTACAGTACGGTCTTCCACGTATACATTTGTACCCCAAACGTTATCCAGTAGTTGCTCACGGCTATACACCCGCTCAGAGTGAGACATAAAGAAATGCAGTAACTTAAATTCAGTCGGCCCCATATCAAGTGGTTCATCATTGGCGGTCGCACGGTGCGAAACAGGATCGAGTTTTAAACCATTGAATTCAATAAGTTCATCACTGGATGTAGGCGTAACGCGGCGAATAACCGCTTTTATTCGGGCAACCAATTCCTTGGGTGAGAAAGGTTTTGTCACGTAATCATCGGCACCTGAATCAAGCCCACGTACTTTGTCTTCTTCTTCGCCCCGGGCCGTTACCATTATAATGGGAATATCACGGGTAAATTCATGTTGCTTTAAACGCTTCGCAAGTTGTACACCGCTGCCACCTGGCAACATCCAGTCCAACAAAATAAGGTCCGGGTAAGGCTCAACGACCTTTTCTAAGGCGACATCAAAATCTTCTGCTTCAATCGTTTCATAGCCAGATTGCTCTAAGACAAATTTTAACATTTCCCTGATCGGCGCTTCATCTTCAACCAGTAATACTCGTTTGGCCATTTTCATTTTCCTGTTCATGACAAAGTCCGCAATTATTCGTTAGGTCTGTGACATTTTTATTAAAGTTACCATAAACAGCGTAATAACCTTGCCTAAAACACTTAAGTAACCCTAATTTTTTGTCATATTATGGAAATAAAGCAATTATTTTCAGTTACTTGTATTTCATTACAAGGAGATTGCAGTTCGTCACTGTGACTTGTTAATTTAATCTATAGGGCATATTCTTAATTTTCATCTATCTCACGGATTGGCATATGACTAATGAAAAAAGCACATTATCAAAGAAACTTTTGACACGTGTGCTGTCGGTGTACTTTATATTGACTCTCATTGTCACTGTGGGACAAATAGTCACCGAGTATGTAAATGCTAAGAGTCATATTGAAGGTGAGCTACAAACATTAAAAAACACCTTTAGTACCAGTTTGACTAGAGCCATGTGGGAATTAAACATGGCGCAAGCTAAATCGATTGCTACAGGGTTAATGGAATTACCCATAGTAGAAGGTGTGCAAATTCGTGACGAAAATGGTCAATATATTGCTAACTTAGGACTTACCTCAGAGCAACCCCAATCCCCCATCACCAAAGGTGTGGTGAAAGATCATACGGGCAGCACTTTTGGCTATAGTTTTCCGTTAATATTTGAGTTTTCAGGACGTACATCATTGGTCGGTGATGTTACCTTGTACTCCAGTGCGCAAATAATTTTTAGCCGTATTGAAGTGGGTATATTCTTTCTTATTGGTAACGCGATTATCAAAACCGCGTTCTTAGTGTTTCTGTTTATGAGCGCTTTTCGCACCATGCTGACGAATCCCTTAAACGAGTTGCGCCAGCAAATTTCAGATTTCGATATCAATGACTTAGAGTCTTCAAAATTACATTTAAATGTGACTGAAAAAAATGAGTTCACGGTTTTAGAGCAAGCCTATAATAGCCTGGTTGACGGCATGGTGGACTTCCAAAAGCGACTTAATGGGACGCAGGCCGAGCTGCGAGAAGCCAACCGAATGCTGGATGACCATAATATTTCGCTAGAGCAAGAAGTTGCTAAGAAGACCGCGACATTGAGTAAAATAATGCTCGATTTAGAGCAGCAAAAAGACGAACTGATAGTTAACCAACGAGAGCTTCGCCAAGAAAACGAAAATCGTCAATTTATTGAAGATGAGTTGCGCAAAAGAAACAGTGAGTTAGCGTCGTCCATGGATACCCTTCAACTGGCTAAAGATCAGTTAGTCGAATCAGAGCGCATGGCATCACTAGGAGGCTTGGTTGCCGGTATCGCCCATGATGTAAATACTCCGTTGGGCGTCGGCGTCACGGCCACCAGCTTCTTGCAAGAGAGATTAAATACGTTGGAGAAAGCCTTCCAAGAAAAAACGCTGACTGGCAGCACAATGAACACGTTTTTATCTGATGCTCAACAAACCATTACCTTGCTGACAAATAATTTAAATCGCGCATCAAACTTGATATCGAGCTTCAAACAAGTGGCTGTTGACCAGGCAAGTGAAGCTGAAAGAGAAATCGACTTAAAAGAATATCTCAATGAAATTATTCAGTCATTAGCCCCAAGCTTGAAGAAAACCCAACACATCATCAATATTAGTTGCCCTGACGACGTTGTTATTGTTTGTGCACCTGGTATGTTGGCGCAAATTTTTACCAACATGGTGATGAACTCTGTCATTCATGGCTTTGAAGATATGAGTAAAGGCACTATCGACATTGCAATAACCAAGCAACCTGAAACGTTAACCATTGATTATCGCGATAATGGGAAAGGTTTGCCTAAAGACTCATTAGCGAAGCACTTTGAGGCTTTCTACACCACTCGGCGCGAGAAAGGTGGCAGCGGTTTAGGGACACACATCATGTATAATTTGGTCACCCAAACGTTAAAAGGTGATATAGAAGTGTTCAGTGAACCTGGTAAGGGTTTGCGATACGTACTGACTATCCCGCTACATTCTTAACGCTAGGTTTGGCAGTTTTGCATAAAGACTGCTAGTCTAGCGACCGTTTTTTATTTATCCCCAATTGTTTTCATTCCCTTATCAACGGACATTACTTTTATGTGGTTCAAAAACCTAAAACTCTATCATTTGACGCAAACTCTCGACTTAACAGAAGAAGACATACAAGACAAACTCGCTGAATTCCCCTTTCGTCCTTGTGGTTCGCAGGAGCTAGCGACTATGGGCTGGACATCGCCAGTCGGCCAAGGCGATATGTTAGTACACAGTGCAGGCGGCAAGTTTTGGTTAACGTTGAAAAAGCAAGAGCGGATCTTGCCAGCGGCAGTAGTGAATGCCGAGTTAGCGGACAAAGTTGCGCTAATGGAAGCTGAAACGGGCTCAAATGTAGGTAAAAAAGCGCAGCAAGAAATGAAAGAAGAGATCATTCAGCGCTTACTTCCCCAAGCTTTTACTAAAAATAGCTTTAGTCACGGCTTTATCTCTACTCAAGACAACTTAGTCGTAGTAGACGCCAGTGCAGATGGCAAAGCTGAGACTTTCTTGGCCATGTTGCGCAAAGCTATTGGCTCTTTGCCGGTTGTCCCCCTAGCAAAACAAAGTGTGCAGGAAGAATTAACACATTGGTTAACGGACGACTCTGTGCCGAATGATGTGGTAATTTTAGAAGAAGCGGAACTTCGCTCAATGGAAGAAGACGGTGCGATCGTGCGCTGTAAAAACCAAGATCTTGGCAGTGAAGAAATCGCAAATCACTTGAGTGCAGGCAAAACCGTTCAGAAAATTGCTATCGAATGGGATGAAACGTTCAGTGCGTTGCTACAAGAAGACATGGCAGTCAAACGCCTTAAATTCACCGATGTCATGACAGAGCAAAATGACGATATCCCTAAAGAAGACAAATTAGCTAAAATGGATGCCGATTTCGCCTTAATGTCTGCCGAAATCGTGCGCTTTTCAAAGCGCTTAGTAGAGATATTTAATCTGCAGCAAGACCAAGAATAATCCCGCTGGACAGCCATAAGAAAGCCAGCAACGTGCTGGCTTTTCGCTAATGTGCGTACTTACTCGCGTTCACGCCTTAAGCGAATACAGCAATGGCGCTATCGTAAAGCTCTTGATAGTCTTCTGATTGCAAGACAGTCAAGTCTTCCAATATCCCCTTTTGCACAGCTAAATTGAGCAGAGCGTCTTTCTGGGAGTCATATAAGCCTGCCATTACCGCACCTAAACGAGTGAAATCTAGATAGGAAATCATATCCGTCTGGACTGACATATCGCGCCAATTTTCAGCAACATTAACAAATTCTTGCTCGAAGCCCCATTCACGCATGATGCTAGCACCAATTCGCCCGGCTAATTTATCGATCGCCACATTTAAAAAGGTAGGGTTGGCAAACACTTCAGGGTGACGTTCGGCTTCGGTCAAAATCGGTAATACACCAATATTGTGGACTAAAGCAGCAAGGGTCATGGTGTCTAGATTAAGAGTACGATTTTTGGTTTCTTTAACATGTAGTTGCATAACCGACATCGCGGCCGCGACCACTTTTAGGTTTTGTTGCCACACATTATCCAAGTAGTTTTTCACAATATCGTTTTTAGATACGAACAGTTGCTCCATTGCTAGCGCAGTCGCAATATTCTTTATCTGACGTAAACCGATACGTGTAACAGCTTGCGAGGTAGACGTTACTTTGACACTTCTGCCCATGTAAGAACTGTTGGATATTTTGATCATCCGCGCTGAGAGTGACGGATCCTGCCCAATGACATCAGCCATGGCATTTAGATTAATATTCGGATCGTCCGCAGCCTTTCTAACTTTCAAAGCAATTGCGGGAAGCGTTGGCAGCACTAATGTATCGTTGTTTATTTTTTCGACCAAGATGGTTAATAACGCATTTTCTGTAGACATTTTCCAACCTATTGTGTGTCACTCATTATTTAGCCAGTTCACTTACTATAGCAACCTAGCACCAATCTGCATCCAAGCGTTTGATATAATTGACTAAGATAAACGTCTTCAGCCAGTACTTTCTCATTCGCAACGTTCAAATAATCCTAACATAGAATATTCATTTGACGATCAGTCTTTAGCAATATCTCGGCATCGAGCTAATTTACTCGAAGCAGATGACATGTTAAAAGATTCCTTTAGTTCGCCATTTTAAGGTTTAATTATGTGGAAAAAGTCCATTGTCAGCGCAGTATGTTTCGCCGTTTTTGCAACCGCTTGTACATCTTCTACAAATACCGCTTCGGTACCTGCTCAAGTAGCAAACGATTCATTATCCGGCCTCACTGTGCTTGCTAATAGCAAAGACCGATTAGACATATACCAATCAGTGCCGTTAACAGCCGACCTCTCCTCGCTCTCGGCGAATCAAAAGAAAATGCTAGGCCTGCTTATCGACGCAAGTAAAATAATGGACGATTTATTTTGGCAACAAGCTTATGGCGATAATAAAGAGCAGTTCTTGAGCCGCATAGCCGACGAGAGTGGCCGTCGCTTTGCCGACATTAATTATGGTCCTTGGGATAGATTAAATGGTGACAAGGCATTTTTAACCCAGACCGAGGAGAAACCGGTAGGCGCCCAGTTTTACCCTGAAGACATGAGCAAGGCTGAGTTTGAAAAAAGTGAATTTGCAGATAAAACAGGTTTGTATTTCATGGTTATTCGTGACCAAGACGGCTCGCTAAAAGCCGTTCCTTACGCCGAGTATTTTGCCAAACCGTTACAACAAGCAGCGAGTCTATTAAATGAAGCTGCTGAGTTGGCTGGCGATCCTGCTTTCGCCAATTACTTACGCCTGCGCGCAGACGCTTTGCTTAGTAACGAGTATCAAAAATCTGATTTCGCTTGGATGGACATGAAAAGCAATCCAATTGAACTAGTGATTGGCCCAATTGAAACTTACGAAGACCAGTTATTTGGCTACCGCGCAGCGTTTGAAGCCTACGTGTTACTCAAAGATTTAAGTTGGAGTGAACGTCTGAGTAAATACGCGGCTTATCTGCCTGAATTGCAGACTAATCTGCCCATTGGCGAAGCGTATAAAAAAGAAATGCCTGGTGCCAATGCTGATCTCAATGCTTACGATGTCATTTATTACGCAGGCCACTCAAATGCGGGTAGCAAGACCATCGCCATTAACTTACCAAATGATGAGCAAGTGCAATTAGAGAAAGGCACACGACGTTTACAGTTAAAAAATGCGATGCGGGCAAAGTTTGAAAATATCTTGTTGCCGATTGCAAATGAGTTAATGGTCCCTGAACAACGAAAGCATATTACCTTTGATGCGTTCTTCGCCAACACCATGTTCCACGAAGTCGCCCATGGACTAGGAATTAAAAATACTATTAATGGCAAAGGAACGGTGCGCCAAGCGTTAAAAGAGCACGCCTCAGCGTTAGAAGAAGGTAAGGCAGATATTCTTGGCTTATACATGGTTAGCCAATTACTAGACAAGGGCGTTATCACTGAGGGAGAAATTGAAGATTACTACGCAACCTTTATGGCGGGTATCTTCCGCTCGGTGCGTTTCGGTGCTAGCTCTGCGCATGGTAAAGCAAATATGATCCGCTTTAACTTTTTCCAAGAATATGGTGCTTTTAGTCGCAATAAAGAAGGGCTGTATCAAGTCAACATGGCCAAGATGAGTAAAGCCATAGATGCATTATCGAAGTTAATTTTGACCTTGCAAGGTGATGGCGATTACGCTGGAGTGAGTCAGTTGGTGACTGACAAAGGGGTGATTAAAGAAACGTTAGCAGCTGATTTAAAACGCATAACAGATGCAAATATTCCGGTAGATATCACCTTTGAACAGGGCAAAAATATACTTAAGTTGAAAATGCCATAACGTAATAGCATGATATTTTTACTATAGAACTACTCTTGCTGTGCTAAATTTATCGATATCCGGGTAGGATGGACGAAACTTTATCAATAGCAATCAATCTCTTTCAAAAAGCACAGAACAAGATGCCGCCGAGCTGCTGTACCAAAACAGCATAGGCGGCATACTTGTTTCGCTGTTCGCCGCGACCATGCTGGTTTTCGCTTTTGACAATACCAACTTAGTGACGTTCAAACACACTTGGTGGTGGGTGATGCTTGCTGTCGTTTGTGTTCGATTACTTGATTCACTCTGGTGGCGTACCAAACAAAAAGGGCAAAAATACAACGGCCACCGCGCAACGCTCAGATTTGTCACGGGCACATTTGTAACAGCCGCGATGTGGTGTATTTATTGTTTAGGCGTTTACGCTACCGCTGACACAGTAGAATTAGCCAGTACAATCATTATTGTGGCCGCCATGGCAGGCGGTGCTGCCAGTGTCTTAGCTGCCCATAAAAAAACGGCTATGGCCTACTCAGTCATATTGCTGGTGCCATTTTCAATTGCCCTGCTCCTTTCCGATGATGATTATCGTCAAGTATTGGGAGTATTGGGTTTATCCTTCGGGTTGGTGATGAGTATCAGCGCTAAAAAAGCGGCTGACTTCACTACCCAGGCGATTCGATTAAAAAATGAAAATGCCTCGTTAGTACAACACATGGAAGCTCAAGTAGAAAAACGTACTCGTAAAATCTACGAGCTATCGAATCTTGACCCTCTAACCGGTTTATTTAATCGCACTGCTTTTCTTAATCACTTGAAAGTAAGCCTTCAGGAGTGCGTAGAACAACGTCAGCCAATGGCGCTTCTGTTTATAGATTTAGACGGCTTTAAGAAAATCAATGACACCATAGGCCACGATGCAGGTGATCAAATACTGACTCAAACAGCCTTACGTTTGAAGGAGCATTGCAACGACCATCAACTATTGTGCCGCTGGGGCGGTGATGAATTCTTAATTGCGCTGCCCAACACACAGCAAGCATCAGCCGTGGCCCAGTCAAAAGCATTAATTGATTATATCTCAGAGGCTTATACCTACGATAATGCACAACTTTCATTAGGCGCGACCATTGGGATCTCCCTTTACCCGCAACATGCAAGCGACGAGTTAAAGCTCATTCAACTTGCTGACATGGCAATGTATTATCAGAAGAAACGCGCTATATCGACTTCTGGGGTGTTTTCAAAGGAGTTAGGTAGCAAATTAACCCGAGAGCAATTTTTAAAAGATGGATTGGCGCGCGCCATAGAAAACAAAGAACTTAGCTTGTCCTTTCAGCCCATCATGGCCTCGGATAATAGCGAAATATGTGCGTTTGAAGCTTTACTACGTTGGCAAAAAGAAGATGAGCATATTTCTCCCGTTGAATTTATTCCGATCGCTGAGCAACACGGGTTCATCCGCAAAATAGGTACTTGGGTGCTAAACAAAGCCTGCTTTGTTGCGGCATCTTGGCCTAAACCCATTGCGGTAAGTGTGAATGTGTCGGTCAGTCAATTACAATCTGATGACTTTATAACCATTGTAGAAGAAGCCCTGCTTACTAGTGGCCTTCCGGCTGACTTACTTCATTTAGAAATAACTGAATCCGTCTTTTCGTTTGATAAAGACATCATGATTTCGCGTATCAAAATATTGCAAAGTAGGGGGATTAAGGTCTCTATTGACGACTTTGGCACCGAATACTCTTCTTTATCTGTCATGCAAGACTTGGCGGTTAATACAGTCAAAATAGACCGTTCATTTGTCAGCCGATTAGATTCTAGTGGGCTGGCAATTGTTCAAGCGGTTATCAATATTGCTCATGCATTTGATTATTTGGTTGTTGCTGAAGGTGTTGAAACGAGAGAGCAAGCCCTTGCATTGCAAAAATTAGGCGTGCATTTTTCCCAAGGTTTTTATTTTTCTAAACCCATACCTGAACACAAGGTGCTGCAGTTCATCAAAAAGCCTTGTGCCAAATTAACAGAGGACAACGCCATTCTGACAAAGGTATAGCGATTATAGGTTTAACAGTGGATATACACTGGGGGCATAAAAAAGCGAAGCATTTCGCTTCGCCTTTCGTTATTTTTTGTCCCTTTTTATTTTATAGCTGTTATTACTCGATTTTCAATTTATCGCTATAAGGCGGCCAGCCAAGTGGCTTACCTGCCAACACATGTAAATGAATGTGATAGACAGTTTGCCCACCATACTCATTGCAATTCATCACTGTACGAAAGCCTTGCTCTGCCAAACCGTTCTCTTTCAATATATGAGCAGCAACCCAAGACAAATGACCCACCACTTCACGATCTTCTTTTTCAATGTCATTGATGGTTGCGATGGCCTTCTTAGGTATCACTAAGAAGTGCATAGGCGCTTGGGGGTTGATATCCCTGAACGCCAAAGACATCTCATCTTCGTATAAGATCTCAGCGGGGATTTCTTTATTAATGATTTTAGTAAAAATTGTTTCACTCATACTAATACTCCTTTTTCGTCATGATTACGCGAAAACAAACAACAGCAGAATAATGCCAAGTAACATGCGGTAGATAACAAACGGCAGCATGCCAATACGTGAAATCCACGCTAGAAACAGGTAAATACACGCGTAAGCACTGACAAAGGATAAAACCGCTCCTACGATTAGGGCGTTCCAATCTACCGCATCAGGAGCGCTGACTAAATCTAAGGTGGCTAGAAGGCCAGCACCAAGGATCACCGGTATTGACAATAAGAACGAAAAACGCGCTGCGCTTTCCCTATCAAGCCCTAGCATTAGGCCGGCGGTCATTGTGATACCGGAGCGTGATGTACCGGGTATTAGAGCAATCGCTTGTGCCATACCTACGATGAGGGCACTTTTCCATGTCATATCATAAATGTGTTTATTCAAGGCCGCTTTTTTATCGGCATACCAAAGTAATAAGCCAAAACCGATTGTAGTGCTGGCAATAACCAGTGCAGAACGGGCGTACTCTTCAATAAACGCTTTACCCGCAAAACCAAATATTAAAGCAGGAATAGTCGCAATGATTACCCACCAGGCTAAACGACTGTCATCAGTTTGATTTTTACTAAAACCTGAGCTAAACCAAGCGACCAGCATACGGCCAATATCGCCTCTAAAATAGATCATAACAGCTAATAAACTGCCCACATGAACGGCAACATCAAACGCTAAACCTTGGTTTTCCCACCCAAGCAGCACGGAAGGTAAAATAAGATGAGCAGAGCTCGAAATAGGTAAAAACTCGGTAATGCCTTGGATAATGGCAAGAATAATAATTTCAGTGAGAGTCATTGGCGATTAGCGCTCCATGTAAATTTGATAGGCCATAACTGTTGTTGGGATTTATCGTATTGCTGCCACAAGGAAAAGTAACTTTTATTCGCTAGCGGATGTTCTACTTCTGGTGCAATTTCCGCTAAGGGCTGCAATACAAACGCATTGTAGAGGATCTCAGGGCGTGGAAGTTCCATCGGTGTTTGAATAATGACATCATCGTATGTCAGTAAATCAAGATCTAACGTACGCGGAGCAAATTTTTTGCTTTCCCGGGTGCGCAGGTTTTCGGTTTCTATCTTCTTTAAGTGCTCGACCACTTCATTGATGGGCAAGTGAGTATCTGCCTGTACCACTAAGTTGTAAAAGTTATTCCCGTCGAACCCAACGGATTTACTTTCGTAGACCGATGATAAAGTGAGTTCACCGAACGCTGCATACATAGCATCCAGACCAGCACTGATATGCTGCTCTCGATTAATATTACTGCCAACACTGATGAAAATAGTATGCTGAGGCGCTTGTGCACTCATGTATCTTTACGCTCACGAGTAAACTCAACCGCTACATTTTGCGCTGTAGGTAAAATGTCAGGTTTGCTCAATTTCAAGGTCATTTTCTGTACCGGAAATTGGCTAAAGACTTGGCTGATCATGGCTTGAGCTAGTGCTTCAATTAACGCAAATTGACTATTTGCAGCCACGTCTGTAACAGCTTGTGCTACTTCCGCGTAATTCAGCGTATCGTCAACATCATCGCTATAGGCAGGCTTTTGTAAATCACTAAATAATACTATATCGACCAGTAATCGCTGAGTCGCATCCCGCTCCCAATCGTACACGCCTATTAGAGATTGTACCTCTAAGCCTTCAATGTAAATTTTATCCATGAAAGATCCGCGCTGTTATTGGTTAAATTTTAAGGTAATCTTGGTGAATTGTACCTCGTTTACAGAACATAAGTACATGACGTCACTTAGCATTTTACTCTTTTGTAGCGCATATTTGTTGGGCTCTATATCCAGCGCGGTCTTGATCTGTCGTGTATTTACCCTGCCCGATCCGCGCAAGACGGGCTCTAACAACCCAGGTGCGACAAATGTTTTGCGCATTGGCGGTAGGCTGCCGGCAGCCTTAGTCTTTATTTTCGATGTGCTAAAAGGAACCATCCCTGTATACCTGGGCTACCTGCTAGGCATGTCCCCAATAACATTGGGGCTAGTTGGCATTGCTGCCTGCTTAGGGCACATCTACCCTTTGTATTTCAATTTCAATGGTGGAAAAGGCGTAGCCACTGCAATTGGAGCAATGCTGCCCTTGGGCTGGGAGTTATGCAGTCTGCTATTGGCCTGCTGGCTGTTGATTATCTTTATCACCGGCTATTCGTCTTTGGCCGCGATTATTTCAGTCAGCGTGGCACCTTTTATTACGTGGTTTGTCAAACCTGCTTACACAGCGCCCGTCACCATGTTATGCATACTGATAATTGTGCGCCACAGGCAAAACATCATTCGTTTGATGAATGGCCAAGAAAGTAAGATATGGGATAAAGGGCGAACGAAAGAATAGTGACAGTAGGCCGATGTTACGGCCTATTTATAACCCTTGGGAGGTACAACAGCGCGCAGCAAACGTTAGATAGCTTCTAGCTCGTCAAGAGACCAGCGAGGTTGTGCCTTGGTGGCTAAGCCTTCAGTTTCACCAGCTTTCAATCTTTTGAGCCCTGCATAAGCAATCATAGCGCCGTTATCCGTGCAAAATTCTAAACGAGGATAAAACACGGTGCCATGTAGCTTTTTCATCATGGCTTCAAATTCGATGCGCAACTGTTTATTAGCACTTACTCCGCCTGCAATTACCAGACGTTTTAACCCTGTCTGTTTAAGTGCTCGTCTACACTTAATAGCGAGGGTGTCTACGACTGCTTCTTGAAACGCATAAGCAATATTGGCTTTCGTCTGCGCTGACTGATCTGAACTACGAATTGTATTAGCTGCGAACGTTTTTAAACCGCTGAAGCTGAAATCTAGCCCAGGGCGGTCGGTCATAGGGCGAGGAAACTTGTAATGCCCTGCTTCACCTTGCTCAGCCATTTTAGCTAACAAAGGCCCACCGGGGTAATCTAACCCTAGAAGCTTAGCCGTTTTATCAAACGCCTCACCTGCGGCGTCATCCACTGATTCACCTAAAATTTCGTATTGCCCAATACCATCAACGCGAACCATCATCGAGTGACCACCGGACACTAACAAGGCCACAAACGGAAACTCTGGCGCGGGCTCATCTAACATAGGGGCCAGTAAGTGGCCTTCCATGTGGTGCACCCCAACTGCAGGCACATCCCAAGCAAACGCTAAGCTGCGAGCAACAGATGAGCCAACTAACAGGGCTCCTACTAAACCAGGCCCTTTGGTAAAGGCGATGCCGTCAATATCATCCTTTGTGCAATTAGCATCAAGCAATGCTTGCTTTATTAAAGGTACAATTTTGCGCACGTGATCGCGAGAGGCTAGCTCAGGCACCACACCGCCATAATCAGCATGCAACTTTACTTGGCTATAGAGTTGATGAGATAATAAACCTTGATGTTCATCGTAAACAGCGATGCCAGTTTCATCGCAAGATGTTTCAATACCAATAACGCGCATAGTAGATGTGGTGTTCCAAGTAAATGTTAGGCCGCGCATTCTACCTTTCTCATGATGATTTCACCATATTAGAGTGAATAATCCGCGACTAATCCAATATTTCCCATATCGGGTCTTTACATTGTTAGCGTATATGATTAAAATTCCGCACCATTTTTAACCGAGCCGGTTATTTTTTGCGCTGGCAGACAAAGTATTTATTTTTGAGGTGAGATTTTAATGCCAATCGTTAAAGTTAGAGAAAACGAACCATTTGACGTAGCGTTGCGTCGTTTTAAACGTTCATGTGAAAAAGCAGGTGTTCTTTCTGAAGTTCGTCGTCGCGAATTTTTTGAAAAGCCTACTTGGGAACGTAAGCGTAAGAAAGCAGCTGCTAAAAAACGTCTTTTGAAGAAGTTGTCTCGCGAAAACGCACGTCGCATCAGATTGTACTAATTCTCTCCTAGGGTGTTTAACGTATTAAACACCCTTTGCAGTTTTATCTTAGGTTCATTTTAAGTATTTCTTCGAGTCAATTTCATGTCCTTGTTAGATGATTTAAAAAATGCCCAAAAAGACGCAATGCGCGCCAAAGACAAAGTTCGTCTTGGTACTATTCGTATGGCGTTAGCAGCGGTTAAGCAACGTGAAATCGATGAGCGTATTGAGCTCAACGACAGCGATGTCATTGCTCTGCTTACTAAGATGGTAAAACAGAGAAAAGACGCTGCGAGTCAGTTCGAACAAGCCAATCGTCAAGATTTAGTTGACGTAGAACTTGCTGAAATTGATATTTTGCACACTTTTTTGCCTCAGCCTTTGAGCGAAGAAGAAGTCAGCACCTTGATTGACCAAGCAATGGTTGAAACACAGGCAAGCGGAATGCAAGATATGGGTAAAGTAATGGCTTGGTTGAAACCTAAGGTTCAAGGTCGAGCTGACATGGGAAAATTAAGCGGTCAAATAAAAGCCAAGCTAGCTTAGCTAGACCCCTTAAATTCGCCTTAATCAATATTAAGGCACCCAAATATTTATTGAAATCAAGCCGCATTTATTTGCGGCTTGTTTGTTTATGCAGACCAAGTATAGTGCTTTTTTGCATCCCTCATGCTTTATCCGAATAAATTGAGAAGTTGACATGAACGGCCGTATACCTCGTGAATTTATTGATGATTTAATCGCTCGCACCGATATTGTTGAGGTGGTAGACAATCGCGTTAAGCTCAAAAAAGCAGGTAGAAACTATCAAGCTTGTTGCCCGTTTCATAATGAAAAAAGTCCCTCATTTACTGTAAGCCAAGACAAACAATTTTATCACTGCTTCGGTTGCGGTGCCCATGGCAATGTTATTTCCTTTTTGATGGAATATGACCGGCTTGAATTCCCGGAAGCCATTGAAGAACTAGCGCAATATCATAGTGTTGATGTACCTAGAGAAAAAAGCTCTACCCCCGCCCCAACTGCTGAGCAAAAACAGCAAAAGGCAGATGATTACGAGCTTATGGAAACCATATCGCGCTATTTCTCTCAGCAACTTAAGGTGCATAGCGATAAAGACAAAGCTATCGACTATTTAAAAAAGCGCGGCCTAAGTGGTGAAGCCGTGAAGGCGTTTGGTATAGGGTACGCTCCATCCGAATGGGACGCCGTACTTAGCACTTTTGGGCGCACACCTGAAGCGCAACAACAACTGCTAGATTTAAAGCTCATCACAGAGAATGATAATCGCCGTCGGTTTGACTTCTTTCGCGAACGTATCATGTTCCCTATTCGGGATAAGCGCGGCCGTATAGTTGGTTTTGGGGGCCGAGTATTAGGTGACGGTACGCCCAAATACCTTAACTCTCCCGAAACGCGCATATTCCATAAAGGCAACGAACTTTATGGTTTCTATCAAGCAAAACAGGCACATCGCAACCTGCCTCGAGTCATGATTGTTGAAGGTTATATGGATGTGGTGGCCCTCGCCCAATTTGATATTAAGTACGCGGTCGCATCGTTGGGCACAGCCACCACCCCAGAACACATACAAATGCTATTTCGTACTACCAGCGAGGTCGTTTGTTGCTATGACGGCGACCGAGCTGGGCGAGAAGCAGCTTGGCGCGCATTAGAAAATGCCTTGGCATATCTAAAAGACGGCGTGGAAATGAAATTCTTGTTTTTACCCGATGGAGAAGACCCTGATACTCTGGTGCGACAGATTGGTAAAGACGCATTTGAGCAAAAACTGGTGAGCGACTCTGTACCTCTGTCTAAATTTTTCTTTGATAATTTACTGCAGCGTCACCATATAGGTAGTGCAGAAGGTAAAGCAGCATTAAAAGCAGAAGCAATGCCGTTAATTGAGCAAATATTAGGGGATAATCAACGAGCGATTTTAACCTCTGATCTCAGTACGCATATGGGCGATAGAAACCGCCACCGCTTAGAGCAAGACGTAGCTAAAGCGAATCAGCATAAAGCAGGCGCAAAACTGGACTTTACCGCTTTGAATAAAGCCAAGATTTCTCCTGTGAGGATGATGATCCGCTTACTACTTGACCAGCCAGGGATTGCTATCGAGTGTCAGCATGCTAATCCCGCTGCATTGGGCGATATGCAGGTGCCTGGCTTGGACTTTTTAAGCGAACTTTTCCAGTACTGTTTAATTAAACCCTCTGCCAATACCGCCCAAGTGTTAGAGCATTTTAGGGATCATCCTCAGAGTAAGAATCTCGCTAAATTGCTCGGTTGGGAATACGCTGAAGAAAACCAAGCATTGGTTTTTAAAGATAGTTTTGCCAAGTTACTGGATTGGCACTTTAAAAGTAGGATGGACGAGCTCATGTCAAAAGCGCGCTTGGGAAATCTCAGTTCAGATGAAAAACAAGAGCTGAACCTACTTGTAAAAGAACAAAAATGACCCAACATCTAGCCCAAGGGTAGTCGAGTCTGCTATACTGGCTAATTCGCTACAGCCTCGAGCCCAAGCAAAGTATTTAGCATTTTGAGCCCATTAATTGGTCCTCAGGGTGCAATTTTAACCCAAATCGAGAAGTGTAAGGTATATGGTGCAAAGCAAGCAGTCGCAGATAAAACTCCTCATTGCAAAAGGTAAAGAACAAGGCTACTTGACCTTTGCCGAAGTAAATGATCACCTGCCTCAAGACATAGTTGACTCGGATCAAATCGAAGACATTATCCGCATGATCAACGACATGGGGATCAAAGTGTTTGAAAACGCTCCTGATTCCGATGAACTATTGATGCAAGAAACCACGACAGATGAAGAAGTCGCGGAAGCCGCCGCCCAAGCCTTAGCTACGGTAGAAAGCGAGATTGGTAGAACAACAGATCCTGTGCGTATGTATATGCGTGAAATGGGTACGGTTGAGCTGTTAACTCGTGAAGGCGAAATTGTTATCGCCAAGCGCATCGAAGAAGGTATCAACCAGGTTCAATGCTCTGTTGCAGAATACCCTGAGGCAATCACCTACTTGCTTGATCAGTGGGACATGTACGAAGCCGAAGAAATTCGCTTAAGTGACATCATTGTTGGTTTTGTTGACCCTAACGAAGCAGACAATATTGCCCCTACCGCTACTCACATTGGTTCTGAGTTATCTGAAGAAGAGTTGGAAGACGAAGATGACGATGGCGATGATAGCGATGATGAAGACGAAGAAGAAGAAGATACAGGTCCAGATCCAGAAGAGGCCCGTGAGAAGTTTTCTGAACTACGTGTTCAATACGAAAAAACGCGCGATGTAATTGCATCTGAAGGCCGCTCTCACGCTAAGTCACGCAAAGAAATTGATGAATTAAGCGAGATTTTCAAAGAGTTCCGCTTAGTACCTAAGCAGTTTGACCGTATGGTTAAAAACATGCGTGGCATGATGGATCGCATCCGTGTGCAAGAGCGCATTGTGATGAAACACTGTGTTGCTGCGGCAAAAATGCCTAAGAAAGACTTCATTAAGGCGTTTTCTGGCAACGAAACCAGCACTGATTGGTTGTTCGAAATTCTTGCTTCTGACGCGCCTTATGTTGAAGAGCTTAAAGTACATCAAGAAGAACTAGAGCGTAGCATCGGTAAAATGAATGCCGTTGAAGACGAAACCGGCTTAATCATTGCCGACATAAAAGACATTAACCGTCGTATGTCGATTGGTGAAGCGAAAGCTCGCCGTGCGAAGAAAGAAATGGTGGAAGCTAACCTACGATTGGTTATCTCAATCGCGAAGAAGTACACCAACCGTGGTTTGCAATTCTTGGATCTGATCCAAGAAGGTAATATCGGTTTGATGAAAGCGGTTGATAAATTCGAATACCGTCGTGGTTACAAGTTCTCGACTTATGCTACCTGGTGGATCCGCCAAGCAATCACGCGTTCGATTGCGGATCAGGCACGTACTATTCGTATTCCTGTGCACATGATTGAAACAATCAATAAATTGAACCGTATTTCTCGTCAAATGTTACAAGAGATGGGCCGCGAACCAACACCAGAAGAGTTGTCAGAGCGCATGTTAATGCCTGAAGACAAAATTCGTAAGGTGTTGAAAATTGCTAAAGAGCCAATTTCAATGGAAACCCCTATCGGCGATGATGAAGATTCACATTTAGGTGATTTCATTGAAGATAGCACCATTGTGCAGCCTCTTGATTCTGCCACTGGCGGTAGCTTGAAGAACGCCACTCAAGAAGTATTAGCAGGCCTAACCGCCCGTGAAGCGAAAGTATTGAGAATGCGTTTTGGTATCGACATGAACACGGATCACACGCTTGAAGAAGTCGGTAAGCAGTTTGACGTTACTCGTGAGCGTATTCGTCAAATCGAAGCGAAGGCACTGCGCAAACTACGCCACCCAAGCCGCTCTGAGCAGCTACGCAGCTTCTTAGACGAGTAATAATTAAACATAAGCAATGCGCTTATGTCTTTTATTAGCAAGTACAAACAACCGGATTCAATATCCGGTTTTTTTTCGCCTACGTTTTAACTAGACTGCACTTCAGTCAATCATCTATTCGCTACAGAATAGGTCCACACCACGTTAATAAGTAGTCACTCTTCAAGAGTTAAAAAAATCCAATGCTCTGTTGATGGAACACAAAAAAGCGGCATGGGTGTTGTCACTCATGCCGCTTTTACATAATGACTCTAAGTTAGAAATCATCCCCCTTAACGTAAGGGATTTCATCTTCGAGTTTTTCTAGCTTGTGAGTGATAGCCAGCGGCGAGCCAGTGTTACGTGCTAACCAATAGTAAGCAGTGGGAACCACAAACAAGGTCAGTAGCGTTGAAACAAGTACTCCAGCGAAAATCACCATACCGATAACCGTTCTGCTTTCGGAGCCAGCACCACTTGCAAACACCAGTGGTAATGAACTAAAGATAGTAGTGAAACTGGTCATCACGATAGGCCGCAGGCGCAACATGGCGGCGCGTTTAAGGGCTAATTCAAACTCAGCACCAGCATCACGTAGTTGATTGGCAAACTCTACAATCAGAATGCCGTTTTTGGCCGCAAGACCAATTAACATCACTAAGCCGATTTGGCTGTATATATTCAGCGTCATTCCCGCAAAATATAATCCGATAAAGGCCCCTACCAACGCCAATGGCACAGTGAGCATGATAACTAACGGATGCACCCAACTTTCAAACTGAGCCGCAAGGATCAGATAAACGATAACCAACGCCATTAGGAAGATAAAAATAATCGAGTTACCCGACTCCTGATAAAGTTGAGACTCTCCTTTGTAATCTACCGACACACCCTCTGGTAATTCGGTATCAACAATATTGTTGAGGTAAGCTAGAGCTTCACCCACCGTGTAACCGTCTGCTAGGTTCGCATCAATTGTAATACTGCGCATGCGATTGTAGCGATTTAAGCGTGAAGACGTTGCTCGCTCCTCCACTTTCAGTAGGTTATCCATTGGGATCAGTTCGCCGGTTCTAAATGAGCGCACATACAAATTATCAATACTTTGTGGGCTACGATAGTCCTCACGGCGACCTTCTAAGATCACATCGTATTCTTGGCCTCGATCCAGAAAGGTCGACACACGGCGCTGACCTAACATCGTTTCTAACGTGGTACCAATATCGCTCACGGATACCCCTAAATCTGCTGCACGCTCGGTATCGATATTAATCAATAGTTGCGGCAACGTTTCTTTGTAATCTGAATCTAACCGCAGCAGGTTAGGGTTTTGTCGGGCAATTGATAGAAGCTTATCCCGCCACTCAACCAACTCTTCATAGGTGTTCCCTTGAAGTACAAACTGTACTGGGCGTCCAACGCCGCGCCCGCCTAGACTTGAGCGCATGATAGCGAACGCTCGCACATCAGGAATAACAGACAACTTTTGACTGATTTCATCCATCAAATCAAATGTAGAGCGTTTTTTGTCATCCCCTATTGGGGTGCCTACAATTGCGATGCCTGCACTGCTGCCAAAGCCTGGTAATCGAACGAGTACTCGCGTTGCTTCTCCCGTATCTAAATACGGCAGAATGATCTCTTCTACCTTTTTCATGCTTCTACTATTTTCTTTAAAGCTTGCGCCCTCTGCCGCTTGGATCTGTATAAAGAAATTGCCCCGGTCTTCTTTAGGTACAAATTCACTAGGTAATATTTCTACCAATCGTAACAAACCAACAACACTCACCAGAATAAGTAACGCCATTAGAATAGGTTGATGAATGGTTTTGCCAAGCACCTTAAAGTAGCTGCCTTCAAACTTGGTGAACGACCTGTTCATCCACGCATTTAACCCTGTAGAACTTTCGGTTTTTGTTAACAGTTTAGAGCTCAACATAGGTATCAGCGTTAATGCAGTGACACTTGAAAATGCCACTGCAGCAGCTATTGCCAAAGCGAACTCGGTAAATAACCGACCTATATTTCCTTGTAAAAATACTAAGGGTACGAACACCGCGATCAACACTAATGTTGTTGCTATAACAGCAAACCCGACCTCACGTGCTCCGCGATAGGCAGCTAATAACGGCGGCTCACCTAACTCTATACGACGTGAAATATTCTCAAGTACTACAATGGCATCATCCACCACCAACCCAATGGCTAACACTAATGCCAGAAGCGTTAATAAGTTAATAGAAAAGCCTAGGGCGTACATCACGGTGAACGCGGCGACTAATGACACAGGTACTGTCACCGCAGGGATGATCGTCGCACGGATATTGCCAAGGAAAATATAAATAACTAACACCACCATCAACATCGCAATGGCTAGCGTTTCATATACTTCGTTTATTGAGGCTTCAATAAACACTGAGGAGTCATAACTCGGTACAATGAAAATATTATCCGGCAAGGTCTGCTGAATTTCATCTATCGCTTCTTTTGCAGCTCTTGCTACCTCTAAGGTATTGGCTTTCGATTGCTTGGTAATACCTAAGCCAATCATATTCACGCCATTACCACGAAACTCTGTTTCGTCGTCTTCTGCGCCTAGCTCAACAGTAGCCACTTCACTTAAACGAATAAGATATCCGTCAGCGCCTGCTTTAACTGGAAGTTTTGAGAAATCATCCGGACTTAAATAACTGCGTGCAACACGCACATCAAAATCTCGTTGATCCGACTGCACTTCCCCGGCGGGAAGCTCCACATTTTCAGCCTGAATGACCTGCTCTATATCTGCAACAGTAATGCCTCTAGCCGCCATAGCATTACGATTAAGCCAGACTTTCATGGCGTAACTACGGCCGCCCCCTAAACGTACGTTTGCCACCCCCTCGGCCACCGATAATCGGTCTACCAAGTAACGGTCGGCGTAGTCGGTTAGCTCCATAACACTCATGTTGTCACTGCGCAGGTTGTACCAAACAATGACGTCATCATCTGAGGTTGATTTTGATACCTCGGGAGGATCTGCCTGATCCGGCAGGTTGTTAAGCGCTCGGCTTACTCGCTCACGCACATCGTTAGAAGCAGCGTCAATGTCTCTGGAAAGATTAAATTCCACATCGATTGAAGAACGGCCGTTTCTGCTGGTCGATTCAATATTTTTAATCCCTTCTATACCACTGATACGGTCTTCTAATAATTGGGTGATCCGGCTTTCTATGATGGCTGCTGATGCGCCAGTGTAGGTTGTATTAATTGATACAATGGGAGGGTCAACATCTGGATACTCCCGCAATGACAGGAACGTCACAGCAACAATACCAAACACAACTAAAAGTAAATTCACGACCGAAGCAAATACCGGGCGTTTAATGGAGATATCAGATAACAACATTACATTTACCCTTGAGATGCGTGCATAGACAGCACATTAACATCCGAGCCTTCGCGCAGACGAAGTGCACCTTGAATCACAACCTGCTCGCCTTCCAGCAAACCAGACGTTATCTGTGCAATACCAGGTTTTCGCAAGCCCACTTTAACTTCCTTACGAGTCACTTTATTATCTTCAATCACAAACACAAATTGCTTGTCTTCAATAGGGACTAAAGCACCTTCTGGTATTGTCAGCGTCTCGAGAATTTCTTTTTCAAGATGAATTTGCAATAACATGCCAGGGCGAAGCTTTAGCTCTTTGTTATCGATAATTGCGCGAATTTGGATTGCGCGAGTAACAGGGTCCACACGGGACGCAATACTGGAGATTTCACCTTCAAATGTTTCTCCTGGGTACGCTACTGATGTCGCCGACACCTGCTGACCTTTGCGTACACTGGGTAAATGCGACTCAGCGATAGTAAAGTCCATTTTGATAACATGTAAATCATCTAATGTCGCAATTAAATCCCCAGGCATCACCAAGGCCCCTAAGCTTACTTGACGCACACCTAGTAAGCCGCTGAACGGCGCACGTAACTCTAGTTCTTCTAACTGTGCCTTGGCTACTTCTAATTGTGCTTTGAGGGCTTTTACATTCGCTTCTTGTTCATCTAGTAGCTGGGCTGAAGCAACGCTTTTTTGTGCTAAGTTGTCGATACGCTTTAACTGGCGTTTCGCTTCTTGTAAATTAATGTCGAGCTCATTTAATCGCGCTCGTTCTTCACGATCGCTCAACTTAATAAGTAGCTGACCTTTCTTAACCAAATCCCCATCGTCAAACTCTATACTTTGCACAATGTCTGACTTTTGCGCCGTCAACATAACTGATTCGTTTGCATTCGCAGTTCCTAGCGCTTCAACTGTCACAGGAAACTTTTCTTTCACCATAGTATATGCAGTCACAGGAGTCGCACTCGGCTTCTGCCGTTGCTCCTCTACGTCAGTAGGCAAATACAAGTAAACAAGTAACCCACTCGCCAAAATCAGCGCAATTAGAATGGGTGAAAATGAAATTCCTTTGGACATGGAGAAACCTTTTTATGTGTTAAATTCTGAGTGTATGCTTTCTACGACTAAAGCCGCAATTTGGCTCGATAGTACGTTAAATTGTTGTACTTACTTAGTAACATTTACGCTTTCTTACACTTTTTTAACGCGCAAGTTATTGAACTGAAAACTACGGTATTTCACCGCATTTTAGTATTCGTGAACGCACCAAAAGTACGCAAAACATGCCCTTTTAACGAACATTCGGCCACCATTAATCCATGAGATAACACTGCCGATTAATCGCGACTGACAACTCATTTGCAGGCACAAAAAAAGGCGCTCTAGATGAACGCCTTTATTCTGAGTTTACAACTCTCTAATCTGAGCCGTAAATTTAAACTTAATATCTGCTAATTATTCAACAGCACACCGTGAACGGGTGCACATACGTTGGAGTAATCTAACATCCGTATAAGTGACTTGACCATCATCATTGAAATCGAAACTCATGTCGATATCCTGACGAAGCTGAATCGCTCTTGTTAAAGCACGTATATCCATCATATCCACGTCGCCATCACCATCCCAATCTCCTTTCACTGCAACAACGGCATTCGCATTAATCTCGCTATTTTCCACTTTGGTACCAACATTGGCTGGTAAAGAAGAGGTTGCGAACAGTTCGATTGGACCACCAGCATTATCTTCAGTAACAACTAAGCTAAATGTTAGAAGTTGAGTGTTATCAGGATCTTGTAATGTGAAACAAAGTTGTGAACCGGACACAATATCAGTTCCTATATCACCAATAGGCTCACCAGCTCCCACGTAGTGAGTGGTCAATCCTGTCTGTCCATCTACTGATTCAAAACCAATCGATGTCCCTAAGGTATCAGGTGTAACATGAGACACATTATCATAAGTAAATACGATGCTAGGTTGGTCACCCACAGCTTCATTCATAAAGACAACTTGGAAATCAAGAACATCTGCATCGCCTGAGAAAGGACGCATATCATCCCACTCGACGATGGTGACAGCTGATCCGGCCGTCGCGACAGTGATACCCGATCCATTAGCAACATCAAGTATCATGTCACGCCAAAATGGAGCTACAACACCGTTCGGAGCATTGTCATCTGGCATCAATTGATTAACCCAAGGTGTTGAGCCTGCGTCTCCCGTAAGCGTGATGAATCCGTCATCTGTCACACTAATTGAGTCGTACAGTTGACCAAGGAATGACGCTGGCACACTAAAGTTTGCCGTTGTGGTATCACCGTCAGCACCCGAGAATCCAAGACCAAATCCGGCTAGGTCAATATAACCAGAACCTTGGCCAAAGTTAGGGTTCGCACACAATGGATTATTTGCATTAGTAGAAGCAGTATAAGACGCCGTTTGTCCTTTAATGGACTCTTGAACCACATTCCATGTTAGAGATCCGTCATCAGCCACTGTGCCGTCAAGCAAGGAGCCTTCAACTAATTCTACACCTGCCGGTAAGGCTAACGAAATATCGTATAGACGATCATCACGTGTAAAGTTCGGTCCTATCTGTATGGCATAGTCGATAACATCACCAGCCATCAGTACGTCATCTGAGCCGCCTATAACTTGTACGTCATCAACGATCCTATCTAACTCCACAACAACAAGACCGAAGTTACCTGCAGATTCAGAACTAGAACCAACATCAAACGCACCATAGTATTTGTCACCTTCTACAGCTTCAATGTCCCAGCCAACGCGAATATCGAACGGGGTAATCGCAGGGATAGAAGAAGGAGCATCTACTGTTAGGTTATCACCATCGTCTCCATCCACTAATGCCGTAGCAATCGTAAACTCATCACTTGCACCAGCTGCTGAAGCGCTCCAGTTTTGAATAACGAACCAATACGTACCAGATTCAGGTTCGATAAGGCCTACTTTCTCCAAAGCCGTACCAGACGCACTTGAACCTACAACCTCATTCGATTCTGGAATACCATTTTCATTCACATCTCTTACTACGAACAAATCTAAATCTGGCGATTCAGATGCGGTTATCTCACCGACCAAATATTTAGCGCCTTCAGAAACCGTCATAGAAATAATGTGAACACCGTCAGTTAAATCATCTAGGGCACTACTGTTATTGCTATCTCCTAAAATGCTTGCGACGGTATTTATCGCTTTAGTCAGTCCATAAGAACGCGCCGTAAAGTCATTGATTTCGACCGCTAATATATCTGAAAGGACACGCGTATCTGCATCTCGATCAGCTGAAATATTCATGGTATCTGGAATATTACTCGTTGTAGCAATTACAGCCACAGGCAAATGTAAATCAGGCGAGCTATCAGAAGTAAGATTCACTTGACCAAACAAGAAGTCTTGACCACTTTCACTTGCTGATGCTGTTACCGTAATTTGCTGACTTTGACCCGCTAGGATATCAAACGATTCAGGACTAACTGTGACACTCACACCATCAGATATGCCTACTCCAGCAACAGTCCAAGAGCCGTCTTTGGTAGCGGTAAACGTTCTTGTCCAACGACATGCCCCAACACAGTTATCATCCGCCATACTGGGAATGTTAAGCGTGCGTGGATCACCACCATCATTTGGATTTGCCGCTAAGTAATTAGCACCAGACTCATCCATGACTAAACCGGTTTGATTGGCTAAATTAACCTGAATACGACCAGAGCCCATATCAAACCAATCTGCAGGAGTAACGCCATCTTCTTTGCGCATATTGGTGGTTGCGGTCATCATCAATGCAGAGCGTACATTATCAGGCGACCAACTAGGATTTGCTTCCATCAACAATGCTGCTGCGCCTGCTACATGTGGGCTTGCCATTGACGTACCACTTAAGAAAGCAAAATCGCTTGGATCAGCCACATGACCATCGTGACCAAACATTTGATCCGCTGAAGCGGCATAAATGCTAACGCCAGGCGCTGCTACTTGTGGCGTAATGGTACTAATGGAAGGGTTAGGCCCTCTAGAGGAGAAATCAGCAATATCATCCCCTTCACTTAAAATTAACTCACCCGCAGAAGCGGTAATGGTAGCCATGTGCCCTTCGCCACTTGCTAGCCAACTGCGTAACATGTCCGCTTTTTCGGCATTAATGTGAATACCTGGGATAACATAAGCGTCATTATCGACTGTGCTGCCACCGCCAATTACGTTACCTAAAACAAATCCATCTGCACCGCCAGCGGCGACATTCTGTGCTTTTGCGACTCGCGCTATCGCACCTCTATCACAAAGCACAATTTCACCGCTGAAGGTACCATCAGGAAATGGTTGTAAACACTGTGCTGGATCGCCATCGGGATCGTTTGCATTGCTATAATCACCCGCATATACAATAGAGGCTGTGATACCACCTGAATTACTGTTACCGGTTAGCGTACCTAATTCAGTATCACCGCCAGTAAACTCGCCTATCTCTTTGGCGTAATCTATTTCACGACCGTGGGTTGAAGCCGCAACTGCGGTATACCAAGGGGCGTGCTTAGACGTCGTTTCCGCATCGGGGCCTGAGTTACCTGCAGAAGTAGCTACGAAAATACCCGCGTTTCTGGCTGACAAAAACGCCATATCCACGTCACTGCTCCAAGGGAATCCACCACCACTGATAGAGTAGTTGATAATATCGACGCCATCTTCAATTGCATCGTCAATACCCGCTAAGATAGCTGCACCAGGGCAATCACCATAGGTATCACCTGCATCAGAGCGCCCAGGGTAACAAATTTGATAGGCAATGATGTTGGCGTGAGGTGCAACACCCGATATTTGGCCAAATTCAAACTCACCCGGAATACCGTCACTTTCTTCGCCTTCACCGGGCGTAAGGACAGGCACATCTAGCAATATGTTGCCAGCAAATGTCCCTGCGGTGTGCGAGCCATGTCCGCTATAATCTTCACCATTACGCGGTAAATTCGGTGGGAAAACATTGGTATCCCCATAATCATCTGTGATCCGAGTGTAGCTGCGCACCCCAATCAGTTTGTCATTACACATTTCTGGGAAGTTTTCGGCACAATCGCCGACATATACACCTGCCCCTCGAGGGTTGGTATGATCGTATCCGTCATCACCTACGTCGGCAAATGAGCGACTATCGGTATTCACACCGGAATCGACCGTAGCAATAACGATACCTTCACCTAGCGCACCAACACCGCTATTCGTTACTGTACCGTCCCACACTTCCGGTGCTCCGATCTTTACCGGACCGGTGTCCGTATCCATTTTATAGGTTGCTTCACGCTCAACTCGCTCTACACCAGGTAATTTAGATAGAGCCTCTGCTTCGTCAGGAGTAACGCGCACGGCAACACCGTTCACGCTGTACTTAAAGGTGTCAACAACCTGTAAATCTCTTGTCTCCCTTGAAGCGCGTGTAATAAACGTGGCTTGTTCCTGTTTAAGGTAAGACACATACGCTTTAACTTCAGGGGACTCAACATCGATTTTGGGCGCTTTCTGCGGTGCCTGCGTTCTTGCGGTACTCGATTTTGTCGCTTTTGGGTTGGTGGCTTTAAGGTCTTTAATTCCACCATCATAGGTGGCTACAGGTTTGTCAGTTAATCTAACGATATAAACGTAGGGTTTATTTTCTATGTCTTTCTCAAAGACGAACCGTTGTGCAATACGATTTGCGATAGGTTTTTGATTTTTGTTTTTATTGACTGACGCTGGACTTGCACCTTTGAGTTCAGTCGGCGAAATATCAAACTTTGATACTCCGTCTGCTAACTCTCCGGCAGAGTGCGCTGACATTGACATCAATGCAGCGGATACAGCTATGGACAGTGTATTTTTCATCTTATCTCCGTTTCCCTGATGGGTTAGTTTATAACCTTGTTATTAGATGTTTTACTTCGAAATGACGGATAAATAAAATGCCTTAATATTTTGCATATCTCGGCTACAACAGTAGTTTACCCGAAGGGGGTGTTAGCTTATTTTTAACTTACATATAACGCAATTGCAACCGCGTAATTCGAATATGACAGTATTTAAAATTAACCGATTGTATTGCCATGTTTGCAACCCAAGGATTTCTCGTTGTTTGTACTGAAAGAGTGAGAGGTCGAGCGAAGTAGCGGGTTATGTTTATTTAGATAAGCATTTGAATAGTGAGTCATAAAAAAGGCGGTTAATCTAGAATTAACCGCCTTTCAGTATTACTTCATGTAAATTAAAACCCTTCACTCTCAGTGGCAGGTCTCAATTTTCTGATGTCATTTACGCTTTGCGGCGAACACCAAACAACCCTAAAACTGCTAAGCCTATGAAGGCCATTGCGCCAGGTGCGGGTACAGCAATGCTAGCACCCGAAGCGCTTGTGTCTAAAGCTGTTTCTGGACCGAAGTTTGGTGCAAACAAGGTTGTAGGAGCCAACGAAAATGAAGATTGGCCAGCACCAATAGCCAGCAACTCAAAGCTAGCTACTAAATAATCGCCAGCACCATAAACTACCGGAGCGAAGAAGTCTTCGTAAAGGTTAGTGGAAACAAGCCCTGGAGCCGTTGTGTCAACATCCAGCCCACTTAATGTAAACAAATCAAAAAGTGGGAAATCAGAGCTAGCGCTACCATCTACAAATGCAAATAGGCTGCTGTCATAATTCACGCCTGTGAAGAAGGCTGTAAAATCTTCGGTGACGCCAGTCAAGTTGATATTAACAGTCACTGTATCCCCCACTGACGGGTTTACATTGTCCAAGTCGATATTGATCATATTGGCGTTAGCGGTGCCAAAAAACATTGTACAAACTAATAAAAGTACTTTTTTCATTTTTATTTTTCCTACTGTTTGTTAACGGTACAACTCATTAAATAGCGCAACGTGTGCGAGTACACATACGTTGCAATAATCTTACATCTGTATAACTTACTTGCCCATCTTCGTTAAAATCGAAGCTGTTGTCTATAGTTTGACGAAGTTGAATCGCTCTTGTTAGTGCACGAATATCCATCATATCCACATCACCATCACCGTCGTAGTCACCCTCTACTACTTGCACCTCTGATTCTAATAGTAGCGAAATCACCACTGGGTCGTGATCCGACATCCGATACGCGTCAGGCGCATAGTAATCAATCAGCTGCTGATCAGACTTAAACTCAACGTTATAGTCGAACACTATGGGTTCATCAGCATTGATGTGCCATTCAGTAGTATCAACAACCTTATCAACTAATGCTGCGCTGGCTAGTGCATGGTCGAGGTAACCAAATTCACCACCAAATGAGTAAGAATATGCTTCATCGCCACCAAATTTATTGGCAAGATTAGTGTAACCCTGCTGCAAAATTTTAAGAATAGGCTCTTCCATCGCATAAGAATTCAAATCACCAATAATCAAGGTAGGTGTTTCAGCAAACTGCTCTGCCAAGAACGTCGTTAATGCTTCAGCGGCTCTCGTACGAGTCAGGTTACAGTTACCTTGCCCAGTCGTTGTATCGTCATCGCCAGCGCCACAACTTGACCCTTTAGATTTGAAATGATTTACGCTGACAACCAGCTCTTCGTTGTTTGCAACTAAAGCAAACTTTTGATTTAACGCTGGGCGATTCTTGGTGTCTAGGAATAAAGGACCATCATCATCAGATATAGAATTACTGCTGTCTAATATGGCCGGTTGTCCAACGATTGAAACCACGGCAGGTTTGTATATTAACGCAACGGTTATCGCATCAGTGCCGACAGAGCTACCTGCATCAACTGCTGCATAGGTGTTAGCACCCAATACATCGTTTAAACCAGAAACCAAATCTCCAACTGCGCTGTTTGCACCAAATCCGTTATTCTCGACTTCCATCAAACCTACAATATCGGCATCCATAGCAAGCAAAGCCGCTAAGGTTTTAGCGCGTTGACGCTCAAGCTCTACTTCGCTATCAGCACCACGACATTCTAGATTAGAAGGGCCGCACACATTCGGGCTAACATCTAACGTGTTGAAGTAATTCAGTACGTTCAAGCTTGCCACTTTGAGGTTACCCAATTCAAGATCAGGCGCATCAGTTCTTGGGTTGCTTGCCACAATAGTCGGCTGTTCAACCGGAATGATACGATACAGGCTAAAGCTAAAGTCCATTACGCCTGTTAAAGCAGTGACGGTGTCACCGCCACGAAGCGGATTACTGGCAGACAAACCACCAGCAGGATAAACAACGACGTCTGGGTTTTGGCCATTTACACCATCATCTAACGTAATCTGATTCAGCTCATTCTGAGCCGCTAACGCAATGGCTTCAGAACTACCAGCGGTATACAGGTTGGTAGGAATAAACAAACGCCCATTAGACAATAAGACCTCACCGTATCTCCCAAGACTGTATGTGTCGGTCACTGTAAACTCACCAGAACTGGCAACTAACATGCCCTCTAGTGCTTCCATTGAATCAACAGAATCAAACGGTAACGTCAGTGCAGTGGCTGTAACTGAACCAGTTCCACAGTCAGGGTTAATCTCGGACACAACAAGTTGCGTTTTGTTAAATGCTTCCGCTACTTCACCTAAAACGCGCACCACTTTTCCGGCTTCGGGTAATGCTAATGATGGGCTATAAACAAAAATACCTTCTGATGTGGCACTGTCTGCATCTTGGTCACTGTCTTCTTCTTGTACAAAGTAGCCACTAAGATTTGGGAAACTCGCGGTAACAATACCTTCAATGATATGAGTTTCGCCAACAGCCGGGGAAATATCCGAAGCACCTTGAATTGCGCTAATCAAGGTTGCTGGGTCTGCACACAGACCTAGTAGAGGTGTTTCGCCACCGCCGTTATTTCCGCTGCCAGCAAAGCTGCCAAGAGGGAAAGGAGTAGACACAGTAGCATTATTGCTTGAGCCATCAAGTGCATTGGTGCCGCTGAATGTCCAGTTAGCCATCACAAACGTACTGCCATCTGGGCCTGAATCAGCCACACGGTAAGCCCAACCATCTAAGTAATCCCAAGGCTGGCCAGTGCCATCGACATTGATATCTCCGAACACGTCAACCACTTCACCCTCGTGGAACAATTCAATGGCGTCATCACCATTAATACCCGCCGCACCTGAAATGAATGTTGGATCAAAACCAAAGTAAGCATTAAAACCTGGTGTTTCCGTGGCGACATAGAAATATTCACCGGCAGAGACAGAGCCAGAAAACGCATATTCTTGACCGTCTGTTCCACCACCGTTATTTGCAGAACCAAAACCAAATACGCTCAAATCTTGTATGTCGGTTACCGCATAGAATTCAATCGCTTTGGGTGTTCCGCCCGATAGCGGGCCATCAAATACGCCTGATATTAAAAGGACTTCTTTACTGGTGTATGAACCGATTGGAAATTGACTAGCCGCAGTGGCATTCGTTGCTTCCCCATCTAGTGCATTAGCACCACTGAACACCCAATTGCTAAGCGTAAAGGTTGAGCCGTCAGGTCCTGAACTAGCAACGCGATATGCCCAACCATCGACATGGTCCCATGGTTCACCGGTGCCGTCTGTATTGATATCACCGAATACGTCAACGACTTCTCCGTCACAGAATAATTCAATAGCATCATCACCGTTTATTCCTGCAGCGCCAGCAATACCCGTTGGAGAAAATCCAAAATAAGCATCGAAATTACTGCCTTCGGAGGCGATATAAATAAAATCACCTGCAGCTGCAGAGCCAGAGAACGTATATTCTTGGCCGTCAGAGCCTCCGCCGTTGTTAGCAGAGCCAAAACCACATGTGCTTAAATCAGCAATATCGTTACGTACAAAGAACTCAATAGCTTTAGGTGTGCCACCAGAAAGAGGTCCATCAATCACACCTGAGATGACAATATCACCTGCAGTGGCCGAGCCGCCGGTGTCACCGCCAGTGTTACCCCCCGTGTCGCCATCGTCTTCACCACCAGTATCACCACCGTCGGTACCACATGCTGGTGTTTGATATAAAATATCAACCCACTCAGGGTGGTCGATAAACGGATTACGGTTACCTTGGTACTCGTAAATCGTGTTGTTACGAGATTGTTCAGTGGCATCTACCGGATCAGCATTATGCCACTCCACTAAGCGACACAAACGCCCTAATTCTGCATCACCGGTTGAGGTTAAGCGATCGACCAAAACAAGGTCGGGTGTCGAATCACCAAAACCTTCGTAACGCGTGTCCATGTAGAACATCATGCGCGCAACATCGCCTTTCACTGCATCGCGTGGTTCAAACGAATCATCGTCAACACGATTGCTAGGAGCCTCTGATAAAGGACTATCGCTATTATCGAAATCTAAATTGCCACGAGATGAGTTAACCGAAATATCAGTGGGTCGAAGGTGATGAATATCGGTATAAGCTTCTTGGGATTCATTTGGAAACCCATGGCTTTTTGCCCAGCTATGTTCACGATTCCAGTTGTCAGGATCACTGCTTTGTGAGCCACTACCATTACTGCTTTTCGCGATTGATGTGCCTTTATACCAAAGGATGACGTTATCAGGGTTATTAGGATCTTCATCTGTGTGAGTTAATGCGCTCCACACTTCTGAATACGTTAAATTCTTTTGCCCTTGCGTAATAGCATTGGTAATTGCGCCTTTAATCGTTGCTGCAGGCGAGTTTGCGTTTATTTCTGCGGTAACTGCTGCATAGTAACTTTCGCTATCAAAAGTGCTAGCATCGGCAATAGGATCTAGCTCTGGGCAGTTGAAACATGGGCTGCTCGGGTCTGTTCCGCCATCAGAGCCACCGCCTGTATCACCACCACCTAACTCTTCAGCAAATGCCTTTAAAGGAAATGGTGTGGCTGCTGTTGTATTGTTGGTTTCCCCGTCAAATGCATTGGGTCCACTAAACGTCCAATTACCTAATACAAATGAATTGCTATCAGGCCCAGTATCGACATTACGATACGCCCAACCGTCTAGATATTCCCAAGGTTCGCCATTTCCATCGACGTTGATATCACCGAACACATCTACCACGGCACCGTCACAAAACAGCTCTATGGCATCATCGCCATTGATGTTGGCTGCACTATCGGTGTACGTCGGTTCAAAACCGAAAAAAGCGTTAAATTGAGGCGATTCAGACGCGAGGTAAATATAAGTACCTGCCGTTGCTGCACGAGCGGGGAAAGTGAATTCCTGATTGTCTGAGCCTCCACCATTATTGGCTGACCCCATGCCGCATGTGCTTAAGTCGGCAATATCTTGGGTAACAAATAATTCGATGCCCTTAGGTACGCCTCCCGTTAATGGGCCATCAAAGACCCCCGTTATAACAAGCTCCCCTGCTTGCGCTGCGGACGCACTCAATAGCGCCAGCAGTGCTGGATATTTTAATTTCATAGTTTCTCCTGAGAATATTATCGCCAGTTATCCGGCTTTTTATAATTTTTTAGGGCGGCAATGTTCTTATATTTCTATGACATCTAGATGACGACAAAATACGGATTGTCGTGCAGCACCTGAATCGATATTGTCATAGGGTTGTTCAATATTCCAGCGCACCTGACCAAATAGTCAGCAATTTATTTCATAACGCCAACTTTCTTTACCCTTCAAAGGGTTAGTCGTGTTGAAATATTAAATTTTTAAGGGAAATGAGGTTGTAAAATCCGAGATTAGAAGATGTATGTTGACTGTGAAGTGGCGCACAAAGTGACCATACATAAAATTGTAGAATCTTAAGATAAAGGGGTATGCCGTTTGTGGCTTACCCTTTTATAGACGCAGTTCAGTTTGCAATTAATTTGATTATGAAAATCTGTAAATCTCAGCGCAAAAACAGCTTAGATTGACCGCCTAATTAGTCTAAGAAGCGCTATAGGCAACAGCAATGCAATCAACCAGCCAGCACTTCCGCCGCTCGCTTCAATAACCACTACATCAGGCTCCACATATATCACTTCTTTGTCTTGGCTTTCGATGCTCAGTAAATATAGGTCAGCATCGCTGTATCCATCTGACACTGCGACAAGTTCATTTGTGTAAGCATCGTAGATTTCAATTAGAATTTCATAGTCATCCGGGTAAAAGCCGCTAAGAAGCTCTGTTTCAACTGTGATTTGGTCTTCGGTAATATCACCCTCAATATAAAAATCTCCAGTGGTGTGATACTCACGAAAAACGTCGTTCACCCCAAGATAAAGCCTTGCATAGACTTCACTACGGGCGTAAACAGAGTCCACATCAAAATCTACACTGAAGTGATGGTAATACCCGTCATAATCGCTGTCAGTGTGCAATGAAACGTATGCGTCATACACCCAAAACTCTTGATTAATATCGCTTTGAGCTGGCCTTGCAGCTAGCGTTTTTGCAGCCTGCGATTGAGGAGTTACCTTAGCCGCTGTTTTAAGCGCTTGACCTTGATTGATATTGGATGAAGAAGAGGCTTTTTTTGACGTGCTCAGCACCTTTCCTGCTTGCGACTCACTAGACTTTGCTGACCAATCAACATCATCTGCTTGAGCTGAAAAGCAAAAAATGGCACTGAATATGACACTGTGAACTACTGATATTTTCATTACGCAATCCCTATAATTTATGTAGGGAGTGTCGGTTTTTCACCATGAACAAACACTGAAGATAAACTTACTGCCAGTTAAGCGACATCAAAATATTAGCCGCCATGGGCACTAGGCAAAACTATGGTTCGATAAAGTAGGTGCCCCAGCCATCAAATTGCACGTTTTGTTTTTGCGCAATAGCCAACAACTTAACGGTATCAGCATTGATTAAGTCCACGTCTAGCAAGCGCTCAACAACCGCATCAAAACAAAAAATGGTGCCTCCGTCGTCGAGCATCAACTCTTCTGCATCACCAACTTCAAAACCCGCTTTGAATGCGTCAACGGCAGCTTTCTCAAGCACATCAAAATCGTCTCCCGCAAAGTGGTATTCAATAGTGTGTGGCTTGGTATTGTCGCTGCCATCTTCAATTAATGCTTCGACTGTTTCTTGGTTAAATTCAAACCATTCCGCTTGTTCTTCTGTACTCATGAGTTGTCCTGTGTTCAATTTAGGTCACTAGTTTAGCGGTTGCCAGCAGCAACTTCACTGTCTAATTCTGCTATTTTTTGCGCCATGGCAGCATGAAAATATGACGTCCATTCTTTAGTAGAGCGGCTACTGTCAAGTTCTTGCGGCTTACTTACATCAATGATTAAAGTGCCATTGTCCCATCTGTTAAGTTTAATCTTATTATGCAAATTACTCGCCGCGACTATGATCACTGGGCATTTAGCGAGCTGAGCAATACGAAACGCACCTGTTTTAAAAGGCAACAATCCCCGGCCATAACTACGTGTACCCTCAGGAAAAAACCACACAGAAAGTTTGCGTTTATGCATCTTTTTCACTGTACCTTTCAAGGTGTCCATAGCTCGCCCAGAGTTTTTACGATCAATCATAATATTGCCTGACAACCAATATACTTGACCAAATAGTGGGATCCACTTCAGACTTTTTTTACCAACCGTTACTGTTCCCTTTAATGCGGCCGCGCAAATAGTAAAAATATCATAACTATTCTGATGATTGGCGATGAGTACAAAAGGGCCACTGTTTAACGCTTCTGGGGCTATTCGAACCTCTAGCTTGAGTCCTAATAATTTGCAGGTTGAACTATATAACTTGCCCGCCAAATGCACATTATCTCGATGAAAAGGGCGAAGAATACAAATTATCACGAGCAGCAAATTAATAAAAATAAAGTAAAAGAAAATACTGATAATACGAAGCAAAGCTAGCACGTGTATTCCTATGATCAAAAATGGGCGCTGATTATACCTATATTTTGTGGTTAGGATGTCTGATCAGTGCTTAACTTTAGTGGTATAACGTTGATTTTAGGTTAAAAATCTCATTATTATAATTGAGTGGCCGATATAATTAAAAATCGTATCGTAAACATACCAAGGCTAGGGCGTCAGCATACATGCAACAGTTTACTCATGAAGATTTGGATGAAGACATCCTCACAGACTTACTTGAAGAAATTAACGAACTCTATGAAGCCAGTGAACAAACCCTAATCGAACTAGAAATAAAACCCACCGACAAAGAACTTCAGCGCGCTCTATTTCGCTCCATTCATACGATAAAAGGCGATTTGGGTCTGGTCAACTTCACGCCTATGATCCCTTTACTTCAGCACGTCGAAGATCTATTAGATTTTCTGCGTAAGGGTCAGATTGAATACACGAGTAACATGAGTGACTTGGTGTTGCTGAGCATGGACAGAGTCAAAATTTTTGTAGAAAGCTGCATTCAAAATGGCAATGCAGAATACGATGCTAGTCTGTTCAACTTGCTTATCTTGCAGATCACTAAAATAAACCCTAGTAACAATGCCGAGCACGAAAAAATATTGTCTGAGGCCGTTCTGCTTTTAGATCCCAGTTTAGATGTTCGTGCGTTTAGCAAGGGTAAAAATGATGAAAATCATCGACCTCCTTCATCTAACCTTGCAACGACAGGCATTCCGAAGAACCTAAGCGATCTTAAACGCGGTGATATTTTGTTCTTCCGTGAGCTTATGAAGCCCATCGAAAAACGCTCTTCTTATTGGCTCGGCCGTGGCGATCGGATCGCTAAATTGGCAGCATATGTGAATAAAGTCGCAGGCATGCCAATCGATGAAGACCAGTTGGCCGTAGCGTGTTACATGCACGACTTTGGAATGGCGTTTATGCCGATCGAGATATTGCACAAAGATGGCAGAATGACTGAGACTGAATTTAACTTAATGCGCTCCCATGTGTATAAAAGCGCACGTCTATTGGAGCATTTAGACCATTGGAATGAAGCACGGAAAATCGTAATGCAACACCACGAACGAATGGATGGCAGCGGTTATCCCTTGGGTTTGAAAGAAGTGGATATCTGTGACGGAGCGAAGCTTCTCGGTATTTTAGATACGTTTAATGCCATCACTCACACGCGGGCACATACCACGCAAGCCGTTCACCCGAAGAAGCGCGCTGTGATAGAAATAAATCGCATTAAAGATGGGCAATTTTGCCCTATATGGTTAGGCATGTTTAACCGCGCAATGGCAGTTTTGCTGACTAAATAATCTTACATGATGAGTAGCCACTATATTCAGTTCTGACCCATCATCAGAACTGAATTTAAGTAATTTACATATTGAGTTCTTTTAACTTGCGCGTCAGCGTGTTGCGTCCCCACCCTAGTCGTTTTGCCGCATCCTGCTTATGGCCATGGGTATGAAATAAAGCCCGCTCTAATAACACCCGTTCAAATACCAGCATCGCTTCATCTAAGATATTATTACGGCCTGACTGCAGCTGTTCATCTGCCCAAGAGCCAAGTAAGGTTTGCCAGTCTCCCGATGCTTCCTGACTGTCTTTGCTTAACGGAAGCTCATGTATCTCAGGGGGCAAATCATGGGGCAAAACCTCTTGCCCACTTGCCATCACCGTCAGCCAACGGCATACGTTTTCAAGCTGACGTACGTTTCCTGGCCACGGTAACTGCATCAAGATCTTCTTAGTTTCTTTGCTTAAGCTTTTAACTTCAACCCCTAACTCTGCACCTGCTTTTTGTAAGAAATGCGCCGCGAGTAAAGGTACATCCTCACGTCGCTCAGTTAGGCGAGGTATATGAATACGAATGACATTTAAGCGATGAAATAAATCTTCTCTAAATTTGCCATCTGCCACACGCTGTTCGAGGTTTTGGTGAGTAGCAGCAATAATCCTTACATCAACGCTGACAGGGTTATGGCCGCCCACGCGATAAAATTGCCCGTCTGCTAACACGCGTAATAAACGGGTCTGTACATCAAGTGGCATGTCACCTATTTCATCGAGAAATAACGTACCACCATCAGCTTGCTCAAACCGTCCTTGCCGCGCATTTTGTGCTCCGGTAAATGCGCCTTTTTCATGGCCAAACAGTTCAGACTCAATCAAATCAGCAGGTATAGCCGCCATATTTAAGGCGATAAATGTTTGTTTGGCTCTGGGACTATGCCGATGTAGGGCTTGCGCAACAAGCTCTTTGCCTGTGCCTGACTGACCATTAATCAACACGCTGATACTTGAACGAGATAAGCGCCCTACTGCTCTGAAGACTTCTTGCATCGCGGGGGCTTCACCGATGATTTCGGTCGCGGTCGCTAAAATCGGACGTTGATTACTTTTTGCTTGTTCTCGCACGTGAGTGAGTGCTCTACGCACTAGGCCAACCGCTTCATCAATGTCGAAAGGCTTTGGCAGATATTCAAATGCACCGCTTTGATAAGCGTTTACCGCGCTGTCTAAATCAGAATGCGCAGTCATAATGATAACGGGAATATTCGGATATCGCTTGTGCACTTCTTCAAGCAGCGCCATACCATCCATTTGTGGCATACGAATATCTGACACAATCACCTCTGGTGGTTGATCCGTCTGCAACTGTAACAATAAATCTTCAGGATTCTCAAAGCTAAAACACGGAATGCTCGCAGCTTGTAGCGCTTTTTGTAAAACCCAACGAATAGAACTATCGTCATCAACTATCCAAACTGGTTCTGTGCTCATGAATTAAGTTCCTTCCTGTTAATAGGTATGTATAAAGTAAATTCCGTATGGCCTGACCAACTTTCTACGTCAATCTTGCCTCTATGATGGTCTATTAGTGTTTGCGCGATAGACAAACCCAATCCCGTTCCCTCTTTTTTACCGGTAACCATTGGGTAAAATAAAGTATCCTTCAATTCGCTAGGTATACCGGGACCATTGTCGACTAGGCTAATTTTCATCGCCAATGGGTGTCGTTCACCGTGGATTGTGACTTGGCGTTCAATTCGTGTGACTACGTTAATTTTCCCTTCACTTTGCTCACTTTGCATCAAAGCTTGAACGCTATTACGCATAATATTAAGTACAGCCTGCTGCACCATGTCTTGGTCGATAATGCTCTCGGGAATACTGGGGTCATAGTCACGATCAATCACAATATTGTGGCTAAGATCCAGTTGAACCAAAGTGATAACTTTTTCCAATACACGATGGATATTGTGACTTTGAAAATTAGGTCGAGAATTGGGGCCAAGTAAACGGTCCACTAAATTACGTAAGCGATCAGACTGCTCAATAATCATTGTGGTAAATTCTTTCAAGTCTGCCGACGGTAGTTCTTTTTCAAGTAATTGCGCAGCCCCGCGAATGCCCCCTAAAGGGTTCTTTATTTCATGAGCTAGGCCACGGATTAACTCACGAGCGGCTTGTTGCTGCGCCCACTGTTGGGTTTCTTGGCTGATCTTCTTTTGCTGTTCAATTAAACGGACTTCTAATAATAGAGTTACCCCTTCTGCCGTATGCAAACAGGTGACGGTAACATCGGCGTGAGTGTGACGACCATCGGCAAAGCTGATTTGTACATCACCATCGGAATAACCTTCGCCGTGTTGCATGTCTTGAGTAAAACGGATGAAATCTAGACTTGAGTCAGCGATAAGTTGCTTAATGGGGCAATCTATCAACAGATTTAAACTGCGCTCAAACATTGCCTGAGCAGCATGATTTGCTTCTACGATGGCAAGTTTTTCATTCAACAAGATAACCGCAGTTGATAAGTTATCCAATAAGGTGTCGGTTTTCATTTTGAACGGCATAATCACAACAAGTTGCTACGCACCACTTTGGTGCTTAAAAATAAATTTCAGCGCATCATGTCCGATTGGTCAAGTGAATGTCCCTAATTAGGGCGATTCAGCACTGAGGCTTGGTGCAAATAAAAGGTCTGCTTAGGAGTAGATGCAAGTATCTTGCCCGACTTGTGGGCAAGCTCTACATGAAATGTATAGGCTCCTCGATTTAGACCACTAAGTTTGAATAATCCTTTATTTTGGGAGATGACTTGATCATTTAAGTGCAATCTATACACGCCTTGCACCTGTGGCTCCAAGGCGGTGCGAATCGTTAACTTCCCGCTATTATCTCTAATAGTTTGCTCTGGCTTAGGAGAAATAACACTAAGATGTATTTTCTTGGTTTGCTTGCGAACGATTGGTGGTGTGGTGATAGGTGAAAGTGAAGCGCTTTTCAATGTAATGACTGAGTCTGCTGACAATGGAACATGTTCACCCTGCTCCGTCGGTGAGTCGGCATAAACAATCCCGCCATCATCTGTTGTAATTTTATATATCTTATCATTTGATATAACAGCTAGAGACCAAGCATATAGTAAGAGCGCAGCGATAATTGTCTTTATGTTGAACACTGATTACCTACCGTCATTATCTGAAAACACAGTATTAGAAACAGCAACTAGTTTATACCAATATTTCTATTGATTGATCATGCATTAAGCATGCTTGCGCACCAATACGTATAAGACTCATCCTATGGACACAAAAAAGCCTGCTTAAAGCAGGCTTTGAATCATTCACATCAGGCAGCTGCGCTGCCTCAAGTAAGATGTATTATACGCTGTAGTACATATCGAATTCGACAGGGTGTACCGACGTATTCAATAGTTCAACTTCTTGTAATTTAAGCGCAATGTACGCGTCAATCATATCGTCGCTCATTACGCCGCCAGCAGTTAAGAATTCACGATCGCCATCAAGAGCTGCAAGTGCTTCTTCTAGAGAAGTGGCAACAGTTGGGATTTCAGCAGCTTCTTCTGGAGGTAGATCATATAAATCTTTATCCATTGCATCGCCAGGGTGAATTTTGTTCTTAATTCCGTCAAGGCCGGCCATCAACATCGCAGCGAATGCCAAGTAAGGGTTAGCTGTAGGGTCAGGGAAACGAACTTCGATACGACGTGCTTTTTCGCTATTCACATGAGGAATACGAATTGAAGCTGAGCGGTTACGTGCAGAGTAAGCAAGCATTACAGGCGCTTCAAATCCAGGTACTAAACGCTTGTACGAGTTAGTTGATGCGTTAGCGAATGCGTTAATAGCACGAGCATGTTTGATAATACCGCCTATATAGAACAAGGCTTCTTCAGACATACCTGCGTATTTGTCGCCAGCGAAGATGTTTTTGCCATCTTTAGAGATAGATTGGTGACAATGCATACCAGAGCCATTATCGCCAACAAGAGGCTTAGGCATAAACGTGGCAGTTTGACCGTAAGCGTGGGCAACATTGTGCACTACGTACTTATAAATTTGGATCTCATCGGCTTTTTTAACAAGCGTATTGAAAAGACAAGCAATTTCATTCTGACCGGCAGTAGCAACTTCATGGTGATGCGCTTCTACAGTTAAGCCCATCTCTTCCATAACCATACACATTGCTGCGCGAGTGTCATGTGATGAATCGACAGGAGGAACTGGGAAATAACCGCCTTTCACGCCTGGACGGTGGGCCATGTTGCCGTCTTCAAATTCAGCGCCCGAATTCCACTTAGCTTCAGAAGAATCGATTTTGAAGAAAGAACCCGCCATATCAGTGTGGAAGCGAACATCGTCAAACAAAAAGAATTCTGGCTCAGGGCCAAATAATACCTTGTCACCAATACCTGTAGATTTAAGGTACTCTTCTGCACGATTTGCCACAGAGCGTGGGTCACGATCGTAGCCTTGCATAGTATTTGGCTCAAGTATGTCACAACGAATGTTGACCTGTGTTTCTTCAGCAAATGGATCAACGACCAATGTATCTGTATCTGGCATCAATACCATGTCAGATTCGTTTATGCCTTTCCAACCCGCAATTGACGAACCATCGAACATCTTACCTTCTTCAAAGAAGTCTTCGTTAACTTGATGAGATGGAATAGAGATATGCTGCTCTTTACCTTTAGTGTCCGTAAAGCGCAAATCTACAAATTTAGCTTCGTTTTCTTTAATAAACTGTAAAGCCTTTTCTACTGACATTTCGTCCTCCAGAATAAACGGTAATGTATAAATAACGTTGGTATTGGTTAACTTAGCAATTTTCGAAGCGATAATCATGCCAATCGTAATAAAGGCAAAATCGCGGTTATATGGGCTTTTCAAGTGGACACGGCTTGTTGCGCCCAGCATCAATGCACCAATCGAGAGCAAAAGAGCACCATTATCGAGCATGCGAGAGTTTATCCCTTCTATATGCCAAAGTAGGTGACACTTAATAGTGCAAATACAAATTCAAAAAGTTAAATCCGCATAAAAACTAAATGGTGTTCGCAAAATGCACATTATAACTGTACAATCCGCGCCCTATAAATTCCGTTAATGGTGGTTAAATCCACCCATACTAGAGAAAATATCATGAGCGCATCGCAAACCTCGACTGACAACTTGAGGAACATAGCAATTATTGCCCACGTTGACCACGGTAAAACCACCTTAGTTGACAAACTTTTACAACAGTCCGGTACGCTTGAGAGCAGAGGCGCTGCTGAAGAACGGGTTATGGATTCTAACGATATCGAGAAAGAACGCGGTATTACCATACTTGCTAAGAACACTGCGATTCGTTGGAATGACTACCGCATTAACATCGTAGACACCCCTGGACACGCCGATTTCGGTGGTGAAGTAGAGCGTGTTATGTCAATGGCCGACTCCGTATTGTTGTTAGTAGATGCGCAAGAAGGCCCAATGCCTCAAACGCGTTTCGTAACACAAAAAGCGTTTGCTCAAGGCTTAAAGCCGATTGTTGTACTTAACAAAATCGACAAGCCTGGTGCTCGTCCTGATTGGGTTATTGATCAAGTTTTCGATTTGTTCGACAACTTAGGTGCAACTGACGACCAACTTGATTTCCAAGTGGTTTATGCTTCTGCACTTAACGGTTGGGCTTCAAACGATGCTGATAAGCCAAGTGAAGATATGACACCGTTGTTCGAAACGATCGTAAAACACGTTAAAGCGCCAAGCGGCGATATCAACGGTCCTTTCCAAATGCAAATTTCTCAACTTGATTACAACTCATATGTAGGTGTTATCGGTGTTGGTCGTGTTACACGCGGTTCAGTAAAAACTAACCAAGCGGTAACGATCGTTGGTGCTGATGGCAAAAAACGTAACGGCAAAATGGGCCAAGTTTTAGGCTACATGGGCTTAGACAGAACTGAAGTTGAATCTGCTAGCGCAGGTGACATCATCGCTGTTACAGGTTTGGGTGAGCTAAAAATTTCTGACACCATTTGTGATCAGAACACGGTTGAAGCCTTACCGCCGTTATCAGTTGATGAACCAACGGTAACCATGACATTCCAAGTAAACACCTCACCATTTTGTGGTAAAGAAGGTAAATACGTCACTTCACGTAACATCCTAGAGCGTTTACAAGATGAGCTAATTCACAACGTTGCACTACGTGTTGACGAGACAGCTGATCCGGACAAATTCCGTGTATCTGGTCGTGGTGAATTACACTTGGGTATATTGATTGAAAACATGCGTCGTGAAGGTTACGAGCTTGCTGTATCACGTCCAGAAGTTATTTTGCGTGAAGTTGACGGTAAATTAGAAGAACCGTTTGAAACTGTAACTATCGATGTTCAAGAAGACCATCAAGGTTCAATCATGGAGCAAATTGGCTTACGTAAAGGTGAGTTAACTAACATGTCTCCAGATGGTAAAGGCCGTATTCGTATGGACTTCATCATTCCTAGCCGTGGCTTGATTGGTTTCCAAACTGATTTCATGACCATGACTTCTGGTTCTGGCTTGATGTACCACTCGTTTGACCATTATGGTCCGCACAAAGGTGGCAACATCGGTCAGCGTAAGAACGGTGTATTGATTGCTAACGCAACAGGTAAAGCCCTAACTAACGCTTTGTTTAACTTGCAAGAGCGCGGCCGTTTATTTATCGGGCACGGTGTTGAAGTATACGAAGGCATGGTGATTGGTATTCACAGCCGTGACAACGACCTTACTGTTAACGCCCTTAAAGGCAAGCAGTTAACCAACGTTCGTGCATCTGGTACAGATGAAGCACAATCTTTGGTTCCACCTGTATTGCTTTCACTTGAGCAAGCGTTGGAATTCATCGATAACGATGAGCTAGTTGAAGTGACACCTAAGAGTATTCGTATCCGTAAGAAGTTATTGACGGAAAACGATCGTAAGCGTGCTGGTCGCTCTAAAGACTAAGCAGTCTTAACAATCCAATAAAAAACGGCTCACATGAGCCGTTTTTTTTGTCCGTTTTAAAGTGTTTCTAAACCAATAACCTACGTGTAAAACGCAGTGCTGCTAGGCCTATCAAACCTAAAAATCCTATACTTCCGCCGGAGCCACCTGAACTTCCTCCACCGCTGGTGTCTTGATTGAGCAGTGTGTTTGCCACAGGGTTTAATTCTGAGTGTGTCACACTGGCTGAGTCAGTTATCACTACATCACTGATAATGACTAAGTGTTGGTCTGTCACCTCCACTCCTGCTGACAAATCTGCTTGAGTGTAATCGCGCAAAGGCGCTGCGCTTGCCGCGCCCCCTAAATCAAACCGGTTAAGGGCTGCGATAGCATCGATAATATCCATACCGTCACCTAGGACTTGACCAAAAACGGTGAAACCGCCATTTTGTACATCGAGATTTGCGCTGTTGTTATTAAGATTAATAAACCACTGAGATGTGGCACTGTTCACATTGCCGCTTAATTTGGCCATAGCAATAGTGCCGCGCACATTCGAAAGCTCAGGCTCATTCGCAACCGAACTCCCCGTTGGTACGGCGTCGAGTGGTAGTGCGTTATTGTATTGAAAACCGCCCGCTTGAATAACAAACCCAGGCTCTGAACGATGTACTACGTTATTAGCATAAGCCCCAGAATTTACGTAGCTCAAGAAATTATTTACTGTTTGTGGCGTTGTGTTATCGAACAGATTGATGTTTACATCACCGAGTACAGTTCGAATTTGCACTTCTGTTGCGTGCGTTATATTTACCGCAGTGCAGCATAATCCTGCGACGAGCATAGTGTGTTTTAATTTAGACATCATGTATCAAATCATTTAAGTGGTTAAACAAGCCGCTAGATTAAAGCAATTACACTGAGTGATTCTTAACAAATTGTAATCTTTTTCAGGTAAACACTTTCAAAGAAGGCGAATATCTTGTTGCACTAAGTCGGTCAAGGAATGGCGAGTAATCAACAATTTTGCTTGCTCAATGTCTGGAGAAAAATACCTGTCTTTATCGTAAAAAGTGACCTTACTACGCATTAATGCGTGCACACTTTGCAATTGCGTGCTGGTTTTTAAGGGAAATCGAAAATCGATACCCTGACATGCCGCCAACCATTCAATAGCCAAAATCCCTGCGACATTATCGAAAATATCTCGTAGTCTGCGTCCTGCAAACGTCGCCATAGAGACGTGATCTTCCTGATTGGCAGAGGTCGGCAAAGAATCAATTGATGCAGGATGAGCATAGGATTTATTCTCGCTGGCTAGGGCGGCGCTCGTTACTTGTGCAATCATAAATCCAGAATTCACCCCACCATTGTCTACTAAAAAAGGCGGCAAACCGCTTAAGCTAGAGTCAATGAGTAACGCCATCCGCCGCTCTGAAAGCGCGCCAATTTCTGCGAGGGCAATAGCAAGCATATCAGCGGCCATGGCGACGGTTTCAGCATGAAAATTACCGCCAGAAAGAATGTCGTCCGACTCAGGAAAGACTAATGGGTTATCCGACACGCCATTTGCTTCGGTGACAAGAATCTGTTTGGCGAAACGCATTTGCTGCAGGCATGCTCCCATCACTTGCGGTTGGCACCTTAAAGAATAAGGATCTTGTACTTTCTCACAACCTCCATGTGATTTACCTATCTCAGATTCCTGTAGCAATGTTCTAAACCCTGTTGCCACGTCTATTTGTGCTTGATGACCGCGGACAATATGAATACGCTCGTCGAAAGGCACACGAGAGCCAAGCGCTGCATCAACAGATAACGCGCCAATAGCGATGGAACTCGTTAAGGCATTTTCAGCATAAAATAGCCCTTGCAAGGCAAACGCAGTCGATGCCTGCGTACCATTTAACAGTGCTAAGCCTTCCTTGGGTGCTAAAGAAATAGGCTGCAAGCCAGCGATCACCAGCCCTTTCTCGGCGGAAATTCGATTTCCTTGGAATATGACCTCACCTTCCCCTAAAAGAACCGCACTCATATGCGCAAGGGGGGCTAAATCACCAGACGCGCCCACAGAGCCTTTTTCGGGTATTGCCGGATACACTTGATGATTGTACAGGGCGATCAATGCTTCTATAACGATTAAACGAATACCTGAGTACCCTCTTGCTAGTGAATTGATTTTCAATAGCATCAGGAGTCTAACAGTTGCTGCAGACATGAGAGCCCCAATACCAGCCGCATGGGACAACACGATACTTCGCTGTAATAGCTCGAGTTCATTCACCTCAATCTTAGTATTCGCCAGAAGCCCAAAACCTGTATTGATACCATATACGGTGCGACCTTGGGTTATGACATCTTGTACAGTTTGCTCAGCGCTATGAATGCGCTCAAAACTATCGGGATCGAGTGTGATTGGCACATGACGTCTGTGTATTTGACGCATCGTTTCTATGGTTAATTTCCCAGGTTGAAGAAGATACTTCAGCTCCATGGTTACACTTCCCCCTGTGGGTTTATGCCGCTTTGCATGGGTAAATCGAGCTTATGACGGTTAGCGCACCGCTTGGCGATTTCGTAGCCTGCGTCAGCATGGCGCATAACGCCAGTGGCTGGGTCATTATGTAACACGCGTGCTATGCGCTTATCGGCTTCTTCGGTTCCGTCACAGACAATCACAACACCCGAATGCTGGCTAAATCCCATCCCAACACCACCACCGTGATGCAAACTAACCCATGTCGCGCCTGAAGCTGTATTCAACATGGCGTTTAGTAAAGGCCAATCGGAGACGGCATCAGAGCCATCAAGCATGCCTTCAGTCTCGCGGTTCGGTGATGCCACTGAGCCAGAATCCAAATGATCTCGGCCGATGACAATAGGAGCTGACAATTCGCCGGTGCGCACCATTTCATTAAAAGCCAATCCCAATTTTTGCCTTTCCCCCAAGCCAACCCAACAAATACGCGCAGGTAAACCTTGAAATTGAATACGCTGGCTGGCCATATCTAGCCAATTGTGCAAATGTTTGTTGTCGGGAATAAGCTCTTTTACCTTAGCATCAGTTTTGTAGATGTCTTGTGGGTCACCTGATAAGGCCACCCAGCGGAATGGTCCTATGCCTTGACAGAATAAAGGGCGAATGTAAGCAGGGACAAAGCCTGGAAAATCAAAGGCGTTTAGTACTCCTTCTTCCAACGCCATCTGACGAATATTATTACCATAGTCTAGTGTTGCAGCGCCTTTAGCTTGCAAACCAAGCATAGCTTCAACATGTATCGCCATAGACTGCTTCGCTGCTTTCACCACGCTCGCTTCGTTTACGGCGCGCGTTTGGGCTGCTTGAGCCAACGTCCAACCCTTAGGCAAATATCCGTTCAAAGGGTCGTGGGCGCTCGTTTGGTCTGTGACCACGTCTGGTATAATGCCCTTAGCGAGTATGTCGGGAAAGACGTCCGCGGCATTACCAACCAAGCCGATAGATATTGGTTTATCAGCAGCTCTTGCCGCATCAATTCGCGCTATCGCTTGGCTTAGCGAAGTGGCCTTTTCATCTAAGTAACCCGTTTTAATCCGGAAATCGATCCGGCTTTCATCCACCTCTATCGCCAACATTGAGAACCCGGCCATGGTCGCGGCTAGTGGTTGAGCCCCCCCCATCCCACCGAGCCCAGCGGTTAATATCCAGCGTCCCTGTGAGTTGCCGTGAAAATGTGCTTTGGCCACACTGATGAAGGTTTCGTATGTGCCTTGTACTATGCCCTGAGAGCCAATATAGATCCAAGAGCCAGCTGTCATTTGCCCATACATCATCAAGCCTTTTTTATCTAGCTCGTTGAAGTGCTCCCAGTTAGCCCAATGAGGAACAAGGTTAGAGTTCGCAATCATTACCCTAGGCGCATTCTCATGGGTTGGGAAAACACCCACAGGCTTCCCACTTTGCACTAATAGCGTTTCATCATTGTTCATGCGTGTGAGCACTTCGACGATTTTGTCATAGCTCGGCCAATCCCTCGCGGCTCGTCCGATACCGCCATACACAACAAGCGCATGGGGATGTTCAGCTACTTCGGGATCAAGATTATTCATTAACATTCGCAGGGGCGCTTCTGTTTGCCAACTCTTGGTTGTCAAAGTGCTCCCTCTTGGTGCTCGGATGTTGCGGTTTTTATCGAGACGTTTCATTCTCCCCCCTAGTAGAACGGGAGAAATCGAGATGTCCCCCGATGCGGTATCGATTTCCTGGATGGAATAACAAGGCGTAACTCACGATCCCTTTCGCTGAAAATGTACGACGACTCACTTGTAAACAGGGTTGGTTGCTATCGATTGCTAAAACTTGAGCCACACTGTTAGTAGGCAGTATTGCTTCAATCGCATGGTCCGCTTGAGTCAACGGCGCTACGCTATTTAGATAATGGTTAGCCGTAGTCTGGCTAAAGTCTTGTTCTAAGTATTGCGGGGCCCATTTAGGATTAACCAGGCGATCTTCAAGTTGCACTGGCTGGCCATTCTCTAAGTGCACGACTCGAGTGTGAAATAGCTCGGTACCGACCATAACATCAAACCATGCGGCTTGCTGATTATTGGCTTTAATGCAGTTTTGACTGAGTACCTCATTGCTGTAAACATGGCCACGGCGCATGATTTCATCGTCTATACTTCGAATTTCCAACAATGCGCTCATGGGGCGATGATCGCTTACAAATGTACCTACCCCTTGGCTGCGCGCCAGTACGCCTTCATCGACCAGTTCAGTTAACGCGCGCCTTGCGGTCATACGGCTGACCTGAAATGTTTCTGCTAACTGATTTTCTGAGCCAACCTTGTCTCCGGGCTTCATTTGCCCAGATTCAATTTTATCTATTATGGCTGACTTAATTAAAACGTATCTTGGTTGCATTAATCGCTCCTGTTAGTTTTGCTAATTTACTTCAATCAACTTGTATATACAAGCATGTACAAGTAAGCTCAATTTTAAACTGGCACGAGGTAGTAAATGAATCAGCATGCAGATTTCTGTATTAATAACGTCAATATAGCGACGATGCGCTCCACTACGCAGGCAGAAAATGATCCTTACGGCATAAGAGAGAATGCCTGTATTTTTATTAAAAATGGCCTTATAGAGGCTATTGAGCCAGCGAAAGGACGACTAAGAAGCACAGTTGAAACTTTTGACGCCAAGGGCAAATGGCTGTTACCTGGTTTGATTGATTGTCACACTCATTTAGTGTTTGCGGGTAACCGCGCACTAGAGTTTGAGCTGCGCCAAGAGGGCATGAGTTACGCGCAAATAGCGCAACAAGGCGGTGGTATTCAAAGTACAGTTAATGCCACACGTTTAGCTTCTTATGAGAGCCTACTCAATTCTGCCATTGGCCGCGCAGCGCGCTTAGTTGAAGAAGGAGTAACCACGATAGAAATTAAGTCTGGTTATGGTCTTGATGTAGAAACAGAGCTTCGTATGTTACAAGTCGCCAAAGATATCGAATCACATCTGATGGTCAATATTCAGCCGACCTATCTAGGTGCACACAGTGTACCGAATGAATTTCGCGATGACCCAGATGCATATGTGGACTTTGTTTGTGAACGCGTCATACCACAAGTCGTTGAGCAAGGGATAGCGACCAGTGTTGACGTGTTCTGTGAGTCAATCGCGTTTAGCCCAATTCAATGTGAAAAAGTTTTCCGCACGGCTAGGCATTATAGTTTGAATATAAAAGCACATGTAGAGCAATTATCTGATCTGAAAGGTGCGTGCTTAGCTGCCAAATTTAACGCATTATCCGTTGATCATATTGAATACCTGTCACCTGAGGATGTGCCCGCGATCGCCAAATCTAATACCGTAGCAGTACTGTTACCTGGCGCGTTTTATCATTTACGAGAAACCCAACTCCCCCCATTAACTGCCATTCGCCAACATCATGTACCGTTAGCTTTGGCGAGCGACCTTAATCCGGGTAGTTCGCCCGTAGCATCCTTGTTGACGATCATGAATATGGGCTGCATATTATTTGGTATGACACCAGCGGAAGCGTTATCGGGAGTAACCCGAAATGCGGCGCAGGCACTAGGTCTTGCGCAGAAGGGACAAATTTCATCAGGTTTTGATGCAGATATGTGTTTATGGGACATACAACACCCCAATGAACTAAGCTACGGCATTAACCAAATTCGTCCGACTCGTGCTTGGGTTAGTGGTAGAGAACGTTGATATGAACAATGCATTTATATGGCAGGGGCGCATTGATGATGAAGATAAGGCGCGTGGGTTAAGGTGGCATCAGGTTGTAAACTTAGAAACGAACACTACAACTGACTCGCACTGCTGTCTACTTGGTCTCGCGTGCGATCTGGGTGTGAAAGAAAACAAAGGTAGAGTTGGCGCAAAAACGGGCCCAAACGCCATTCGTTCCGCACTAACCAACCTACCTTATCAGCACAATGTCAGTTTGCTTGATAAGGGTGATGTAGTCGCAAATGAATGCTTAGATTCCTGTCAGCAGAATTATGCAACTGAGGTATCAAAGGCACTTGAACAAGACTGCTTTGTTATTGGTTTAGGCGGGGGTCATGAAATAGCTTGGGGAAGTTACTTAGGTTTACAGCATGCATTCAACAACTCTGATGTGGCACAAACTAATCCAAAACGTATCGGTATCATTAACTTTGACGCGCACTTTGATCTACGTTTACCTGCACCGCACGCCAGTTCTGGCACCCCATTTAGACAAATTTACCAACACTGTACTGAACATTCTCTGCCATTTCACTATGCGTGTTTAGGAATAGCTAAGACCGCCAACACATTAGCATTATTTGATAGTGCAGCAATCACCGGCACACGATTTTTAGTCGATGAAGATTGCTCATTAGATAAAGCAATACCATTGCTTACGCCGATGTTGAGCGAAATTGACCTGCTGTATGTCACTATATGTCTTGATGCATTCTCAAGCGCTGATGCGCCTGGGGTGAGTGCGCCAAGCACATTAGGTATCGAGATCCCTTTTGTGTTGCAAACCCTGAGATGGCTCGCCGTAAATCAGGACAAACTTAGTTATCAGTGGGCTTTAACGGATGTAGCAGAAATGAATCCCACTTACGATATTGACCAGCGAACCGCTAAACTGGCAGCACGGCTGTTATTCGAAGTGGTAAATGCGAAATTCCCTTAACATCCTTCAAAAGTAAAAAGCCGAGATTTAATCCCGGCTTGTTCTAGAACAGGAAAGTTAATTAAATAACTTATACAACCGTAATAATTTCCTCGATGGCTAAGCGAGCTTTAGGCAAGCCATAGTTCCAATCATCATTGGTATTTTGATAACCCATAGCCAAGGCTACTTCACAAATATGACCTTCAAGCTCATCATTGAATTTCTCGCCGATAAGCTCATTATCAACCCCTTCCATTGGTGTAGATGCAATACCTAGTCGTGCAAGCGTGTGCATGATATTGCCAAGTGCTAGATACACTTGCGCTTTGGTCCAGCAGCCATTGTAGCCGCTCTCGTCCGTATTCATTTCAGCAAAAGCATATGCCCCCATAAATGAATCCCGCATGTTCGCGGGCAAGTGACCTGAACTCACCTCTGCATCAACGCGTTTAACAAACTTTTCCTTGGTAAAGTGCGGGTCGTAAGCCAGTAGAAGAGTATGAGACGCTTCTTTAGCATGGTGCTGGTTAAACTGATGTTTATTGGCAAATGTGTCATGTAAACGTTGTTTCCCTTCAACACTTTCAACAAGGATGAACTTCCACGGTTGCGAATTGATCGACGAAGCAGATAAGCGGATAGCTTCTTTAATAACGGCGATATCTTCATCAGAGATCCGCTTAGATGTATCGTATTTTTTCACTGTGTAACGTGTGCTTAAATCTTTGATAATTTGGTGAGACATTATTTACCGTCTTGTTAATAAGGATATCTAAAAGTATGGGCACAAGTGTATGCGCTTTTTTTTCTATTGATAATTAGGCATAACATTGAAAGACTTTATTGATTATTTTGACAATCCACATGAACTGTAGGTTTTTTTTAACAACTACATCAAATAATTAGGCATACAGCGAGAATTTAAAGGGCTTAGCCAAAGCCGTTGAATGTGGCCCTCTATTAAAAAGCACTAGGTGCTTATTCAAGTTCGAGCAACCAATACCGTACACCGATGCTTGGTTCAAAACCCGCTAGATGAATTCTTAGAGGGCGATTGTTTACTGGAATTGGTATTAGACAGGGCAGATAAAAAGGATATCAACTACAACTGTTTCAATTCATATTGCATCAAATCATAGATTTGAGGGCATCTTTAACCATGATGTTCAACTCTCCTAATTGTTCGTTTCCTTTCCCAGCAACGATGAAATACTGTAAGTTCAGTAAAAATAATTTTACATTATGCCGCTGTGCCAAACCCTGCTGGTTGGTGAACACCTCTGCCCAACTTTTGAAGGGAGATGGATCGGCCATATTGCTAATCCACTGCTCCCAGAATTTGATTGGTACATCTTCTCTGCGCATCGCATAATAAACAGGTCTCGACAAACGCTCAGGCTCTGCGTAAATGTAGAAGTGTGAGCCTTGTGCCGGTATTTGCTGCGCAATAGCATTTAACATTTGTTGAAGCTGCGCTTGATTAATCTTCGGATTGAGAACCAGCTGAAAAATGGCATCGGAAGTGTGAGCCACACTGTGTCGCCAACCTAGTTGGTCGTCAAACCCTCTATAGTCATTTGCCAACAACATATATGACGATAACGCGTTAACCGCTTTTATTCTTTGTGACGCCTGTAAGTATGGTGATTTACGATCGACTCGTAGTACTTCGGAGAAAACCAAAATGGCGAAGGGTAAAAAAACTGATTGCTCATCATTTTTATTGTGATCGATATCGCTAAGAAAAGTTTCAAATAATGAACTCAACGTTGGCGGTCGAATATTACCAGCACGTAACCACGTTGAGTAAGCTCCAAAGGCAACGTCGTCGCGAATTATGGGGTCACTAGAAGCCAAACAATAGCGAAGTTGGGGAAGCAGTTCATGTATTCCTTGGTTACTAAGTAAGAACTGGTTATTTTTTAAATCTAAGAGTTATTCTTTGTTCCAACTGTTAGAAAAACATGTCTCCTCGTCGATCTTACTCCTCTCATTGTCAGCATGAGTAAGAAACGAACAAATTAAAAAGGCGAAACAAAAGAAGTTCAACAACCAGGTACTAAGCATAAGACTCAACTCTAAAATAATTTTTACTAACAATAACATAATCTAATTATCTACGAAGTTGGTGAAACATGACTTAGACCTTAAGATCCCCCATGTTAATTTGGTAGATACGGTTCTTTGGCATAACGCTGAGCTGTATCTATCGCAGCTCGATTAGCTTTTGCCCAGCAGGGCTTAGGGCAAGGCTAGTATCTTTAGTTGCACAACAACATCCAGCCGCAAACCACGCCATGGTAGCGTGAAAATGGAGCTCTCTGGAGCTCTCTGGAGCACTGCTCGAGCTATTTGGACGTCCAACATGAATGTGTGGCACCTAGCCGTTTATTATGTGAACAAGCGATGGATTAGCTCTCCCGACTGATAGCGTTCAGGGACTGACATGGATGTTGGGCTGGACTCAGCTACAGGGAAGTATGACACCTAGCCGTCTACTACGTTAACAAGCTTTGGAATGTGATTGTGGCTACAGTTGATTTTTCTGTAGCGCAGAAACGAAAAAAGCCACCTGATTAAAGTCGCTTCATTCTAAATGGAAGTCTGACGGTGTCTTCCGGCAACCGCGTTGTCTCGCAGCGCAGTTGTCGCAACGCGGCTGTCGCAACGCGGTTGCCGCATGGGGGTGAAGACGGAGGCTTTTGCGAAGCGAAGCTTTGCCCGTCTGAACGGGCAGCATGGATGCTGCACTGGAGGTAGCCCCACGGATGGGTGGCAACGAGTAGCTTGATATTTTCTCAGCCATTGCATTACATTCGATGGATTTGGTTTCTTCATGTGGGGGTAGCTTTGCGCGACAGCGCTTAGGAAAAGTGCTATCCGTTGAAGCCGTATCAACCTTGCAATACTTTATCCTGCACATGCAAAAAAGGGCTAACCTTACGGATAGCCCTTTTTCTAAATGGGAGTCTGGCAGTGTGCTACTCTCGCATGGGGAAACCCCATACTACCATCGCCGCTAATGCGTTTCACTTCTGAGTTCGAGATGGGATCAGGTGGGGCCGCATCGCTATGGCCGCCAGACATAAACTGTTATCTATCAAGCTTGCGCTCAATAAATCAATATGTAAAAAGCTGATGCCGTTCCTGTTAAGGTCGGGCTGTAATCATTGCTAAATCTCTTTAGTCTTACTCTTGATTCAAATACTTGTCATACAAACAACGTTCAAACTTTTAAAAAGTCACTTGGGCGTTGTATGGTTAAGCCTCACGGGCAATTAGTACAGGTTAGCTTAACGCCTTGCAACGCTTCCACATCCTGCCTATCAACGTCGTAGTCTTCAACAACCCTTTAGGACAGTTAAACTGCCAGGGATGACTCATCTTGGGGCTCGCTTCCCGCTTAGATGCTTTCAGCGGTTATCGATTCCGAACGTAGCTACCGGGCAATGCTATTGGCATAACAACCCGAACACCAGCGG
>OJDH01000069.1_pt1 | contig 86544 bp, 75 predicted proteins | sample 1592761 | NCBI WGS metagenome assembly OJDH01 (sample SAMN05416855, study PRJEB24817) | seawater metagenome | isolation source: Sea water | place: Canada:Atlantic | collected 2013-11 | reverse complement strand
GTACAAGATACGATAAAATCTGCTTTTCTCGAACTGGGCATCGAAAACGTTCGTTGTGCTCAAAATGCTTTCTATGCTCTACGTCTTTGCGAACATATTTCTTTCGATATCATTCTCGTGGCGTTTGATGTGCGCAGCGATAAAGATGGGTTTAACCTACTCGAAGAAATGCGCTTCAAAGGGTATATCGCCAAGACTACCAGCGTTGTCTTTCTCAGCGCTGACACATCTGCCGAACTCGTAAATTGCGTGATAGAATTACAACCAGATGATTTCTGGGTTAAGCCGTTGGACAAGTCCCGAGTGGCACAACGGATCAACTATATTTTGAAAGTCAAAAGTCAGTTGTATCGTTTGAATTATTGCTTCGACCAAGAAGAATACCCAAGCGCCATATACCTTGCCCAGCGTCAGCTACAAGACGCATCTTTAGCCCAGTATTATCCTCAAATTAATCGCTTGATCGGTCGTTGTTTATTTAATTTGCAAGAATATGCTGATGCAGAGGCATTTTATCGGCAATTGCTCACGCAATATGATTATGGCTGGGTTGTCGTAGGGCTATTAAGGACGCTACTCAAGCAAGATAAAATTGAACAAGCAATGACCCTTGCAGATGATTTGTTAGAGCGAGATGACGCACGTTTCGCCACCTATGACACACTTACCGAGTACTACATCGATAAAGAGAATTACGAGAAAGGCTACGAGCTTATTAAAGAAGCGAGTAAACTGGCGCCGCGCAATATACAGCGTCATCGTAAAGCGTGGGATTTAGCTCGATTAAATCATGATCCTTTTGGCCAATATACTGCCACGCAGAATATGGCGAAATACGCTAAAAACTCTATCCACGACACGCCTGACTTACAGCTCAATGTTATCCGTTCAGGTATTGATTTAGCCAGCACGGTTTCTAGCACGCAAGCGCAAAAGTTATTAGCTGAGATGGAACGAAAAGTCACAAAATTTCAGCAAGATTTTACTCACGTTAACGACTTCAAAAGCCAGTTAACGGTTTTACAAGCTCGTTTGCTGACCTTGGGAGACAACAAAAAGCAAGCCGAAGAGTTGATGCAAACTCAAGGCGAAGTCAATAGCTGGCATTCGGTTGAAGATAACTTAGACAAGGTAAAGGCGTTTCACGAAGTCGGCCAACGAGAGCTGTCTTTGGCGATCCTAGATCGAATGAAAGAACAAATTCATGGCAATGAGTTTGCCAATCAAGTCATGTCTGAATATATTGATCAAGAACGTGTTGAACGTAGCGAAATTCATCACAACCCTAAAGAGCTCGCTGAAATGGCTTCCATTCATTATAAAAATAAACGCTTTGCACCTGCTTATAAGCTGTTAACTCAAGCGATGCAACTCGCTCCCAAAAACCCGAATATTGGTCTGAGTTTACTTAAGGTATTAGCGAGAATAGCCCAAGATGAAGGCTTAAATGAAGAACAAAACAGCGGTTTAAAACACTGTAAATTGCTACTAAAAACAGCTGAGCTCACTGCCCAGCAAAAGCTTAAGCAAGCGCAATATATTGACGCTATCAGTCAGCACAATACATCGCGCTCATAAGTTCTAGGCAATTTAAGATAAGCTGTTAGGTGACAATGTTACGTCAAACACAGCCCAACATTGTAAGAAGCTTATTCATTAGTGGAACTCAATTCTTATGACAATACTATCTTCCACCGTTTCCTTGGAAATGCTGTTAGCCGTTGTGGATAACGGCGGCTTTAGTGCCGCGGCAACTCAACTCGATGTTCAGGTTGCGCGCGTTTCAAGGGCGATCGCAAAGCTCGAAAAAGATCTTGATTGTACCTTACTCAATCGCACAACACGGCGAGTAGAGTTAACCCAAGAAGGTGTATTTTTCGTCAACGAAGTGCGCGCTAGCCTTCAGCAATTAAGTCACGCGGAGTCAAGACTTCGCGAGCTAAAGAAAACGCCCACTGGCACTTTGAGAATCGATGCGGCATCACCTTTTATGCTCCATCAAATCGTTCCTCTGATGGCTGGGTTTCGCAAAGACTATCCACTTATTGATCTGGAATTAATTTCTAATGAAAGCATTATTGATTTAATAGAAAAACGAACCGATGTGGCCATCCGGATTGGTCAATTAGAAGATTCTAATCTGCACGCTAGGCTGTTAGGTCACAGTAAGCTGCATATCGTTGCAAGCCCTGATTATCTTCAAAGTTTGGCCTTCCCGGTGACGTTAGAAACCCTTAAAGATTGCAGTATTATCGGCTTCGCCTCTTCAAGCACTTTGAATAACTGGCCTATGAAACAGGTTCTGTCACCGCCCCTCAAGCCATCAATTTTAGGCAGTAGCGGTGAAACCATCCGCCAATTATGCTTGCAAGGTAACGGCATTGCACTGTTATCTGATTTTATGGTTGCCAAGGATATAAGTGAAGATAACTTGGTGAGCCTTCTAGAAGGCAGTGTGAGTAGCCCGCATCCGCGAGAGCAGATCAATGCGGTTTATTACAAAAACAGCGCATTATCTTCTCGTATCAGTGCTTTTTTAGATTACATTCAAGACAAGCTAACACTGTAAAGCAACCCTAATGAAGCTCAGTGCTTATCAAAAAAGTCTTTGTTTCGTATGTACTTGTGCATGTAGTGATAAGAAATAGGAGAGATAAGCCAGCTGGTAAGTGTTTTATATAATCGCACTGACGGCCGTATGTTTTCGTATATTCGCTCGTTATGCAGCCATAGATTACGCCCCACATGCTTAAATATGCCCGGCAGAGGCGGTAAAAACGTAATAATGTCCAGATCGCAGCAAATGCGATATGTACGGCGGTGCAACATGTAATGCTTATTAAAGCTTCTAAATCCGGTAGATGGCTGTCCGAACGTCACGACTCTGCGCACAGGGGAGTCAAAGTGCCGCTCAAGCCAATCTGCGGTCAGAATAGCCATTGCTCCACCAGATGAGTGGCCAGTTAAACTAACTCGCTTACCGCTCGCGATTAACGGCGCCAGTACCTTTTCAATCTGCTGATAAATGCTCAGCGCTTCGGCTTCTGGCTCAGCCCCTGCCACCTTTTGATTTAACAGCCTATCGTAACCGTAATGAATGTAATAAACGGTCTTGTCGAAACGCTTGCGCTTTGGGAAGCAACACAAGTTTGTAAGCCAGTCGCTCAGGACTTGAGAGCCGCGAAAAACAACGATCACTTCTTTCTTTTTGTCTTGCCACAAAATACGCGCCAATACATGCCCCTGCCTGTTTTTAATGGCAACGTGGCCGTTCTCTGAGAATCCTAATTCCACATGATCAAAGGTTTTTGGATAAGCCAATTTGCACAACACTGCGTAGCGTTCGTATTGGTAGCGTTTGAGTTTTTTCAATCAATAAAAAGGCGTTAGTGGGTCAATGCCTGCAGGCTACCCGTGTATTGTGACACTCCCGTGACTCAGAGCGCCAATTGTGTATCCAATTGTTATGAATTAAAAGTACGAATAAATGGATAGGCTGAATTCAAAAACGGCGGGCTTGCCATTTTTCACTCTATTTTTGGTATGTTAGGGTGCCTGATGAATCAAACTTTTTCTGGGTTGCTGTTTTGTGCCCATTCGATTTTCCAGCAACAAAACTACCGTTTATCAGTAAGCCAATGATCTGCTCGCCCTGCCTGATGATGGCAATATTCGCACGCTCCCAAGGAGGTATCTTCCATTCTTTGAACCATTGCTTTAAAGGCTTAGATTGAGGTGCATCTTGCGGTGTGAAGCGCTGAGAAAAACCGCCAAAGACCACGCTTATCGGGCCAATATCAAGATCGTTTATGTTGAGGCTGAAATCGCTGACTTCGGCTAATTGCCCACGTCTTAGCGCTACTTCCCCTAAGGATAAGGGTAATTTTTGAACTTCAGGTGGCTGTATAAACGTTTCACATGGACTCACCTGTTCAGGAATGGCTATCACGTAAAGTGCATTTTCAAAGCGCCTGAACTGCCATTTCTGCCACTGTATCACTGGGCTAGCATCTTGCGCGGCTAACAGCAGCTCTTTGCTTAACTGTGCTAATATTGCCCGGCTGGGACTAGGAATATTCTGGGTATCTAGCCACATACGCACCACTTGCAAACGCCATGGCTCAGTTAACGACAATAAAAGCTCAACAGATAGGGTGTTGTTGGGGTTAAGCAGCGAGTGTAGTTTTTCCTGTGTAACCTCATCTAATAACGCTTGTTGCTGTGCACACAGCAAAGCGCTGCGAGAAACCGACTGTGCGAAATGTGGCCAACGCTGATTTAATAACGGGCTAACGTCACGACGAATAAAATTACGCTCAAAGTCGATATTCTGATTAGACTCATCTTCTTGCCACACCAGTGCGTGTTCATCAGCATAACGATGAATTTGTTCTTGGCTTATCTCCAGCAAAGGTCTGAAAAAGTGTACTTTCTCTTGATGTCCCGAAAGTTTAGCGCGAGAAAAACACCGCCCCATGCCGCTTAAGCCTTTTGGGCCAGCGCCACGTTTTAGCTGCAGTAATACGGTTTCTAACTGGTCGTCTTGATGCTGTGCTAACATTACCACGCTGCCTGGCGGCGCTATTTCAACTAACTTGGCATAACGAGCATCTCTTGCTTGGGCCTCTATCCCTTTTCCGCTAGCTACATCAACAAATACCTTCGCGCTATCAAACTCGACCTCAAGCTCCCCGCACACAGTTGCACAGTGCTGCTGCCATTTATCAGCATTATCACTCAGCCCGTGATGTATATAGAGAGCACTTAATTGAAACGAGGAAATATGAGCATGTTTTAACTGCCACAAAGCATGTAACAGCACATGAGAGTCAATGCCGGCACTGTAAGCAACAACAATGTGTAAGGGAGATGGGTGGGAGCGTTTCAGTGCAGATACTTGCGCTGCTAAATGGTCGAATAAAGACATATCTGCCAACGGGTTGCTAACAACGTCAGCGCGAGTACGTAATTGTAAAAGCGCTGAACATAAACAGCCTGCTTACACAGGCAGCTAATCAATTTTTTAACAGTAACCAAACGACATGAGTCGCTCGTAGCGTTGATCGAGTAACTCTTCACCAGACAAGCTTTTCAGTTGAGCGAGTTGCTGTTTAATGGTCGCTTTCAGATTCGCTGCAGCAACGTCATGATCACGATGCGCGCCACCTAATGGCTCTTCCACTATACTGTTGATCAAACCTAGTTCCTTAATTTGTCCGGCGGCAACACCCATTGCTTCTGCAGCTAACGGGGCTTTGTCAGCGCTTTTCCAAAGGATTGACGCACAGCCTTCAGGAGAAATAACGGAATAGGTACTGTACTGCAACATATTGACGCGATCGCCAACACCAATTGCCAATGCGCCACCAGAGCCACCTTCCCCTATAACGGTGCAGATAATAGGTACTTTAAGTCCTGCCATCACTTTTAAGTTTCGGGCAATGGCTTCACTTTGACCGCGCTCTTCAGCGCCCACACCAGGATAAGCACCTGGAGTGTCGATAAAAGTAATGATCGGTAAATTAAAACGCTCTGCCATTTCCATTAAACGCAACGCTTTACGATAGCCTTCAGGTTTAGGCATACCAAAGTTACGTTTGATTTTCTCTTTGGTATCGCGGCCTTTTTGATGTCCAATGACCATAATAGGCTGCTCATCTAACATGGCTAAGCCACCGATGATTGCTTTGTCATCGGCGAAAGCGCGATCACCTGCCAACTCATCAAACTCGTTAAAAACACGGGGGATATAATCCAAGGTATAAGGGCGCATAGGGTGACGCGCAAGTTGAGATACTTGCCATGCCCCTAAGTCTGCGAATATTTTTTTGCTCATTTCCGCGCTTTTCTCACGCAGTTTTGTGATTTCTTCCTCGATACTAATATCGAATTCACCGCCTTGATTAACCAAACGCAACCCTTCAATCTTTGCTTCGAGATCAGCGATTGGTTTTTCGAAATCCAAAAAGTTCAAGCTCATTCCACACCTAATTTGTTTATTCGTGAACAGATGTTATATCTGTCAAAATCAATGAAACACCAGCTCTACATGCTCTTTACCGAACTGCTGCTGTAATTCAAAAAGTAACTGGTCCTCAGGAGTAACATACCACTGGGCACCGAATGCTAATGTTACCTCGGCATCCGGATGCACAACATGGGCTTGTACCGGACAGCTTCCGCCTTGATAAGGCGCTAATATTGCTTGCAGTTTAGCGAGTGTTGAGGCATTACACCAGCTCGATTCAAACTGCATACTTAACCATTTTGCGTTCTTTTCCCTCGCCTGAACTATGTCCATAGCGTCGCGGGCGCCTATTGTATTGCCCCCGGAAAATTCATCAAAGCTGACCTGTCCACTTACCACCAATATTCGGTCAGATTGCAGTATTTCCTCGTATTGTTCAAACAGATCGGGGAAAAAACGTACATCTATCCTAGCACTTTTATCATCTAATGTGACAATGCCCCAACGTCGACCTCGTTTATTGGTCATCACCCGCACACCAATGACTAATCCTACCGCATAAGATACGACGTCTTTATGAGTCGGTTTGAGATCTATCAGGCGACCAGTACAGTAATGTTTGATCTCTTGGGCATATTGGTTAATTGGGTGTCCCGTTAGGTAAAGCCCCAATGTGACCTTTTCGCCGTCTAACCAGACTTTCTCAGACCAAGGTGGCACTTTAGCAAACGCTTGCTCTACTTGCTCAGGCTCAGTGGTTAGCAGGCCAAACATATCACTTTGCCCGTGGGCTTCTGCTTTAGCGTGTTGATCTGCCGCGGATATTGCTTCCGGTAAGGTGGCCATAATAGACGCTCGATGCGGCCCAAGGTTGTCCAGTGCGCCAGCGTAAACGAGTTTTTCAAGCACGCGCTTATTGATCCGCTTAGTATCCACTTTTGCACAGAAATCGAATAAATCTGTGAATTTTTCGTGGTTTTCTCGCGCTTCAATGATCGCTGCAATTGGTCCTTCGCCTACGCCCTTGATTGCCCCGATGCCATAAACAATTCGCCCTTCACTATCAACGGTAAATTTGTAGCTACCTGCATTGACATCTGGTGGCAATAAGGTGATTCCCATCCGCTGACATTCGTCGACTAAGGTCACGATTTTATCTGTGTTATCCATATCAGCGGACATTACCGCCGCCATAAATTCAGCAGGATAATGGGTTTTTAACCAAAGGGTTTGGTAAGAGACCAGTGCATAAGCAGCAGAGTGAGATTTGTTAAAACCATAACCAGCGAACTTTTCTACCAGATCGAAAATTTTGATCGCCAACTCAGGGTCAATGTTATTGTTTTTGGCACCGGTCTCAAATGATTCTCGCTGCTTGGCCATTTCTTCGGGCTTTTTCTTACCCATTGCGCGGCGAAGTAAATCTGCCCCACCTAAGCTATACCCAGACATTTCCTGAGCAATTTGCATAACTTGTTCTTGATACAAGATAATGCCGTACGTCGGCTCTAGGATTTCTTTCAGGCACTCATGTTGGTATGTGGCATCTGGGTATGAAATCGCTTCTCGACCATGTTTACGGTCGATAAAGTTGTCCACCATGCCTGATTGCAAAGGACCCGGTCTAAATAGAGCCACCAACGCGATAATATCTTCAAAGCTATCTGGTCGAAGTCGTTTGATCAAATCCTTCATACCGCGGGATTCAAGCTGGAAAACGGCTGTGGTTTCTGAGCGCTGTAATAGTTTAAAGGATTTCTTGTCATCCATCGGAATGGCCAAGATATCTATATCGACACCTTTACCGGCGGAGATCATATCGATGGCCCACTGAATAATGGTCAGTGTACGCAAGCCCAAGAAATCGAACTTAACCAGACCTGCCGTTTCAACGTCGTTTTTATCAAATTGCGTGACGGGGTTTTTCCCCTCGTCATCACAATATAAGGGTGCGAAATCGGTAATTTTGTCCGGGGCGATAACCACACCACCGGCGTGTTTACCCGCGTTACGAGTTACCCCTTCAAGAATTCGCGCCATATCGATGAGATCTTTGACTTCTTCATCGTAGGCGTAAAGCTCCGGTAATCGCGGCTCTTCTTCAAATGCTTTGGTTAACGTCATACCCGGCGTAGGTGGAATAAGCTTCGAAATACGATCAACGAAGCCGTAAGGGTGACCCAAAACTCGCCCCACATCGCGCACAACAGCCTTCGCGGCCATGGTACCAAATGTGATAATTTGCGATACAGCATCACGGCCGTACATTTCAGCAACGTGATCAATCACTTCGTCTCGTCTGTCCATACAGAAATCGACGTCGAAATCCGGCATGGAAACCCGTTCAGGGTTCAAGAATCGCTCGAACAGCAAATCAAATTCCAGCGGATCCAAATCCGTGATCCCCAGCGCATAAGCTACCAGTGAACCAGCACCTGACCCTCGTCCTGGGCCCACTGGGATACCGTTATCTTTACTCCACTGGATAAATTCCATTACGATCAAGAAATAACCGGGGAATCCCATTTGGTTGATGACCACCAACTCTATTTTTAATCGTTCATCGTATTCTGGGCGTTTGGCAAGGCGTTCTTCCTCATCAGGGAAAAGAAACGCTAAGCGTTTTTCTAAGCCCTCTTCAGATACCTTCACTAAAAAGTCCGCGATAGACATATCGCCGGTAGGGAAATCTGGTAGAAAATAAGTACCTAATAGTACTGATACATTACAACGCTTGGCGATCTCAACTGTGTTCTCAATCGCTTGGGGAATATCGGCAAATAGCTCACACATTTCCTCGCTGGTGCGCATGTATTGTTGTTCACTGTACAACTTAGGACGACGTGGATCGTTCAGTGTGTAACCATCGTGAATGGCCACGCGGATTTCGTGAGCTTCAAAGTTATCCGGTGAGATAAAGCACACTTCGTTTGTCGCCACTACGGGCAAGTCGTGTTGCCCTGCCCACTTCACCGCTCGGTGAATATAGTCTTCTTCGCCTAAGCGCCCTGTGCGTGTCAATTCTAAATAAAAACGATCAGGAAAATGCTGCTGGTAAAAGGCGGTAGCCTTTTCAGCTAAGCCTACATTACCTTTGGTTAAATAAACGCCTAAGTCGCCCATACGGCCACCAGAGAGGATAATTACCCCTTCACTGTGCTCAACCAACCACTCTTGATCTATAACGGCTTTGTCTTGCACACTGCCGCGCAGATACGCTTTAGAGATGAGCAAGGTGATATTTTTGTAGCCCTTGTTATTAGCGGCCAACAACGTCAAGCGAAAGACATGATCCTCTAGGGCATCTGACTGCACCCAGAAGTCCGTTCCAATAATGGGTTTAATGCCGTTTGAATGGGCCTGCTCATAAAATTTAACCAAACCGCACATGTTCATCTGATCGGTTAACGCAACCGCAGGCATATTGAGTGATTTTACATGGGCAATAAGCGGTTTTACTTTATTCAAACCGTCTAGCATTGAATAGTCGCTGTGGACTCTCAAGTGTACAAATTTACAATCAGACATTTAGTTTCCTGCCAACTGCCCGCCACGCTGTATTAACGATAATTGCACGGGTTTGAAGCTCATTCGGTACTGAGATAAAGGGCCAAATTCAGCCAGTTTTTCTAGGTGCGCTTTTGTGGGGTAACCCTTATGCTGAGCGAAACCGTACTCAGGGTGAGCATTATGTAACTCGCTCATTTCTGCATCTCTGGTCACTTTAGCAATAATCGAAGCCGCTGAAATTTCAGCAAACAGGCTATCACCTTTTACCACAGCTTCACTGGCATAATCCCAATGAGGACATCGATTGCCGTCTACGCGCACAAACGTGGGCTGAGTTGCTAGCCCTTGTACTGCTCGCTTCATAGCTAGCATGGTGGCATGCAGGATATTTAACTCATCAATCTCTTGCGGTGACGCTCTTCCCACACTGACCGCTAACGCGTTTTGCATAATGATATTAAACAGGGCGAGGCGCTTTTTCTCTGATATTTTTTTTGAATCTGCTAACCCGTCAATTGGCTTAGCAGGATCAAGGATAACAGCGGCGGTTACCACATCGCCCACCAAGGGCCCGCGTCCAACTTCATCGACACCTGCAATTAACTGGGTCATTACTTGCTCTCTTGATTGGGTGCTATCAGCGATAACACCGCTTTGGCTGCTTGTGCGTCTGCATCTTGCTTGAGTAACCCATGAAGTTCAGTAAAGCGGGCGACTAACGCTGCTTTCTCACCTTCATTCTGGTTAAAGTAGTGCAATAATTTGATAGCAATATTCTGAGGGTTAACGTCTTCTTGCAATAATTCGGGGACTAACTCTTCATCCGCTAAAATATTCGGTAATGCAAAATATTTAGCAATATATAAGCGCTTCATCATTTGGTGGGTCAGCCAGCTCATACGATATGCCACCACCATAGGGCGTTTGCATAGCATGGCCTCTAGCGTCGCTGTACCCGACGCTAGCAATACAGCGTCAGAAGCGGTCATCACTTCACGAGCATGGCCGATAACCACTCGATAATTTACGTCAACCAAATGCTCTCGCATATAGTCTTCGACTTGACGTTTGCGCTCTTTGTTTACCACTGGAATAAGTACACATAAATCGCTCACGTCTTTGGACAACAGCTCTGCGCTTTGCATAAAAATATCGAGCAGCAAGCTCACTTCACTGTGGCGACTACCAGGCAACAAGGCTAAAACTCGCTCATCTGCGTGTACTTTTAATGCTCTACGTGCAGCGCCTTTATCAGGCACTAAGGGGATGCCGTCGGCCATGGTATGGCCCACAAATTGGCATGGGATATTATGCTTATCGTAGACCTGCTTCTCAAACGGAAACAAACTCAAAACCAGATCGGTTGCTTTAGCGATATTGAACACGCGCTTCTCGCGCCAAGCCCAAACTGTGGGGCTAACGTAATGCACAGTTTTAATACCCGCTTTTTTAAGAGGTAACTCTAAACGTAAGTTGAAATCTGGGGCATCAACGCCGATAAAAATATCTGGGGGATTGGCGATAAAATGTTGATATAAACTTTTGCGAACGAACAACAATCTTCGAATACGCGATAACACTTCAACGAGTCCCATCACAGATAATTCTTCCATGTCGAATATCGTTGTACATCCTTGCGCTTGCATGCGTGGGCCGGCTATCCCTTCAAAAATGGCATTGGGATATTGCTGCTTAATACTGCTGATTAATCCGGCGGCTAGTATATCGCCGGATGTTTCACCGGCAACTATTCCTACTCTAATGGCTTTTTCGCTCATGACTTAGCGCACAATACCTCGTGAAGAGGTCGCCACAAAATCAGCCATGATCTTAACCTCGGGCGTGCTTTGCGCCATTTCATTCAACAACTCAACCGCTTCGTCTGCTCGATGACCATTACGGTATAGCACCTTGTAGGCACGGCGTAATTGCATAATGACGTCTTTATCAAAACCGCGACGTTTCAAGCCTTCACTATTGATACCATGTGGCGTGCTTTTATCACCGCCTATCATGACATAGGGAGGTACGTCACGCAGCACGATTGCTCCGCCTGCTACAAAGCTATGTGAGCCAATATGGCAGAACTGATGAAAGGCTGTCATACCGCCTAAAATAACGTGATCGCCAATGTGCACGTGGCCTGCTAACGTCGCATTATTCGCCAAAATGCTGTTATCGCCGATAACGCAATCATGGGCAACATGGGCGTAAGCCATAAACAAATTATGTGAGCCAATTTGAGTCAACGCTTTATCTTGAGCTGTGCCACGATGGACAGTGACTGATTCGCGAAAAACGTTATTATCGCCAATGTTCAAATAGGTATCTTCGCCAGCATATTTTTTGTCTTGGCAGTCTTCACCAATGGAACCGAACTGAAAGAATCGGTTGTTTTTGCCAATCTTAGTGTGGCCTTTTACGACTACATGAGATTCAAGTACGGTGCCTGAGCCAATTTCAACATTAGCGCCGATAAGACAATAAGGACCAATTTTCACATCATCGGCGATAATCGCCGAAGGATGAATGATAGCTGTAGAATGTATCACGTTATAGTTTCCGCATTGCACACATGAATTCGGCTTCACAAACGGCTTTGCCATCTACGCTGCCAACACCGTGGAATTTCCAGATACCGCGACGCTCTTTTATAAGACGCACGTCCATATCTAAACGATCACCAGGCACGACGGGATGTTTAAAGCGCGCTTTATCTATCCCTGCATACAAATATAAATCGTCACTATTGCCTGCAGTTTTAAAGCCTAACACGCCTGCGGCTTGTGCTAATGCTTCTAAGATGAGTACCCCAGGGAAAATAGGCTTACCCGGAAAATGGCCAGTGAAGCACGGCTCATTGAAGGTAATGTTTTTATAGGCTGTGATCGATTCACCTAAGGTATAATCCGTAACACGATCAAGTAATAAAAATGGGTAACGGTGGGGTAAAAGCTCAAGAATCTCTTCAATTCCAAGCTGATTGATATTATTAACCAACAGGTTATCTCCTCAATTAAGTCACCAATTGGCGAGGTGACTTATTTTAAATGCGATTTTTCGAGTGTTTTGACACGCTGATTGAGGGTGCTAAGGTTACGCAACGCCACTGCATTTTTTCGCCACTCTCGGTTTTCAATAGCGGGCATTCCGGAAGAGTAAACGCCAGGTTTGTCTATGGCTTTTGTCACCATACTCATCCCCGTAATATAAACGTTATCACAAATTTCCATATGTCCGTTAATTGCCACCATGCCACCAATTGTACAATTGCGGCCAATAGTAACACTTCCGGCGACAACTGTGCATCCAGCGATAGCAGTGTTCTCACCAATAATCACATTGTGTGCAACTTGACACTGATTATCGATAATTACACCATTACCAATGATGGTGTCATCAAGTGCACCACGATCAATAGTACTACTGGCACCCACTTCAACACGATCACCTAGAATAACCGTGCCTAACTGAGGTATTTTAACCCAACGGCCTTTGTCATTTGCATAACCAAAACCATCAGCACCAATCACAGTGGCAGATTGTATTAAACAGTCTTGCCCTAGTACTACGCGATGATACAGAGTGACATTTGCCCACAACTTAGTATTGGCGCCAACACTTACGCCTTTACCAATAAAGCAGCCGGGGCCAATTTGTACGTGATCTGCTAGCTTAACACCCGATTCAATAACGGCATGCGCGCCAATACTAACGTTATCACCCAATTCAACATCATCAGCTATCACCGCTAAAGGTGAAATGCCGTCGGCCGAACGAGGAGTAGAGTCAAGTAATTGTGCTGCGAGTGCAAACCCAACATAGGGATTGTCCATCACTAATGCTGAGCACTGACAATGCGATAAATCTTCGGATTTTAAAATAACGGCCTGAGCGGCCGTTTTTTCAAGCTGGCTACGATACCGACTATTCGACAAAAATGAAATCTGACCATTGCCCGCTGACGCCAATGTAGACAGTGAATGGATTTGCGTATCACCACTGTCGCCATCAGCAAGATGTAGCGTGGCTCCAATTTTATCAGCTAATTGCTGTAAGCTAACTGTTTGATTCAAAGTCAGACCTTATTATCGATTGTAACGTGCGTCCTACTGGACTTATTTTACTTTGCTAACCTGCTCTAATACTTTCTTAGAGATATCATCTTCTGGATTAATAAAAGCAACTGCATTGGCGTTTAATATAACGTCATACTTTTCTTTAGCTGCAACAACGTCAATTGACTGTTTGATGAAACCAAGCAATTTATTTTGCTCTTCTTTCAAACGACCTTGAACTTCTTGTTGAAGCGGCTGTGCTTTGGCTGCATATTCTTCACGAAGGGCATTAATTTTGCCTTCAAGTTCAGTTTTTTCTTTGCCGCTCATAGTCGCTGCATCACGTTGATTCTTCTCAATGTAATACTTTATGTCTTTTTCCAAGCGGCTAACTTCTTCAGTTTTGTCTTTAAATTCTGCCGCTAAGTCTTGTTGAATTGTGGCTGCTTGAGGCATAGATTGGAAAATACCTTGTACGTTAACCGCACCGATTTTTTGCTCTGCCAATGCTGCATTACTGAATGCTGCTGCGCTAATTAATGCCCCTGCTACAAGACTTTTAGTAAATGTTTTCAAAAGATACTCCTGATTTTTAATCGTTATTTTTCTCAGCACTAAACAATACTGGATTTAGAATGTTTGACCAATGTTAAAAGAGAAAAACTTCGTGTCATCCCCTTCTCTTGATTCAATCGCTTTAGAGAAGCTGAATACCATAGGTCCCATAGGCGACAACCATTGTACAGAAAGACCACCAGAAGCTCTATACAACTTGTAATCACTGTAATCTTCTAATGGATCGTTGTTAAACTGTTGATTAAGCGTTAAATCTTTATAGCGGTCATACCTAAACTCAGTATCCCAAACGTTACCTACGTCCACGAACAAGCTAGTTCGTACCGAATTATCGAAGTCAGCTTCCACAAACGGAGTAGGCACGATTAACTCGACACCACCTAGGATCATGGCGTTACCGCCAAGTGAACGAGACGAAATAGTCACAGTGTCGTTAACTGGGCTGCCGTAGATAATATTGCCGTCGATATCACGGATGACGGAAGGGGTAAGCTGCACACCACGTGGGCCAACTGTGTTGTTTTCAAAACCGCGCAGTGAATCATTACCACCAGCACCGAAGTTTTGGTTAAATGGTAATATTTGGTCTACGCCATTGGCGGTGCCATAACCGTTACCATAACCTAACTTCAAGCGAGCCAAGAATGACCAACGTTGATTACGAGACAATGGGAAATAAAACTTGGTATCCACTTCGGTTTTAAAGTAGTTAACGTCAGAATTCGGCGTGGTGATACTGAACGATGCACGTTGCGATGAACCAGCAGTTGGGAAAACACCACGGTTTAACGTAGAGCGGATCCAAGCCACTGACGCTAAGAAGCTATCGTATTTAATAGAGTCGTCTGGGTTACTTTCATCCACAAATTGATTATAAAAGCGGGTCGTCTGCTCGTAAGAAGTACTTTGGAACAACTCAACATTACTGTATGTCAAACCAAAGTTAATGCGGTTGAACTCATCAATAGGATAACCGACGTTTGCCCCGACAGAATATTGCTTAGAGTTATACTGAATAAAACCAGCGCTTTCGCCATCAAACTCGCTATAGCCTACTGAGCCACCTAAGCTGATGCCGTCTATGGTGAAATACGGGTCTGTATAAGAAATCTGAGCACTTTTTTGATATGACGTTGTACTTAGGTTCAATGCGATACGTTTACCTGTACCTAAGAAGTTATCTTGTTGGATACCCGCTTGTAAGCTCAGCTTGGTTCTATCACCGTAACCGATACCCGCATTGAATGAACCAGAAGCTTGCTCTTTTACGCTGAAGTTAACGTCAACTTTATCGTCTTCGCCAGGTAGGCGAACCGTTTCAAAATCAACTGTTTCCATGTAAGTCAAACGAGAAAGTGCGTTTTTGGAAGATTCAAGCGTTGCGTTTGATAGCCATGCACCTTCCATCTGCGTCACTGACTGACGTAACACTTCATCGGCAGTGCCAATGTTGCCTTCAAAGTTAATACGACGAACATAAATACGTTTGCCAGGGTCCACAGATAAGGTCAACTTAACCGTTTTATCTTCTTCATTAATATCAGGAATGGTTGTAACTGTTGGATAAGCGTAACCAAATCGACCAAAATACTTACTGATAAATTCTTCTGTGTACGTTACCTCAGCCTGGTTATATAACTCACCAGGCGTGATAGGCAATACAAGCTTTAAGTAATCTTCATGACCTAATAACTCACCGACCAATTCCACTTCAGAGACTTTATACTGCTCGCCTTCTTCAATATTTAAGGTGACGTATATACCTGCTTTCTCGGGTGTCATGGAAACTTGCGTCGATTCAATATCGAACTTCAGATAGCCACGATCTTTGTAATAACTTGTGACCGTTTCCATATCGCCTGTTAGAGTTTGCTTCTGATAACGGGTTTCGGATAGGAAGTCCCACCATGGGGCATCGAATTTCAATTCCATTTGCTCGAACAAAGTAGCGTCATCAAAAATGGTGTTACCAACAATGTTGATCTGCTCAATTTTGGCCGCATCGCCCTCTTCGAAAAGCAACTTTAGGTCAACACGATTACGTGGCAAAGGCGTAATGATCGCGCTTACATCGGCGTTATATTTACCAATACTGTAATAGAAGTCTTTTAAGCCATTTTCGATAGAGGTCAGCACGGTTTTATCCAGTGGCTCACCTAAACGAATATTGCTGCCGTCTAAACTTTCTTGTAGCTGCTCGTCTTTGATGTCGTCATTGCCTTCAAGAATAATATTACTGATAGTGGGGCGTTCTTTCACCTTAACCACCAGTACATCGCCGTCACGCAGCACTTCAATGCTCTCGAAATGCGTTGATGCATACAATGAGCGAATAGCCTGTGCTATTCGGAAGCTATTCATTTCATCACCGACTTTAACCGGCAAGTAGGTCAATGCCGCACCAAGGGCTACACGTTGCAGACCTTCGACTTTAATATCAGAAACGACAAATTCACTTTCTTGGGCCGACTTTGCCATATTGGCAACGGATAACATCAATCCTGCAGCAACTAACTGTTTAAACTTCATTTATTACCATTCTTCCTAAGCGCACATATGTTTGTGCTTTGACCAATTTGGCCGATAAAAATTATAAACGCGTAATGTCGTTAATGATGGCGATACTCATAAACAGGAGTAATAATAAGCCACCTATTTTAAAACCAATCTCTTGTAAAGAGTCCGGAACGGGTCGACCACGTAAAAGCTCTATAAAGTAATAGAGTAAGTGTCCACCATCAAGCACCGGAATGGGTAAAAGGTTAATAATTCCCAAATTGACGCTAATTAACGCTAAAAAGCTCAGAAAATACACTATTCCTGAGCTCGCACTCATCCCAGCACCCTGGGCAATGGAAATCGGTCCACTGAGGTTTTTAACCGACACATCACCTGTAATTAACTTTCCTAGCATTTCGACGCTAAGGGTCATCAGACGCCATGTTTTGTCGCTCGCCTGAACAACAGCGTCAATCAGACCGTATTGGTGAGTGAATAAAACCCCTTTCGGCCATGGTGCTAACGTTGGGCTGACACCCAAGTAACCAATCTCATCTTCACCATCGTGGCGCGAGCCTAACATGCCGCTCAACCTAACAACACGCTCGTCTCTTAACACCTCAATGACAACGTCAGCATTGGGACGCTTCGCAACATAACTGACTATTTGTTCCCAATTTGCCATGGTAGTTCCATCTACCTGCTGAATTTTATCTCCAACCTTCAAACCAAGTTGCTCAGCAGCAGAGTTTTCAGCCACCAAACCAACGATACTCAAGACTTCTGGTCGATACACAGACAAACCTAAACTCTCAATTGCGGAGTCTTTGTCCGGATCAAATTGCCAAGTGCTCAAATTCAACACTTTAGTTTGTTCAACAGGGCTATTTGGCAACGCAATAGTGAGCGGCAGAGTATCATTGCCAATATATGAAATCAGCTCTAGATTCACCGCTTGCCAATCGATGGTGCCTCGCTCTCCTACTCGCTTGATAATAGAGCCTTCTATCAACCCAGCTTGACTGGCGATACTGTCTGGCTTTATTTCACCGAGCATCGGCTTAATAGTTTGAACGCCAATAAGGTACATCACGAATAAGGCAAATATGGCGAAAATAAAGTTGGTTAACGGGCCAGCAGCGATAATAGCAATCCGTTTGAGTACGTGCTGACGATTAAAGGCATGAGGTAAATCTTCTTCTGCTACGTCGTCTACTCGTTCGTCGAGCATTTTAACGTAACCACCCAAAGGTATGGCAGCTATAACGTATTCAGTGCCTAGCTTATCCGTGCGACGCCAAAGAGCTTTACCGAAGCCGACAGAAAAACGCTCGACTTTGACTCCGCAGCGCCTAGCGACCCAAAAGTGCCCCCATTCGTGCACAGCCACTAAAATACCCAGCGCAATAACGAACGACGCTAAACTCCATAAAAAGCCTAACATTAGCGCGCCTCTCTTGAGTAAGATAAAATAATCTGTTGTGCCTGACTACGACATTCCTTATCCCACTCAACAATGGCATTGATGTCATCGAGCTGACATCCTTGCATTTGTGCTACGCATTGCTGATTGACTTGGGCAATTTGGCTAAAACCAATTTGTCCTGATAAGAAAGCTGCCACAGCCACTTCGTTCGCTGCATTTAATGCGGTTGTAGCGTATTGCCCTGCATCAGAGGCTTCTATTGCCAAATATAAATTGGGATAGCGCTGTGGTTCAGGTTCGTCGAAACTAAAATTGCTCACGGTTTGGAAATCCAGAGGTTTGACCCCTGAATCAATGCGTTTTGGAAACGCTAAGCCATGGGCAATCGGCGTGCGCATATCAGGGTTGCCCATTTGGGCTAACACTGAACCATCGCAATACTGCACCATAGAATGAATAATACTCTGTGGATGCAATACCACTTTGATGTCACTCGTTTGCAAGCCAAATAACCAACGGGCTTCGATAAACTCCAAGCCTTTATTCATCATAGTGGCGGAATCAACCGATATCTTTTGTCCCATATCCCAATTAGGGTGAGCACATGCTTGAGCAGGTGTCATCTCAGATAAACGATTTAACGGCGTTTCCCGAAACGGTCCTCCTGAGCCGGTTAACAAGATACTGCTGATCCCACAGGACGCCAAATCACCGTATTGATAATCATGAGGCAAACACTGAAATATAGCGTTGTGTTCACTGTCAATAGGCAATATCGTTGCGCCATGTTCTTTGACTGCGTTAATGAATAACTCGCCAGACATCACCAACGATTCTTTGTTGGCCAATAATACTTTTTTGCCCGCTTTAACCGCCGCGATAGTAGGTAACAAACCCGCACCACCGACAATAGCGGCCATCACGACATCAACCTCATGGGCACTGGCAACATCGGCTAACGCTTGCGCGCCTGACAGAAGTTCTGTTTTTATTCCACTGGCGAGTAATGCTTGTTTGGCATGTTGATAGCTAGCGCCGTTGGATAACACAAGATACTTAGGTTGGCACAGTTTGGCTTGCTCAAGGAGCTTATCTATTTGGCTATGAGCTGTTAACGCATAAACCTGATACAAATCGGGATGGCGCAACACCACATCAATAGTGCTTTGTCCAATAGAGCCTGTTGCGCCTAATATACAAATATTTTGCATTAAGCCATCCACGAAACATAGCAAAAGGCAAAAACAGGAAATGCCGCCGTTAAGCTGTCAATGCGATCTAAGATACCGCCATGTCCGGGCAATAAGTTTCCACTGTCTTTGATACCCGCACAGCGTTTAAGCATACTTTCATTCAAATCGCCTAATGCAGATACCGCAACCGTCAAACCGCCAATTAAAATGTTGATCCAAATTCGGCTGGGGTCAACGGCATAATGAAGTGCAGCAAAAGCGATAATAAGCGAAGAGGCCCCGACGCCTCCCATTAGGCCTTCAAATGTTTTACCGGGAGAGACTCTCGGGCGTAATTTAGTACGACCAAACTTAACCCCCACAAAGAATGCTCCTATATCGGCAGCCCATACTATGCCTAGCACATAGAAAATAAGTGAAGCGCCATAAAAACTATCAACGTCATACAAGCTAGTGCGCAATGAGATGATAGCGACCCAAGTCGGTATCAACGTAAGTAGCCCAAATACGCCTTGAATGCCTCTTCGTGTGCGCCAAAATGAGCTGAAGCGCGGATAGGCAATGATCATCAATAACGAGATGAACCACCACAGTGCGGCTATACCCAAAATATAATGGTAAAGGCTATTCAGCTGGCCTTGATACCATATATTTTCCACGTCTATGGTAAAGGTGAAATAGCTACATATAGCCACCACAATAAGTGTATATATGGCTTTGGTTTGGCGGGTAACAAACCCCGACATATTCGCCCATTCCCATGCGCCTAATCCAAGCACACCAATCATGGCAATTTCGAAACCAAGCATAGGTAAAAATAAAATCGAACACAGTACCAGCGGTGCTAACACCAGTGCGGTCAGAATACGTTCTCTCAACATTGTGAGCCCTCAGAAGCGGAAGTGGAGATAACTGCAAGCGAACCTGTCATTAACTGACCTGTTCGCCTGTCATCCCGTAGCGACGTTGCCTATCGGCAAAGTTATCGATGGCAAGTTGGAATGCGTCTTCGTTGAAATCCGGCCAGTAGGTATCGGTAAAATACAATTCCGCGTAAGCAACTTGCCACAACAGAAAATTACTAATACGGGTTTCACCACCGGTACGAATGAGTAAATCGAGTTCAGGAAGGTCAGCGCAACAGGTATAACGGTTGAGCATGGCTTCGTCGATTTGCTCACATTCGAGCGAGCCCTTTTTGACCTGCTCAGCCAACGCCTTGGTGGCGTTGAGAATATCCCAGCGACCACCGTAATTCGCAGCAATGTTGAGAATTAGGCCATCGTTGTTTTCAGTTAACGCCTCAGCATCTTGAATTTGCGCAACCAGCTTTTTGTCGAAGCGACTAGTATCACCAATAACGCGTAATTTAACGTTATTTTTGTGCAGTTTCTTAACTTCACTGCTCAATACCATTTTAAACAGCTCCATTAGCACCCCCACTTCTTCTTGAGGGCGATTCCAGTTTTCACTGCTAAAGGCAAATAAGGTTAAGACTTTGATATTATTTTTAAGAGAAAAGGACACAGAAGCGCGAACACCTTTGACACCAGCACGATGGCCGAAGGTTCGTATCTTGCCTTTCTTTTTGGCCCAACGACCGTTGCCATCCATAATGATCGCAACGTGCTGGGGCACGAGTTTACTGGTCGATTGTGATTCTGAATTCATTTATCAGGCAACCACTACACTTCCATTAACTCTGTTTCTTTCGCTGCTAAGATGTCATCGATTTGCTTTACGAATTCATCTGTCAGCTTTTGAATAGCGTCTTCACCGCGGTGAGCATCATCTTCGCTGATTTCTTTTTCTTTCAGCAACTCTTTGATATCGCCATTGGCGTCACGACGAATATTACGCACAGCAACACGACCGCCTTCTGCTTCATTGCGAACCACGCGGATCAAATCTTTACGGCGCTCTTCTGTCAATGCTGGCATAGGAATACGAATTACCGTACCTGCACTCATTGGGTTTAACCCTAAATCTGACTGCATGATTGCTTTTTCAACGGCTTGTGCTGCGCTTTTGTCAAATACAGTCAAGGCAAGTGTGCGTGAGTCTTCAGCTATCACGTTAGCCAATTGCTTTAACGGAGTCGGCGCGCCGTAATATGGCACCATGATGCTATCTAATAAGCTAGGATGGGCACGACCGGTGCGAATTTTGGTAAATTGGCCGCGTAACGCAAGCACGCTTTTTTCCATGCGCTGACGCGCGTCTACATTGATTTCATCAATCATAAAATGTCTTCCTAATTAATTATCTTGTTTTTCTGGATGGCAAATTACGGTACCAACATCTTCACCAAGCACAACTGCGCGTAAGCAACCTGGGGTATTCATATTAAAAACGCGAATAGGGATATTGTGATCTCGTGCTAGCGTAAATGCCGCCAAGTCCATCACTTTTAATTCTTTGTCTAATACTTCTGAGTAAGACAAGGTTTTGTATAACACTGCATCTGGATTTTTCGCAGGGTCTGAATCATATACACCGTCTACTTTAGTGCCCTTAAGCACAGCATCGGCTTCTATTTCAATACCACGCAAACAGGCGGCTGAGTCAGTTGTGAAGAACGGGTTCCCCGTACCTGCTGCAAAAATTACAACGCGACCAGATTTTAATAAACTAATAGCTTCAGCCCAGTTGTAGGCATCACATACGCCATTAAGTGGAATGGCTGACATTAAACGAGCATTCACAAATGCACGATGCAGCGCATCACGCATGGCTAAACCGTTCATAACGGTCGCGAGCATACCCATGTGATCGCCAACAACACGATTCATGCCTGCTTTTGCTAAACCTTCGCCGCGGAATAAATTACCGCCGCCTATGACTAAGCCAACTTCAATACCCAGTTCAACCAATTCTTTTATTTCTTGGGCCATACGCTCAAGAACTTTCGGATCAATCCCAAAGCCTTCCTCGCCCATTAAGGCTTCGCCACTTAGCTTTAGCAATATTCTACGATAGGCATGTTTAGGTGTTGTACTCATCGGCAGGCTGTTCCTTATTTAACGAATAATGGGGGTCAATAACTCTCGGTATAACAATGTACGTCTTAGCATACAGGCATTACCTAAGTTGCTTTTGTGCGCACATAGTTCAACGCTTGGCGCTAAACTTAGGCGTTAAGAACCTAAATGTACTGAATTTCAAAGTACGTGCCGTTATACAGCTTGGTCCACATATAAAAAGGCACCTCAATTTGAGGTGCCAATAGTTTATATGACATTAGCTTTTCGCAAAAGCAAATGGCGCAATTATTTCTTAGCAGCGGCCATTTGTGCAGCTACTTCAGCAGCAAAGTCTTCTTCTTTCTTCTCAATACCTTCACCTACTTCGAAACGTACGAAGTTGATAACGTCAGCATTTTTTGCTTTAAGCAATTGTGCTACAGACGTTGAAGGATCTTTAATGAAAGCTTGGCCAGTTAGGCTTACTTCAGAAGTGAACTTGTTCATGCGACCAGAAACCATCTTCTCAGCGATGTCAGCAGGCTTGCCTGACTGCATAGCGATATCAAGTTGAATTTCTTTTTCTTTAGCAACAACTTCAGCTGGTACGTCAGTTGGCTTAACGAACTGAGGGTTAGCTGCCGCAACGTGCATAGCGATGTCTTTCGCAAGCTCTTCGTCGCCACCTTGAAGGATAGCGATAACGCCGATACGGCCGCCGTGTACGTATGCGCCAAGGTTATCACCTTCAACAGAGATAACACGACGCGGAGAAATGTTTTCGCCAATTTTAGCAACCAAAGTATCACGTGCGTCACTTACTTTAACGCCGTCAACCACTGAATCGTTCAACGTTTCAATGTCATTGATTTTATTAGCAGACGCCACTTCGATCAATTTGCTACCGAATGCGATGAAACCTTCGTCACGAGCAACGAAATCAGTTTCACTGTTCAACTCGATCATTGTTGCTACACCGTTAGCAACTTTGGTCAAGATAACGCCTTCAGCGGCGATACGACCTGCTTTTTTAGCCGCTTTTGCTTGGCCATTTTTACGCATATTTTCAATTGCTAGCTCGATGTCACCGTTCGCTTCAACTAGTGCATTTTTACAATCCAACATACCTGCAGCGGTACGCTCGCGTAATTCTTTAACTAGGGCTGCTGTCACTGCCATTGTCGTTTCCTCAGCAATATAATGTACTTAAATTAGGATTAAAAAACAGGGGCATTAGCCCCTGTTAGATTTTCGTGTCATGCACATTTGTGCATTAACAGACTGACTCAATAGGAATATTAAAGGGGCTGGTTACTCAGCAGCTTCAACAAACTCACCTTCTTCAGCCTGTACTTCAATGTTCTTCTCACGACCTTCGATAACGGCGTCAGCAGCAGAGTTCAAGTAAAGTTGAACTGCACGGATCGCATCATCGTTACCAGGAATGATGTAATCAACACCATCTGGGTTTGAGTTTGTGTCGACGATAGAAACAACTGGAATACCAAGGTTACGCGCTTCGGTAATCGCAATGTGCTCGTGATCAGCATCAACAACGAAAAGACAATCAGGAAGACCGCCCATGTTTTTGATCCCGCCCAAGCTGTTTTCTAGCTTAGCCATTTCGCGTTGTAACATAAGCACTTCTTTCTTAGTGATTTTGTCGAACGTACCGTCTTGGCTTTGTTGCTCTAGATCTTTCAAGCGCTTGATTGATTGACGAACTGTTTTCCAGTTAGTCAACATGCCGCCTAACCAACGTTTGTTAACGTAGAATTGGTCACATTTAACTGCCGCGTCACGAACTGAATCACTTGCTGCACGTTTAGTACCAACAAAAAGGATTTTACCTTTCTTTGAAGCAACGCCGCCGATGTAATTCAACGCATTGTTGAATAACGGAACCGTTTTTTCTAAGTTAATGATGTGAACTTTGTTACGAGCGCCAAAGATGAAAGGTTTCATTTTTGGGTTCCAGTAACGAGTTTGGTGACCGAAGTGAACGCCTGCTTGAAGCATATCGCGCATTGATACATTTGCCATTATATTAGTTTCCTTAATATGGGGTTAGGCCTCCATACATCCCAGGTCTCGATCTGTGCAGACGAATCTTGCACAAACACCCCGAAAACTGTGTCGATGTATGTGTGTTATTAAATATAAGTTAGTCGCTGTAAATAACCGTTTTATGACAAGTTCAGAAGAACATATTAATGAACAGTTGTTTCAGCGGGGCGCTTTATATCACGAGAATGAGATAAATTCAAGTTTGGGTATAGGCGCTATACACCAGCGCCTTGAAAAGTTAAGATATAACCACATTTATTAAGACCCGAAAAAATTAGGACATTGCTTTGCCAGCTACTATAAAAACCGCACAAGAAATTGAAAAAATGCGCGTTGCCGGGCGACTCGCAGCAGATGTATTACAAATGATTGGTCCCCACGTCAAAAAAGGCGTGACCACAGATGAATTGAACCAAATTTGTCATGATTACATCGTTAATGAACAACAGGCCATCCCTGCCCCGTTGAATTACGGTAATCCGCCGTTTCCTAAGTCTATCTGTACCTCTGTTAATCATGTTATCTGTCACGGCATTCCGGCTGACAAAAAATTAAAAGACGGCGACAGTGTGAATATCGATGTTACCGTTATAAAAGACGGTTACCACGGTGACACGTCAAAAATGTTTGTGGTTGGCAAACCAAGCATTATGACTGATCGCCTTATCCGCGTAACACAAGAGGCACTTTACATCGGTATTAAGATGGTAAAGCCAGGTGTGCGTTTAGGTGACATTGGGCATGCCATACAGCAACATGCCGAAGGACATAACTATTCGATTGTACGCGAATACTGCGGCCACGGTATCGGCGCTAACTTCCATGAAGAGCCACAGGTCGTTCATTATGGTCGCCCAAACACAGGTGAAGTGTTAGAAGCTGGCATGTGTTTTACCATCGAACCTATGGTGAATGCAGGTAAGCGTTATTCTAAAGTGTTGCCTGATGACTGGACCGTCGTCACCAAAGATCGCAGCCTTAGCGCTCAATGGGAGCACACCTTATTAGTCACTGAAACCGGGGTGGAAATTCTTACCCTGCGGGACGATGAGGAAATAGAGCGCGTCATTAATCATTAAGCGTCATTCGAAAAATCTTTTCTAAGCTTATGATAAATAATTAATTCTTGCCGGAATTAGTTATTTGTCATCAGGCTTTAATTAGACGAACCTTAAGAGTATATCTGTGTAATTAAATCGTCATTCAATTGAATAAAGGACCGTATCTTGTCTTTGCAAACGTTAATAAATCAAATCCAACTTATTCAATCCACTGACGACATTCCTGCATTTAAAGCCTGCATTAGCGATAGTTACGACTGGTTAGAAAGTGAGTTTACCCGAGTCGATGTAGACAGCCTTGTTCTTGGTCGTGCTACCTTTGTTGACGCTCTTTTATGCCATGCATGGGAACTACTCGACCTGCATAAAGAGACTAAAATAGCATTGGTGGCTGTAGGTGGTTACGGTAGAGGCCAACTGCAACCCTATTCAGATATTGACCTGTTGCTACTTAGCCCTAGTTCTCTTTCTCAAGCCCAGCAAAATACCATAGGTCAGTTTATCACCTTTTTGTGGGATGTTGGTTTAGACATAGGCCAATCAGTTCGCACCATAAAAGAAACTGTTTCTCTAGCGCGTGGTGATGTCACCATAGCAACAAATTTGGTCGAAGCTAGGCTTTTGACAGGCAACCAAGATACCTTTTTAACTCTGAATAAAAAGCTTCATGGGCGCGGTTATTGGACTAGCAAAGACTTTTTTATCGCTAAATCAAAAGAACAGCAAATACGCCATTCTAAATTTAAAGGCACCTCTTATAACCTCGAACCGAATGTGAAAGAGAGCCCTGGCTGCCTGCGTGATATACAAAATATCGGCTGGATAGCCAAGAAACACTTTAAGGTGATGAAGGGCACGGAACTAGTAGAACGCGGTTACTTCACTGAGCAAGAATTTCAAGAGCTGCTAGAGTGCCGCTCTAACTTATGGCGCATAAGATTTGCACTGCATATGCAAGCTGGCCGCAGCGAAAATCGCTTATTATTTGATTATCAAAACGATGTAGCCAGCCGCTTAGGTTATGGTGATGATGGTAAGGCATCTGTCGAGCGCATGATGAAATCGTTTTTCAGAACGGTAAGGCGTATTAGTGAGCTTAACGAAATGTTATTGCAACGCTTTGGCCACGACGTATTACATATCAAAGTCAAAGATCGCTCAATTATCAATCCAAGCTTTGAAATTGCTGACGGTCTACTCGCCACGCGGCATGACAACGTATTCAATGAGCCAGAAGACATTCTGCAGTGCCTATTACTGATTGCAGATACGCCGCAAATCGAAGGTTTGCATTCAAGTGTACTCAGTCAACTACGCTTAGCTCGTCGCAAGTTTCATAGTCAATATTACTGCGAAATTCCTCGCTGTCGCACGCTGTTCATTGAACTGATGCAACACCCAGATTTCTTTGGTCTAGGTTGGGACATAATGCATAAGCACGGAATTTTGCAGTCTTATTTGCCGCAATGGGATCATATTGTTGGCATGATGCAATTCGACTTATTTCATGCATACACTGTTGATGAACACACCCATCGTTTAGTTAAGAACGTTTTTCAATACAGTCAGGGCAATGCAGGCTTTCCTCGTTGTAGCCGAATCGTGCGTAACCTAGACAAACCTGAGCTGTTATACATTGCCTCTATCTTTCATGATATTGGTAAAGGCCGTAACGGCGACCACTCTAAATTAGGTGCTAAAGATGTCGCCGAGTTTTGCGCCATGCATGACATTAATGATAAAGACGCCGAACTCATCGCTTGGTTAGTTGAAAGCCATCTAATGATGTCAGTCATTGCTCAGCGCCGCGATATTTACGATCCTGAGGTGATCAACGAATTTGCGGGTAATGTGCGCACGCACAATCACCTTAATCACCTTTATGTGCTTACACTGGCTGATATTCGTGCCACCAATGACAACCTATGGAATGACTGGAAAGCCACCCTACTACGTGAACTGTATTTGCTCACGCAAAAAGCCTTAGATAACGGCTTGGAATGCAAGGTTGCTTTGCAAGATAGGATTGACGAACATCAGACCAAAGCAAAAAGACTACTGGTAAACCGCGGCGTAAATGAAAGCCAAGTTGAACAGTTTTGGAAACGCTTAACGGACGATTACTTTGTGCGCTTCAAGCCCGATCAAATTGCGTGGCATGCGGGCGTTATTCTAGCTGCCCACCCTATGACAGATGATTTTTTACTCGTAGAAGCCAATGAACACACCGCTAAATCGGGTACAGAATTACTGGTGTATGGTAAAGATAAAATCAACTTGTTCGCTCAGGTCGCATCTGTGCTTGATAGCCGCAACTGTTCAATTCATGATGCACAAATCATGAAAACCAATGATGGCTACGTTTTTGACAGCTTCATTGTGTTGGAACAATCTGGAGACAGAATTGACTCGGCGAGTCGCTTAAGCAGTTTAAAAGAAGCTGTGACCAATCAGCTAAACAAGCCGGGTGAAGAGCACCAGAACCGCCGTAAAATGTCCCGTCAAATGAAACAGCTGGACGTACCCACAAAAGTCCGGTTTTATTCCAGTCAGCCTGATGTCACTTTGGTTGAACTCGAAGCATTAGATGCACCAGGGTTATTGGCGAAAGTGGGGAACCTATTGGTGGAAATGGAGTTTTCATTACGTATGGCTAAAATCGCTACGATCGGCGAGCGAGCTGAAGATTTATTCATCATTAGCAATAGTGACGAAAAAGCCTTAACGCAAAACCAGGAAATTGAGCTTAAAAAGCGCTTGTCCGAAACCCTAGATTAACAGCCACCAACACCAGTGAGCTCATCACTTCACATCGACAGTAAGAGCTCACTGTCATGATACTTTCAAATTACCGTCACTTTACTGTAAAACCCTGCTTTTAGCCTAAGTCCTAAACAGCTAAAGGGTTTTACCATGAAAAACACACTGGTTTATCGCGCACATTACCGTACAGTTTGGTTATCTGATATTCACCTAGGTAGTAAAGACTGTAAAGCTGAATACTTGCTCGACTTCTTAGATCATTCAACAATTGAGACATTGTACCTAGTAGGTGACATTATCGATATGTGGGCAATGAGTAAGCAATTCCGCTGGCCTGAAGCGCACAATAAGGTGCTGCACAAACTCATGTGTTTATCAAAGGAAGACACTCGCGTTATCTTTTTGCCCGGCAATCATGACGCTCCACTACAAAAGTACGATGGCATCACCTTTGGTGAAATTGAGATAGCTAGAGAAGCCATTCACACCACCGCAGACGGCAAAAAATTATTGGTACTTCATGGCGATCAGTTTGACCAAGAAGTTTGCTTCGGGCCCCTTCAGTCATGGATAGGTGATAAGGCATATGATTTCTTACTATTTATTAATCGCTGGTATAATCGCGCTCGCGCGTCGCTTAAATTCCCTTATTGGTCATTGGCTGGCTATTTAAAGAGCCATATAAAAGAGGCTAATAAAGCCATTAGTCGTTATAAGTATGCGTGTATTAACCGCGCAACAGAAATGGACCTAGACGGCGTCATTTGTGGGCATATTCACCACCCAGAAGTTGATACCATCCAAGGAAAAACCTATTACAACGATGGAGACTGGATTGAGAACTGTTCAGCCTTAACCGAATTAGCAAGTGGTGAAATAAAGCTAATTTACTGGACGCAAACGGCTCACGCCAGCAACCTATTCAACCTACGTATGAGCAAAACCAAAAGTCAAAACAAAGCGGCCTGATGGTTACTTTCGCCCTTTGTAACTGTAATCAAATTGCCATTTAACTGGCACCAAATCGTCATATATCATCGCTACTATGAGCGCGAATAATAGCAATAGCGGCGCTCTCTATGTTTACGGTTAATGACGTTTTACACAAGCACTACCCTAAAGTGGCTGAAAAGCCGTGGTTGTTTAAATCAGCAGGATTTGTGCTAAGACATTTGCTTCACGAACGAGAAATCAACGAATTTGCGCAAAGCTATCCACACCACCAGGGTCTGGAATTCGTTGAACAAGTCCTTGAGTACTTTAATGTTAGCTATTCGGTGCGCGACAACGAGCGTGAACATATTCGAAGCCAAGGTCGCTTGGTCATAATTGCTAATCATCCTATCGGCTCGTTAGACGCCCTAGCCCTGATAAAATTAGTTAGCGAAATCAGAACTGACGTAAAAGTCGTGGCAAATCAGATGTTGATGACAATCGACCCGTTACACTGCATGTTATTACCGGTCAATAACATGGACGGTGGTACCGCAAAAGATCATATTCACAACATTCAGCAGCATTTAGAGCAAGAAGGCGCACTATTGATATTCCCTGCGGGGGAGGTGTCCAGGCTACGCCCCCAAGGTGTGCGCGATACCCATTGGCATAGCGGTTTTTTGCGTATTGCTCGTCAAGCGAAAGCCCCTATCCTGCCAGTATTTATTGATGCTAAAAACTCTCCCCTATTTTATGGCGTATCCATGCTGTATAAGCCACTGGCGGCCATGCTTCTGGTCACAGAAATGTTTAAACAAAAGCGTAGGCACTTGCCAATGCGTATTGGCGAAGTGATCCCAGTTGAATCCTATGCCAATGATAAAATTGATCGAATTCAGCAAGTTAGATTACTCAAAAAACACCTTTATCGCATCGGTATGGGTAAGCAAGGTATTTTTGCCACGCAAAAGGCCATCGCTATGCCGGAAAACCGCACGGAATTAAGCCGGGCAATAAAACGTGATTGTGAGCATCTAGGAGAAACCACAGATGGCAAAGCAATCTACCTATATCAATACACGGGTAGTTCGCCCATTATGCGCGAAATTGGACGCCTGCGTGAAATAGCCTTTCGTGCAGTAGGCGAAGGCAGTAACTGCAGACGCGATATTGACCAATACGACACTCAGTATTTTCATTTGATCCTCTGGGATGCGGACGATTTAGAAATAGCGGGAGCTTACCGCTTTGGTGAGGCTAAAAAGTTACTGGCTCGGTCAGGCACCGACGGGCTGTACTCAGCCACCTTATTCAACTATACCGATGCGATGCAGCCCTATTTTGAACAAGGACTGGAGCTAGGTCGAAGTTTCGTACAACCTAGGTATTGGGGTAAACGAAGTTTAGATTACTTATGGTATGGCATCGGCGCCTTCTTGCAGCGTCACCCTAACTATCGCTATTTGTTCGGCCCTGTTTCCATGAGCGATACCTACCCTAAAGCGGCCAAAGACTTGTTAGTACAATTTTACCGCTTGTACTTTACCCATCAAGACACCATTGCCATCTCAAAAACTCCTTATCACCTAGCAACTGATTTAGCTGACAGTTTTAGTGGCGATGATTATAAAAAAGATTTCACCTTGCTCAAGCATATGCTGGCTAACATGGGCGTATCCGTTCCGACCCTGTATAAACAATATACGGAAACCTACGACGACGGTGGTATTCATTTCCTAGATTTTAATATTGATGCTGACTTCGGAGATTGTATCGACGGCTTAGTCTTAGCTGACATTCACATGCTCAAAGCGAAGAAAAAAGCACGTTATATGCCGCACGATGCTGTCAAAAAAGAGAAAGGTGCCCCCAAAAGCGAGGGAAAAGCTGAAAAAATAAAACTGAAAAAGGCAAGTTAACCTTAAGTTCTTAAGTGGTAAGGAATGAACTACTGAGAGGCCATAGGCGGCCTGGCGGTCGCCTTTTAGTTTATATTTAAATTTTCGCTAAGTGGCTAATGATTTACTGGGGTTGGTATAAGTTCTCAGTATTGAGCTGTGATTAGCCCCTGATGCTTAGGCTTTCTTTTTACCAAGGGCGACCACTTCAGCTTTTTCATCAGACAAAACAGACTTCGCTTCAGTACCTTTGAACATCTTGCCAACCGCGTCTTTATTTTTAGACAGCATAATCGCCAAATCTTCTAAAACGTCAGCTTCGAACTTCATCCCCTTAGCTTCGATGTACTCGGCTAAGTTATCTGCTACTTCTAGCATTTTGTCGTACTTATCGGCTTCTTTTTTATCTGCGGTCACAAACTTTTCAACCCCTTTATGCTCAACGACGTATCTGGTAATAATGGCCATATTTGTATCCTCAATTGCGTGTCTGTACAAAATATAGCACAACACCTGTTTTTATGTACAGTTCATTTTTTACCAACGTGTAGATATAAAAAAACCAGCACTAAGCTGGTTTCTTTTAAAGCAATTTTACTATTCTTAATTAGTGCCCTTCGCTAACCTGATTCACAGTGTAACGAGGGATCTCAACTACCAAATCTTCATCTTTAATAATAGCTTGGCAACCTAAACGTGAATCAGGCTCTAGTCCCCATGCTTTGTCGAGTAAGTCGTCTTCTAACTCATCACTCTCATCAAGAGATTCAAACCCTTCACGTACAATGACGTGGCAGGTGGTACAGGCGCATGACTTCTCACAAGCATGCTCAATGCCGATACCGTTTTTCAAAGCAACGTCCAATACTGTTGTGCCAGAAGGCGCTTCGAGTACGGCACCATCTGGGCAAAGCTCAGCATGAGGTAAAAATATAACTTGTGGCATCTGTTGTTTCCTTAAATCGAAAAATTAATTCTGACGCTAAATAAAATTAAATGCTGTCGACCGTATGACCGGCTAGTGCTTTTTTGATCGAGTGATCCATACGTTTTTCTGCAAATATCTGACTCGCTGCATCGGCTGCGCTAATCGCTTGCTTTATCGCATCGATATCATCATTTTTACCTGCAGTATCCAATACCACAAGGCTGGCTTGAATGGTGTCGATTTCCGCTGCACTCAATAGCTCAGCTCCATCTGCGTTCAGCGCGGCTTGCAGAGCTTCATGTACTCTTGCAGCCTCTACTTGTTGCTCTTTAAGCATGCGGGCCTGCATGTCGCCGGTGGCGTTCTGCATGGACGCTTTCAGCATATCGCTGATTTGTGATTCGTCTAATCCATAAGAGGGTTTAACCTGGATCTCAGCTTGAACGCCACTGGATTTCTCCATAGCCATGACATTAAGCAAACCATCTGCATCTACCTGAAAGGTGACACGAATGTGCGCAGCACCAGCCGCCATGGGCGGAATACCGCGCAAGGTAAATTTTGCTAACGAACGACAGTCATCAACCAGTTCGCGCTCTCCTTGCAACACATGGATCATCATGGCCGTTTGGCCATCTTTAAATGTCGTAAATTCTTGGGCTTTCGCCACAGGGATAGTGGTATTACGGTGAATGACTTTCTCAACCAAACCGCCCATAGTTTCTAAGCCAAGAGACAGTGGCAATACGTCCAGTAACAGCATTTCGCCGTCAGGCTTATTACCTACCAAAATATCAGCTTGAATAGAGGCGCCAATGGCCACCACTTTATCAGGATCAATAGAGGTTAAAGGGGTTTGGCCGAAGAATTCACCCACTTGTTCACGCACATAAGGTACGCGGGTTGAACCGCCAACCATAACAACTTCTAGCACTTCGTCTTTTTCTAACTCAGCGTCTTTCAGCGCCCTGCGACACGCGCGTAGTGTGCTTTTTGTTAAGTCAGCAATCAAACCTTCAAAGGTTTCTCGACTAATAGATAGACTAAGGGTCTTTTGCTCGTCATCGGCAAAATCCACTGTCACAGAGTCCTTATCGCTCAAGGTTTCTTTGGCAAACTTTGCTTTGTCCAATAGGACCCGATGCAGACGTTTTGATAACGCCCTCTCTAGGCCAAGCTGCTGGCGAAAATATTTCACGATAACATGGTCGAAGTCATCGCCCCCGAGTGCCGAATCACCGCCTGTGGCTAATACCTCAAACACACCTTTACTAAGGCGTAATATGGAGATATCAAATGTGCCGCCACCTAAGTCATAAACGGCAATTACGCCCTCTTGGGCAGTGTCTAAACCATAAGCGATAGCCGCCGCAGTGGGTTCGTTTAATAAACGCAGCACTTTTAATCCGGCTAGTTGAGCAGCATCTTTGGTACCTTGGCGTTGTGCATCATCGAAATACGCAGGAACGGTGACCACTGCTCCACTTAGCTCTTCACCTAGACTTTGTTCCGCACGTAAACGCAGAGCTGTGAGTATTTCAGATGACACCTCAACGGGGTTCACTTGGCGACCTGTGACGTTAAGCAGTGGCGAGTTTGGGTTTGACTCATCAAAATCATAAGGCAAGTCAGGATAACTACTGCGAATATCGTTAAGACTACGCCCCAAGAAACGCTTTACTGAAACGATGGTATTTGCAGGGTCGAGGCTAGCGTCACGCTTGGCTTGCTCACCCACCACCACGTTATCAGCTGTGTAACTGACCACTGAAGGTAAAAGGTGTTGGTTGTTGTTATCGCCTAACGTCTCTGCCTGGCCACTGCGAACAGTCGCCACTAGAGAATTTGTTGTGCCTAAATCAATACCCACCGCAAGTTTACGTTGGTGAGGTGCCGCGCTCAGGCCAGGTTCTGCAATTTGGAGTAATGCCATTATAAAAACCGTTTAGTTATTCAAAAGTCGCTTAACGCGTCTTCTTTGATTTCAATTTCGTGACGTAGCTTAAATAAAAATTTCAGCTTACGTACCAGATTTGCAGCATTTTCATTCGCCGCTTCATCGGATTGCTCAAGAAAAGCCCCAAGCTCACTCAACAACCTTTTAATATCCGCCGCCACTTCGTCATCTAAAGACTCAAGGGCATCTAGGGGATCGCTGGCATGTTGAGCTTCGTCTAATTGTTCACGCCATTCCATTTGCTGCATTAAAAATGCACCGTCTTGCATGGTTTTTTGCTCGTGCTGTAATTCAACACCACGTAGCTCTAACATGTGCTCGGCGCGACTTAGAGGCGTTTTTAATACTTGATAGCCGTCATTAACTTGCGCATTTTTTTGCAATGCAATGAGTTTGTCGCGCTCGCTGGCGGTAGCAAACTTATCCGGATGCGTGAGTTTTTGTAGTTGTTGGTACGTCGCTGCAAGCGTCGCTTTGTCTACATCGAATGAAGGCGTCAGGTTAAATAGCGCAAAATAATTCATATCAATTAGCGTCTTTTGAGTTTGGCCTATGAAGGTGTAGACAATGGAAGCGTCTACATCGTGATACGTGTTAATCGTCGTTAATAAAAAGCAGGCCTGTTAGCCTGCTTCTTTGACAGCCACGTATAGCAAACCTATACGTTGAAACTTTCGCCGCAGCCACATTCGCCGTTTGCGTTAGGATTATTAAACTGGAACCCTTCGTTAAGGCCTTCTTTGGCAAAATCTAATTCGGTACCGTCTAAGTACACCAAGCTTTTACCATCGATAATGATTTTAACGCCATTATCTTCAAAAACGTGGTCATCTTCGTTTAACTCGTCGACAAATTCCAACACATACGCTAAACCAGAACAACCCGTGGTTTTGACTCCTAAGCGCAAGCCTAGCCCTGAGCCTCTGTTTTGCAGAAAGCTAGATGCTCGTTGTGCCGCGGCCTCAGAAATTTTAATTCCCACTATGGTCTCCTCTTTCGTTTAACGTTTACTGGTGTTTCTTTTTGTAATCTTCAACGGCTGCTTTAATAGCGTCTTCTGCCAAAATAGAGCAGTGAATTTTTACTGGCGGTAAGGCAAGCTCTTCAGCAATGTCCATGTTCGAAATCTTCACGGCATCGTCAATTGATTTACCTTTAACCCATTCCGTAACCAATGAGCTAGACGCAATCGCCGAACCACAGCCATAGGTTTTGAATTTTGCATCTTCGATAATGCCATTAGCACCAATCTTCAATTGCAATTTCATTACGTCACCACATGCTGGCGCGCCAACCATGCCGGTTGCAATGCTAGGGTCATTCTTGTCAAAACCACCCACGTTACGTGGATTTTCATAGTGATCGATTACTTTTTCGCTGTAAGCCATGATGGTTACCTCATTTTTGAAGACGATTTCGCCTTGCTGTAAATTCTATAAATTATTCAAATACTAGTGGTGAGCCCACTCAACAGTATTCAAATCAATGCCTTCTTTGTACATATCCCATAAAGGAGACATATCACGTAATTTGTCGATTGCGTTACGTACTACGCTTATCACATGGTCGATTTCAGCTTCAGTGGTAAAACGACCGATAGTGAAACGAATTGAGCTATGCGCTAATTCGTCATTCAAACCAAGTGCGCGAAGTACATAAGACGGCTCTAGACTGGCTGACGTACAAGCTGAACCAGATGATACGGCCATATCTTTAAGGGCCATGATCAAAGATTCGCCTTCAACGAATGCAAAACTCACATTTAAGTTCGCAGCAACACGTTGCTCAATGTCACCATTGATGTAAACCGCTTCAATGTCTTTGATACCATCCCATAAGCGATTACGAAGCATGAGAATACGTTCGTTCTCGGTGGCCATTTCTTCTTTAGCAATGCGGAATGCTTCCCCCATACCAACAATCTGGTGAGTCGCCATGGTACCAGAGCGCATACCACGTTCATGGCCGCCACCGTGCATTTGCGCTTCTAAGCGGACACGAGGCTTACGGCTAACATACAGTGCGCCAATCCCTTTAGGGCCGTAAGATTTATGCGCTGAAAACGACATCATGTCTACTTTCAATGCTTGTAAATCAATTGCTACTTTACCTGTGCTCTGTGCGGCATCAACATGGAACAACACTTTACGCTCGCGGCACACTTCGCCGATAGCTGCGATATCTTGGATCACGCCAATCTCGTTGTTCACGTGCATAACGCTAGCAAGGATAGTATCTGGGCGGATGGCCGCTGTGAATTTTTCGATATCTACCAAGCCATTCGGCTCTGGGTCTAAATACGTCACTTCAAACCCTTCACGCTCTAACTGGCGGCAGGTATCAAGTACGGCTTTATGCTCGGTTTTTACCGTAATAAGGTGTTTACCTTTCTTACTGTAAAAGTGAGCCGCGCCCTTGATTGCAAGGTTGTTTGATTCAGTAGCACCTGAGGTGAAAACAATCTCACGAGGGTCAGCATTAACTAAATCAGCGATTTGATTACGTGCAATATCAACGGCTTCCTCTGCTACCCAACCAAAACGGTGAGAACGAGACGCAGGGTTACCAAAGTTGCCTTCGTTGGTTAAACATTCTGCCATTTTGGCAGCAACGCGAGGGTCAACCGGGGTGGTTGATGAATAATCTAAATAAATTGGTAACTTAATGTCGCTCATTGTCTACTCCGCTTATTTACTGCAGGCTCACTTCGATTTCGTTGCCAGCAATATAATTGAGGTGTTTCGTTTTATCTTGTCTGTCTGCTACTAATTTCACGTCATGCTGCGCCATGAGTTCTCCAAGGGTAATGCCATCGAGAAAAAGGCTGATGCGCTCACTCAAATCTTGCCACAAGCTGTGGGTTAAACAGCGCTCACCACCTTGGCAATCTGATTGGCCTTGACAACGCGTTGCATCAACGGACTCATCTACCGCGCGAATCACCTCACCGATTGGAATGTCGCTGGGTTGGCGGCCTAACTTATAACCGCCGCCTGGCCCACGCACGCTGTCTACCAATTTTTCTCGGCGTAAACGTGAAAAAAGTTGCTCTAAATAAGATAACGATATTTCTTGGCGCTCAGATATATCTGCTAACGACACGGGACCGCGCTGTGAATGTAAGGCTACATCCAGCATTGCTGTAACAGCGTAACGACCTTTAGAAGTTAATTTCATTCTGCACACCTAGCTAAAAACTTGCAGCTATTGTCCCAAACCCGACTATTTTAGTCAAGTATTTATCCTACTGTTTTAGTCAAGTATTAGGGGGGTTAGGTTTTACAGTGTAATTTACCAACACCGCTAAATTTGTGGATCGAACGACCTCTTTGCCGATTCTTTTTCCGCAGTCGTTAAATGATCACCAAAGCTATCAATTTCAAGGGTGGGCAATGATTTACCGCAAACGCTCCCTCCCATGTTATTGATCTCTTTGCACATTTCTTCCACTTTGGTATCAATAAGGTGAACATGATCAAGCATTAACCCAATGGCGTTTGCGACAGGATCAGGGTTTTCATCTGAAATAGCATAGGCATCGAAGCCATACTTACGGGCGATTTTAGCCCGGTGGCCATTCTGTTCTTTACTTGCGCTTGGCATCACGATGCGCCCAGGAATACCCACAACGGTAGCGTTCTCAGGCGCATCCTTTACCACAACAGAATTAGAGCCCACTTTCACGCCTTTATGCATGGTAATAGGCCCCAGTATTTTAGCCCCGGCCCCAATCACGACGTTATCTTCTAAGGTAGGGTGACGCTTACCAGCACTCCATGAAGTACCGCCTAGGGTGACGCCATGGTATAGCGTAACATTATCGCCAATCTCTGCGGTTTCACCTATCACCACGCCCATACCGTGATCTATAAAAAAGCGACGGCCAAGCTTAGCGCCAGGATGTATTTCGACTCCTGTCGCCCAACGGGAGAACGTTGATAAGCTACGGGCTAACCAGTGCCAGTTGGCCTTCCATAACCGATGACTTAAACGATGAAACCAAATGGCATGCAGCCCTGGGTAATTCGTTAAAACCTCGAACGTATTGCGCGCTGCTGGATCGCGGTGAAATACACTCTGGATGTCTTCTTTAATACGTTCGAACATAGTTATGTATTATCTTTACTGGACTTTTCGATGGATGCCAAGATGCCGCGCAATATGTTCAGCTCCTGCGTTTCAGGACGAGCACGATTAAACAAGCGACGTAGTTTGGTCATGACCATACCCGGATGTTGCGGAATGATGAAATTCGTTTTGTGAAGGGTTTGTTCCAAATGGCTATAAAAACCTTCAAGATCATCCGCCAGCGGGTATTCTTCCTGCACAGTCGTCTCATGTCGCGTTTCACTGAGATGCGCCATACGAATTTCGTAACATAGAGTTTGTACTGCGGCGGCTAAGTTCAACGAACTATATTCAGGATTGGCAGGAATACATACGTGGAAATGGCATTGCTGTAGCTCCTCGTTACTTAAACCGTTGTTTTCACGACCAAATACTAAGGCAACAGGATATTTAGGCACTTCGGATACTAACTTTTCACCACATTCACGTGGCTCAAGCATAGGCCAAGATAACGTTCGCGAACGGGCACTTGTGCCGACCACTAAACCACAATCTGCTACTGCTTCTGCCACGGTGGAGACAATTTTCGCGTTGGCCAGGACATCCCCTGCCCCAGCAGCTAACGCGCTAGATTTACCGTCTGGCGGCGATACTGGGTCAACCAATACCAATTGGCTCAAGCCCATGGTTTTCATGGCGCGCGCTGTTGAACCAATATTGCCGGTGTGGGACGTATTAACCAGTACGATTTTAATATTTTCTAGCATAACAAAGGATTATCTGTGATTTATGGGGATTTTAGGGCGCGGATAATAGCATATTTTGCGTGCAAAAGTAGTGTTGGCGCGGCGCACAGAGTAACCCACATACTAAAAAATGTGAGAAAATGTTCTAAGAGAGAAATTACCACCGAACATCAGCCCACAACTCCTTTATAAAATTGGCAAGAATCAAAGCGTTTATAGTCACTTAAAGGTTTCAAATAAGTGTTTTCTACCGACACTCCAAACTCTATCTCGTCATAAACTTCCACTTCAAACGGCGCTACCCAAGGGTGATTTTTCGGCCCACTTAACTGCACGTAAGGATATTGGGTTACTTTCCAAAACCCAGAAATCAATGTTTGTTGACGGTTAACTTGCACTTCACCTTGCTTTGCGTTGCTAATTGCTTCTTGAGGGCTGTTAACAAGGATGTAGGTGTTATCTGAATTTAGTAGCAACTGAGTATCTGCGTCACAGGCTTTGCTATAATAGCGCCCGATGAGTTTTTCACGGGATATCGAAGCAGAAATGTCTAAATCATCAGGAATTAAAAACAACCCGATGGAGTCATGGGTAAAAGAATGATTATTACTAAAAAGCGTCACTTCACTTTGAACCGAGTACCCTAATTTCGCCGCGCTTTGCGTTAAGCGTGATAACTCACTCTGTTCAGGCAACATCAGTGATTAAACTAGGCTATTTCTGCTAATCGAATTAGGAAAAGTAAGCTGATTAACATCAACTTCAAAATCATCTTTTTTTAATTGCTTGGATATTCTGTTTACCTCTGATTCTGAAAGGTACTTAGCGTACAAATGAACCTGGGTGTGACTGCAGCCCTGCAAGCTTATTAATATAGCTAACCCCAACAACCACTTCATCTCATTTTCCTTATGGTTCACATCATTTTTACGCTTGATAAAGCTCCAAGGGTAAACCATCTGGGTCGGCGAAAAAGGTGAACTTTTTGAGCGTATATTCATCAATTCTAATTTCTTCTACCTCAACGCCCTTCGCCGTCAAGAAAGCTACTGTGGCCTCGACATCATCCACCACAAACGCTAGGTGGCGTAAGCCTTGCGCTTCTGGACGGCTGGGGCGCGCAGGTGCTCCGGGAAACGAGAAAAGCTCAATCTGGCCGCCATCGGGTAGTGCTAAATCTAGTTTGTAAGAGTCGCGATGGGCACGGTAATTTTCAGCAATAACGCTAAGCCCTAGTATTTCAGTGTAAAAGTGTTTCGAGCGCGCATAGTCGCTGCAGATAACGGCCACGTGATGAATTCGTTTTAACATTAGGTACACTTAATCTGTTATTAAAAAATAAGTAAACTGAAGCATGTACGCTAACATAGTTTGTGATAAATCCAAATTATGATTGCGAATATTCTGTGGTTTGATACACTGCGCGGCGATTTTTTGTTCACCTGTTACCTAAACCGTAACGGATGACAAATCCTTATCTTAACGTTCTTTTAAAAATTGGTGGTTTTACTATGCATCCTATGCTGAATATAGCAGTGCGCGCGGCGCGTTCTGCGGGCAACGTCATTGCCCGTGGTTTTGAAAATCAATCTGAACTAATGATTGAAGCCAAAGGCAGTAACGACTTCGTAACCCGAGTCGACAAAGAAGCCGAGCAAGCAATTATTCGCAAAATCCAGCAATCTTACCCTGATCACTGCTTTGTAGGTGAAGAAGGTGGTGTAGTAGAAGGTAGCAACACTGATTACAAATGGATCATTGACCCGCTAGATGGCACCACTAATTTTATCAAGGGTATTCCCCACTTCGCAGTATCAATCGCTTTAATGCATAAAGGTCGTTTAGACCAAGCAGTTGTATTCGATCCTATTCGTGGCGAACTATTCACCGCAAGCAAAGGCGCTGGCGCTCAACTTAACGGTTTCCGTATTCGTGCTAGTAAAGCAAAAGAGTTGAACCAAACAATCTTGGCAACAGCATTACCATACAAAAACAAAGATGCATTACCGACATATCTTGAAAGCTTCCGTAATATCTTTTTTCAAGCGGGTGATGTACGCCGCAGTGGCTCAGCCGCTCTGGACTTAGCCTACGTAGCCGCCGGCCGTTATGACGGTTACTGGGAAAGTGGCTTGAAGCCATGGGATATCGCAGCAGGTGAACTACTTGTTCGTGAAGCTGGCGGCTTGGTGACAGATTTTAAAGGCAATAACGACCCCATGCATAATGGTGACATCGTTGCTGGAAGCGCTAAAGTCGTGCAAACCCTAGTGAAGAATTTGAAAGCTTAAGAGTGTAATAGCTTAAAAACGTAACGCCCTATTCTGAAGCGAGCCCAAGGCTCGCTTTTTTATGTCCCCCTAGCGCCTTCGAAAAGGCTTTTTCCAACTCATAGTTAAACGCCCCCAAAAAGTCTCTTAACTTAATAACCCCGTAGCTTCAGCCAATAAAAAAGCCGCTTGATAGTTTACCAAACGGCTCTTAGTGTACGACTCTGTTTGCCCTTAAGGGCAATGTGATTGACTACAGCATTGACTCTTGGTCAGCGCCTTCTTTCTCAATCTCAGTTGGCATCAAATCTTCACGGCTTACGCCTAACCATAGCGCTACTAAGCTGGCAACGTAGATAGACGAATACGTACCGATTATCACACCAAACAGCAAGGCAGTCGCAAAACCATGAATAGTCGCCCCGCCCAAGAAGAACAATGACATCAATACCAATATCGTCGTTAACGAGGTAATAATGGTACGGTTCAAGGTCTGGGTCAGTGAAATATTAATGATCTCTTCGGTTTCTGAATTGCGGATTTTACGGAAGTTTTCACGGATCCTATCTGATACCACGATAGTATCGTTCAATGAATAACCGATTACTGCCAATACAGCGGCCAGTACCGTTAAGTCGAATTCCAGTTGTAGAATTGAGAACAAACCTAATGTGATGATCACGTCGTGGGCAAGCGCCACAACTGAGCCCAAAGCAAAACGCCATTCGAATCGCATTGCTACGTATACCAGAATACAAAGCAAGGAAACCAACATGGCTAACCCGCCCTGCTCGGCAAGCTCATCACCAATATTTGGCCCAACAAAAGCGATGCCGCGTTTTTCAACGCTTGGATCGGCAGCTTGTAATGCAGCAACTACCCTATCGCCAATTTCAACATTCTTAACGCCTTCCATAGGGGCGATGCGTATTAGTATGTCTTGGCTGCTACCGTAGTTTTGCACCGTAGGCTCAATAAAACCGGCTTGGGTTAACTCAGCGCGAACCGCGTCTAAGTTAGCCACACCTTCATAACGCATTTCAATCTGCGTACCGCCGGTGAAGTCCAAGCCCCAATTAAGCTGGTTAATCCCAAGGGATACCAGAGAGCCGATAACCAGTAACGCGGATAGTATCGCTGCGGGAACGCGCAACGACATAAAGCCAACTGTTTCTTTCATGTTTAGCAATTGCATGTCAGCGCTCCTATATTGATAATTTTTTCAAAGGCTTACCACCACACCATGCATTTACAACAGCACGGGTAACAAAAATAGCGGTAAACATGGAAGTGGCAATACCAATCATTAACGTGATTGAGAAGCCTTTAATTGGGCCTGTGCCCACAGCAAACAAAATCAGACCCGCAATGAAGGTCGTAATGTTGGCATCAAGAATGGTCGAGAATGCACTGTCATAACCGTGATGAATTGCCTGTTGGGGGCTGCGTCCTTCCCGCAGTTCTTCTCGAATACGCTCGAATATCAGAACGTTTGCATCAACCGCCATACCGACCGTTAACACGATCCCGGCCATACCAGGTAGCGATAATGTCGCGCCAGGTATCATCGACATAATGCCAACGATCATCACTAGGTTCAGAGTTAATGCAAGGTTCGCGACTAAACCAAATGCTTTGTAGTAAATCAGCATAAAGATTAGTACTGCAACGAAGCCCCAAATGATGGCTTGTGTACCCAGTGCAATGTTCTCTTTACCTAAGCTTGGCCCAACGGTGCGCTCTTCTACGATTTGAATAGGTGCTATCAGTGCACCGGCTCTAAGTAGTAACGACAGGTTATGTGCTTCTTGTGGTGAGTCTAACCCGGTAATACGGAAACTACTGCCCAAGCGCGCTTGAATAGTGGCGATACTGATCACTTCACGCTTCGCTTCAAAAATCAGCTTGTCGTTAGCATCTCGCTCACCCGTTGATTTATATTCAATGAAAACGGTCGCCATCGGCTTACCAATACTGTCTTTGGTAAACTGTGACATCTTACTGCCACCTTTAGAATCAAGTGAAATATTCACTTGAGGAATACCGTACTCATCTGCGCTAGAGTTAGCATCAATGATGTGGTTACCGGTCAAAATGATTTTCTTTTTCAGCAGTTGCGGCTGACCTTGCTGATCGAGTACCAGTTCAGAGCCCGCAGGTACACGCCCAGCAACAGCATCACGTACATCATGGTCTAAATCTACAGAGCGGAATTCCAATGTCGCCGTTGCATTCAATATTTCTTTAGCACGGGCGGTATCTTGAATACCAGGTAATTGCACAGCGATGCGATCAACGCCTTGCTTTTGTACACTTGGCTCAGCCACACCCAATTGGTTTACCCGGTTACGGATAATCGTGATATTTTGCTTAACCGCGTAGTCACGGGTTTCAGCAAGCTTCTGCTCTGACATGCTGACCACGATTTTCAGGTCGTTTTTCTCAGTGAAAACCAAGTCACGATTACGGTTACGTAAAAAGAACTCTGCCTTATCTAGGGTATCTTGGTCACGAAAGAATATTTCCACTCCACCTTCAACTTGGCGCACCGTGCGATAGCGAATACCTTCTTCACGAAGTGCACTTCTAAAATCGGATACCATGTCTTCAAAAGACTTATTCACGGCAGAGTTCATATCCACTTCCATTAGGAAGTGCACACCACCGCGCAAATCGAGCCCAAGCTTCATCGGTGCACCGCCAATGGCTTCAAGCCAAGCGGGTGTGTCTGGCGCTAGGTTCATGGCCACATAGTAGTCGTCACCTAATGCTCGCTGCAGGGTTTCTCGCGCGATAAGTTGACTATCAGAATTGGTCAAGCGAACTAAAATCTGTTCGTTATCTAAAGCGATATTTTTTGTTTCTATGTTTTCGCTGGATAACGTTTCTGTAACCTTGCTTAACAGTGACTCATCGACACTGGCATTTCGGCCGGCAGAGATTTGAACGGCATAGTCTTCACCGTACAAATTGGGAGTGGCGTACAGAGCACACATACCGACGATAAAAATCAGTACAAGATACTTCCATAACGGAGTTTGGTTTAACACGTGAAAATCCTTCCATTTTGAATGTCGTAAACATAAATAAAGCGGGCAATCGCCCGCTTTATTTAAGGTAACTCATTTTAAATCGCTTTCATTGTGCCTTTTGGCAACACAGCTGAGATAGCAGACTTTTGTACAACAATGTTGGTTGTATCGTTTAGTGCAATTTCAAGAAAGTCCTTTTCTTCTGATACTTTCACTATACGGCCAACCATACCACCTTGGGTCAAAACTTCATCGCCTTTACTCAACGAGCTAACCAAGTTTTTATGCTCTTTTACACGCTTTGCTTGTGGGCGGTATAACATGAAGTAAAAGATTAAACCGAATACGCCGAGCATGATCAGCATTTCAAAACCACCGCCTGTTGCACCACCTGGTGCTGCCTGTGCATGTGCATCAGAGATAAATAAGCTCATAAATTCCCCATAGTTTGTTAAGTTTTGTAGTTATAGCGCCGGAACCGGCATATCTTTTTGTGCGTAGAAATCCGCAACGAATTCATCTAACTTCTGTTCAGCAATCGCATCTCGCAACCCTTGCATAACACGCTGATAATATCGCAAGTTATGGATGGTATTTAAACGCGCACCTAATATTTCGTTACATTTGTCCAAGTGATGTAGATATGACCGAGAATAATTTTTACAAGTGTAACAGTCACATTTATCGTCTAATGGACTCGTGTCGGTTTTATGAGCCGCATTACGAATTTTTACAATGCCACTGGTGACAAAAAGATGACCATTTCGAGCGTTACGAGTAGGCATAACACAATCGAACATGTCGACCCCGCGGCGCACACCTTCAACTAAATCTTCAGGCTTACCCACGCCCATCAAATAACGCGGTTTGTGCGCTGGGATTTTGTCGGTGGTGTGATCCAAAATGCGGATCATGTCTTCTTTTGGCTCACCTACTGACAAGCCGCCAATGGCATAGCCATCAAAACCAATGTCTTCTAAACCTTTGAGTGATACGTCACGCAATCCTTCATACATACCACCTTGTATGATACCGAATAGCGCTGATGGGTTGTCGCCATGTTCCGCTTTACTGCGCTTAGCCCAGCGTAATGACAATTCCATTGACTGGCGTGCTTCGCTCTCAGTAGCCGGGTGCGGCGTACATTCGTCAAAAATCATCACGATGTCAGAGCCTAAATCACGTTGCACTTGCATCGACTTTTCAGGGGTCAGTAAGATTTTTTCACCGTTGATTGGCGAGCGGAAAGTTACGCCTTCTTCGGTGATTTTACGTAAATCCCCTAGGCTAAATACCTGAAAACCACCTGAATCCGTTAGGATAGGTTTTTGCCAGTGCATAAAATCATGCAAATCACCGTGCTGTTTAATGATTTCAGTGCCAGGGCGTAGCATTAAATGAAAGGTATTCCCTAAGCATATATGCGCGCCCGTTTCATCAAGCTCTTCAGGCGTCATGCCTTTAACCGTGCCGTAAGTGCCAACTGGCATAAACGCTGGCGTTTCAACTACGCCTCGGTCAAATTTAAGACGGCCGCGGCGCGCCTTTCCGTCTGTGTTATCTAATTCAAATTGCATAAATACTTCCTGCTGACAGGGCGAGCCTACCAGCGTGTTCTCGTCTTAGGTGATATTCAATGCCTAACAAGCGAGTTGCTGACAAAAAGTGGCCGGATTATATACGAATTGCGTCTGCGAATAAAAACTAATAACGCACTATTTATTCGCCTAACGTAGGTATTGATTACAATCCGGATATCAGTCTTGGTTTTTCTCGATAAACATGGCGTCGCCATAGCTGAAAAAGCGGTATTGCTGGGCAATAGCTTCTTGGTACGCACTCATCACATTTTCTTTTCCAGCAAAGGCGCTGACTAACATGATGAGCGTCGACTCTGACAGATGAAAGTTGGTTAACATGGCATCGATCACCTGAAATTTGTAGCCAGGATAGATGAAAATATCTGTGTCACTGAAAAACGGCGCCAGCGCAGTGCCATTTTCTAATGCTGCTTTCGCTGCTGACTCTAACGATCTTACCGACGTTGTGCCCACAGCAATCACGCGTTTACCCGCCGCTTTGGTTTTAGCGATAGCATCAACAACGTTTTGCGGCACTTCTGCATATTCAGAGTGCATCTGATGCTCAAGAATATTATCAACCCGCACAGGTTGAAAGGTACCAGCCCCAACATGCAAGGTTACAAATTCTGTGTTTACACCTTTATCTCGTAGTTGTTTCAAAATGACATCGTCAAAATGTAAACCTGCGGTAGGCGCCGCGACAGCTCCTGGTTTTTCGTTGTATACCGTTTGATAACGTTCTTTGTCTGACTCTTCATCAGGGCGGTCAATGTATGGCGGCAGTGGCATATGCCCATATTGTTCGAGTATTTCAAGAATAGGCTCAGGGTTAAGCAGCTTGAGTGTAAATAGCGCGTCTTGACGTCCTACCATTTCCATTTCCACTTTACCCTCAAGCAACAGTTGGGCGCCCTCTTTAGGAGATTTACTGGCACGTACATGGGCTAAAACATGATGTTCGTCAATAATGCGCTCAATCAAGACTTCTACTTTACCGCCAGAGGCTTTTTGCCCAAGTAACCGTGCAGGTATGACGCGAGTATTATTGAAGATCAGTAAATCGCCTGGATTAATCAAGTTCACCACATCGGTGAATTGCAAATGCGACAAGCCTGTTGTGGCTAAGTGCATTAATCGGCTTGCGGTCCGCTCTTTGGTGGGGTAACGCGCAATGAGGGCTTCAGGTAAATCAAACTGGAATTCAGAAACTTTCATATATTATCCTGGGAAATGTAGCCCGTTATTTTACGTATATTAATTAATACCTGCAATCACCTTGGTATACGCTAACCACCTTGTGACTTTGCATATAGCGGCTAAAATAACATCAACAGTTTATTTATTATTGACGTTTCTCCTGACTGTTATTTTGCCCAGCGACTATTGCGTTGGGCTTTTTTTTGTCTGTATTTTTTGCTCGTATTTGGTTAGCTCGGAAAACTTTTCCATCGCTACTGCGAGAGATCTTGCCCCATGTCGCTAAACATATCCACGATATCATCCCGTTCAATACGGCGCATATTAAGCACATACATGATTTGTAACAACAAATCGGCGCCTAATATTCCTTTATTTACTTTATTGCGCAGGTTGTCTGCGCTTTGGTTCACCCCAATTGATACTAAGCGTTCACTGAGATCCTGGTACTTAACACCGCGCTTAGACATCTCCGCTTTTAATAGACGCTGCACGACTTGACGCCAATCTGCAGAGGCACTATTTGTCTGTTTTGCTGTCAGACTATCCGAATGATTTTGCATAACTATTCCAACAATACAAATGTGACGTATAATTTACATTAGTGACTAATAAATATCAAATGTTGAAAATAACATTTGACTAATTGTTTTTCACCCGACTACACTAAGCCCGAGTTTTGCCAACAAGCTCAACGAAATGTTGAGACATATTCGAACAACGGTCATTAGCCATACAGGAGAGTAGCCATGACATGGGATCTTAATCAACTTGAGGCCCTTTTTAGTGACAACCAAGATCTCGTTGTTACCCGTGAAGAAAATTGTTTATTAATTGCAAACAGCGACGGTGTTGATGCTTGGTTAGCGATAAGCGGAGATCAAATTCTCGTTGAGTCTTTACTCTTTTCTGTCAATGAAGTGAAAGACAAAACCGCGTTAAACGAAGAGATTTTAAAAACCCATATGATTTTCCCATTAACGACTGTGGGTATTTCGAATGTGGCTGGCGATGATTATTACACGGCCTTTGGCTCTTTAAGTTCTCAATCGAAAGCACAGAGCATTACGATCGAAGTGCAAACCTTATTTCAAAATGTAGAAGCATTTTTAGATGCTTATGCAGAACATTTACTTTAATCGAGGAGTGACATTATGTCAGTTTGGAGAAAATTAGTGACTGCCGTTAAAGGTGGTGCCACAGAAGCAGCACAAACAGTGGTAGACAGCCAAGCGATCCGTATCCTTGAACAAGAGATCCGTGAAGCGAAAGACGAGCTGCGTAAATCAGATCATGCACGCACGCAAATTTTGGCTAAGTGCAAATTGTCTGAGCAGAAAGTCGCCAGCTTGCAATCTTCTATTGAGCAATACGAAGCCCATGCTCGCAAAGCGATAGATTCAGATCGCCAGCTAGCCCTTGACTGCGCTCAAAAAGTCAGTGACTTGAAAGTTGAACAAGAAGGTGAACAGAAGTATTTAGATCAGTTCAAGCAATCTGAGAAGCAGTTGGCAGGTAATATCAGCCAAGCAAAGGCTAATCTACGACGCTTAGAACAGCAGGTGGACATGGTAAAGGCCACTGAATCTGTGCAAAAAGCACAGGTCGCTGTGTCGTCACGTCACTTAGGTGCGAACAGTAAAATGAAAACCGCAACCGAGTCGTTGCAACGTATTCAAGACAAGCAGACATTGCGCGATGCCGAGCTTCAAGCCGCGCAAGAGCTTGCGACTGAAGAATCAAGCGACGACTTAGAGAAACGTTTGGCTCAAGCGGGTATCAAAGGCGGACAAACCTCTGCTGACGATGAGTTAAGCCGTATTTTAGGTAAGTAAGTTACATTGTATTTGAATGGCCAGTCCGCGTTTGCAGGCTGGCCATTTTTTTATCTGTGGGTTAATTGTATCAATTGCGTTTACAAGATTAGTGCAAACTGAGAAATGACTTACATTGGCTAATGCCTTGGGATATGAAAGAATATCTCGAAATAACAAGAACCTGAATTTAACGCCATGTTTATAAAAATACGTAAAATGCTGTCTCAGTATTTTTCTGAGATGCGTTGGTACACCATACTGATTGCGTTAAGTTTTTACACTGTTTCGAGCTGGTGCTTAATGGCGCTCGCAGGCGAAGATGCACTAACAAACAGCACTGATTTTATTTATTGGTTGGTGGTAACAGGCTCAACAGTGGGCTACGGGGATTTGTCGCCAACTACCACCGCGGGAAAATACATAGTCTCTTTATATGTAATACCTGTTGGCTTGAGTTTTTTTGCATTAGTAATTGGTCGCGTCGCGTCTTGGGTATCATTTCAGTGGTTAAAAGGAGTAAAAGGTTTGCAGAGTTTATCAGTATCTAATCATATTCTGGTACTTGGGTGGAACGAGCAACGTACACTTAGATTACTCGATTTACTGCTACGCGAGCGAGAGGCCGTGGACGAACGCCCGACGATTGTATTGTGTGTTCGCGCCGATATTATTAACCCTATGCCAGATAAAATCGAATTTGTGAAGGTTAATAGTTTTAGTAACGACAAAGACATGGACCGAGCCTGCATTGCTGATGCCAAAGTCGTTTTAATGGATAATCCAGAAGATGATTTAACCATGACTACGGCGCTTTATTGCAGTCAACGTAATCCCAATGCGCAAATGGTCGCTTACTTCACCGATGAAACATTAGCCAACCTCCTCCAACGCCACTGCCCGAATGTAGAATGCACGCCGAGTGTGGCGATAGAGATGCTAGCAAAATCAGCTTTCGATCCAGGTTCAAGCGTATTACACCACGACTTACTCAGTGTGGCTGAAGGCCAAGCTCAGTATTCAGACACCCTCCCCCTTGATATGGCTCCTATGCAGGTTAGCTTGGCATTCAATCAGTTGAAATCTCGTTATAATGCAACGCTTATCGGCACGGCAAAGAGCGATGATAGATTGAACATACAAGTCAATCCTGATCTGGATGAGCAATTATCGCCAGGTGACAAGGTGTTTTATATCGCGAAAGCCAGGATCAAAAAAATCGAATGGCAACGTTTTTCTGAGGAATAGCATGTTCAGTAAATTATTTGGTAAAAAAGACACGCCGAAAACCCCAAAAGCGCCCGAGATTATGGGCCTTTACTTAGGTGGTTCATTTCAAATTGATCCACTAAAACTCAAACTGATAGAGCCGAGCCTTATCATTGAGTCTGCTGCCAGCTCACATATTATTCAGGCGGTTGGTGAAGTCGATTTAGATTCAGGTGGCAAAATTCTGCGCTTTTACACCGATGACGATGCATTTTTACAGGTCGTTTTGGACGGCGGAGTGACAGAAAACCACATTACTGATGTCAAGTTATGGTATTTCTATGAAACCAAAACCGTTGGCACTGACACTCAATGGCAGCAATTACTTAAAAACGATATCTCCCAAGCCCAATATGCACTAGAGGGCAATAGCTATCAGCGTGTGTGGGACGCTGTCGGTGATGTGTCACCCGCTGTCGCTATGACCGAAAAAACCTATGAAGAAGACGGTGACGTGAGTGAAACCGACCAATTCGTGATGCTGTACGAACGCGAATTAGACGATGGCAATATAGAGGCCTTGCTGGTCAGCGGTGAAGAGAAATTAGTTGGTCAGAACTTCGATCGCTGCTTGGTCATCAGCAGTGGTTTTAATATTGAACAAGCCGACATCACGATAAACGGCTAACATCCCATTTAACGAAAGGAAAAACGATGGAAACAATACTTAACTCAATTGCCGGCCTTGGTCATTTTGCCGCTTATTTTGCGGTATCAATCGTATTGCTATTTATCTTCAAAATTGTCTATGCGTTTGTGACACCCCATGATGAATGGAAATTAGTTAAACAAGAGAAAAACCTAGCCGCAGCGATTGGCTTTGGTGGCGCGATCATCGGTTTTGCCCTGGCGTTATCAAGTGCGGTTGCAAACTCAGCGTCATTGGTCGACTTTATCGTGTGGGGTGTTGTGGCAATTATTGCGCAAGTTGTCGCATTCTTACTTTTGCGGTTCACTTTTATGCCAAAAATTGCCGAGCGCATTATCAATAATGAAATTTCCGCAGGTACCATCCTTGGCGCTATTTCTGTTGCGGTTGGTTTGCTCAATGCCGCTTGCATGACCTATTAGGAGGACATATGACTCAGCGTAAACGCTCATCAAATATCAACCTAAAGAGCATGCGTAAAGGTTTTTCGGTCAAGCCTTTAGCCTTGGGTATTGCAGCAGTCATGCTTAGTGGTTGTGGTGAAGAAACTGAAAAAGCCACGGTTTATACCTCGGTCGACGATTGTACAAATCAAAATCCTGGGCAAGAAGAGCTATGCAAAACGGCTTACCAAGATGCGTTAGATGAAGCCCAGCGTACAGGCCCTAAATATGCATCACGGCAAATATGTGAAGAAGAATTTGGGGCCAATCAATGTAATTATACCCGTACTGAAAGTGGCTCGTTCTTCATGCCTTTTATGGCCGGTTACATGTTGAGCAACCTACTGTCGCCGCGAGGCTATAATACTCAACCCATGTTTACCTCATACTCCCCATACTCTTCGTATCGCCAACGTTGGATGGGTGCAGATGGCAGTGACTATGGGGATTACCGCCGCCGTAATATGAACGTCAGCAAAAATGCGTTTAAGTCAAAACCGAGTGTGACCAAAACCATGAGTCGAGGCGGATTTGGCAGTAGCGTGCGCGCAAAATCGAACTGGGGTGGCTCGAGCAGAAAATCTAGTGGTTGGGGTGGCTAACCCTTCGTATGTTTCGTATTCCTATTCAGCAACGAGCAAATTGGCAGCGTAAAGCCGCTGACTTTGGTTTTAAGTTTCATACTATGCATGGCGAACCCTATTGGGATGAGTCAGCGTATTATCAGTTTACGTTGCAGCAAATTGAAAATGATATAGAGCAGCCTACTGCCGATATTCATCAGATGTGTCTAGCAGTGGTTGAGCGCGTCGTTAACGACGAGGCTTTGCTTAAACGTTTTCAGATCCCTGAGGGTTTTTGGCAGCCCGTTGCCGATTCATGGAAAAACCGAAACCCGAGTTTATATTCACGTTTGGATTTTAGCTATGATGGCAGCGGCCCTGCTAAGCTATACGAAAATAACGCAGATACGCCCACATCATTGTATGAAAGTGGGTTTTGGCAATGGTTATGGCTTGAAGAACAAGTCAATAAAGGGCTAGTGCATAAAAAGGCCGACCAGTTTAACTCATTACAAGAGAAGCTTGTTGCACGATTAGGCTACATTGCTAACCACTATAAATTGGATTTCATGCATTTCGCGTGCTGCAAAGATACTGACGAAGACAGAGGCACGGTGCAGTATCTGCAAGATTGTGCGCGCGAAGCAGGGATCGCGGACTACTTCGTTTATATGGAAGACATTGGTTTGAGTGACAGCGGGGCGTTTACCGATCACGACGATCAGATCATTGAGACCCTGTTTAAGCTCTACCCTTGGGAATTTATGCAGCGAGAAGCCTTCGCTCAACATATTCAGCCTTCTGGCAGCCATTGGATTGAGCCTCTGTGGAAATCAATACTGTCGAATAAAGCGTTGATGCCCATGTTATGGAAAATGTTTCCCGGTCATCCCAACTTGCTGGCATCTTATTTTGAAGATGAACTGCAACTCGCTAACGAGACTAAATTAGTCAAAAAGCCAATATTTTCCCGTGAAGGGGCGAACATTAGTGTAATTGAAAACGGCAAGACGGTGCTCGAAGCACAGGGCCCTTATGGTGAAGAAGGGTTTATTTATCAAGCCTATTCGCCATTACCAAAGTTCGGAGAAAATCACACCTTGATTGGCTCGTGGTTGGTAGATGATCAGCCTGCGGGCATTTCGGTACGGGAAGACACCTCGCTTATCACCCAAGATATGTCACGCTATTTACCGCATATTATTTTGTGACAATTTGACATCTCATTCTTCAGCCTTTTACGTCAAAATACAGTTATCACTTATCCAACACAGTTTTATGAATAGCAAAACACTCACCTCGTGCCATCCTTCTCGCTTAAGCCAGCAGTTAAAAACGGTGGGCATTATCTTCATTGTGATCACCGCCATAGAGATCATTAACCTACTCACTGGGCGCATGTTAAATCACTTTGGCAATATTCCACGGTACATTCCGGGGCTTGTTGGTGTCTTAACCGGCCCTTTTTTGCACGGTAGTGTGAGCCATTACCTGTCGAATATTATCCCTCTGTGCGTGCTGAGCTTTTTAATGCTGCAATATGGTAATAAGCGTTTTTTTGGTGTCACATTCTTTTGTATTGTCTTAACAGGGTTGTTGGTGTGGTTATTTGGCCGTTCAGCCAGTCATATCGGTGCGAGCAGCGTGATATACAGTTATTTTGGCTTCCTACTATTGGCGGGCTTTTTAAGCCGAAAGTTTAAGCTCATTATTATTTCCTTGTTAGTGGCCTTTTTTTATGGCGGCTTAATATTCGGCGTATTGCCTGCAAGAACCTTTGTATCTTGGGAAGGCCATTTGTTCGGCTTTATCTCTGGCTTAATTGCTGCAAGATTGTGGGCTAAAAATGTGCGCTGATAAGCCCATCTCGTGCAATCAGGCTTTATGATCAAATTAACCTAAGGTAGTGCTAGAGCGTGAAGTACAACTTCCCTATAATGCTGTAGTTATCTAAATACAAACCAAGGCCCAAATGAGCAATCAAGCCCCCAAAAAACAAAATGGATTTTTCGGAAATCTAGCATTTAATATCATTATTCCCGTGGTGATCATGAGCAATTTGAGCTCTGATGAATACCTAGGCCCAGCATGGAGTATTGTTGCTGCACTGATATTCCCTATCGGTTATGGGTTGTGGGATCTTAAAGAGTCGGGCAAGGTAAATGCCTTTTCAATATTGGGGATTGTCAGCGTTATATTAACCGGCGGCATTAGTCTGTTGGAACTTCCTGCTGAATATATTGCTATAAAAGAAGCGGCTATTCCGGCCGTGATTGGCATTGCCGTATTGATTACCCAGCGCACTACCAAGCCATTGCTAAAGGTGCTTGTGCTTAACGAGCAAATTGTCAACTGGGACAGTTTGAGCCGAGCTCTAGAAGCAAAAGGTACCACCAATGACTTTGAAGGCAAGATGGCGATCAGCTCTTATATTGTCGCCGGTTCATTCTTTTTATCTTCAGTTTTAAATTACGTATTGGCCAAAGTGATTCTGGTAAGCCCCCCAGGGACGACTGAATATACGGAAGAGCTTGGTCGCATGACTGCCCTGAGCTACCCAGTGATAGTGATCCCAAGCATGATTATGTTAATGGGCGCCTTGTGGTACCTATTCGCTCAAATTAAGAAATTGACGGGGGAAGATTTAGAGAACTTCCTTGCCCAGCAGTAACGGCCAACCGTAACTGCCAGCAATAACTAACGATGCGGTAACGGAAAAATATTGAAAACAAAAAACGCTGATAGATTGCTCTATCAGCGTTTTTTATTGGCTGCTTAAAAATCGTAGCCGTGAACACTGACGACCTGAGCACTCAATAATTAGCCGATTAGATTGGTTACTCTCGGCCAAGCAAGGTGAAAATATTATCTGCGACCTGCGTGTTGTTTAACATACCACGGAATTTTTCGCTACCAGGCCCTATGGCGTATACCGGCACGTCGACACCGGTGTGCCCTCCCGTCGTCCACCCTGTATTGGTGCGAATATCTAATAAGGTTTTCACTGTTTGATACGCTAATTCGTCATCTTGAGTATCTATTGCATCCAACATGGACTTTTCCTCATCATTAAGAGAAAAACCAAGAAGATCAGCAGCTAACGCACTTTTATTCTTAGCTGTCATTAATTGCTTAGCAATAGCGTACGGCGATGCTTTAAGGTTATCGAGCCATTGCGGCTCCCAACGATAAATTTTATTAGCACCAATGGTAAAACCGCCCGTACTGTGATCGGCGGTTAATACCACCAATGTATCAGGGTGCTCACTAACGTATTGCTCTAGCCACGTCATAGTGTCCGCTAAGTCTCGCATCTCTGTCATCGCTGCGCCGACATCATTTGAGTGGCCGGCCCAATCAATTTGACTGGCTTCAACGAGTAAAAAGAAACCTTTATCGTTTTCAAGGTGTTTAACAGCGGTTTGAGTGAGCGTTTGTAAGCGCTGTTTCGCCGGCATGTCTAACGACCAATTTAAGCCTTGGTCTGCAAATAAACCCAACAATGGTTTATTTTTGTCTGTGGCACTCAAGTCGGCTATTTTATCAACATATTGGTAACCGGCACCCTCGAACTCTGCGACTAAATTGCGATCATCACGAATGAAGTAGTCCCAACCACCGCCGAGCATGACATCAAGTACGAAACGGTTATCCACTTTGTCATCAAAATAACTGTCAGCTATCTCGTTGTAATTCTTCCTACTCTCGTTATGTGCTGAATATCCTGCAGGAGTCGCGTGGTTAATTTGTGAGGTAACAGCAACACCTGTTTTCAATCCATGCTCTTTTGCCCACTCAAGTACCGTAGAAACAGGCTTTTTGTCGACATCAACAGCAATCGCGCCATTATAGGATTTTACGCCTGTGGCCAAGGCCGTTGCACCCGCCGCCGAATCAGTGACATAACCAGAGACTTGCGCTGGGTACGTACTGGCCATACCTACCAGCATGCGGTCAAAAACGGTTAGCTCTACCAGTGGCGTATTTTTGTTATCTGCAAAGTAACGATATGCGGTGGTATACGCTGGCCCCATTCCATCACCAACGACCATAATTACATTCTTAGGCTCTTGCGCTACGGCTCCCATACACAGGGCTGATAGCAAAACGGTACTCACAAACTTCATCTCAATCCTATATTTGCTTAATATTCAAACGCTTGATTATACGCAGCCTTTTGTGACAAGGCGTAGTATTGGGGCGATATTTTTGAAAAAACCTTGGCGTTTTTTGTCGCAAAATATTTGAATTGTAATTTTTAGGTACATCACGGTATGGGAAAACCGTCCAAAATGGATAAAACGAAACAGATGTTGCTGGGATCTACATTTTTATTACGACCTTAAAAAGGCGACTTTATGCTGTTTTAAAGGGCTTATTAATTCTCTTCGCCTTTATATTTAAAGCGAGCCAACAATCATTCATTAAGTAAATATCGAAAATCAATATCATTTCCTTTCGTTATTTTAATTCTGTTAGTAGGATTTGGTCATCGGTTAGCAGCAACATTCAGTTTACAACCTGCTAATCAAATTTTACCTACAAACATAAGGAACATCGTCATGTCTAACTACACAAATGACATTCAAGCTGCCCAAACCTTAACTGGCGAAAATAGCCAAACGTGGAGTGCTATCAACCCAGAGTATGTAGCACGTATGAAAGCTCAAAACCGCTTCAAAACGGGCTTAGACATTGCGAAATACACTGCGGGTATCATGCGTAAAGATATGGCTGATTACGATAAAGACTCAAGCTCTTATACTCAGTCTCTAGGTTGCTGGCATGGCTTTATAGGTCAACAAAAAATGTTGGCAATTAAAAAACATCATGGCACCACAGACAAACGCTACTTGTACTTGTCTGGTTGGATGGTAGCAGCTCTACGCTCTGAATTCGGTCCTTTGCCTGACCAATCAATGCACGAAAAAACGTCAGTACCTGCGTTAATCGAAGAGCTTTATACCTTCTTGCGCCAAGCCGATGCGAAAGAGCTTGGAGAGCTGTTCAGCGCACTTGATAGTGCCAAAGAAGCTGGTCAAGACACCCAAGAAATTCAAGCTAAAATCGATAACTACCAAACCCATGTCGTTCCTATTATTGCTGATATCGATGCAGGCTTTGGTAATGAAGAAGCAACCTACTTACTTGCTAAGAAGATGATTGAAGCAGGCGCGTGCTGTATTCAAATTGAAAACCAAGTATCTGATGCTAAACAATGTGGTCACCAAGACGGTAAAGTAACCGTGCCTCACGAAGACTTCCTTTGTAAAATCAATGCCGTACGTTACGCGTTTCTTGAGCTAGGCGTAGACGATGGTGTGATTGTTGCGCGTACCGACTCTTTAGGTGCTGGCTTGACTCAAAAAATCCCAGTGTCTCAATCGCCTAACGACTTGGCTGCCCAGTACAATGCCTTTTTAGAAACCTCAGCAGTTGATTCTGTTGATGATTTGAAAGATGGCGATTCAGTACTGAAACTTGACGGCAAGCTAGTAAAACCAGTTCGTTTACCGAATGGTTTATACAAATTCAAAGCAGACACTGGCTTTGACCGCGTAGTACTTGACTGCATTACATCGCTGCAAAATGGCGCTGACTTATTGTGGATTGAAACTGAAAAACCGCACGTTCAACAAATTGGTGAAATGGTAAGTGCTATTCGTAAAGAAGTACCTGATGCGAAATTAGTTTATAACAACTCACCTTCGTTCAACTGGACGCTAAACTTCCGCCAGCAAGTTTTCGATGCTTGGTCTGAAGCAGGTAAAGATGTGTCTGGCTACAATCGTGATGAGTTAATGTCTGCGCGTTATGATGCCTCTGAATTGGCTCAAGAAGCAGATGAAAAAGTACGTACATTCCAAGCGGATGCAGCACGTGAAGCAGGTATATTCCATCACTTGATTACGTTACCTACTTACCATACGGCAGCACTGTCAACTGATAACCTAGCGAAAGGTTACTTCGGTGAAGAAGGCATGCTAGCTTATGTTAAAGGTGTTCAACGTAAAGAGCTACGTGAAGGGCTAGCGTGTGTTAAACACCAAGCAATGGCGGGCTCTAACCTAGGGGATGATCATAAAGAGTATTTCTCTGGCGACCAAGCGCTTAAAGCGTCAGGCAAAGACAACACCATGAATCAGTTCGACGTTGCAGTGTAACGTCTAACTTTCAAAGTATAAAAATGGCAGGGTAACCTGCTATTTTTTTGCCTGCAGAACAGCATTCATTTGTAAAATGAGTTTTTCTTTAACATCAAAATTTTATATTAATCTTTCTACTAAATTCATCAGCACACGCAGTCAATAAAAAAAATAATCCTTTTAATACATAAACTTAAATTTTTTCACTCATCTACTAGTATCTTTTTCTCATCTGAGTACAATCTGGTTATACAATAGAAAACAATAAGTGCATTAATATTATGAATATTTCAAAAGTAGACCTTAATTTATTGGTGTATCTGGACGTATTGCTACGAGAAGGCAGCGTCACCCGCGCAGCAAATCAACTCAGTATCACCCAACCTGCCATGAGCAATGGTTTAAAGCGCCTGCGAGACCTTTTTAAAGATCCCTTACTGGTGCGCACCAGTGACGGGATGACACCAACAAAGCGAGCCCTAGAACTGCAACCTGTTATACGCGATGTGTTATCCAAACTTGAGGCCTCTATTCAGCCAGAGACGGACTTTGTACCTGAAACCAGTAAGCGTACATTTAGGATCATGGCCAGCGATTACGCTGAGTCCACGTTGCTCCTTGAGGTGATACGCCAGTTGGCCAAAGTGGCACCAAACATAACGCTGGATATGATTACCCCAAGCGACGTGACCTTTCATGATGTTGAGCAAGGTAAAGTGGATATGGCCATCAACCGCTTTGAAGAGTTACCGTTATCGTTCCACCAAAAAGTCGTTTGGTACGATCGCTTTGCCTGTGTTGTTAGCAGTAACAATCCCATAGTAGATAACTTTACGCTGCAAAATTACATCGACAGCAAGCATATTTGGGTAAGTAAAACCGGCTTTGGTGTGGGTGTCGGGATAGATCCGAATGAAGTGCAAAAATTGGGATGGGTAGATGCCGAGCTGACTAAAATTGGTCAAAAGCGCGACATCAGGGTGTTTACTCGCCATTATCACGTCGCTTTACAACTCGCCAAGGTGCAGAACTTAGTGGCAACATTGCCAAGTAAAGCAGCTGCGCTATATGAAAACGACCCAAATATTGTGATCTTAGACCCACCGTTTGATATCCCACCGATTGGCCTAAAAATGGCCTGGAGTGCTTTGTTGCACCACGATGCTGGGCATATTTGGTTACGTCGCTTGATAACAGACGTTGGCGAAACCTTATCTGCACAATAATCATTCATAAAATAAATAGCTGAGATAGAAACCATAAATTAAACAAACTAAGTTTTAGTTCGTAGACTGGGTTCATAGCCTTATCAATGGAGTAGAGCATGCAACAATATATTCAACGTGAACAATTACAGGTAGCACCTCAGCTTGCTGCCTTTATCGAAGAGCAGGCTTTACCTGGTAGTGAAGTCGCCCCCACAGAATTTTGGGCTGGTTTTAGCAATATTCTAGCCCAGCTTACACCAGTTAATGATGCCTTATTGGCTAAGCGCGACTTGCTACAACAAAAAATCGATGCGTATTGCCAGTCTCATCCAACCTTAGAGTCTGTCAGCTACAAAGCTTTCCTTCAAGAGATTGGCTACTTGGAAACGCCACCAGCGGATTTCTCTATTACCACCGATAACGTCGACGACGAAGTTGCTACCATGGCCGGCCCACAACTTGTAGTGCCTATCAATAACGCGCGCTTCGCTCTTAACGCTGCTAATGCCCGATGGGGGAGTTTATATGATGCAGCCTACGGTACAGATGTTATCCCTGAAGATAACGGCGCTACGCGGACAAAAGAATACAATCCCGCAAGAGGGCAAAAGGTTATACAGTACGCAAGAAAGTGGCTCGATGTTATCGCACCATTAACCAATGGCTCCCATACCACCAGTCAAGGTTATGATATTACTTCGGGTCAGCTAGTGGTAACGCTAGCCGATGCGAGCACAGCGACCTTGTCTCATCCTAGCCAGCTACTTGGATTTATTGGCGATAAAAACAACCCTAGCGCCATTTTGTTGCAACATAATGGCCTGCACGTAGAACTGCAATTTGATCGCACTCATCAAATAGGGCAAAGCGACCCCAGTGGCATGAAAGACATATTAGTTGAATCAGCACTGACAACTATTATGGATTGTGAAGACTCAGTGGCCGCAGTGGATGCTGAAGATAAAACCTTGGTGTATCAGAACTGGCTAGGACTGATTAAAGGCACGCTTGAAGTGAGCCTAAGTAAACCAAGCGGCTCCTCCGTCAGGCGTTTAAGTGCAGATCGAAATTACACTACGCTTACAGGCAAGCCCTTTTCGCTAAATGGTCGCAGTATGATGTTTGTACGTAACGTAGGCCATTTAATGACGAACGACGCAATCCTCTTTCAGGGTAAGCCCATCTACGAAGGGATAATGGACGCAGTTATCACCAGCCTAATCGCCAAACATGATTTGCTAGACAATGGCCAATATCGCAACAGTAAAGCGGGCAGTATTTATATTGTTAAACCTAAAATGCATGGCTCAGAGGAAGTGGCGTTCGCTGACACTTTGTTTAGTCAAGTAGAAGATGCTTTGGCACTACCTAAAAATACATTGAAAATGGGCATTATGGACGAAGAACGCCGTACAAGCGTTAATTTGAAAGCATGTATCAATGCGGCCAAAGCGCGCGCCGTATTCATTAATACGGGCTTCTTGGATAGAACTGGGGATGAAATCCATACCTCTATGCATTTAGGGCCGTTTGCGTTAAAAGCTGAAATCAAGCAACAGCCTTGGTTGACTGCCTACGAGTTGGCCAACGTAAAAATTGGTGTAGACGCAGGTATGTCAGGCAAAGCGCAAATTGGGAAAGGCATGTGGCCAATTCCAGATAACATGGCAGACATGATGCAAAGTAAAACCAATCACCCTCAGTCGGGTGCCAACACCGCTTGGGTTCCCTCCCCGACCGCTGCGACCTTGCACGCCTTGCATTATCACCAGATTGATGTATTTAGCCTGCGTAATCCGATTGCAAGCAATAACTTTGATGGGCTGGATGATATCTTAACCGTACCTCTTTTGGCTGACCGTTCCAGCTTGAGCGAGCAAGACATTCAGCGTGAGCTAGACAATAATGTTCAAGGGATTTTAGGCTATGTGGTTCGCTGGGTTCACCAAGGGATTGGCTGCTCTAAAGTGCCGGACATCAATAACGTTGGCCTAATGGAAGACAGAGCAACGCTGCGTATATCAAGCCAGCACATCGCTAATTGGTTGTTGCATGGCTTAATTAACGAGGCGCAAATAAATGACTCAATGTTACGTATGGCGCAGTTAGTCGATGAACAAAATAGCTCAGATAAGGAATACATCCCTATGATGCCTGATCCTATCGAATCAATTGCGTTTCAAGCCGCTCAAGAATTGATACTACAAGGAACGGAGCAGCCAAATGGTTACACCGAACCTGTTTTGCACGCTAAGCGCAGAGAAATGAAAGATAAACTAGTCACTCAGTAGCGGTTCTTTTAAACACAGACGTTAAATGCCTGGTGGCGCGTTGTTCTTCGCGCTATCCGGCTTATTCACTCCTTTGCCAGCCACCCACTTCAACATATTTCTGTAACCTTTGGCAGCCGTATGCATGAGCAAAATATGCACTGGCATTTTTATCCAATGCCCTCTCACCAACGCCATCGTATTGGCTAAGCCCAACCCACTCACGTTACATAATGTATGATGCGGTTGCAGTACTCTAGAGTAGATCCAATCAAATATTTTTAGTTTAATTTTGGGTGGCAGCCAAAGTTGGCTTTTATGTAATTCAGCTTGTGGAATATCGGTATCGAACAGCATATTTACATAACGTAATGCTAGGGCGAGCTCTAAACCAAATCCTGTTTTTTGCGCCAGAATAAATAGCTCATCCCAAAATGCTTGCTCACATCCAAACTCGCTAAACAGCAAGTGCAAGTCCGACAAGTCGCGAAAGCCATGATGGTATTCTTCTTGATAAAACAAGTGCACAGCGCTGTGCAATATCATAGCACCTGGCGATAAGACGCGCGCGCCACAGGATAACGTCCGAGCACCAGCGGTAAAATCATTTATATCTGGGGCTTTACCACTGATAAGCGGCACTAAATTATGGTGTACATCTAATATTGTGCCTCGCCCTGAGTGCTTCAAAGGCGGAATTTCATGGGCCCACTGACGATAATACATATCATCATAGTCATCTGTTGGCTGAGTAAACCATGCATATACGCTTAAACGTGCTTCAACTTCACGTAAATTGGTTTTTGATACCAACATATCAATATCAGAAAAAACACGCCCTCTACCTGCGGTACATCCTGATAATGTGTAAGCAGCTCCTTTTAGATAAATAATTTCGGCTTGCAGCTCAACAGGTAAAATTCGCTTGAACTCGCGGGCCTCAAATTGCACTTGCTGAGCGAGTAATTTTGCATGATATTTAGCGGAAATAAGGTGCGTTTGCGCGTACTCAGGAACCGATTCCATGGCAGTATCAAGCGCATAAGCAACTCTTGGTAAGACCGATGCTTCACGAGCGATCCTTATAAGCAATTCCCACTCTACGAGCGAAATAGACTTTGGCACACTACCTGACAGCAGTGTGACTAAGTGGCCTGTATACCTAGTTATAGCATTCACGGTGCAAACTGCCCTTCATTCAAAAAGGCCGAGACTTCGGCTAAGTCGTTATAATGTATTTCCACTGCGTCCGTACTTTCGACTAACTTTTGCAGTGCGAGAAAACCGTCAGCTCCTAATACCGAGTCGTTGAACGCATTGTCTGACAGCGCTTGAAACGCATCTGCCTTGGTTAAACTGTAGATATCTAACATAACATCAGCTGTGTATTTGGGTAATACAACAGCTATCACCTGAGCTGTTTGCTTAATATTATCAATACTTGCAATAGGCGGCTTGACGTGAGCCACATCGCCTTTGTTAGTGTCTCTGGCGATATTTGAGATAGTCACCTCAGGAAACCACGATTTTACCAAATCTATTGAATTATTCTTTAAACAGATTGGACGAACAAACGGGTGAACTAGGCCGGTTTCTAAATTAATAACCGTCATTTCGTCTGAGAGTAAGCGCCAACCGCTATGGGCCAAGTAGGCCGTTAACGTGCTCTTACCTGAGCCAGGTGGTGCCGGGAAAATTATCGCTTTGCCGTCTTTTTCAAGCACAGCACCGTGAAGCAATAAATATCTGTGCATATGAGATGCCATACACCAGTTCATTCCCCACTCTAACACTGGATACGCTTGCGAGCGTGGTAAGGGTAAAAATGGCACGAACTCATCGAGAAGAAAGTGAATTTGCGGTTTATACCAGCGCCTCAAGGATTGAGGCGATTGCACGGCAACCCGAAAATCCGCAGGAGATGCTTCATCAAGTAACTTATAGTCACCATACAGCTGATAGAACACACGTTGCACATCGGGCAATGAAGATTGAACACCAAATGCTGCCACGCCCAAATCGATGTTGATTTTACCCTTTATCAATCTCTCAGCGGCTTCACTTTCTGATATGTTCTTAAGTCTCAATGGGTTCGACCTTCTGAATGACGCACTCAGATTCGAGGTGCCTGATTGATTGTTGAATGTCGATCAAGGAGGAATCGGGAAATAGAGCGAGCATTTGCTCTTCATTAAAGCGAATACCAGAATGATACTGAGTAAAAAAAACCAAAAATTGGTCACTCAATCTCAGAGTGTTGCCCGTGATAGGCACAAACACAAAAACGCCAGACGAATCGCTGGCGTTATAGAACAATATGTTTGGATTGACTTGGTACAAACTCAACGGCAATGGTTTCAACTATCGCGTATAGGTTTGACTCAAGGCATCCATAAGCGCCCCCTGATTGTTCATCGCTTCTTCCTCAAGCATTGAAGCATACATCTCTGGGGTCACTTCCGACGACAATGGATAATTTCCATAATAAGCATTCAAGTAACCAGCGACTAAACTTTTGTCGATGTCAGAACCTTGCCATAAAACACGATACAGATGAGGTCGGCTAACCACTCCCCCATTATTGTTTGTATACGTACCTGTAGTAGAAATACTAAAAACGGTGTCCCACTTAACCGCTTTTAGCGAGTCTTTTAGGTTTTGATCATTCTTAGCATCTACTAGCCAAGTAGCGGGTGATACTCCAGCAATCGTTGTGGTGGTACACGCTTGTGATAAATTTCCTGACAAGTTGCCCGATACCGTACAACCATTGGCCGTTGTAGCCCAGGTAGCTTTCGATGGAAGGCTCACTATGAGTGCAGCGGCAGATCCCTTTAACAGAAACTTACGTCGGTTAGAAACAGCATCTTGGCTATTCTCAGTTTTTTTGTCGACGACATTCATTGTTTTTAATACTCCGTTGGTAACGCTTATCAGGCAGTACAAGCAAAATCCGGGCCCATACTCAAGCCGCTGATTTTTAAAGATATATTTAGCATTGATTTAAAAACTGTAAAGTTTAGTGACAGATTTTAACAAACTAATAATTAGTTTACTGCAATCCCTTTCTTTTTGCTTAATAATCTTAAATATTTGACGGGAATAGCATAGCTGATGCCACTTGGTTTTTCTAAAACCGCTTCCTTTGTTTCTTTGATAAAAACTTTATTAATTATCCCTACAACACTGCCTGTTTCTGCATCGTAAATAGCACTACCACTATTGCCAGGGTAAGCTGTCATATCCAATTGATAAATCATGAAAGGATTCTCTAAACGATTGCGCATTTTCATGGTTAAGTTGCGTGCATTGGCACTTGGTATCACATCTGGGGTTAGTGCAGCGATCATTCCTTTGTGAGTCGCTGGATATAATCCTAATATCGAACCAATTGGGAAGCCTGTCATTAATATATCTTGTCCATCATCAACATACTCATCCGGCCCAAGCTGCAGGGCTGGTAATGTGTCACGAATTTTTAATATTGCTAAGTCGTGCACTGGGTCCTTAGCGATAATTTCAGCTTTATGGATTTTAGGCTGTCTCCCCGTTCCCGAAAAGACAATATGATATTGGACAATTTGCGGATCAAGCGGTTCTGACACAACGTGGAAGTTAGTAGCAATTAGCGTTCCATCACCGAACACAAAGCCACTTCCCCGCAGCTGATGCGAAACAGCAGACATTGCATCATACAATCCTACCCCCACTACAGATGGTTTAACTTTTTTGACCACACCCGTTTTTTGCGATGCACTGACTGACATCGTTAAAAACACCAAAGAAAAAACCACACAAATGATTTTATAAATATAATTTTTCGTTATCATAATAAGCTACTTACTATTTCGTAGGGCTAGTGTGAACAGAAACTTTGTCACAACAATAGCGTAACGTGATTAATATCTTAGGGTTATACACAAAATATTAGGATTAATGAAATGAAAGTATTAGTCACAGGGGCTGCCGGATTTATCGGTTTTCATGTTTGTCAGGTGTTGTTATCACGCGGTGACGAGGTCGTGGGTATCGACAATATAAACGATTATTACGATGTTAATTTAAAGCATGGCCGTTTGGCAGAGCTTGATGCTCACGAAAAGGCACAAAATTTCAACTTCGTAAAAATGGATATAGCTCAACGCAACGAAATGGAGTCTCTGTTTTGTGAACACAAATTTGACAAAGTAGTGCATTTAGCCGCTCAAGCAGGTGTGCGTTATTCGATTGAAAATCCCCATGCATATATTGACAGCAATATTGTTGGATTTACTAATGTTTTGGAAGGGTGTCGTCACAATGCAGTCAAGCACTTAGTGTATGCTTCATCAAGCTCAGTTTATGGCGCTAACGAGTCTATGCCTTTCTCGGTATCTGACAATGTTGACCACCCAGTATCTTTGTACGCTGCAAGCAAAAAAGCCAATGAATTGATGGCGCATACTTATAGCCACTTGTACGACTTGCCTACCACAGGCCTGCGTTTTTTCACCGTTTATGGGCCATGGGGACGGCCTGACATGGCACTCTTTAAATTCACCAAGGCGATACTCGAGGGTGATCCTATTCAGGTATACAACTTTGGGAATCACAGACGAGATTTCACCTATATTGATGACATTGTCAGCGGCGTGATATCCACCTTGGATCACAACGCAGTGGGTAACCTATCTTGGCAAGGCAAAGAACCAGATCCAAGTACCAGTAAAGCCCCATGGCGCGTATACAACATTGGCGCACAAACTCCGGTCAATCTACTTGATTTTATTACAACTTTGGAAGGCGCACTAGGTATAGAAGCGGAAAAAGAGCTATTGCCAATGCAACCAGGAGACGTCCCAGATACCTTTGCTAACGTTCAGGCGCTTGTTGACGATGTCGGTTATCAGCCCAAAACCCAATTAAAAGAAGGGATCACCAACTTTGTGGATTGGTATAAAAGCTTCTACAAGATTTAAGGAAATGTAAATGCTGCAGTCATTAGCAAATAGTTTAAGCTCGCCGTTAGTTCATGGGCTTTTGCTGTTTGTTATCTTGCAGCTATTGTCTCGCCTGCCGCTTCGAGGTCGGCATATATATCGATGGGCGTCTTGCGTGCCAATCTTATGGATATTTTTTTGTAGTCTCGTTTATCCCAGTGTTCTGTTAATTAAGCCATTGGAAGACCAATATCCGACCATCAAACTCTCTTCAAATGAATGGCAACTGACCGATGGTATCGTAGTGTTAGCCTGCAATCATTTCGATGATGATGGCTTACCTTTTGTGAGTAAATGGCCACAGTGCACGATGCAGCGAAATTTACACGCGGCATTAATGTACAACGAAAAGCCCCTGCCAATATACCTAGCCGCTGGGATCTTAAATGAGACGGACTCAAAATCTCAAGCGCAATATAACAAGGACTTTTTGGTCACTTTAGGTGTAAACCCAAAGGATATTCATATCTTTCCTCAGGGGCATGACACAGAATCAGAAGTAAAGGCATTAGCGCCGCATTTACAAAACAAATATATTGCATTAGTAAGCTCAGCGAGTCACCTGCCTCGCGCAGTGGAATACTTTAGGCTACATGGGCTCTCCGTATTACCCATACCTGTAGAGCACCTCAGTCGGAAAAACGTTTTATTCACCTTAGGCTTGCCCAACGCGTATAGTCTTTATCGCAGCGAACGAGCAATTCACGAGTACTTAGGTCTAATATACCAGCGCTATATTAAGTGATAAAACTAGTTAACAATGCATTGACGCTATAAATCACCAGTCAGATTACAGGCCATAGTAGGTTCGGCGAAGGATAAGCAAGGAACTAAACATGAAATCAATAGTGCCAATTTTTTCGGGGGGCGGAACCCGGTTAACAGTACATATTGGCGTGTTCGATGCCTTACAAAAGCTCGATATTCAGTTTCAACATATGGTGGGGGTTTCTGGCGGCTCCATCGTCGCAGCTCTCTTCTGCTGTGGCGTGCCCTTGGCAGATATTAAACACCTAGCCATGACAACTGATTTCAAAAAGTTCAAAGGCTTTTCGTTACTCAGATTATTACGTCAAGGCGGTTTGAGTTCAGGGGATCAATTTGAGGCGTGGATGGACAAGCACCTTAAAGGCCTAACGTTCTCAGACATAGATAAAGACTTGCACATTTTAGCGACCGATGTTAACGGCGGCGGTCCGGTGGTATTTAGCCGTAAAACGAGTCCCGATTTAAAGATATCGAAGGCGGTGCGATTTTCAATGTCGATCCCACTTTTTTTCAGCTTTCAAGCCTATAAACAGCATGTCCTTGTAGACGGTGCTATTTTATCAGAAGATGCATTATATCAAGATTGGGCAGGTGATGGCTCACCTGTGATGTGTTTTAAATTAAAAAGCGAGCATGTGACAGATCCGAACTTCAAAAAAAGTTGGCTGCCATTACGGCAATATGTGATGATGCTGATTAGGACCTTCATGACGGCAATGTCGCGAGAGTATGTGCATGCAGAGTATTGGCGTAATACTATAATCATTAATACGGGTAAATTATCTCCCGTTGACTTTAATATTACGGCGCTACAAAAAGAGGAGTTGTACAATATTGGTTATAACACCGCGTTTGAATTTGTGCCTAAACGAATGCAGATTTATACCGATACACAACTAAGGAACTAGATGTGGACTACCGTTTTAAAGAAATGAATCTATGAAGCAACTTCGAAAATACGCTGATCTCCCTATTATTGGGCCAGTGGTAAAAAAAGTAATGAATTTGGTGGTAAGCCAGAAGGCTAATCAGATCTCTAGACATTTCGCGGAATACCTCAGTCCTGTTGTTGCCCTGTCAGACGATCTGCGTAATGAATCTTATAAAATTAGGCACAAAGTTTATTGCGAAGAATTAAAGTTTGAAGATGAACGTTCAGACAAAATGGAAACCGATCAATTTGATAGTCACTCTACCCATTGTCTAATCAAGCACCTTCCTACCGGTGAATATGCCGGTACGGTTCGTATCGTGCGCTCTATGAGTGAAGAGCAACTCCTACCAATAGAGAAATATTGTATTAGTTCTATCGCTGACGATGCGGTACACCCAAGTGACTTTCCGCGAAGTGAAATATGTGAAATATCACGATTGGCAGTCCCCGCTCAGTTTCGAAAGCGTGCCACGGATAAATTTAAGGGTTCAGCCACAGGTGCCATTAATGAGCATATCTACTCTGAGCGCGAGTTACGCTGTTTCCCATTTATTGCGGTGGGACTCTATTTGTGCGCCGCGTCCACCTCTCGCAAGCACGACATTAAACATTGTTTTGTGATGATGGAACCCAGACTGGCCCGCAGTTTACGTTTTGTAGGGATCCCATTTCAGCAAGTAGGTCCCGTTGTGGAATATCACGGCAAGAGAGCCCCATACTATATCAGTCGTCACCTATTGATGAGCGGCCTGACACCTGGCTTCAAACGCATGCTGAAAAATATCGAAAAGAAAGTCGCTACACAGTTTAAATAAAAATCAAAACCTTGTTTTAGCATGTATATTCAGAACAAGTTTTATACCTGCAAAATAGGGGAAGATATTTAATATCTTTCGTCAGTGGCTTTTGACGGAATATAAATATGGTTTGATCGATAAGCCCATGATGGTTAATCGCCAAATAACACCGTATATCTCTTCTTTGAGTAAAAATATTTAGATAATCTGTGCTCGTTTATTCGTTTTTACTCATAAAATTCAAGATTCCCCATTAATTTACATTTACTCTTTGTGCTACCAGTTTGTATAGTATATTCACCTTGCTTCGTGTCTAACCTAGGAAAAAAAATGGACGTAAAGGAACTTATCCAAACAGCTATCTCTAAAGAAGAAGCTGCAGTATTTGAGCAAGTTCAAGCAACTGAGCTTTACGGAAGAACGACTTTTTCCACTGACATCCATATCGATTTAGCAGTAAAAATCTTTGACGAGGCTGCAATCCCTAAGCTTCTGCACTTAGCAAATGAGCTTAAACTTCATCTTTACCCTGTCAGCACCGGAAATAATTGGGGATATGGCTCAGTTCAAAATACGCCTGTCACCGGCATGAGAATCGTCGTCGATTTAAGCCCACTTAAGACAATTATTCCCAATAATAAAAAAGCGGGGTTAGTGACCGTTCAACCGGGTGTAACCCAGCAGGATTTATTTGATTTTTTACAAGAAAACGACTGGCCATTCATGGTGCCCGTTACCGGTGCTGGGCCCCACTGCAGCATTCTGGGAAATGCATTGGAGCGAGGTTATGGTATCACCCCCAGAACGGATCACTTTGCTGCTGCCAACGCGTTAAAAGCATATCTTCCTCACCCTAATTTGTGTCACACGAAATTTGAATCCGCGGTTTCTGCCCTAGATGGTTCTTCCGATGACTATATCGATAAAACGTTTAAATGGGGTTTAGGCCCTTACATAGATGGTCTATTCACCCAAAGTAATTTTGGAATTGTCACCGAAATGACAATTCGCCTCGCCCCTAAGCCCAAGCACTTTAGTGCATTCTATTTGCAAGTCTTTGATTTAGAGAAGTTCACTGATGCAGTCGCCCTTATTGAGCAGACCTTACTAGAGTCTGATGGCATTGTTGGCTCTATAAATTTGATGGACCGCCGTCGTCTTGTATCGATGGTCGCGCAAAATCCGAACGGTCGAGGTCAGCACAGTGTAATGACTGATAGGCAAGTTGAGGCTATCGCCAGTGAACAGCGCTTACCGCACTGGATGATCGTGGGTACAATTTACGGTTCCAAAAAAGTGGTTTCAGGCACCCAAAAGCAATTTAAGCGTCGAGCAAAGCACTTAGGTCAACTGAACTTTTCAAATAGTTGGCTGATTAACGTCGCTAAGTTTGTTGTTAACCTACCATTGCCATCTATCGGGGCAATTGACAAGATCAGAGCGCAACTAAGCACCTTGGACGAGGGTATTGAAATCATGCTAGGTAAACCCAATCAGGTTGCCCTTCCCCTTGCTTACTGGCGCAATCCAAGAATAAAAGTGAATAAAGCCAACGCCCTCTTGCCTGATAAAGATAAGTGCGGTTTGTTGTGGTACGCCCCCCTCATAAAAATGTCGCCGGAAGTGCTAACTGATTTTGTTGCGTTTGTCAGAAAAACCACGCCTAAATTCGGAATCGAGCCTTTGGTTACATTTACTAACCATAAACATGACTGCATTGATTCCACCGTGCCGCTTGTTTTCGATTTAGAAAATCCTGAGGCGGTGTCCGCCGCTCACAAGTGCTTAGAAGAACTCTTTATCGAAGGATGCAAAAAAGGTTTTGTACCTTATCGGATCAGCACAACACAGCAAGCTACTTTATCGTCTGATGATATTTTCTGGCAGACAACAACTGTTTTAAAGCAAGCCATTGATCCAAATAACATTTTGGCTCCTAATAGGTATAACCCTTAATATATACACCAGTATTTCCCCCTTTATGTTTTAACATCTCATATTGTTCCTAATATGATAATACAATAAAGTGGTAGTACCCTTCCGCTGTGCCTCTGCCTCAACGGTATGTGAATACACAACGGCAAGAAGAATTAACTAATGGAGTTAGTATGCGTATCAAGCTTTTATCATCTCTAGTCGCAGTTTCAGCACTTACCCTTATAGGGTGCGATAGCAAGTCTGCAGAAGAATACATCGCAGCTGCGAAGGTTCAATATCAAAAAAATGACACACAAGCCGCTATCATTGATTTGAAAAATGCCATTGCTTTAGCACCACAAAACAAGGACGCGCGCGCGAATCTCGGGAAATATTATTTGGCGGGGGGTTCTTTCGTAGAGTCCGAAAAGGAGCTGCGTAAAGCGTTAGAATTGGGAGAGAGCAAAGACACCATTTATCCCGATTTGGTAAAAGCGATTTATTATCAAAATGACTTTGATAGATTATTGAGGTTAGTAACAGATTTTATGAGTGCTGATCCGGTGGTGCAAAGTAGCGTTGCTCTGTATTCATTCTTGGCAAACCTGAAGCAAAATAACAATGACGTGGAAATAGACACTGATTTTTCACTTATGCTGGGCGATGATAAATTATTAGCGCAAGTTTACTACGCTTTTTCACAAGGTGATCTCGAATCAGCAGATCAGCTTCTATCAACTTTTCGAACACCAGAACAAAATCATATTGAAAAGCTTATTGTGACCGGGCTTCTCAAAGCACAATTGAAAGAGTATGCCCCCGCAATAGCGGCCCTTGAGCAAGTAGTCGCCTTATCTCCAGAGTATTTTGTTATTCAGTTTCAATTAGCCGAGATATTAATTAACGCACAAGAATACAAAAAAGCCAGGAAACTCACAGATGAGCTACTGAAGATAAATGCTCGAAGTGCTTATGCCAATTTATTAATGGCAAAAATAGAGTTACACGATGAAAACTTTAAAAACGCGTTTGATGCCGCCGAAATAGCAATCCAAAATGGCATAGACAGCACTCAAAGCAATTTGTTAGCCGGTGTTAGTGCCTATAAAATAGAGCGTACTGAAAGTGCCTACAGATATTTAGCGAAAGCGTCGAAAAATCTACCACCAAATCATATGGCAAATCGTCTTTTGGCGGATGTAAAAATAAGACTTGGAGAAACGGATAATCTTGTTGAAATGCTTGATGGTATTTCAGGACAAGATGCACAGAAGTCATCTCTTTTAGAAAACGCGGCAATGCTTAAGTTTCGGGAAGGTGACCTTGAGAGCTCTAAGAGCTTATTTACTCAAGCAAAAGAAGGCGCTCCCGATAACGCAGTAACTCTACTTCGCGAAGGATTGGTAAAACTGTCATCTGGTGATCAATCAGGCATTGAGAGTCTTGAGTCGGCAATAAAGCTTGACCCTACGCTAAATGAAGCTTGGAGCCTTCTTGCGCAAGCCCATATGCAGACCAACGAACCGCAAAAAGCAATTTCTGTTGCGAAGCGCTGGCAAAGTGTTAATGAAGTAGACGGTTTGGTATTGGAGTCATATTTACTTCAGCAACAAAATAAGGATACTCAAGCGAGAGTCTTACTCGATAAAGCTCTATCGATAGAGCCTAACAATTTTCCCGCTATGCGCTTCCTGATGTTAATGAATGCGCGAGAGAAACGTTTTTCTGAAGCGCGCGAACTAGCAGAAAAATTAATAAAATCTTCAGATAACCTTGATGGAAGATACCAATTAGTATTGACTTTAATCAACATATCTATCGCACAAGATGACATGTCATCGGTAGAAGCATTATTCAAGTCGTTAATCAACGAGAGCGAAGACCCCGAGACAGGTAGTGTACTTCAACTAAAAGTCGGACTAGCTACGCTGTATAATTATCAAGGAGAGTACCCAAAATCACTTGCCCTTCTAGAACCCATCGAGGACTCGAAAGACTTTTTCGTTCTCTCAGCTTTAGGGGAAACCTACGCTGGGTTGAATGACTTTAATAACGCGAAATCGACTTTTCAGGCGCTGATTAATGCATTTCCAAGAGACACGCGAAGTTGGGTACAGCTAGTAAATTTACTTAATCAATTCAACTTTCAACGTGATGCAGTTGATACCGCTGCTCGTGCAGAAGCGGCTATACCAAATGATCCACGCTTAACAGTTCTAAGCATTCGAGCACTTATTCGTTCAGGTGATATTAAAAAAGCAAAGCAGAAAATGGATGCTATGAAAACTAAGGGAAATAGCTCTCCTATGTTTGACTTATTCGATGGCGAGATGGCGTTAGCTAACAAGGATTATGAAAAGGCCAGTGATGTCCTCACCCAGTACTATAACAATCGCCCTTCTTGGGACTCAGCAATACCTTTGGCAAAAGCGTTAGCGTTTCAAGGCAAGGCTGAATTAGGTGGAAAATATTTAGTTCAACAAACGGCTAAGAGTAACTCTAAGCTAAGTAAAATCCATTACATTGCGGAATATTATGCTAAACACGGTCAGCTGGAGTCTGCCGCAGAGTACTACGAAGCACTTTTAGATATCATACCTGAAGACTTTGTCACTCTTAATAATTATGCCAACCTCGCAATCGCCCAAGGGAACACTGAGCAGGCCATAAACCTCGCTCAACAAGCTATTCAGATACACCCAAATTCACCTTATGCTATGGATACACTTGGCTGGGCACTATTTAGAAATAATCAATTTTCAGACGCGCTAACCTACATCAAGAAGGCAAATGCAGAATTACCCAAGAACAACGAAATTACCCTCCATCTGATTGAGTTGTTGATCGCTACAGGCAGTAAAGATAAAGCTAAAGGGCTTATCAATCGATTTAAGCCTGCTAATGATACTGAGAAAGACACATTATCGCGCCTAAGCGCCAGTATTTAAGTCACGGCAGTCACAGGCCAAGCAAAAGTTTTTTTGCTTGGCCTGTTTAATATATTTCAACCGAGTAAATCGTATCTATACCATCACTCATTATCCATTAGAAGATATCGCGCTGCATGAGGCTCTGTGGGGCGAGCTTTATAAACAGTCTGATGCTAGTGTTTTTCTTAATTGGTCCTGGATAAAAGCATGGTTAACGTCAATAGATTCTGTACCGGTTGTGTTAGCTGCGTATGAAAATACTCGCTGTGTAGGTTTAGCTTTTTTAACGCAGCGAAACGCCCGTTCTTCGAGCAGAATAAATATCAAACAGCTATGGCTGCATAGAAAAGGTGAGCAGGCGTCAGATCAAATGTGGATTGAGCATAACGATTTTCTGGTACATCAAAACAACAAAGAACAGATACGTTTAGCCATGTTGGAATATCTGTTTGCGCAAAAAAAACTTTGGCACGAATTGTATTTTGGTTTAACGAATTCAAAAGTGATTGATTCACTCAAACTAAACTGGCCATCCTGTCGAGAAGTTATTAGCTCCCCCGATTTCGAAGTCGATTTACGTCACAAAGCGAATTTAAATGATTACTTAGCTGATTTATCGAAAAACACTCGTTCACAAATTAGGCGTACAAAAAAGCTATTAACACAATCTGGTGAACTAGAGCTTACCTTGGCTCAAACCGCAGCCCAAAAAGAAACGTTCCTAGAGGATATATCTCGACTTCACAAAGATAAATGGAGAGATACAGAATTTGGCAGTGGATTTGATAACCCAATTTTTGAGCAATTTCATAGACATCTTATTTTTGAAGATGATGTAACTAATAAAACCCGACTTTACTGTCTCACTCTCGATAAAAAACCAATCGCCTACATATATCTATTAATAGATGATGACACTTGGTATTTTTACCTGTCCGCCATAAACGGCCATGACGACAACAGAGTCAAAGTCGGATTAATTGCACATGCATATATAATTGAACAAGCCATAGCTGAAAAAGTCAGTAAGTATAGCTTTTTAGCAGGGGAAGCACGCTACAAGCGTTCGTTATCAAACCTCCCTGAAACAAGCCAAACACTGGTTTGTTTTTATCAACCTACTGTGTTTATGCGTCTACGAGAATGTGCAAGACGATATAAAAACGCATTACCAAACATACTGAGACATTAGAATACAAATGATGACTGAAGATGCCGGTGACTACTCTGTTCCCATAAAATTAGACACATTGCAAACCAGCGCTGTTACTTCTGTGAGCGTGCCTCTAGCAAAAGGCGTATTACATGAACTTACAGCGAGTCAGCTATTAGCAAATGGAGCACCAATACCTTGTGGTGCAAAAGCACTCACCAATTGGCCTGATGGCAGTATTAAATGGCTACATTTAACCTTTGCCGTTCCCAAGAACTTAAGAGAAGACCTAATATTCAGGGTTGCTAAGGCCAAGCAAAGCGAGACCGCTAATGCACCAGAGAGCCTATCTTATATTTCGAATGACTCACACACCACAGTCACTCATTCACTTTATCGCTTTACGTTAACCCATGCTGATGGCAGCTTTTCAATCGCGCCAGGCACAGCAGATGACGCCAATAAGGTTATCCGAGGTTGTCTGAACTTACATGACGCCCATAGCCGATTAGGCGCCGTTTCATCTTGTCAGGTATCCATAGACCACACCCAATCGCTACTTGATGGCGCTATCTACGCTTTATCAGTGCAGGTCGATATGACTTACGCGCTCGTAGATGACGACACTGTTTCGAATATTACGTCAACAAGCGTTTTTTTATTCACCTCCGCCCATGAAGCGATAAAGTTAGATGTCACCCTACATAACGCGAATGCGGCAGTGCACTCAGGGGGGAGTTGGGATTTAGGAGATGCCAATTCGTTTTACTTTTCAGCACTTACCCTTGCTATGAAAGGCGATAATGCTTCAACTTTTAGTTATCGAACAGAACAGGACAGTCCGTGGCAGACTCATCTAACAGAAGCGGCCACAAATACAAGTAACGTGAGTATTCAGCAATTTTCAAGTGGTGGTGAGAATTGGCTAAGCCCTGTGCACGTTGACCATAGAAACACCCTCCCATTTAGTGTTAATGGTTACCAAGTCGACAAAGAAGGCGAAGTCATTACTTCGGGTCAACGGGCGACGCCTTTAGTATCTTGGGCCGACAAGGTAAGTGTTACGATTGAGAACTTTTGGCAGAAATTTCCTACATCGATAAACATGACACCTAATGAGATGCTAATCAGCTTTTTTCCTGCACAGAAAAACCACCTGCACGAGCTTCAAGGTGGCGAAAAAAGTACGCATTCAGTATGGCTCTCAACTAACGATAAACCTGACTCACTTGACGAACTCACTAGTAGTAGTAAAGGTATCCTTTTTTGCGGTGAATATTTACATAGTGAAATACCGCTGTACACAGAATGTCAAAATGCACACAGCACCATACAGGACTTGATAAATAACGGTTTACACTCACAAAATAATTTCTTTGAAAAACGTGAAAAGCTTGATGAATACGGATGGCGGAATTTCGGTGATATTTATGCTGATCACGAAACGGCAGAACACCAAGATGATTCAATTTTCGTTTCACACTATAACAACCAGTACGATCCAATTTATGGTTTCTTGCGGCAATTTATACTAAGCAATGACCAACAGTGGTTTACGCTAGCCGATGATCTCGCCAAGCATGTTATGGATATCGATATTTATCATACTAAACAGGACAAGGACGAATATAATGGCGGCCTTTTTTGGCACACTGATCATTATTTGCAGGCTTTTACATCGAGTCATCGTTCATATTCAAAACATCAAGGTATAGGTGCCTATCAGGATCACGCTGGCGGCGGCGGACCCGGCGGCCAACATTGTTACACATCAGGTCTAGCGCTGTATTACATATTAACTGGCAACCCAAACGCCAAAGAAGCCGTGCAAACACTGACTCAATGGATCACTTATGTGTATGAGGGCGGCAATACATGCCTAGAGCTGTTACTCGCCCTTAAAAACAGACATGTACTCGGCCTAAAGAACCATTTTACCGGTCAATACCCTCTTGACCGTGGTACCGCGAATTACATTAACGCGTTGCTCGACAGTTACGTGATCACAAGCGAACGTGCATCGCTACAAAGAGTTGAACATGTTATCCAACATACTATTCATCCAAATGAAGACGTCACATTACGCCATTTGAGCAACGTCGAAGAAACGTGGTTTTACACCGTATTTCTACAATCTTTAGTGCGATACCTAGACATTAAAAGCGTTAATAAGGAGTTCGATGACGCTTTTTATTATGCGCGAGATGGACTGTTATGTTTTGCTCAGTGGATGCTCGAACACGAATATATGTATCTCGATAAACCGGAAATTTTAGAATATCCAAATGATACCTGGACGGCTCAAGACTTGCGTAAAGCCCATGTACTTAGCGCGGCCTACTTTTACGGAAATAAGCACGATCACACTCTTTTGCAAAAAGCTGAGTATTTTGAGAACGAAGTTTCGACTCGATTAGAGCAAAGTGACACTAAAACCTATACCCGTATCATGGTTTTACTGATGCAGAACGACGGACCAACGTCTCACTTCAAGCACGCTGTGCTGCCGTCTGAGTTCAATGCGCGAAAGACGGACTGGGTGGCCCCAGCTTATGCCAAGGGCTCAAATGTGACGCGCATAATAAAAGCATTTGTGAAACGTATGCTAGCACTTTCAATTAGCAATGAAGTAAACTGGCTTAAAAAAAGGCTAGGATAGCCAGTGATACACTCAGGAACACCTAACTAGATGCAGATTTCTTTTATCATTCCCCACAAGGGAAGGTTTGAAATGTTAATTCAAACCATTGAATCTATTGCTAAACAGACCTTTGACTTATCCCAAGTAGAAGTCATTGTGGTCAGTCAAACGAAAGAGGCGCTGAGCCACACCTTTTGTAACGACCATTCATTACGTATCAACACATTTTTACGTCCTGAGTCAGACACCATCTCGGCCCTTAGAAATTACGGCGAGACTCAAGCTAGCGGAGAGTTTCTAGCGTTTCTTGATGCAGACATCTATTTGTCAGAAAACTGGCTTGAGAAAATGTTAAACACCTTAGATTGCGATCCAACTCGGATTGTCGCCAGTGCTATGCAAATTTGTCTACCAGAGGCACCGCCACTAGAAAAAATTCGCACGAGTTTGAGCAATGCAGAATTGGATACCAACGTAGCGTTTTTACCCGGTCGAAATTTATTTCTCACCCGCAGCGCATTTCACAAAATTGGCGGATTTCCAGAACACTTGCTGACCTGCGAAGATTACTATTTTACTGACAAAGCAGCGCAACTAGGTGCCCTATTTTATACCTCAGCCGCTAATTACATTCATCTAGGTGAAGATAAAACCCTAAAAGGTATGTTTGATAAGGAGATATGGCGCGGGCAGTCAAATTTGAAATCTATCGAAGGCCGGCATATTCCACTCAGAGAGTGGCCAAGCTTTATTGTTCCCCCAGCGATTTTTTTATGCATTCTGTGTGCTCTTATTCTAATATGCGCCGGGCAAATGGCCCTAGCCTTACTTAGTTTGATATTGGCCCTGGTACCTTTACTTGCATACACCATACGTTTGTATCGCTTAGATACATTGAAGGTCTCTTTTTTAAACACATTCACCTTCTATACGGTGTACTTTCCCGCTCGGGCGATTGGTACCTTTGCTGGCATATTTAAATCCATTAGCAATAAAAATACTTAAGGCATGTTACCCATGAAAAAAAAACGTAAAGTACTCCAATTTATTTGCCCCACAGGCTTCTACGGTGCAGAGCGTTGGGTACTTGCCTTAGCAAAGCATTTAGATCCCGATACGACAATATGCGACTTAGCAGTCACCATGGAGCCTGGTCAAAAACCGCTAGAGTTGGTCAAGGAATACCAAAAGTTAAATTTAGCAACGCATATTGTCGATATGAAGAATAAGTTTGATTTAGGGGCGGTGGATAGACTCGCCGCGCTAATTCGCGAGCAAAACATTGATATTATTCACACCCATGGCTACAAATCAGACATTATAGGCGTACTGGCCGCCAGACGAGCGAAAATCCAGTGCGTGGTGACTCCACACGGCTTTGAGAATGCGAAAGACTTCAAATTAAAGGCGTTTATCTGGCTTGGCTGTCAGTCTATGCGCTTTGCCCATAAAGTCGTCCCTCTCTCACAACAGCTTATGCAAGACGTGTTGGATATTGGCGTTAAGCCTGAAAAAACACTGTATATTCAGAACGGTGTAGACTTGTCTGAGGTGGAAGCAGAGCCCGTACCTGCGCGCGTGGAGCCAAACAAAAAACGCATTGGTTTTGTGGGCCAAATGATTAGTCGAAAAAACATTCGTGATATTCTCGACATTTTTGAGGAATTACATACCAAGCATCCTGATACTGAATTAATTTTGCTTGGGGATGGCGATGCGCGACAAGACTTAGAGCAGCATACTCAAACGTTAGCCAGTAAAGACGCAATAGAATTTTTAGGTTTTAGGGATGACAGATTAAGCTTACTGAAGTCGTTTGATTTATTTGTTATGACCTCAACGTTAGAAGGGATCCCAAGATGCCTTATGGAAGCGACGGCAGCCAGCATACCTGTGGCTGCTTATGATATAGCCGGTATTGACCAATTAATCAGCCATGAGAAAACAGGATTACTAGCAACGTTAGGGGATAAACAAACCCTACTTAGCTATTGGGAAAAATTGTTATACGACCAACCGTGTGCGACAGAAATGGCTGAAAATGCTAAGCAATTCGTATACGATAATTATTCTGCTCAACGTATGGCAGCGCAGTACAGTGATTTGTTTGAAGAGATGACAAAGGATAGTTAATGCAACGAAGCAAATCGCCACCCATTATTTTTATACTCTCCATTGATACAGAGGAAGAATGGGATTGGTCAGGTGCGTTCCCACAACAAAATGCTGATGTGAATAATGTGGCATTGCTACCCAGCTTTCATGCGCACCTTGATGCTCTAGGGGTTCGGCCGACATATCTAGTCGACTATGCAGTTGCGGATTGCCCTGCTGCTGCATCGACTATCAGAACAATTGCCGCTCAACAAAATTGCGAAATTGGTGCCCACCTTCATCCTTGGTGCAATCCCCCGTATTTCGGCGCTGCGACAGATGAAAGCTCACACGTAGTTAATTTGCCTAAAGAGCAAGTATCGCAAAAACTTGACGTATTAATGCGCCGCATCGAAGAGCAATTCTCAGTTAAAGCCAAATCGTTTCGCACTGGCAGATGGGGAATTGATTCCAATGTTTTAAAGCTGTTAACCAATGTAGGAATAACCGTCGATTCCAGCGTTTATCCATTTTATAGCAACGATTATTTCAGCTGTCTTGGGGCACCATCACTCCCCTACTGGCCTGATTTGAACGATCCCCTTGTGTCATCACAACAGCGGGATATTTTTGAGTTACCAGTAACTGTTGGCTTTAATCGTCCGAACTTTTCACGCTGGAATGACATTCACACCAAATTTGCATCTCCTCCATATAGCTGGACGAGGTTTAATGGTATTGCTTGGCACACACATTTTTTACGTAAACAATATTTGTGCCCGGAGCTATCAGCACCAAAAGACATGTTATCTCTGTGCGAAACCGTTATAAACAAAGGATACACAGTGCTTCACATGTACATGCACAGCTCAAGCTTATTGGATAACAACAACAGCTTATTAGGAAACCGTAACGCCTATGAGTTTTTAAGCGAATCCATAACTGAGGTGATCACGACGTTGCGCGCTAAATACCAACTGGATTTTTGTACGCTATCTGAAGCAGCTGAAAAAATTCAGCAACCTCCACAGAAGAACACAAAATGACGGTGCACGTACGCTTAGTCACACAAGCAGATAAATCCATCTGGAATGCCTATATCAATGACCACCCCAGAGCAACGCCATATCATCATTTTGGTTGGGTAGAGAGTGTAGAACAGGCATACCAGCACAAAAACACCTCAGCTATTGCCCTTTGCGGCGATAACGTTGTTGGCGTGTTGCCTTGTATCTTGATGCGCAGACCCCTGTTGCGCCCTGCGTTTTGCTCCTTGCCCTATTGTGATTTGGGTTTCTTGCTCGCTGATGACAGCACAACTGCAGATAAACTACTGGCATTCATGAAGCAGCAATTATTGAATGTCACTGGGCAAACATTTCAATTAAGAGACTACATAGACGAACCCGCGCCAGAATCACAAATGGAAGGCCAAAAAGTACGTATGCTTTTGCCCTTACCAGCAACAAGTGAAGAATTAATGAGCGGATTTAAGTCAAAATTACGTAGCCAAATACGAAAGTCAGAAAAAAATGGCCTGCGCTATGAAATCCATAAAAATGGTAATGGCTTAGACGATTTTTACCACATATTCGCGATTAACATGCGTAAATTAGGCTCCCCTGTACATAGCAAAGCATGGTTTCAACATATCATTGAAAACTATAAAGAAAACAGTATATTATCCGTCGTTTACAGTGAAAACGTACCCGTTGGTGCTGGGATAACGCTTTCTACTGGGGGAGTGACTTCAATACCATGGGCATCGACAGTTGCCGAGTACAATCGTTTAGCTCCTAACATGCTGTTGTATTGGTCTTTACTAAAAGAGGCGTGTGACAATAACATGCAAACATTTGATTTTGGGCGCTCCACTTTTAATGAGGGGACTTATCGATTTAAAGCTCAGTGGGGAGCCACGCCCCAATTACTGAATTGGTATGATGCCACAACGCAAACTCAACAAGATTTTAGCACTCAAAATAACGATGAACGTGAAAACGTACCTCAGGGTAAAATCAGACCCGTAATTGAGAAAGTTTGGGCAAAGTTGCCATTGCATGTAACGACCGCGCTTGGTCCTAAAATTCGTAAACATATCAGTTTGTAAAGACGACCTGCCATTTGGTATGCATCAAATGGTTTGTTCAATAAAGAACACCAACTACAGGGCCGAAATATCTATGTGTGGTATTGCAGGGTTTACACAATTTAGCGGGAACATGGGTAACCAGCAAACCCTTAAAAAAATGGGTGACAGTATTTATCATCGTGGTCCAGACGCTGGTCGCGAATATATCGATGAATACGTAGGTCTAGCCCATCGTCGGTTGGCTATTATCGACTTGTCAGAAGCCGGCACACAGCCCATGTACTCACATGACGAAAGATACATCATTGCCTTTAACGGTGAGATATATAACTTTCAGGCACTTCGCGATGACCTTGTCAGCGAAGGCTATCCATTTAAAACCCACACAGACACAGAAGTGATTCTTGCGCTCTATGCAGCGCACGGTGAAAAGATGCTTAGCATGTTAAATGGCATGTTCGCATTCGCCCTTTGGGACACCACCAGTAAGCGTTTACTCATTGCTCGGGATCGCGTAGGCAAAAAGCCCCTTTATTACCTTAAAACTGACACTCAGTTTGCATTTGCCTCTGAAATTAAAGCGTTACTTACGCTCCCCAATGTTTCTCGAGAAGTCAGGCTCGACGCTGTACATGACTTCTTTGCTTACCAATATGTACCAGACCCAAAAACTATTTTTACCGACATTCACAAATTGCCTCCAGCGCACTTTATGTGGGTGTCGCAAGACGGAATACAGATAGAACAATATTGGGATGTTTCCTTTAAGCAAACCAGCGATAAGTCTCAGGCCGAACTGACCAAAGCACTTTACGATTTAGCCACAGAGAAAACCTGTTCTCGTATGGTCAGTGACGTGCCATTAGGCGCATTTTTGAGTGGTGGAATAGACTCCAGTGGTGTGGTCGCTATGATGGCATTGAATAGCGATAAGCCAGTTAAAACCTGCTCAATAGGATTCGATGAAAAGCGCTTTAACGAAACAGAATTTGCCCAAATTGTCGCTGATAAATATAAGACCGAGCACCACGAATTTACCGTTCACCAAAATGTAAAAGACAACTTAGAAGAGATAGTCGGCTATTTTGACGAGCCTTTTGCCGACCCATCTTTAGTACCAACGTATTTTGTTTCTCAGTTGGCGCGCTCTCAGGTGACGGTAGCGATCGCCGGTGATGGCGGCGATGAAGTGTTTGCAGGCTATGAAAAATACACCACAGATGCACTTGAAAACAAACTACGCGAACGCTTTCCCGAAGCGCTGCGAAAAAAGCTATTCCCTAAACTCGCCAGCGTATTCGCTAAAAGTGAGCACCCACTACTGCGAAAGGCTAAATCTCTGCTAACCAGTTTGAGTTTAGACCCCGCCATGGGTTTTTATGTGACTAACTCTATGATTGATGATCGCCTTTGGGAACGTTTGGCCTCATCAGATACCAAGGCTAAGTTAGGCGCTTACCACCCAAGTGAAGTAACACTCGAAAATTACCACAAGGCCGATGGGAAAGACCATTTGTCTAAAATCTTATACACGGACATGAAGACCTACCTGCCCGGCGGCATTTTAGTAAAAGTCGATCGCATGAGCATGGCGCATTCTTTAGAAGTACGAGCGCCACTGCTAGATAAAGACGTGATCGAATTTTCCGCTACCCTGCCTTCGAATTTAAAATTTCGCGATGGCGAGAAGAAATTCATCCTCAAAGAAGCGTTTAAACCAGTTTTGCCTGATGATATTTTGTATCGCAAAAAAATGGGCTTCTCAGTGCCCTTAGCGACATGGTTACGATGTGAAATTAAAGAACTAACGGAAGATTACTTGTTCAGTAAGTCACAAGGCATTCAGCAATATTTTGATATGGATGTGGTTAAGCAACTCTGGCAGCAACACCAAGCAGAAAAAGCCGATCACAGCACGGTATTGTGGAGCATGTTGATGTTTCAAATGTGGTGGTTCCGTTATATTCAGTCGCCTGAAACGACCCACTCGCTATCCCAAGCGCAATAGTGAGCTGAATTTGATGAATATACTTCACCTTACATTCGATATGCGCATAGGCGGCACAGAGCAGGTTATAAAAAACCTGATTTTAGGGGCCGACAGAGCGCGTTTTACTATGTCAGTGCTGTGTATTGAATCACCTTTAGGCCCTTTCGCAGATGATTTAATTGCAAAGGGAGTTCATATCGAAGCCTTAGGACGCAAGCCAGGATTTGATATCAGCTTGATTTCTAAAATACGTCAGCACATCAAAACCCACAAAATCGATATTATTCATTGTCACCAATATACCCCCTACGTATACGGTGTGTTAGGTGCATTAGCGACGTCAGCTAAAATCGTTTTCACTGAACACGGTCGATTTTACCCAGATTCAACCACCTGGAAGCGCAAAATAATCAACCCTATTCTTCACCGCTTCACGCATGCGACCACGGCTATTTCAGCAGCAACACGTGATGCTCTAATAGAGTATGAGTATATCCCTGGCAAAGATATTGACATAGTTTATAACGGGATCATGGGTGTTGAGCCTGAGCGTGCAAGAATAGAAGAGCTACAGCAACAATTCCCTCTGGCACAAGGGTGTATTTTGTTTGGCACTATCGCAAGGCTCGATCCGATAAAAAACCACAGCATGATGCTACGGGCATTTAAACGGGTTATCGATGCTGGCGTAAACGCAAAGTTGATGATTGTTGGCGATGGTGACGAGCGAGAAAACACAGAGGCATTAATAAGTAGCCTTGGTTTGTCACAGAGCGTGATCATGACCGGCTATGAGCCAAAGCCTCATGGACATTTAGCATTAATGGATATTTATCTACTACCCTCACTTAGCGAAGGCACGTCCATGACGCTCTTAGAGGCAATGTCTCTGGGTAAACCTTGTATCGTCACTCACGCAGGTGGCAATCCAGAAATCGTAATACAAAATGAAACAGGTTTAGTTACACCCAATGACGACGAACAGGCTTACGCTGATGCGATGATAACGCTGGCACAAAACGAACAGCTACAAAATACCTTTGGTAAAGCGTCCAAAGTACGTTTTGAAAATACGTTCGATATCAAAAACATGACACAAGCATATGAGGCGCTTTATCTGCGATTATTCTCAGGCGGTCAGGCATAGACAATGAAAAAAGCACTAAAAAAGATGATGGTCGATATGACCGCTAAATTATTGCAACAGCCTTCTATTGAGCAACAACTAGACGATAATGCACGTCACTGTGCACAATCGCTACCTGCCTTGAATAATCTAGTCTCGCCTTATGCATCAAAGCACGCTCAATTCACACCTGTAACGTCTGAACGAGATGACATTGTCTTTATCACCAGTCGTTTTAGAAGCGGTTCAACCCTGCTGTGGAATTTATTCAGGCAAACCCCTGATTGCAGTGCCTATTACGAGCCATTTAATGAGCGCCAATGGTTTAATGAGCATATGCGCGGCGACAACGTTGATAACACACATCGTGGCGTAGACGATTATTGGGCTGAATACAACGGCCTGAATCAGCTAAGTGACACCTATAACGAAGACTGGATCCGCAAGAGCCTATATATGTCTGCCCAATCATGGGATCCGCAGATGAAACGATTTATTGAGCAGATGATAGAAGCGGCACCAGGGCGCCCAGTACTGCAGTTCAATCGTATTGATTTTCGTTTGCCTTGGATAAAACACCATTTCCCCAACGCAAAGATTTTGCATCTGTATCGTCATCCAAGAGACCAATGGTGTTCGTTCCTCACTGATCAACAGCGAATGAATAAAGATGATGTACATAACACGTACCAAGATGCTTTCTACTTGGATGTGTGGTGTCGCGATCTAGCCAAACATTACCCCGTACTGGATAAAATAAATACGCCTCATCCCTACCAGCGCTTTTATTATTTATGGAAACTATCCTACCTACATGGACTAGCGTTTTCGGACATGAGTTTAAGCTTTGAGAACCTCACGAGTGCGCCTAAAACCGTCATTTCAGATATGTTTACTGCACTGAGTATGGACACAAACAAGGTTGAACCTTTGGTCGGTGTCATTAAAGCGCCTCCGGCTGAGCGCTGGCGTAAATATGCCGACGAAAATTGGTTTGCCCAGCATGAATATATTTGTGAGCAGAACCTGTCACTGATGCTCGAAGAGCGCTCTATCACGGACCCAGAACGATGAAAAAAACATTATTACTGAGTGAAATATTTCCGCCCGTTAAAGGAGGAAGTGGTCGTTGGTTCTGGGAAGTCTATACGCGCATAACAACAGGTAATGTCGTTGTAGCCGCTGGACAAGATGTTAAAAGCGATGATATCGATTCTACGAGTCCTCTTAAAACATATCGTTTACCACTTAGCTCATGGAGCTGGGGCTTAAAAAGTCTAACGGGGCTAAAATACTACTTTCACGCATTACGTGCCGTACTAAAAGTCATTAAGCAAAATGACATCGAGGTCATTCATTGCGGACGCTGTTTACCCGAAGGCTTTATTGGTTTCCTCATCAGTAAAATAAAGGGTATTCCATATATTTGCTATGTTCACGGTGAGGATGTGGAAACAGCGGCCACCAGCCGAGAACTAAGCTGGATTGTTAATAAAGCACTTGGTGGCGCGACCCGACTTATCGCCAATAGCCAGAACACGGCTGACATATTACTCAATAAATGGCATACCGACCCAGTAAAAACCATGGTATTCAATCCCGGTGTAGACGCAAGTTTATTCATCCCTGCTCCCCCCTCACAAGAGGTAAAATCACTATTGGGCTGGGAAGATAAAAAAGTGGTGCTCACTGTTGGGCGCCTACAAGAGCGTAAGGGGCATGACAAACTCATCGAAGCATTGCCCAGCATCATAGAACGCATTCCTAATACCCTATACGCGATAATAGGCGACGGCGAACGCAAGAGCGCCTTACATGCTCTTGTTAAAGAACTAAAACTTGAGGAGCAGGTACTGTTCATGTCTGAGCTGAATGATGAACAAATGATCCAGTGCTATCAACAGTGTGACATATTTGTTTTACCGAATCGCACCGTAGGCAGCGATATCGAAGGCTTCGGTATGGTGCTAGTAGAAGCGCAAGCATGTGAACGCCCAGTCATCGCTGGGGACTCAGGAGGCACATCTGAAACCATGTTACTAGGCGAGACGGGTTTTATCGT